>ERZ809074.4676-NODE-4676-length-11025-cov-7.305378_pt1 | contig 11025 bp, 9 predicted proteins | sample MGYA00520795_ERZ809074 | MGnify/ENA primary metagenome ERZ809074 (study PRJEB31570, sample SAMEA3212989) | Homo sapiens | biome: human-gut; feature: human gut; material: fecal | place: Sweden | collected 2011 ...
AAAGACAGATCACAACCGATACTCTTCCATACTCTTCCGGACGGGAAAGTAATGGTAAAGAAAGCCGAATCATTTTTGATTACAACTTTTTTGTCGGGAGAGAAAACCGTAACCTTGCATTGCGCGGAACAACCACTGCTGATATTTCTTACCGTAATGACTGCACTGCCAACTTGTTTTCCGACAATGTTGCCCTGGTTGTCAACGGATACCGTGCCGGGTTTATTGCTTGTCCACTTCAAATTTGTGTCTGTCGTATTCATCGGGCTTAAATTGACCTTCAGTTTCTTCGCATCTCCATCCTGACAGATTGCAACCTCGGGCTGCAATATCTCGATCTTCTCAAGCGGAACCCGTTCTATAACGTTTACCCTGCAGCACCCCATCAGATCTGTATCTTCCATCGATGTAACGGTAACAACACATTCGCCAAGCTTCTTTCCCGTCACTGTACAGAAAAGCGGGTTGTCCTGGTCCACTGTCAATTGGACAATCGGTTCCGTTGCCGCCCATATCACCTCCTGATTGGATGCATCAGCGGGATAAACGGTCGCATGCAGAATGCGTGTCCCCTCCTCCATAACACGGATGCTGTTATCATCGCAGGAAACATCCTCAACATAGGTCCACGGAATCACCGTGACCTCACAATGTGTCCTTTTCTTACTCCCATCCGTTGTCTCTGCCCAAACCGTCGTCGTCCCGGGAGCGACCGGGCTAATGTACCCTCTGGAATTGACGGTACAAACTTTTTCGTTTCTACAACTCCATTTCACACTCTTACAGGTCGCGTCCTCCGGCAGCAGGTGGGCTTTCAGCCCAGTAAACCACTTCTGTCCGACCCGAATCGTCAGCTCGCTGTAATTCAGCGAAATACTTTCAATACATACCATTCTTTTTTTCTCCTTTGTTTTTTATTTTTGATATTTCCGTAACAGCCCCTCAACTGACTGTTACGCCTACATTGTAGCCGCTAAACTGTTCATTACCCGGTCACTTTAAAATCATATTTTCAAAAATTCAAAAAATTTACTCGCCACTCTCCCCAGGTCAAACGCCCGTCCGGTCACAAAATGATCGGGCGGGCGTTTTGTATTCTGCCTGTTGTTCTTCTTATGTTTTCAAAACATATGATTGGTAATCACGGCTTCATTTCTGATCAGATTGATGTTAAAGCAAACCTCCCTGTCATTTTCATCCCCGATGGCGTGGCAGTCTTTTCCGTACTGCCATGCCGCAATGTCCTTTCTCCGGATACCGGAGGGCGCAAACGGTTTCCATTCATCGGGGTGAATCAGATGCGTGGTGGTGATGCGGTCATACTCTGCAATCGTCGGTGAAAGTGCCCAGATCAGGCACCGTGAAAAAATCTCACGGTCTGTCTGCATGCCGCGGCTGTATTCACGGTCAAAACCGAACTGCGCATCCGTTTTTGCACGAAAACCTGGCACATATCCCTGCGCAAGCACCCCCTGTGCGTACCCTTTCAGATAGGCAGTGGTTTCGGTGTCATTCGTTTCCGTAAAAATGGCGGCGTCACGCGGAATACACAGGTCCTCTGCCAGTTTCAGCGCCGCCGCTGCGTCCTGCGCTCCCATCTCTTCCGTATTTCTCTCACCGTCCGGCACATAAATTGCCGCGATTTTACAACCGGCAAGGTACAGATATGTAATCTCCTGCGCAGTCAGGCACCCGTCACCGTTCAGATTTCTTCCCCAGAAAACCGGATAAACCTTGTTGCGCGTTACCCATTCCAACATGGATAAATTGTTCTGTAGCATGACGTTTGCCGGCGAGGCGGAATCGACACCGAAAATCAAATCGGAAACTGCCTGTTCTCCCACCGTCGCAACTGCCCCGTTGCCTTCAAAGAACTGCGTCATGATACGTCTTGTCTTTTTCTTGTAAGAATTTCTGCAAGCCATCTTTTTACCTCATTTTCTTTTATTTTTTACAACACACATCGTGCATGTCATACCTGTATTAAGGCGTCACCGTGCAATCCGCGCGGCGCAATTGCGCCATGGAATGCGCGGTAATGCCTTAAAATATCCCCAAAGCGGATTCCGGCAGCCGGGTCACAACCAACAACCGACCGGATCGCATCGCTCTCCCCTTCATACATTCCGGTTGAGCAAACGTGACATCAGTATTTGCAATGCCTCCTTGTCGCGGTCACCGAGAATCAGCTTTTCCTCTCTTTCGGCGGTCCGGATTACGGTATGTAACGCGGAAATCAGATCTTCCTGCGTAACAGGGGGCTTTCTCCGGTTAAAATCTACGATATATACGCCTCCGTTATATCTGCCGCTTCTCATTTCAATCGGCGCGCGCAGACTCAGCACATCAATATCACGACGGATGGTACTGTAGGAAACACCGAATTCGTGTGCAAGATTTTCAATCGTTTCGTGTTTTCTGCGATACAGCAAATGCAGTATCGCTTCGCGCCGTTCCGATGTCCCCACAGTATCACCTCCTTTCGCGTTCTATTCTAATTTTTAAACCGGTCAAAAACCGACCACTTTAAAAAAATAATTTCTGTTTTTTTCTCTGTTTCTCTGCGTTTTCTCCTGTAACAAATTTTCTTATGACACAAAATGCCCTTTCCACCGCAAGAGTAAGAAAGGGCAAAGCGAAATCAACTCAAATTGACCGGAACAACCTGTCCCAGAAACCGCATCCGACACCTGCCAGCGCGATTTCCATGCGCAAATTTTGTCATCTTTTTTTCGATCTGCGAAAAAATACTTGCAAATGCCGACGGCTGTTTTGGAATTGTATAAAGTATGAAAATGGGACATAATCTTCCATATTCCCATTTATTCTGTTTTTATCTATAATCATTTTAACATTTTTGACATATATATTGTGTCACATACCGTCGTTTAATATTATTTTGCCGTATTTTATTAAAAAACATTTCGACTTTTATTTTTGCCTTTTGCGCTGTTACACTTTGCTTCTTCCATTTATTTCCTTTTGCGACAAAATGCGCGCAAAAAAAGCCCGGCTTCCTTTTTCGGAAACCGAGCTTTTACGATTTACAAGCATGGCAGAAATCGCCGTAGCTCAAATCAGTCAAAAATCGTTGGAATACGGTTACTTTGATATCGGAATCGCAGAAAACAGTGCCCCGGCGAACGTAGGATCGCCCTCTGCAATTCTATTGCTTTTGTGCCGGCAATGCCCCCACGACGCGGTGCGGCAAAGCCTTCCTGCGGCAAGCGGGCTGTACGGCGTCCGCGCCACGTGCATTTGTTCGCAGATTGGGATCAGCTCACGTTCGTCATCACGATAGAGTAAATTATAGTGGTTCTGCATGGAAACAAGCGGTGTCAGACTATGGTCGCGTGCGTAGAGCTGCATATTATAGAACTGATACCCGTACATTGCCGACGCGCCGAGTGCACGGACCTTCCCTGCCCTGACCAACGCATCAAGTGCCTCCATGGTTTCCCCGATGGGAGTGGAAGAATCAAAGCGGTGGATGATATAAAGGTCGAGATAGTCCGTCCCGAGTCTGCGCAATGTGCCGTCAATCTCCCGGGCAATTGCCTTTGCGGAAAGATATCCCTCGTTAAAGTAAACTTTGGAGGCAAGGACAACCCGGTCGCGCGGGATGCAGTTTTTGATTGCCCTGCCCAGATACTCTTCACTTGTCCCATACGCATAGGTGTTTGCCGTATCAAAAAAATTGATTCCCAAATCCAATGCATGACGGACAACCGCTTCGGTCTTTTCCGAATCCAGCGTCCATTCATGAAAATCCGCCGAGGTTTTTCCAAAGCTCATGCAACCGACACAGAATTTCGATATTTCAACGCCGGATTTTCCGAGTTTCGTATATTCCATACGCGCCCCGCTCACTGCTTTTCCGCCCATTTGGCGAGCTCTGCCTTCGACATTCCATTGACCATTCCGCCGCGTTTCCACACCGTATCCGGGCAAACCTTTTTCAGCACCTCAACCGTTTTTCCCATTCCGCTCCCATCGCTTGTGGCAAACGGAATCAGGGTCTTTCCGGAAAAATCATAACTTTCAAGGAACGTATCAATCACTGTCGGCGCGACATACCACCAGATCGGGAAACCGAGATAAACCGTATCGTATTCCCCCATGTTCCCGCACCGCTCTGCGATCTGCGGCCGCGATGTGGGTTCCTTCATCTCCAAAGTGGAGCGACTTGTTTTGTCGGTCCAGTCCAGGTCAGCCCTTGTATATATGCCTTCGGTCATAAACCGATACATGGTTGGCTTTGGGATTTTCTTTTCCCGCAGGGCGTTTGCAATGACCCGCGGACCTTTTCCCTCTGCGCATAGGGAGAAGATCATTTTTACAACCGGTGCGGTTTCCGGATTGATGAGCAGGTGTCCCTTGATCTCCGGATCGCGTTTGTACCCGTATGGAATTACCGTGCCGACCCGTTCTCCGCGCTCGGCTTTTGCCTTGATCGCCGCCCGGATTTTTTTGCTTGTGTCACGGGCAAACCATTCGTTGAACAGATTTTTGAGAGGAGCGTACTCATTGCTTTCGCTGTAAAGCGAATCGTAATTGTCATTAACAGCGATATAGTGGACATTCCACCGCGGAAAAAGGATCTCGGTATAATTGCCGACCTCAATATAATTGCGTCCGAGACGGGAGAGGTCTTTGGTAATCAGAGCAGAGACCTTACCTTGCTCCATCAATTCCAGAAGCCGCTGAAAATCCGGGCGGTTGAAGCTGACACCGGAATAGCCGTCATCCACAAAAACTTCAATGTTTTCAAAGCCGTTATCCTTTGCGTATTTGGTCAGAATGGATTTCTGATTGATGATGCTGTCGCTGTCACCTTTGTTTTCATCTTCCTGAGAGAGACGGCAGTACAGCGCTGTGATTTTCTTTTCGTTTTGGTTTGACTTCATCATATTTTACCTCCTTGTGCAGTCAAACCGATTGAGAGTGCTTGGGAAGAGTATTTTCCCAAGGCAATCATACTCCCAATCGGGTTCAAAGTCCAGCGTTTTCCGGAAGAGTTCAGGAAACATTATCAATTTCACGCCCGAGCAGGTGACGGATATTGTCGTCAAGGTCACGCCCGGCAGTGTGCGGGAAGATTGAGTTGACACGGTATTTCCGCCCGCATGATTCCTGTACACGGCTTTTGGAAATACCTCTGTCCGTGCGGTAAAATTCAACGCCGTTTCTGTGACAGACCGCCCATTGCGGATCAAACTCCGCTCCGGCGGGCGTGCGGAATTCATATCTGTCGGGCGAGTAGTCATCCGGGAGCTGTGCGTTTTCGTAAATGATTTTTCGTTGTTTCATAAGTTACCTTTCTGCAAATTGCGATAGTTTTGTTTAATAAAAGAGCCCAAAGCCCTGATCTTCCTCCTGCGTACTGTACGCGGAATATTGAAGCAGTGCTTTGGGTTCGACCTTGATGCCAAGCATTTCCAGCTCCATGACAGTCAGCTTATCGATTTGATAGTCTTCGACGGGTGGTGTGAAGCGCCCTTCATACGGCATGGTTTCGAGCAGACTTTTCAGCAGCGAAAACAAACCTTCGCCCACCGTGTAACCGTGTTTCGGATGCAGGCGGTTTTCAAACTGCTGATGCTGCTCCGCAAGTCCCGACTCACAGCCGCCGAGGAGAAAATAAATCTCCAGATTTTTTCGCAGAAGCTGCTCGGCAAAGAGCTTGTTGTCACGGCATTTATGACCGTCCGGCGTGGTAAAGGTGATATACTTGTGTCCCTCCTGCCAGTCCACCTTGTAGCCGTGCATCTCCATCTCGTAGATAAAATCTTCTTTGCAGGAGGTGCGGCAGGCAACGGAATATGCCTTGCGTCGCAGCAGGTCTTTCCACTTCGGCATTGAACCGAATGAAGATTTTGCTTCGGTTTCCGACAGCCCATACTCACGGCAGAGCCGGTTGGAATACTCCTTGACGCGGGCAAGGTCATCGGCAGTCTGATGAAACTTTTTTCCGCTTTCCATGTTCACCGAGTTCATGACGAGGTGATTGTGCAGATGATCGCGGTCGCAATGTGTGGCAACGACAATCTGATAGCCCGGAAAGTATTCGGCAAAGCGCAGACCGATTTCGTGTGCAGTCTCGGGAGTCAGCTTGTCCTCGGGGCTGAACGATTGGACAATGTGGTAATATTGTCTACCATCGATCTTGCCGAATTTGTTTTTTACAAAGCGGAATTCGTCAAGTGCGGACTCGGGCGTGCAATGAATTCCCGAAACCAATATGCCGTCCTCGGTCTTGTTTCGGTTCATGACATAGGGGAAAATGTTGTTCATCGGGCATCCCGAAGCAATGAATTTAAGGCATTACCGCGCAATTCCGATGGTACAATTGCGCAGTCGGATTTTTTCGTCAGACAATACAAAAATTCGCAGGCTGTAGTAGAGCTACTGACAAGAATTTTTGTGAAGTATGACGGAAAAGGCGCAAGCAAGTGTGCCATGCGCGGATTGCGCGGTAATGCCTTAACGATTGCCATACTTTTTGCACCTCCTGTTTTGTTTCTCCGAGGTCAACCGCCCGAACAAATCCGGCGTTGACGGCACGGGTAAGCTGATTGAGATTGTTGCCGATGCGCTGAAGCTCGCGCGCAATTTCATCGGTTCCGTCGATGTTAACGATCTCCTTTTTGAAAATACAGTCGCGGACGAAGTCGCTGATGCGCCTGTAATGACCGTAGGAATGTTCCTCGATCCAAACTTTTTCTTCCGGCGTGACGCGGAATGAAACGATGATATTTTTGTTTTCTTCTTTCACAGAAAGACTCCTTTCGTAAATAATTGATATGGGTATGGGATTCGCCCGATGCCCATGAAGCCGCCGGAATCGGCTGGCGTCACACAAAGGCGAAACTCGCAATAATCTGCAGCAATTTGAAGTCTCATGCAGGGACGCAAGGGTCGCAAGGGACGAAAGATATGAGGGCAGAAGAAGTTGAGGCACTTGGGTCACTTGAGGCACTCTCTGTCGGTTGCGTAGTTTCAAGCGTTATACTCCTTTCCTGATTTTCGCACACAAGCGCTTGTGTGCGGTTTTGTTTGTTGGCGGTGCAAAGTCCGCCGGGATGTTATCCTCGCCACACGGGGCGAATTCGGCGGTGTTACGCTGGTATATTCTGCATGATGATCATTTCCTTTCGCCCCGCATATGGGAGCAGTGTTTATAATTACAAGGCAAAAGAAAAAGACCCGCGCCGAATCGGAACGGATCCAAAATCAAAAATGAGGCATCTCAAAAGAATTTCGGTGTTGTCGCCGCAATTGCGGCGGGAGTAGCATATTGTAATGCCCCTCCATTGATACCCCAAGGTCAGAAACACAAAATGTTCCTAATAGCAGAAATTTTTTTGAAATTATTTTTTGACACAGAAAAAGCCACCCGACTTTTTACGGTCGGGTGGCGGTGAAAGTACCTGTTTGCGCTTTCTTATTTATATCATCGCGATTTTAATTATCTATTTTCGCCATTCGGTACCCAATACCGACATGAGTCTGTATATACTGCGGCGAATCGGGGGACGGTTCGATTTTTTTTGCGCAAGGTAGCCATAAATACGCGTAGAGACGCTACATTGCTTTCCCACGCCGCACCCCATATTTTTTGCGTAATGAAAGTGTGAGTAAGCACTTTCCCGACATTCTTGGACAGCAAACACAGCAGTTTATATTCGATGGGCGTAAGATGAAGCTCTTCACCGCTAAGGTAGGCGCACCCTGCGGCATAATCTATTTTCAGATCTCCGTTTACAAAAAGCGAGTCGGATTTTCCTGAAGACTGCATAGACGAAAGCCTTCTGCCCATAACACGAAGTCTTGCAAGCAGTTCCTCTACGGAAAAAGGCTTTGTCAGATAATCGTCCGCTCCGGCATCCAAAGCGTCGATTTTGTCTTTATCTTCGGCGCGGGCGCTGATTACGATAATCGGCATTTCAGACCATGTGCGTATTTTTTTGATAACATCCACACCGTCGATATCCGGCAGTCCCAAATCAAGCAAAACAACATCCGGATTATGTGAGGATGCCTCCATAATAGCACTTTCGCCGTTTTGCGCAATCAAATATTCGTAACCGCGTGTTTTCAGTGTCGTACTGATGAGGTTACGAACAGGTGCGTCATCTTCAACCACCAAAACCAATAAGTTACTCATGAATTTCCACCTCCCCGATGGGCAATGTAAAGGTAAATACCGCGCCGTGCGGATTGTTGTCCGTTATCGTTATTTCTCCGCCATGCGCATTTATGATAGATTTGCATAACGAAAGACCTAATCCGATGCTGCGACGACTGTCGGCAATTTTGTTTGTGCCGGTATAAAACATATCAAAAACGCGTGATTTTTGTTCGTCCGCAATGCCGTTTCCGTTATCCGATACACTTACGGAAATCATATTACCGTCTTTTTTTGCAATAATCGTAATTTGCGAATCGGATGGCGTATATTTGATAGCATTGTCAAGAAGATTGATTAAAACCTGCACAATAAGCCGTGCGTCCATTTTTGCAAGGAGCAAGTCATCCTGCTGTATTACGCTTATTTTTTGCTCGTCACTTTTTTTATAAATATGTTTCAGCGCCTCGTCTATTACATCACGGACAAGCTCGGTCGTTAGATTTATGTTCATTCTGCCTTCTTCAAGGCGTGTCACCGCAAGCAGATTTTCAACAAGATTGATGAGCCAAAGAGAGTCACTGTAAATATCCTCATAAATCTGCATTTTTGTCGCATCATCAAAAGCATTTCCGTTTGAAATAAGGTTACTTGCATTTCCCGAAATGGACGTGAGCGGTGTTCGCAGATCATGTGATATGGAGCGAAGCAGATTTGCGCGCAACTGTTCGTTTTTTGCCAAAACCGCGGTGCGCTCTCTTTCTTTTGCGTTTACGATTCCGTCAACGGCAATTGCACTTTCGCCGATGACGGAAACCACAATACTTTCGTCAAAAGAATCGATCGGATTATTTCCGACAAAAATGCCGACTGCTCCGTAATTCTTTTCGTTTTTACATATCGGCAGAAAAACATAACTGCTGTCGGAATAAATTCCCGTTCCTTTTCCGGCTTTTCGGTTATTATTTATTACCAATCGGACAATTTGCCTGTAATCCTTTGACGGACTGTCTTTTGTATCTGTAAATGAATCGCATATTTTTTCCGCGCTCTCATTAAATATAATTACATTTCGACTCAATAACTTTCTCAAATGATCGGCTGTAACCCGGAACACTTCCTGTTCATCTGACGCTTTTTGAATCAGTTGATTGGAATCGAAAAGTATTTTTGTTCTGTACGCGGTTTGCGAAGCCTGCCGCTCCCGCTTTTTCAGCTTTTCGGCTGTGCCGCCTATGATAAGGGAAGCCGCAAGCATGATAATAAATGTCACCGGGTAGCCGCTTCCGTAAGCCCGGAATGTAAACCTCGGCTCTGTAAATAAGAAATTGAACACCAATACGCTCGCAACAGATGATATAACCCAACAGATTTTGCTTTCGGTGAAAATGGCGATAAGCAGTACGCCGAGGATATATACCGTGATTATGTTAGCGTCGGTAAACCCAAGGCGGGAAAATAAACAGCCAAGTAATGACGACAGCAGCAACACGAACGTCGAAATTGCCAAACCTTTCAGGAGCTTTGCAAAATGCGGCTTTTCAAACAGCGTTTTCTTTCCTTTGGCTATAGCGGCATCACTGTCCGGAATAATATGAATATCGACATTAGGAGCAAGCGATATCAGCTTTTCCGTCAATGTTGGTTTGCCGATGAAGCGTCGCTTACCGACAACGCTTCTGCCAATCACTATTTTCGTGACACCCGAAAGCCGCGCATACTCGGCAATCTGAAATGGCACATCATCTCCGCACGCCGTAACGATTGTCGCACCGCACTTTTCGGCGAAATGAATGTTTGCGAGCAAGCGATTCTTGTCTTCCGTCCCCATATATTCGGAAGCGGGAGTTTTTACATATAATGCCGAAAAGGACGCGTGAAACGCCCTTGCCATGGCTGCCGCAGTCTGAATGATTTTTGTGTTGGAAGGTGCAGATGACAGGCAGACCAGAATGTGTTCTTTTTTAGTAGGATTGATTATTTTTCCCTCCATATCAATTGACCTCCCGAAAAGTGATTAGCAACACGATGTAACTTGCTCAGAAAGCAAATGAAATGCGGCTTGACACAAAGAATTAAAGTGCTTGTTTTTATGAGTCACGATATAATGCGTTCTCATCAAAACGGTATCGGAAATTGTCAGTTCGCAAAGCGAGCCTTGCTTAATTGCATCTTTTACGATTCCTTCCGGTAATACCGCTATACCATGCCCGTCTTTGGCAAGCGAAACAAGTGCTTCGTTGCTGACAGATTCCGCAAAGGGTTTCACTGATAAATGCCTTTCGGCAAGATTTTTAGAAAGCAAATCTCGTGATGCACTTCCGATTTCACGTAGCAATAAAGGATATTTGATAAGTTCTGCCAAACAAACAGACTTCTTCATATCGCTTGGAGAACAAACGGCAATCAAACGGTCTCCGCCGATAGGAGTGATTTTCAGATAGGGAGAGCGTACAATTCCTTCAACGATTCCGAAGTCTATAGCTCCGCATTCTATTTTTTCTTCGATTGCAGCGGTTCTATCGATAAAAAAAGAAGGTTTTAGATTCGGTAATCTCTCTTTTATCAGGGAAATATATCTCGGCAAAACCGTTTTCCCGAGCGTAAGAGATGAGCCGATACTAATATACGGATTTTGTCCGCCAAAGTTTGCGGCAGTTTCAAAATCATCAAATCCGGCAAGAACATTTTTCGCTTTGACAAGCAATTCTTTTCCCGTAGGTGTCAGCACAAGTCTTTGATTGATTCTGTCAAAAAGCAAAACATTATAATATTTTTCAAGTTCAGATATTGTTGTGCTTACCGTGGGCTGAGCCATATGCATGGCTTCGGCGGCTTTTGTGATTCCACCGCATTCACATACGCAGATAAAAATTTTCAAATGGCGTATTGTCATA
>ERZ809074.4681-NODE-4681-length-11016-cov-5.636712_pt1 | contig 11016 bp, 7 predicted proteins | sample MGYA00520795_ERZ809074 | MGnify/ENA primary metagenome ERZ809074 (study PRJEB31570, sample SAMEA3212989) | Homo sapiens | biome: human-gut; feature: human gut; material: fecal | place: Sweden | collected 2011 ...
CGACAACCGTGCGACACGTTCGTAAGTGAAAAGCTTACGCACAAAGTCGAAGGGCATGTAGCCCAAAACTTTGGAGAACTGATATTCCGATGGGTGAAATGAAAGGGTAACGCCTTGAAGCGCCCGCCTAATACTCCGAATGGCAGGAAGTCCATGCAACGGATTTCTCCCAATGTTATAGAGCTCGGTGAAGTCGGCAGAGAGCAGCCGTAAATCCGGTTTTCAGACCGAACACGAAATCTGTCCAGCGGTGGATGGCGCTGCCTATATGCCGGGGTTCGGATGCCCATGGTTAGAATGTATGAAAATACTGACAAATTTCCGAATGTACAAGTCTAAACGCTGATACTGTCGAAAGGCAGTACACCTTACACGGTGGTGTCTGTGGATGAGTAAAATTGGTTGTTATGAAAGTCCATGTATCGTTACAGGCGGTACGGTCATCAATAACCAGATACAGGCTTAGAGGAAAGACCTAAAGGTGTCCCATGATAGGAATATCGGAACGTGGAAAGCTGGGAACACGGAGGCAGTTGCAGCCTGTGAAGTGTTGGATGGAAATACCTTCGTGAGAGGGCAATAACCATTCTTTATCCCAGTGAGAGTAGTGGCATGGTACCTGTGAAGCCGTGAATAAGTAAGCGGTGGAGGGACGGCCACAAGTCGAATTCAGAAAAGAAAAACAAGACACAACAAACACAGCTTCGAGTATGACAAAGAAAATCCAAACCGAAAGGAGAGGATGCCTGTGTTGACTTCGGAGCAGCAGGAAATAAAGCTGTAACGAAGTATGTAAGTTGTGTTTGAAGCCCTGACATCTGAATTCGATGGCGCGCCGAGTGCGGTGAAAGCCGCACGCTCGGCGCAGAGTGGGGGAAAATCCGGCGATGATTTCAAAGGATTACCTATCACTATCCGGCGCAAAGTCTCAGGGCATGAAGCAGCTCATCGCCGGCGGCGGCGTTGCGCTTGTCGGCACGACGCTCGTTCCGCTGCTCTCCAGCCTTTTCTAAACGTGGTGAAGAAGAAAATTACGGGAACGCTGCCGCGTACCCACGCGGCGGCGCTTGCTCCGAAAGAGGGTGATCCTCTTTGAATTTTATCTGGGATAAACTCACGGAATGGATTCGGGAGCTGCTCATCGAGGGTATTATGAATAACCTGACGGGGCTGTTCGACCAGGTGAATACCCAAATCTCCGGTATTGCCGACAACGTAGGCAAGACCCCGCAGCAATGGAACGGCAGCATTTTCTCCATGATTCAAGGTCTTTCGGATCATGTGGTCGTCCCCATTGCGGGTGTGATCCTTGCCGTCATTGCAACGCTCGAACTCATTCAGATGATCATCGATAAGAACAACTTTCACGATTTCGATACGTTCATCATCTTCAAATGGGTGTTCAAAACCGCCGCGTCGGTGCTGATCGTTTCCAACACATGGAACATCGTCATGGGCATCTTTGAAGCCGCGCAGAGCGTGGTCAGCCGGGCGTCCGGGCTCGTCATGTCGGGCGCACAGTTGTCCATTGAAAGCGCAATTACGGGCATCGAAGCGCGTCTGGCCGATATGGAGCTGGGCACGCTTTTCGGCCTCTGGTTTCAGACGATGCTCATCGGTTTTACCATGTGGGCGCTGGTGATCTGCATCTTTGTCATTACCTTCGGCAGAATGATCGAAATCTATCTTGTCACGTCTATCGCACCCATCCCTATGGCTACGATGGTTTCCCGTGAATGGGGGCAGACAGGTCAAAATTACCTGCGCACTCTGTTTGCGCTGGGCTTCCAGGCTTTCATGATGATCCTGTGCGTGGCGATTTATGCCGTTCTGGTGCAGAATATCGCCGTCACCGCGGATGTATCCGTCGCCATCTTTACCTGTATGGGATATACCGTGCTTCTCTGCTTCGCGCTGTTCAAGACCAGCAGCCTGTCCCGCAGCGTGTTCGGCGCACATTAAAAGGGGGAATTCATTGCCTTATGTACCCGTACCGAAAGACCTGACGCACGTCAGGCAGAAGGTACTTTTCAATCTCACCCGGCGGCAGCTCGTCTGCTTCCTCGGCGGTGCGCTTGTCGGCGCGCCGCTTTTCTATCTGCTCAAGCCATACGTGGCTTCAAGCGCTGCCTCGCTCGTCATGGTGCTGGTGATGATCCCGTTCATCCTGCTGGGCGTATATGAAAAAAACGGCGAACCGCTGGAAGTCGTGCTGAAGCATTTCTTCACCGCCACGTTCCTGCGCCCGAAAAAACGTCCGTATCAGAGCGAAAATCTGTATGACGCACTGGAACGGCAGAGCGCGCTCCAAAAGGACGTTGCCCAAATTGAGAAAAAGAAGAAGCGCAAAAAGCTCTCCCGCGAGGAAAAGAAGCTGATCCGCACCAAAATCAAAGAAGCGGATCGCCGTCAGGAAACGCCGCATACCGCGCAGAAAACCATCCCCTATCAGCGCATGTACCCGGACGGCATCTGCCGCGTCACGGATACGCGCTATACGCGGACGATTCAGTTTCAGGATATCAACTACCAGCTCTCTCAAAACGAGGACAAGCAGGCGCTCTTTGACGGCTGGTGCGATTTTCTGAATTACTTCGACCCGTCGATTCACTTCCAGTTCAGCTTCTTTGATTTGGCGGCAAATCCGAAAGTCTTTGAGCGGCGCATCGACATTCCCGCGCAGAACGATGACTTTGACAGCATCCGCGCCGAGTATGCGAATATGCTGCGCAGCCAGCTCGCCAGGGGCAACAACGGCTTGCAGAAACAAAAATACCTGACCTTCGGCATTGAAGCGGATTCCTACAAAGCCGCCAAGACCCGTCTGGAGCGCATCGAACTGGATTTGCTGAACAACTTCCGCAAGCTCGGCGTGCAGGCAAAGGCCCTCGACGGCAAAGCGCGGCTGGAGCTGATGCACGGCATCTGTCACATGGATACGCGGGAGCCGTTCCGCTTTGACTGGAGCTGGCTGGTTCCATCCGGGCTGACGACGCAGGATTTCATCGCGCCGTCCTCGTTTGAGTTTAAGGATGGACGGACGTTCCGCATCGGCAAGACCTACTGCGCCGCGTCCTATTTGCAAATTCTCGCGCCCGAACTCAGCGACCGCGCGCTGAAAAACTTTCTCGATATGGAAAGCAGCCTGCTCGTTTCCATGCACATTCATTCGCTCGACCAGACGGAAGCCGTCAAAACGATCAAGCACAAGATCACCGAGCTTGACCGCACCAAAATCGAGGAACAGAAAAAAGCCGTCCGCGCCGGATACGATATGGACATCATTCCCTCCGATCTGGCGACTTACGGCGAGGAAGCGAAAAAGCTGCTGCAAGACCTGCAAAGCCACAATGAGCGCATGTTCCTGCTTACGCTGGTCATCATCAACACGGCGGACACGAAGCGCCAGCTTGAAAACAACGTCTTGCAGGCACAGAGCATCGCGCAGGCGATGAACTGCTCGCTGATCCGGCTGGATTTCCAGCAGGAAAACGCCCTGGTTGCCAGCCTTCCGCTGTGTCAGAATCCGTTGAACCTCTGCCGTGGGCTGACGACCAGCTCGGTTGCCATCTTTGTGCCGTTCACGACGCAGGAGCTTTTCCAGACCGGCAGCGAAGCGCTCTATTACGGGGTCAACGCGATGAGCAGCAACCTCATTATGATCGACCGCAAACTGCTGAAAAACCCCAACGGTTTAATTTTGGGCGTTCCCGGCAGCGGCAAGTCGTTCAGCGCCAAGCGCGAAATCACCAACGTGTTTCTCGTCACCAACGACGATATCCTCATCTGCGACCCGGAAGCCGAGTATGCGCCGCTGGTTGAGCGGCTGCACGGGCAGGTCATTCACATCTCGCCCACTTCCACCGACTACATCAACCCGCTGGATTTGTCGATGGATTACTCGGACGAGGAGAACCCGCTGTCGCTCAAGTCGGATTTCGTGTTGTCTTTATGCGAGCTGATTGTCGGCGGCAAGGACGGCTTGCAGCCGGTCGAAAAGACCATCATCGACCGCTGCGTCCGGCACCTGTATCAGGATTATCTGGCAAATCCCCTGCCGGAAAATATGCCGATCCTTGAGGATTTGTACAACCTCCTGTGCGCCCAGCATGAAGCCGAAGCGCATTATCTGGCGACGGCGCTTGAAATCTACGTCACCGGTTCGCTGAACATTTTCAATCATCGGACGAACGTGAACATTCACAACCGCGTGGTCTGCTATGACATCAAGGAGCTGGGCAAGCAGCTCAAAAAGATCGGCATGTTAATCGTTCAGGATCAGGTCTGGAACCGCGTCACGAGCAATCGGGAAAAGCATCAATGCACCCGATACTATGTGGACGAAATGCACCTTCTGCTCAAGGAAGAACAGACCGCCGCCTATTCCGTGGAAATCTGGAAGCGTTTCCGCAAGTGGGGCGGCATTCCGACCGGCTTGACCCAGAATGTGAAGGATCTGCTGGCTTCCCGCGAAATTGAGAATATCTTTGAAAACTCCGATTTCATTTATATGCTCAGTCAGGCATCCGGTGACCGGCAGATTCTCGCCAAACAGCTCGGTATTTCCGAGCACCAGCTTTCCTACGTCAAGCAGGCCAATGCGGGCGAAGGTCTGCTGTTCTACGGCAACATCATCCTGCCGTTCTCGGATAAATTCCCGCAGGATACCGAACTCTATCGGATTATGACCACAAGGTGGGCGGATACGCCCGCCTGATTCAAATGGAGATGAAACAAAATGATGACCATACTCACCATTGCCGGCGTTCTTGCCGTGTGCATCATCATCCTGCTGTTGCTCTTTGCCTGCTGCAAGGTTGCGGCAGACGCAGATCGGCAGTCTGAGCGGGATTATGCACGCCTGATGCGCAGAAAGGGATATCTGCGTGAAAGCTGAACGCCTGCGTTTTGAGGAAGAGAAACGCCCTTCGCCGCTGAAAGCCGAGCCGAAAGCCATCGCGCCCATCCCCTGCAAAAAGCAGCGGCGGCACAGCATGTTGGAACACGCAAAAAAGCTGACAGAATCCGTCAACGACGCTTTTCATCAGGAAACGGATGAAGCCGACATGCAGAACGTCAGCACCCAGGCCGCTGAAACCGGGCTGGACGTCGCTCATCACGCCAAAGCCGCAGTTCACAGGCTGTATGCCACGCAAACCGATGCGTGCCGCGCCGTCAAGCAGACAGAAGCCTCCGATTTGCCGGGGGCTTCTCCTGTTTTGGGGGAACAGCGCGCGGTTTCTCCGCATGTCGCTCCTGATTCGCCGCCGGTCAACCGTGAACCCGCGCTTACCGGAAAAAAAGAGCAGTTCTCGCGCAGCCATGTTCCCGACGTGCAGGCGCAGAAAAGCGTCAGCAATCCCCAATCCAAAGCCCAGCAGAAGAAAGCCATCCGCCGCCAGTACATGCAGGCGGCGAACGGGCAGCCGCTTCCGCCGAATATGCCTGTTTCTCGTGCGGCGGAAAAGGCCGTCGAAACCGGCGCTTCCAGCGTTCAAAAGCAGGTGCAGACTGCCCGGAAAAGACGGAATATCTTTGCGTTTATCCTCTTTGCCGCGCTGCTTTGCTATGCCCTCAACGCGCTAAACGGGTGCGCGCCGATTCTGGAATCGACCATGCAGGTCATCGCCATGACCACCTATCCTGCGGAAGAAGATGATATTCTCGCCGCCGAGCGCTATTATGCCCAGTTGGAAAGCGATTTGCAGCATGAATTGGACGATTACGGCGCACTGCATCCGGGCTGCGACGAATACCAGATTGAACAGATGGACATCTGGCATGACCCGTATGTACTGATTTCCATCATCAGCGCTGCCATCGGGGACGAATGGAAGGTAGACGACGCTGTGCCGATCATGGACAGGCTCTTTGCCCAGCAGTACATTCTCACCTCATCCATTGCCAGCGAAACGCGCTATCGGAAGGAATGGAAAACAGGTTGGAAGCAGGAGCCTGACCCTGCGACCGGCGTTCTGGAATGGATACCGTATGACTACGAGGTGGATGTGCCGTACATCTACAAGACCTGTACGGTGAAGCTCGTCAACAAGAATCTCTCGCACCTGCTCTTTAACGTCATGAGCCGCGAGCAGGTCGGCATGTATGCGGTATACATCAGCACCCACGGCAACATGCCCGACCTTTTCCGAAACAATCCGTATGCCGGTGAGCTGAAAGACCCGCTGCTGTATGATGTGCCGGAAGAATACAAAGAAGCCGATTCCAAGTTCGCGGCGATGCTGGAAGAAGCCGAGAAATTTCTGGGCTATCCCTACGTCTGGGGAGGCTCTGACCCCAGCACGTCCTTTGACTGTTCGGGTTTTGTATCCTGGGTGCTGGTCAATTCCGGCGTGAAAGATGTGGGGCGGCTGGGTGCGACCAGTCTATACGGCGCGCTGACCCCGGTTCGGGAGGATGAAGCCCGCCCCGGCGACATCATCTTTTTTCAGGGAACGCTGGGCGAAGGCGTTGAGGGCAATGACGGCATCACCCACTGCGGCATTTATGTAGGCGACGGCATGATGATTCATTGCGGGTCGCCGATTTCCTACGCCGACCTTTCCCGAAGCTACTGGCAGGAACACTTCTACGGCTACGCGAGGGCGTATTGAGGGGAAACGATGGGGCTTCGCCCCAAACCCCAGCAGGGAAATTATTTCCCTGTACCCTTTCTTCGCTTCGCGCAGCACAGCCGATGATATTCACTCAAAAAAGGAGTTTACCCAATGAGAAAACCGAGAACCAGACGAACGAACACAAAAACCAACTGGCGCGCAGAATTGCAGGCTATGAACGAGCGCCTGCCCAAACAACTCGCCTTGCGCGACAAGATTCTTGCACAGACCGAAGCGTTTCTGGCACGCAAACGCGAGCTGGAAGCGCTGGCTTTTGAGCAAATCTGTCTGAGCGAAAAGCTGACGCCCTTTGAGCTGGAAGCCCTGCTCCGCGCGCGTCATGCCGAACCCAGCGAACCGACCGAGGAGGTGTCCATCGACGATGATGACCACAATGAATCTGAAACTGCCTGATCCGCGCCGCTTTTTCAAGTGGATGCTGCTGATCTGCGCGCTGTCCGTGCTGCTGCTGGCGATTGTCTGCGCGATCCCCACGCCGTTGCAGGCGCGTGCCGAGGGGTTTTCCGAAACCGCGGCGCAGGAAGAAACGGAGGAACCCGTTCAGCAGCCGACGGAAGAACCAACTGTCAAGCCGACCGAGCAGCCGACGGCTGAACCGACGCAGCAGCCCACCGAAGCGCCGACCGTCGAGCCAACCGAGCAGCCCACGCAGGCGCCGACTGCCGAACCGACGCAGCAGCCCACACAGGCTCCCGAACCGCCTGCCGGCGCGTATACGATTGCAATCAAAGCGCCGTCCGGCTGGAAGCGGGACAAAGCCGACGTGACCATCTCCATCGCGGACGATAACGGCACGGGCTGGGCGCATCTGCGCATCCTGATGGCGGCAGGCTCCAAATGGACGACGTTGGTGGACGGCGGCGAATCCACGGACACCTATCACGTCGAAATCCGTGAAAACTGCTCCATCTATGTTTCCGTCACCGATTTAGCGGGCAACGTTCACGCCAAAAGCACAAACATCATCTGTTTCGACACCGAAGTGCCGCGTGTCAGCGCAGGCATCAGCGGCGATATGCTCTGTATTGAAGCCACGGACAGCATCAGCGGCATTAAAGCCGTGTACATCAACAACCATCGCCTGACGCGGCTTTCGGGCGGAACGCTCGACGCGCGCATCAGGGACTACGCCGACGGACTGGAATACATCAGTATTTACGCCGTAGACAACGCGGATAACCGTTCTGAGATCGTCAAGGTCAAAAACCCGTATTACGGGCAGGATGAGCCGGAAGAAGAAGCCACGCCGAAACCGACGAAGAAGCCGTCCTCCGGCGGTGCAAAAGCATCTGCCAAGCCGACCGCAACGCCCGTGCCTACGGATGTGCCGCAGGCGACGGCAACGCCTGTTCCGACCCATGTCATGCTGCCCGACCTGATCCCCGACGGAACGGGGACGGCATATTCCCCCTCCGGCAACATGAAAACGCTCGACCTTTTGTACTCCAAGGCGACCCACAAGCAGTTTATCACCATTGAAACCCGAAAAGGCGAGGTCTATTATCTGGTCATCGACTACGACAAGCCCATCGACGAGGACGGCGAGCGCTACGAAACCTACTTCCTCAACGCCGTAGACGACCGCGACCTGCTGGCTGTACTGGATGAAGCGGACAAACCCACGCCCGAACCGACCGCCAGCCCGACGCCCAGACCAACCGCAACGCCCAAGCCCGAAGCACCGGAAGAAGGAAAGCCCTCTCCCGCGCCGGTTTTGGCGCTGATGCTGCTGATGGCGCTGGGCGGCGGCGTGGTCGTGTACTTCGTCATGCAGAAAAAGGCGGCAAAGCCCAAGCCGCACCCTGATTTGGACGATGAAGACGAAGATGACGAGGGCGACCAGTGAGATATTTTACGGACAGTCCTTTTGAGCGGCTGATGATGGAAGTGCCGCACGGACACAGCCTCGCCGCAGAAGCGGCATGGCATCATGAACAGCAGGCGACCGGGAAACCGGCCGCTTTTTCTCTGACTTCTAAAAGTGAAAGGAGGAGTTCGTTGAACTCTACGCTTATTATCGCCGAGAAGCCGAGCGTCGCGCTGGCGATTGCCGCCGTCGTCGGCGCAGACAAACGAAAAAACGGTTATCTCGAAGGAAACGGTTATCTGGTTTCCTGGTGCGTCGGTCATCTGGTTTCGCTGGCGCAGCCTGAAAACTATGACCTTCGGCTGGCGCGTTGGCGGCGCGCGGATCTGCCGATTCTGCCCGATCCGTGGCAGTACGTTCCCAATGAAAAGACGAAAAAGCAGCTTGATTTGCTTTGCAGCCTGATGAACCGCCCGGATATCGAAACCATTGTCTGCGCGACGGATGCCGGACGCGAGGGTGAGCTGATTTTCCGTCTGGTTTATGACTGCTGCCGTTGCAGCAAGCCCGTCAAGCGTCTTTGGATTTCCTCGCTGGAAGAAAGTGCGATCCGAGAGGGCATGGCGCACCTGAAGGACGCGGCGGAATACGATCTGCTGTACGAAGCGGCGCTCTGCCGCGCCAAGGCGGATTGGCTGATGGGGATAAACCTCACGCGCCTGTATACGCTGCTCTACGGCCCGACGCTCTCCATCGGGCGTGTGATGACCCCGACGCTGGCGATGATCGTCGAGCGCGAAAAAGCCGTTGCCGGCTTTACGCCCAAACCGTTTTATACCGTTCATCTGCTCTGCCCCTGCGAAGCGGTGAGCGAACGCTTTGAGGACGAGCAGGAAGCGCAGGCGCTCGCCGACGCCTGTAACGGGCAGACCGCAGAGATTGTCCGGGTTGAAAAGAAAACACGGTCGGATCGTCCGCCGAAGCTCTACGACCTGACCACGCTCCAGCGCGAAGCCAATCAGCTTTTCGGCTACACCGCCCAGCAGACGCTCGATTGCGCGCAGTCGCTCTACGAAAAGAAGCTAGCAACCTATCCGCGCACGGACAGCCGCTTTTTGACGCACGATATGGCTTCCGTGCTGCCCAATCTGGTGCAGACCGTCGCCGCACTGCTTCCCTTCGAGCAGGGGCTTTCCCTGCCGGTTCATGCCGAGCAGGTCATCGACGATGCCGGGGTTTCCGACCATCACGCCATCATCCCGACGCAATCCGTCACCGCCGAGCGCTTGGATACCTTAACGAATGAGGAACTGAACATCTTCAGCATGCTCGCCGTCCGTTTGCTGTGCGCGGTCGGCGAGCCACACGTTACCGAGGAGCGCACCCTGACGCTTTCCTGTGCGGGACACATCTTTACGGCAGCCGGCAAAACCGATACCGCGTTGGGCTGGCGCATTCCGGCAAGCACATTTTACGGCAGCATCGGGCATCTCCGCGAGCCTGATAAACAGGCAGGCGTTGATCCGGCGCTGTATGAGCATCAGCGTTTCTTCGGGGTGCGCGCCGTTGTCAAAAAGGGACTGACGACACCGCCGAAGCACTACACCGAAGCGACGCTTCTGGCTGCAATGGAAAGCGCCGGTGCAGACAGCTTCCCCGACGAAGCCGGGCGCAAAGGCATCGGCACGCCTGCAACCCGCGCGGGCATCATTGAAAAGCTGGTCAAAGGCGGTTTCATCGAGCGCAGGGGCGAAAAGGTCAAACAGCTTTTGCCGACCGACAAAGGAAGAAATCTGATTGCCGTTCTGCCCGAAACGCTCCGTTCCCCGCTGCTGACCGCTCAGTGGGAAAATCAGCTCTGCCAGGTCGAACACGGCAATCTCGCTTCCGACGATTTTCTCTCGTCCATCGAAACCATGATTCGGGATCAGGTTGAACACGCACAGGCTGACCCGCAGGCATTGACGCTCTTTCCGACCGGCAGGCGCAAAGTCGCTAAATGTCCCTGCTGCGGATATCCCGTCAGCGAAGCCGAAAAGGGCTACTTCTGCGAAAACCGCGAGTGCAGCTTCGGTCTGTTCAAGGACAACAAGTTCTTTGCTGCTCGCGGTAAAAGGCTGGATGCCGCAACCGCCGTCGCTTTGCTGAACGACGGCAAAGCCTCAGTCAAGGGCATGATTGCCAAGTCGGGCAAGAAGTATGACGGTACGGTCGTGATGGAGCTGGATGAATCCGGCAGACCGCGCCTGCGCGTTCTGCTGGGATAAAAAGCGAGGAGCGATGAAATGCCCAAAATTGACGATTATGTACAGCTTGCCGCACAGACCGCGCGCGAGATCTCCGCCGACGGGGAAACGTGGCGCTCGTTTCTGCAAACGGCTTCCACCCTGTACAAATATAGTTTTTACGACCAGATGATGATCTACGCCCAGCGCCCGGACGCGACCGCCTGCGCGTCGTTTGAACTGTGGACGAACACCATGCGGCGGTACGTCCGGCGCGGCGCAAAAGGCATTGCGCTGCTGGATATGACCGGCGACGTGCCGCGCTACCGCTACGTTTTTGACATAT
>ERZ809074.4690-NODE-4690-length-11000-cov-19.740612_pt1 | contig 11000 bp, 6 predicted proteins | sample MGYA00520795_ERZ809074 | MGnify/ENA primary metagenome ERZ809074 (study PRJEB31570, sample SAMEA3212989) | Homo sapiens | biome: human-gut; feature: human gut; material: fecal | place: Sweden | collected 2011 ...
GCAGCATGAAAGCCCTCGGGAGTTAATCCTGGGGGGCTTTTGGTATAGCCAAATCCGTTGAAGTATGTTATTATATGCATCAGTTCTCAGAATCGGGAATATTCAGTTGAGATAAGAAAGGACACAACAATCATATGAACATAGGAAACAATATAGGAAATATCATGAAGATCACAGGCGCATGGAACACCTTTAAGAGCAATCATCCCAAGTTCCCGGCATTCTGTCAGGCAGTTTCACGCAAAGGGCTTAAAGAAGGAAGCATCATTGAAATTGCGATCACCACTCCTGAGGGAGAGAAGATAGAGACAAACCTGAAAGTAAAGGACAGTGACCTGGAATTACTGAAACAGTTGTCTGACCTGAAAATGTGAAAAAGTTTACAAAAATTTTATTTGAATAACAGGTATAAATCTGCTATAGTATTCTATGTTGGTTAAGTTGATTATTATTCGTTCCCATATATAAGAATGATAGGTTCTCAAAAGAAAGAAGAGGAAGAAAATTGCGTAAAAAATCACATATTTTATTAGCAAGATACCTTGCGGATCAGATGCAGACCACAGTAAGCCTGCAGTCTCACAGAAAGGCTTTCTGTCTGGGCAGCATTCTGCCGGATATCAAACCGTCCTTTATCACCAGAAGACACGAGTTCTACGGAACATTTGAAGATGTCAAGAACCGGATGAAAGAACTGACAGATATCAGACCGGATGAGAGTAACCAGAGAGTTTACTGGCGTCGGTTCGGCGAAGTGATCCATTATATGGCGGATTATTTTACCTTTCCTCATAACAAAACATATACAGGAAGCTTCAGCCAGCATAATCATTATGAGAAAGTACTTAAGAACAGACTGAAAGAATGTATACAGCAGGGAGAAGCGCATGCATATCTGGAACCGGCCATCCGCTTCGCAGATTTCTCCACCCTGATCGATTATATCGAAGCTACTCATGAGAAATACCTCAACAAGCTCCGCAGCGTGGAAGAGGATATCCGCTTTATCCTGAATATGTGTTTTCAGGTAGTGCAGGGACTGATACAGATCTGCATTGGTAATAAGAACTTTGCAGGAGCCATTCAGGCAGCCTGACAGAGATACGCTAAGAATACAGGAAGGCTGTGTGGAAATCATATCCGCACAGCCTTCCTGCATTCTGAAACATATCTTCCTCACTGCTTGTTGCTTTTCGCAACTTCTGCAGGGGGACTTACTTGATTCGGTTAAAATGTGACAAAAAAATGAATTTTGGTCAAATCTGGAATTTACCTGCCCTGAGCTGTTGATTTCAAAAAATGATTATGCTAGAATAAAACAGGTTAATATTTCGGGATAATTCACTTATGAAATAACATAATAATGTGAAAAGTAATTTAGACAGTATGCCCTTATAAACAGGGGGTAAGGACATGCTCACAGTAAGAAGGGAGCAATTTAGATATATGAAAAACAAGTATCTTACCAGATTCTTATGTCTGACATTGATGTCAGGAATGGTATTATCCGGTCCTGCGTCCGTACTTGCAGCAGAGGATACTGCTGCGTATACAGCAGACGGTTCTGATTTCAGCGATTGCGGTGATTTTGATTCAGGATCAGAGGATCCGGCGCCGGCAGATCCGACTCCTGCAGAGCCAACACCTGCGCCGGTAGATCCGACACCTGCAGACCCGACACCTGCACCGGTAGATCCGACACCAACACCTGCAGAGCCAACACCTGCACCGGCAGATCCGACTCCGACACCAACAGATCCGACTCCGACACCTGCGAATCCTACACCAACACCGTCTTCACAGATTACAAAGGCAGCCCAGGATGTGATCGACAGAATCAAAGAGTTGAACGCACAGACCATCACGCTGGAGAAGAAAGCCACTGTTCAGAGCATCCGCACTGCATATAATGCCCTGTCTGATACAGAGAAGGCACAGGTTTCTAATTATAATCTGCTGGTTCAGGCAGAAGCGACTATTGCTCAGTTGGAAGCGCAGAAGAACAATGCGAATACGAATAATCCATTTACGAGTAATACCAGTGCTGCACAGACCGGAACTCCGGTATATTATGCGTCCAATATCCACGCAGGTAAGGATTTCTATCTGGACAGCCTGAAGAATAACTACAATCTGACCTTCTCAGATGATTTCGCTTCTGTTATGGATGAGATCGAGAAGGAATATAAAGAGAAGAACAAAGTAGCAGATGCCAGCGATGTAAACGGCAGCAAGACCACCACATCTGCAGACAGTCTTCTGGTAAGAAACTGGCAGGATATCCTTGCAGTCTATGTATATCAGCAGAGCCAGGACGGAAAAACAGAATTTACACTGGATTCTTCCTGCAAGAAAGACCTTGCGAAAATCTTTGCAGAGATGAACCCGATCGTAAGGGACAAGCAGGATATCACTCACGTTACATACGCTAATCGTAAAATCAACTACTATATTAAGAAAAATAAAATCGCAAAAAAGGATCGTACGATCCTTAAGAAATATGTGGAGACAGACTGCAAACTCCTCTGCGCGGTAGTAACAGCTGCCAACGGTTTTGTCCGCGAGAGCGTAGGAGATGATGTTTCCGAGGAAAGAGTAAATGTTATCTCCGCAGCCTATTCACTGGTTGGTAAAGTCGGTTACTTCTGGGGCGGCAAATCCACAGTGATCGGTGAAGATCCAGGCTGGGGAACCAGCGAGAAGGTATCAGCCGAGGGAAGCAAGAGCACTGGAACCATCCGCGCATACGGACTGGACTGCAGTGGTTTTGTCACCTGGGCAGTGATCAACGGATATCAGGATAAAGCAATGCAGGAAGCTGTAGGCGACGGAACTTCCGATCAGTGGGAGAAAGCAAACGTGGTAACTGAGGCAGATGCACAGCCCGGAGATCTGGTGTTCCAGAAAGGACCGGAAGCAGGAAGCGATAATCATGTAGGTATTCTCTGCGGTAAAACAGACGCAGGTGACTGGATCGCAGTACACTGCTCCTCCGGCAAGAATGGAGTAACAGTAGGCGAAGCATACAGTGCAAGCTTCCGTTACATCCGCCAGCCATCCTTCTACCCGACACAGGAACAGGTTCAGGAAATGCAGAGCAGCAGTACAGTAAGCACAACAACAGGTGATGCAGCAGCTTCCACAGGAACAGATATCTTTTCTGCAAATGTGACAGTAAGCAATACTCTGCAGGATGCGATGAAGTCAAATACTTCCGACTCAACAGGATTCACAACATCAGAATCCACTGAGAAAACTTCCATCCTTCCGGATAAGATTGATCTGTCAAAAGAGAAAGTCGCTGTATTTAAGGCAAAATAAAATGGATAAAAGAAGGGAGAAAGTCATACAAAAAAGTCTGGCTTTCCCTTCTTTTTTCGTGTGTAAACTTTTTTATCTGTTAACTTAAGCGATCAAGTAAAAACTGACGAATTTGCTTATTGGTCTGCGGAATATGATTCAAAAACGAAAAAAATATTCGAAAATATGGAAACCCCTGGAGAGTACAAAAACCTGTGAGTAGATGGATATTTATATCATCAAAAGCATATTCGTTGAAGTAGGAATGGAACATAAAAGTTTATAATTTTTTATAAGTTTTCAGTAACGGTGTCATTAATCTATATGAAGGGATTTGAGAGAGATACGATCATGTAAAAGGTCAGGAAGCTGAACGCAAAAATACAGAAAGGGAACGTCAGAGAGCGGATTTTGCTGAAAAAGAAAAAATAAAGGCCCAAAAAGAGACAACAGAAGCACTTAAAAGAGTAGCTGAACTGGAGAAGATTTTGCAATGTAAAACTACGGAGGGTAAATAAGATTATCTTAAGATAGCCACAGACTGGCACCCATCCAGCCTGCGGCTTTTTCACCCACTATTTTTGAGTTGACTTTTTGGCACATTGCGCATATACTAACAGTAGCTAAGGAATGTGGTGAGATTCCTTGAAGCAAAACAAAAACCCTCAGAGTGCCAGCTCTGGGGGCTTTCTTGTTCGTTACGGTGAGCTATTCCGTTTAGACTGTTGCTGTCTATCGTCTGCTGTCCAGCCATTTGCATATGTAGTAGCTAACTACGCCTGCTATAACAGAGACAAGAAATGTGGTGAGAATTTCTTCCATGGAGTCCACCTCTTTTCTGCTGGAGGTTCGACAGCTTTTTGAGTATAACATGTTTTAGAACAAATTGGAATAGTAAAACCTGGCATGAGTTAACTGATAGAGGCAGTTAGGGGAGAACCCTCTGCCGGGACTGGTATTAATACTGAACAGGTCTGGCGGGGTCGCACCCCTGTCGGGAAAATAAAGAAACAAAATATGTTTTAAAAGTCCTCTAAAGAAAGTATAAAAATCTAATCAGGTCACAGACTGGAATCCACTCAGTCTGTGGCTTTTTAGTCATGAATAATTATGATTATAATTGACTTTAATCGCGTTTTTGTTATGTACGGTCAAGTTTAATCCTGTTTATAGATGACTTGCAATTGTATTTCTATTATTTTAAGTCAATCATAATTACAAATATAGTTGACTGCGATTGCACTTTTATTATATAAGGTCAAGCTGAAGCATGTTTACAAGGCAGTTGGAGTCAGAACCGGTTGGGAGCACGCCTCAAGGACTGTTTTTGAGGCGCTCCCTTTATGAAATTAAGAAAAAATATTATTGTTGTACTGCATGATGAGTAAGTGGTATAATAATACAAGTTTATATTGCAGAAAAAAGCTGTTGTTCGTGAGAGGCTGGGAATAATGATTGAGTGGAAACAAATGACGATGCAGGAAGCAGAGAATAAAATGGAGGTGCTTCGGGAGATTTTTGATGTAGTCCGTCTCCTGAAAGGGAGTGATCTGCAGGCTGCCGGAATGGAAAGTAAGCTTGCAGGAAGAGAAAATCCTTGCCAGTGTTATGCTTTCTGGAATAAAGATAAAAGATGTGAGAATTGCATTTCCCTTAAAGCACTGGAGGAAAAGAAACAGACATCCAAAATTGAATTTCTTGATTCTGATATGTATCAGGTATTTGCAAGGTATCTGGAGATTGACAGTGAGCCTTATGTAATGGAAATGCTGAAAAAGCTGGACGAGAACACGCTGACTGATGAGGAAGGATATGAAAAACTGACGGAAAAGCTGACTGTATATAGCGAAAAGCTGTATAAGGATGTGCTGACAGGGGCGTATAATCGCAGATATTTTGAGGAAAAAGTCAAAAATATGTCTTTGAATGCCGGAATTGCAGTTATCGATCTGGATGATTTCAAATTGTTCAATGACACTTATGGTCATGATGGAGGAGACCTGGTACTGATAACCGTAGTGAATGTAATTCGGCATTATATCCGTCGTACGGATATTCTGGTGCGCTATGGAGGAGATGAATTTCTGCTGATCCTGCCCGGAATTGAGAAGGAAGTCTTTTCACAGAAGCTCCGTATGATCCAGAAGAAGATCCATGCGACGCATATTCCGGGTTTTAATCGTCTGAAGCTTTCAGTGAGCATTGGTGGAGCTATGTTTACCCATGGCAGATTGGAGGAAGCGATCACCAAAGCAGACAGACTTATGTATATGGCCAAGGGACATAAAAATATAGTAGTGACTCGGTGGGATCAGAAGAAAAATACAGATGAGATGGAAAAAAGGAACCGGCTCCAGCTTCTGGTTGTTGATGATTCTGAAATGAACCGAGAGATACTTAAGGAAATTCTGGGAAAAGAATACCGGATACTGGAGGCCTGTGACGGGGAAGAGGCTCTGAAGATACTGGAGCAGTATGGACCTGAAATCTCATTGGTTCTGTTGGATATTATTATGCCAAAAATGGATGGATTTGAAGTACTCGCCTATATGAACAGAGATAAATGGATCGAGGATATACCGGTGATCATGATTTCCAGTGAAGGATCAGAGAGTTATATCCGCCGTGCCTACGAACTGGGGGCTTCGGATTATATAAGCAGACCATTTGATGCTAAGGTGGTATATCAGCGGGTTATCAATATGATCAAGCTCTATGCCAAGCAAAGGCGTCTGATCCATTTGGTAACAGATCAGATTTATGAAAAAGAGAAAAACAACCGTATGATGACCGGGATTCTCAGTCAGATTGTAGAGTTCCGAAATGGTGAAAGCGGGCTTCATGTGCTGCACATCAATATTCTGACTCAGCTTTTGCTGGAGAAATTGATGCGAAAATCAGAGAATTACGATCTTTCTTGGTCTCAGCAACATATGATCGCTACAGCTTCAGCACTTCATGATATCGGTAAGATTGGAATTGATGAAAAAATTCTGAATAAACCCGGAAAGCTTACAAAGGAAGAATTTGAAGCCATGAAACAGCACACGATCATAGGTGCCCGGATGCTTGACAGTCTGGAAATGTATCATGATGAAGAGATGATGAAATATGCCTATGAAATATGCCGTTGGCATCATGAACGTTATGATGGAAAAGGATATCCGGATGGTTTGAAGGGAGAAGAAATCCCCATATCTGCACAGGTGGTATCACTGGCAGATGTGTATGATGCCCTGGTAAGTGACCGGGTATATAAGAAAGCATATTCTCATGAAAAGGCAATAGAGATGATCCTAAATGGAGAATGCGGAATGTTTAATCCTCTTCTTTTGGAATGTCTGGTGGAAATTCAGGATAAAGTACGCAAGGAACTTGGTATTAAAGATGTGAATGAATGTCTGGAATATCTGGAAGAGAGAAACAGATAAAACCCCCCTGAAAAGAGCCTAAACTCAGCGATGAATGGGTGTACATTTCTGTAGATCTGAATGGATTAAAATGGGAAGACAGAGTGATCAAGTTGAACGTGTAGCCTGCGGCAGTGGGAAATCAATAAATTTCTATCAGATCAGAAGGATGCAGAGAATGTTGCGGCTTTGAAAATAATAAATGGTCATTACAGAGATCGATTCATGAAATGCAAAAATATTTTGTAAAAAATTTTCCTGAGTATCTTGACAGGGAATAAATAATCCTTTATAGTATAGCACAGATTTGGTGTGTTACTGGACAGGCAGGCATTAACCGGTCATAAATGTTATTTTTTAATGTTTATGGGGGTTAGTGCCTTTTTTTGATGTATTTTATGTGGTAAAACGCGGAATAATCATATGTCAGAAGGTTTTAATCTCCCGGAAACAAGACGGTTTATTCGCACGAATAAGGAAAAGGAGACAAAAGAACATGAAAGACAAGATTTTTGGAGTTTTGCAGCGTGTGGGAAGATCCTTTATGCTTCCGATCGCAATTCTCCCTGTTGCAGGTTTGTTGCTTGGTATCGGCAGTTCCTTCACAAATGAAACAACTATCGCTACCTATGGATTGCAGAAGATCCTGGGAAGTGGAACATTACTTAATTCTCTTCTGATCATTATGAACAAGGTTGGAAGTGCTGTATTTGACAATCTGCCGCTGATCTTTGCTGTTGGTGTTGCCATTGGTATGGCAAAGAAAGAGAAAGAGGTTGCTGCTCTTTCTGCGCTGATTGCATATTTCGTTATGAATGTGGCTGTCAGTGCCATGCTTCTTATTAACAATGAAATCACAGCAGACGGTCAGATAGCAGCAGATGTACTGGAGGGAACCATTACTTCTGTATGCGGGATCCAGTCTCTGCAGATGGGTGTATTCGGCGGTATTATCGTAGGTCTTGGTGTTGCGGCACTTCATAACCGTTTCCACAAAATTGTGCTTCCGAATGCGCTGTCATTCTTTGGCGGCTCAAGATTTATACCGATCATTTCCACAATCGTATATATGTTTGTGGGAATCCTGATGTATTTTGTATGGCCGGCAGTTCAGAATGGTATTTATGCTCTGGGCGGTCTGGTAACAGGCAGTGGATATCTGGGAACTCTGATTTTTGGTATTATTAAACGAGCACTGATCCCCTTTGGGCTGCATCATGTATTTTATATGCCATTCTGGCAGACCGCAGTGGGCGGAACTATGGAAGTTGCAGGACAGGTGGTGCAGGGCGGACAGAATATCTTCTTTGCGCAGCTTGCTGATTCTGCAAATATAGCACATTTCAGTGCGGATGCAACCAGATATTTCTCTGGTGAGTTTATCTTTATGATTTTTGGTCTTCCGGGAGCAGCGCTGGCTATGTATCGCTGTGCAAAACCTGAGAAGAAAAAAGCGGCAGGCGGACTTCTTCTTTCCGCAGCGCTGGCATGTATGTTTACTGGTATCACTGAACCGCTGGAATTCTCATTCCTGTTTGTAGCTCCGGCATTGTTCGTAGTTCAGGTGATCCTGGCAGGTGCGGCTTATATGATCGCACATATGCTGAATATTGCAGTAGGACTTACTTTCTCAGGCGGTTTCCTTGACCTGTTCCTCTTTGGTATCCTGCAGGGAAATGCAAAAACAAGCTGGCTGAGGATCATTCCGGTTGGTATTATTTACTTTATCCTGTATTATGTGATCTTTACATCTATGATCAGGAAATTTAATTTCAAGACTCCTGGACGTGAAGATGATGATACAGAGACAAAGCTTTATACAAAAGCTGATGTAAATGCAAGAAAAGAAGCCGGAAAGACAGCCGGAGCAGCTGTAGCAACCTCCGGTGATCCGGTAAGTGAACTGATCACCAGAGGTCTTGGAGGAAAGAAAAATATTGTAGATGTTGACTGTTGTGCGACCAGACTTCGTATCACAGTTGCAGAACCTGAGAGAGTTCGTGATGAACTTCTGAAACAGACAGATTCCAGAGGAATCGTAAAAAAAGGACAGGGCGTACAGGTTATCTATGGACCTCATGTAACTGTTATCAAGGCGAAGCTGGAAGAATATCTGGAGACTGCTCCCAACGAATTCGCAGATGAGACACCTGATAATATACAGGCACAGGAAAATATTGCAGCAGAAAATGCAGATGGACAGAACAGTGCAGAGGTTGAGGACAAAAATGCAGGTACAGCACAGTCCTTGGCACCTGTAAAAGAAGAAAAGATCAGAAAAACAGCAATCATTTACAGCCCTGTAGACGGAATCGCAGCAGATCTTTCTACTGCACCGGATGAGGGATTTGCAGGAAAAATGATGGGTGACGGTGCAGTGGTGACACCAACAGAAGGTACTGTATATGCACCTGCAGACGGTGAAGTTGAGTTTATTTTTGATACAAAACATGCTATAGGTTTCCAGACAGATTCCGGTATCCCTATGCTTCTTCATATGGGAATCGACACTGTAAAACTGGAAGGAAAAGGCTTCGAAATCCTGGTAACAGAGGGTCAGAAAGTGAAAAAAGGTGATCCGATGATGAAACTGGATTTGGAGTTCTTAACAGCCAATGCTCCGTCCATCACTTCCCCGATCCTCGATATTGAACCGGAAGACAACCAGAGGATCAGACTTCTGGCAAACGGTGAGATCAAGGCCGGTGAACCGTTGTTTGCGGTGGAGACGCTGGAATAATATTGTTATCAAAAAACAGTTGGATGATCAAAAGAGATGACATCTTGATTATCTGACTGTTTTTTTACGCACGTGAATTGAAAAGGATGACTTTTTTGCAGGAGGGATCTGGGAATCAAAAATGTAACAAATTTGTGTGACAGATAGGATTCTTATTCAAAATATGGTAAACTATAGCAGTCCTGGTAAATAATGCATCTTAATCCAGTCCATCAGAGTGTGAAATCCTGCGTCAGATATCTTTGTTGTGCGTCAGCACGCCTGCAGATATTTTCCTTGTCTTTCGTATTCTGCTGAACTGTCTTAAATGCATTATTTACTAGAGCGTGTCTGAAAAATGCTTTTCGCAAGATGTGCGTCCCATTTTGTAGTATTATTTTGCGTAAAGCATTTTTAAACATGTTTTATGACCAAAGGGAAAATTATTATAATGGCAATAAATTTTTATAGAGGGGATTACGACAGAGATGTACAGAGTTAGCAAGGTATTAAATAATAATGGTGTTATAGCCATTGATATGGATGAAAATAAGGAGTATGTGATTCTTGGCAAGGGTGTTGGCTTTGGAAAAAAGGTCAGCCAGCGTTTTGATAAGCCGGAGGGATGCACTACATATCGTCTGGAACAGGAGACAGAGCGTGGATCTGCGAAGGAACTGGTAAAGGGAATAGAGCCGGAGTATCTGGAGATTGCAGATGCAATTCTGACAGAGTCACAGAAAGTGTTTGGAGATTCCATAGACAGAGGGATTCTTTTTCCACTTGCTGACCATATTTCTTTTGCAGTCGCAAGAATCCGCAGAAATGAGCAGATCAGCAATCCGCTGACAGAGGATATCAAGGTTCTTTTCTACAGTGAATTTAAAGTTGCGGAAACACTGAAAACAATTCTGAGAGAAAGACTTCAGATAGAGATTGATGATCATGAGGTTGGATATGTGGCATTGCATATTCATTCTGCAATTGGTGACGAGAAGGTATCTGTTGCCATGCAGACTGCGAGAGCAGTGAGAGAGTGTATAGATATGCTCGAGAAAGCAACAGGTAAGCCAATCGATGTACTGTCACTGTCCTATAATCGCCTGATGAACCATATGAAGTATATGGTAGCGCGTGCATCTACAGGAGAGAAGCTGAATCTGGACATGAATGAATATATGCTGGATCAGTATCCCCAGGCCTATAAGGTTGCCACTGACATCTGTAAAAACCTGGAAGGATGTATTGGACATAAGCTGGATGAAACAGAGACAGGATATCTGGCAATGCATATCCAGAGAGTGTATAAGGATGCGGTATGATCCGACAGTTTCTTTTAGATTATAGTAATTTCCAAGTAAATAGTAATGTATGATTTGACCGCGAGCGCAATTTTATTATTTTCGGTCAAGTTGAAACAGGTTTCAGGTTGACTGGAATTGCGCATATGCAGTATACGGTCAAGTTGAAGCAAGTTTTGGTTGACTGGAATTGCGCATATGCAGTATACGGTCAAGTCGAAACAAGTTTTTGGTTGACTGAGATTGCGCTTGTATTAAATGAAGTCAAGT
>ERZ809074.4693-NODE-4693-length-10993-cov-6.282319_pt1 | contig 10993 bp, 22 predicted proteins | sample MGYA00520795_ERZ809074 | MGnify/ENA primary metagenome ERZ809074 (study PRJEB31570, sample SAMEA3212989) | Homo sapiens | biome: human-gut; feature: human gut; material: fecal | place: Sweden | collected 2011 ...
CTGTCCCATACCGCATAAGAATCCTTTGTTTCTGCACTAAGTATCATTTTTTCATAAGATATATGATATTTCTTCATTTGACTGCTATAAGTAATTAATTTAATATTATTCATTTTTCGAATAATATTTCCAATTTCAACAGGCACAAAAGGATTTCCATAATTTCTTAAAGTCAAAAGTACAAGATTTTTAATTTCTACTTTACGATTATTCAATATTTCCAGAGTCATCTTCCTCCCAATTATAGTCATCAAAATTTGCTTTTAAAATGTTCATTAGTTTTGCTTGATCTTTTGCAGACATCTTACTTTTTTCTCTTTGTATGATAACAAGATCTTGATCAAAATGCTGTTCATTAGAAGTTGAGTTCGCTTCATTATTCCAACCCATTAAATATGCAGGGGTGACATGGCAAAGGTTTGCAACAGCTTCTATTTTATCTGATGGTATGTTAGTAATAAGATTATTTTCATATTTATATAAAGTTTGTTTTGACACATTAATTTTAGCTGCAAAATCAACTTGATTCATTCCCATCCTTTTTCTTGATAGTTGTATTCGTTCTCCTACAGTCATTAATATCATCTCCTTTCTGAATAATTTCATGTTATCACAAAAAAGTTATAAAAGCAACCAAAAGTATCTTGACAAGTTACTTTTTCGTGCTATAATTAAAGTAACTTAAAAAGTTACGGAGGTGAGAAAGTGGTAAGAACAGACAAGCTTCGAGGAATTATATCCGAAAGAGGTTTAACACAAACAAAAGTAGCTCGATTAATAGGAATTACGCCAAAAACATTTTATGAAAAAATGGCAAAAGGTGTTTTTGGAAGCGATGAGATCGAGATTATGATCAAAGAACTTCATATAGAAAATCCGATTGAAATTTTTTTTGATCTTAAGTAACTTTTAAAGTTACTATATTAAATAACAGATGACTCAATTCCTTGCCCGATCGTTGATACTAATCCGATTGCGAAGGAATAAAAAGGAAACAGCCCCGACACAGTTAGCTTCTTTTCAATATAAAAAAACATTCACTTGATCGGGCAAGGAATTGAGTCATCTGGTGAAAGGTAGGTGATGTCATGAAAAATGAAGCAAACAAGACCTTTAGTATTGGTAATGGAACTGTTCATATTCACGGAACAGTTAACCAGGAAAAGATAAAGGATGCAACAACAGAGTTCTTAAAGGAGGTTGAACGAAGAAAGAGAAAGGCGAAGAAAGAAAAACAAGCAGTCTAGAAAGATGCACAACAGCACACTGCAAATTACAGGCTAGTAAAAACAATCAAAGAAACACAGACGACTTAAACACGCTGGTCAAATTGAATATGTCGCTATGATCCCAATCCATAGCATAACAATAACTGCAAAACATAAACAATCAAATCTCTTCTTGATATAAAAAATTTGACCTATAAAAAATTAAAAATTGAATATAGAACTGGCCAGCGTGTTTAAGTCGTCTGGCAATAAACAAAAGAAAGGTAAGGTGTATATTTTGGAAAATGTACGAAGATACGAGGTATACGAAGATCGTTTCGTAGAATCAAAGAAAAAGATTCAGAAGGCGATTGATCGTCAGAGAAAAATGAACAAGGTTCGAAAGAAGATTGAAAGGATGGTGATCTGCCACCTCATTGGATTATTGTTTGCTGGATCAACAGCAGCCTTAATGATTCCAGAGCTTATTGAAGCAAGAGGTTATTTTGCCTTTGGTGGCGAATGGATGCTGTTTGGTGTGTTTTATATTATTGGGTATTTAGGAATGAAATACATCGATGAGAGAGGAACAGAACAATGATAACAGGATACAAAAAAGGTGCCCACAGAGCTGCAACTCCGTTAGGCACACAAATAAAAGTTCAGGAAAATTATACCACAGATTAAGAAAGGAAACAAACATGAAAGATAAATTTTTAGCAAAATGCGACAATGCAGTAATCAAGAACTGTCGATTTGTAGAAGTAGGAGATGAAGATAAAGCATTCAAAGTGTTGGAAGATATGGCAGAAGAGGCAGTAACAGAAGTTCTTGGATATGTTAATCCAATTTCAGAACATACATCAGTGTTTATCGTTCCGATTTTAAGAGCGGTTTCAGATGCTTTAGAAGGAGGACTAACTGACTATGACAGAGGAATTTCTGAATATATCGAATCATTCTTAGGAAGAAGTGTCAAGTCAGAGATCACAAAGGAGGAAAAAGACAATGGGAAAAATGATCTTGATCACACCAAATAATGATGTGAAAGAACTTGAATATCCAGAAGGCAAGAACAGCTGGAGACAGTTACAGGAACATATTGGAAATGGTTGTTCACTTCTGGAGCATGTAGTACCTAATCGATTATACACCAAGATTGGAGGCGGCTCTGTGATCAAAAACAATGAGCCAGGATCAAAGGTAAGCATGCTAGTTGATGAGGAGTTCTTATATCATTGTAACAACATTGTTTCTGATATGAACCATATTGCCTCTTATCTGTATGAGACGGATTTACATGGTTGTCCAATCCTTGGAAACGCTCTAATTGTCGGAGAAAAATACGAAGATCTTGGAATTAGCTTTTGTGCAATATCAGATGAACAGTTTAACTTGATCTTTCCACGACTGAAAGATTGTGAAAAGAAATTAAAAGAAGAAAGGGAAAACAGATGATGGAGAAAAGTAATTTACGCAGAGATTTAGGTCCTTATATTGAAAAGGCATTTTCAGATAAGGCAGAGATCAAAGAGAAAGCAAAGGTGCTCTTGGAATTGTCTCAAATCTTCTTTGAAGATCTAGAAAAATTTGTGGGTCCTTTGGCTGATGAAGAAATTCCAATCGTTACAGGGGCTTTGAGATTTTATGCCGATACTGTAATCAAGTTTCAGCCAGAAGGGGTAAAAAGATTAAGCTATGGTTTCACAGAAGTTTTAAAAGGACATACAAGAGCTGACTATATAAAGGTGTATAAAAATGTCTAGCAAGACCATGATTGCTCCAGGAATCAAGCGAATCCAGTTTGATTCCTTTGATTCCTGGTTAAATGCCAGACATGGAATCGGTGGTTCTGATGCATCTGCAGTATTAGGACTCAATCCATATAAAACCAATACAGAACTGTATTTAGAAAAGACAGGGCAGAGAACAGCTCCTGATATTTCAGATAAGGACTATGTGAAGTATGGGCATGATGCGGAGCCATTGCTTAGATCGCTGTTCGCACTTGACCACCCAGAGTACAAGGTTGAGTACTTCGGAGACAACATGATCCGGAATGAAAAGTATCCATGGGCACATGCATCTTTGGATGGAGAGCTGGCCGATCAAGATAGTCGCAAAGGAATCCTGGAGATCAAGACAACTAATATCCTGCAAAGTATGCAACGTGAAAAATGGAGAGATCAGATTCCGGACAACTATTACATACAGGTGTTGCATTATCTGTTAGTTACTGAATATGAGTTTGTTGAACTGAGAGCACAACTTAAATCAGTATGGCAGGGCCAGATCAGACTGGAGACAAAAGATTATCATATTGAGCGATCAGATGTAGAAGAAGATATTGAGATATTAAAACAAGCGGAAGAAGAGTTCTGGCAGAAAGTTTTAAAAAGACAGCAACCGAACTTGATTCTTCCAGAAATTTAAAAGGGGATACATATGGAGTTTAAGATATACAATCCGCAGGAAGATGGGTTTCTGCAGAAGATTGATTGGAATTATGAAGAGTTAAAAACAGAGATTCAGAAGAAAGCAAATGATTATATGAATCTGGTCTATACAGCAGATCAGATTAAGGATGCCAAAAAGGATCGTGCTAATCTTCGAAAATTTGTAACCGCATTAGAGAACAAAAGAAAAGAAATCAAACGACAGGTCATGCAGCCATACACAGCTTTTGAAGAACAGGAAAAAGAACTGATCGGCATCGTTGATCAAGCGATTGGAAACATTGACATCCAGATCAAAGGATACGAAGAAGCAACACGGCAAGAAAAATTAGAGAAAATCAAGGGAATCTATTCAAAGACAATCGGTGATCTTGATCGCACGGTTCCATTTGAAAAAATCTATAAGGATTCTTGGTTAAATGTATCAACGACATTGAAATCTATCACAACAGAGATCGCAGAGATCAGAGATAAAGTTGACAGCGATCTGAAAGTAATCAGTGCAGATACAAGTCCTTATGTTTTTGATATGAAAGAAGAATATCTGAAAGCTTTTGATCTGAACGCTGCAATGATGAAGAAACAGAAGTTAGAGGAGACCGCCAAGAAGAAAGCCTTATTTGAGGAAGATCAGAAGCAGAAGGAGGAGCAGAGACAGCAGCAGTTAAAAGAAGAAGCACAGAAAGTAGTATCTGCAGGTGAAAGCAAAGAAGTGCTAGAAGAACCAATAGAAGCAGCAAAGCCAAAATGTACAGGAGAAAGAACCGTAGCAATTACATTCCGTTGTGTTGTAAAAGAACACAACTTTAAGGAAGTTAATGCGAGACTCAGTCTAGTACAAAAAGTATGTGAAGAATTTGAAATCATAAATCCAAAGGAAGAGGAGGACTTATAAAATGTCAGTTGGAAACAGTTTAGTAAATAGGCAGCAGAAAACAGGATTAACAGCATATCTTACAAATGATGCTGTAAAAAATCAGATCAACAATGTAGTTGGTGGTAAAAATGGAGATCGTTTCATTGCTTCTATCGTATCTGCAGTACAGGTTAATTCAGATTTACAGGAATGTACAAACCCATCAATTTTGAGTGCTGCATTGCTTGGAGAGTCATTAAAACTCTCTCCATCCCCACAGCTTGGACAGTATTACATGGTTCCGTTCAGAAACAACAAAAAAGGATGTAAGGAAGCACAATTTCAACTTGGTTATAAAGGATACATTCAGTTAGCGATCCGCTCAGGGCAGTACAAAAAACTAAACGTTCTGGCAATTAAGGATGGGGAATTGGTTCGATTTGATCCACTGAATGAAGAAATCGAAGTAAATCTGATCGATGATGAGGAAGTAAGGGAAGAAGCAAAGACGATCGGATACTATGCAATGTTTGAATATATAAACGGTTTCCGAAAAGCTATGTACTGGTCCAAAAAGAAAATGGAAGCACATGCATTAAAGTATTCCAAAGGGTATGCAGCCAAGAAAGGTTATACATTCTGGGAGAAAGATTTTGATGGAATGGCTTATAAGACAATGCTTCGCCAGCTGATCAGTAAATGGGGAATCATGAGCATTGATATGCAGAACGCAATGGAATCTGATATGGCGGTGATCCATGAAGATGGCACGAAAGATTATGCAGATACAGTTCCAGAAGAAAATATTGTAGCGGATCAGAATCTGCAGGAAGCAGTAGAGGAAACGACAGAACCAGAGAAACAGGAACCGCAGGAAGAAACAACAAAAGAAGAACCACAGCAGTTCTTTAAATAAAAGAAAGGAGCAACACGATGAAACATTTTAACTTGGAAGAGTTTGCAGGAGGGAAACTTTCAGTACAGCTCAACAAAGCATTAGAAAAGGTTACTGAAAATATTCAGGATCCGAACACTGATGCACAGAAGGTCAGAAAGATTAACGTATCAATTTCTCTTCGTCCGAACGATGAAAGAAATTTTGTATCGACTACAGTTGAAACAAAACTGAGTCTTGCACCAGAACTTTGTGCCACAACAGCGTTAAGTATGGGACGTGATCTCCGTACCGGAGAGGTTGAAGCGATCGAGATTTTTAACCAGATTCCGGGACAGATGAGTGTCAATGATGTGATTGATCAGGAAGAGGAAGAGCCACAGAAAGCCTTTGATCCGGACACTGGGGAAATCTACGAACCAAGCAACAAAGTCATTGATTTAAGAAAAGCAAAACAGGCATAGGAGGATACATAACAATGGATAATACATTTTTAAGAGAAGCAATCGAAAAGATCGAAGAATTGACAGACAGTGCAAGAGAGCCACACGTTGTAGAGATCGCAGGAAAGACTTATTGCGATAAATCGATGTCACGATATGACAGAGAAGAGTTTGCAGAACCATTGACAGCTACAAGTCTTAGTTCTCTGATCGATTATATCAGCGGAAAAAGCGAAGAGTTAAGAGAATCTATGATCGTTCACGTAGAATCTCCAACAAGAGTAAGATTACTATCTGGTCTTACAAATGAAAGAAATCGAGAAGAATTATTCCGCGTAGGTACAAATCCAAATGGTTTTGATTTCGATCATTACTATGATCAGGAAGCGTTTGTAATCAACATGCAGACTGCCTTTAAACAGAGTGATGAAACAGAACTGATTCTTTCAGTTGCTGGAAACGTAGAAAATAAAACAGTGGCCAACTATGGAGATGATGGAGTCAGCCAGAAAGCTACGATCACAAAAGGTATCGCAGGAAAAGAAGATGTGATCGTACCAAATCCAGTAACACTTCGCCCATATCGTACCTTCCTGGAAGTAGAACAGCCAGAAAGCAAGTTTATCTTTCGAATCAGAGAAGGTTCTGATGGGCATCCAATGTTTAAACTGGTAGAAGCTGATGGTGGTCTCTGGAAGTATGAAGCTGTAGATGCTATCAAGAAATATTTAACAGAGAATTTACCGGAAGAACTGTTAAAAGTGATCACGATCATCGGGTAACAGTTATGGAGACAGTTAGATTTACAGTCCCTGGTGCACCGAAAGGAAAAGCCAGGGCAAGAACTGTCCGTAGTAAAAAAGGTGGAACATTCTCATATACGCCAGAAGGTACTATGCTATACGAGAATTTGATCAAGTGCTGTTACAGGCAGGAATCAAACAATATCATTTTTAATGACGGACAGCCTTTAAAAGTAACGATCATAGCTTATTATCCGATTGTTAAGAGTACAAGCAAGAAAAAGAAACAACAGATGTTGGAAGACCTTATGTTTCCAACGAAGAAACCAGACATTGATAACATTGCAAAAAGTATTCTTGATGCTTTGAATAAACTAGCATACAGGGATGATACGCAGGTTGTAACGCTGCATATGGAAAAGCATTATGCAGAGGACCCACGAGTTGAAGTAGAGATAGAAGAAATCAAATAAGAAAAGGAGAATCGTTTTGGCCAGACAGAAAAAACAAGGCATCGATTATTTTTCTTTGGATTGCGATTTCTTTTCGGATAGGAAGATAAAGATCTTGAAATCCAGATATGGAGCAGACGGGATCACAATTTTCATTTATCTTCTTTGTGAAATATATAGAAATGGATATTACATCATTGTAGATGATGATTTTTACTATATCGTGTCAGATGATCTGAACATGAATAGTGATAAGGTGAAGCAAGTCTTGACATTCTTATTGGAACGGTCGATGTTTGATAAACAGCTTTTCCAGTCGGACGCTGTCCTGACTTCTGCCGGAATACAGAAGAGATTCCAGTTAGCAGTAAAAACAAGAGCTAAGAAGAATCCAATAAAAGTCGACAGGTTCTGGCTTTTAAATGAAGAAGAAACAGAACCTTTTATTAAAGTTACCCATTTTGAAGATAATTCTGAGAATAATACGGATAATTCCAAGAAAAATAATGATAATTCCCGAGAAGAATCCCTAAAGGAAAGTAAAGTAAAGGAAAGTAAATATTATTATAGCAATCCAGATCTGAACAGAGAGTTCTGTCTTTATCTTGATATGAGGAATCATACTGGACCAACATTATCTGCAGAACAGATCAATGCCTTGAAAGAAGAACTAGATTCTCTGGCTGAGAACGATTCTGATAAGTTGGGCATTGTAAGAAAAGCATTTGGTGGAGGATATAAGAGTTTCTTCTCTACATCAAAGAAACGGAAGAAATCAACACCGAAACCAAAGAAAGAAGAAACTATACACAATTTTACACAGCGAGAAGTCAAAGATTGTGATTATGAGAATCTGGAAAGACAGTTATTAAAGAAACAGTTAGGAGATGACATAGTGTATGGATAGGATTGAACAGACAATCAGTAGTGTTGAAGTTGCTGAGATGGTAGGTAAAGCACATAACAAACTGATGAGAGACATAAGAGAATACATTGATCAATTAGCACAGTCCAATCTTGGACACGACGAATTTTTCAATGAATCAACATATGTAGATAATAACAATCGAACTCGACCATGTTACCAGATCACAAAGAAAGGATGCGAATTTATTGCTCACAAGCTTACAGGTGTAAAAGGGACAGAGTTTACAGCAAAGTATATTGATAGATTTCACACGATGGAGCAAATCATCGCAGATCATATCCCACAAGGAAAGGAATTGCTAGCGTTAGCAGTATTAGAAGCTCAAAAGACAATAAATGATCTACAGAGTAATAATGCTGCATTGTTAGAAGATAACAAGAGAATGAAACCAAAGGAAGCGTTTGCCGATGCTGTGTCCACGAGCGATACATCTATCTTGATTGGAGAGTTAGCTAAGATTCTTCGGCAAAACGGAGTGCACACAGGTCAGAATAGATTGTTCGCATACCTGAGAAATAATGGATACCTGATCAAAGGTGGATCAAGCAAAAATATGCCAACGCAGAAATCCATGGAAGCAGGGTTGTTTGAAATCAAGGAAAGAACGATCACAAATCCAGACGAGAGCATAAGAATAACAAGAACAACGATGGTTACTGGTAAAGGGCAGCAGTACTTTATCAATAAGTTACTCGCAGCAATGTAATAAAAATAAGACTCTCCGGTTGATCACTGCCTGCAAGACACTATAAACCATGATTGTTGTTTAATAAAAAGTCGTAGTATTAGTCGTGGTAGCTGTGGATTTAGGAATGATCTTAAGTGACCAACAACAGCACAAAGGGATCATATGCAGGCAGTGATCAGCCGGAGAGCTAAATTATATACCACATGTAACTATTAACCGCATAAGAAACAGCCAGTATAAGCCATGAGCCTGCTGCCTAAGGCAGTGGGCAGAAAGGAGAACTGATGGCGGATTACAGCAAAGGATTTAAACGCCGTGTTGTACAGTTATGGATCCAACATGGTATGTCCACAAATGAGATCAGTAGAACATCCGGTATCGATCATAAGACACTGATGAAGTGGTATAAGCGTTTCTACCCTGAGATAACAGGGGGGGGGAGGCAAACGAGACAAAGTGCAAGGATTTAAGATGGCACTATATAGGCAATTGTGCCGGATATCATAAGTAAATAAGTAAAGGAGTATGATCAGACAGCTTAACTTTCTATCTGATTAAGATTCTTCAAGTAACTATTAACGAAGCAAGCAAACATAAACATATTTTTTCAGGTTTTTTGTATTTTTTATTTTTCACAAACTAGATTTGGTATTACAATTTTTCAACAAATCACGAAACGAAGAATCACAGCAGTTTATATGATCAAGCAAAGAATAAGGAGAAAGTGATCAGTATAAGCTGTTTCAGGTAGAAAGTTAAGCTGTCTGAGATAGGTAGATAAAATGAGTAAACAAGATTATATAATGCAGGGCAGAAATGAAGGAATTGCATTCTGTGACAAAATAGCAACAGAAAAAGGATTAGAAGAGTTACATAGAATAGCAAGACAGAGAAAACTTGTAGGATTAAAGACTTTGATTGATCCTAGACTTTATGAAAGAGACTTAGAAGAAGCAAAGAGACAGATACTAGATACGATCTTGATTATGAGTATTATAGTTTTAAAAGATGAGTTTGATTTTGGAAACAAGAGGTTAGATCGATTTAGAAAAAGATTTAATGAGAAGTCCGAGTGCTTTGAAACAGGGAATGTAACATGGATTGATCTAATTGAACAGATTCAGGAAGAAAACGGAATTGAACTGCAGCTTAGGAAGAATGATACAAATATCTGGAACTGGGGGAAATTATGATGCTGAATAAGAAAGAATTTGAAGGTTATATCTGTGAGATCACAGGCAAGCCAATTAAGGACATGAAGCTGTGTCCGGACAAGCAGCAGAAGCTAAAGGTTCGGATCAAGTGTGATAAGGGATGCGTCTGGTGTGAAAAGTTAAAGAAAGTTAAGGAGAAGAGAATATGAATTTAGAAGAAGCTATTAAGCACGCAAAAGATATAGCGACAAATAAATATAATGAGGGGTTTTTGTGCCATGCAAACCCAGACGATGAAGAACTTGACAGATGTATCAAATGTGCGAGAGAGCATGAGCAACTTGCAGAGTGGTTGGAAGAACTGAAAGAGTTGAGAGAATACAAGAAAAAGATGAAAGCACAGTATCTTGATGATATTGAGAATCCGTTGGAACCAATTAAGCTAAGTAGTGCGTTAGAATCAGAGATATTTAAGTATGAGTATAGGGCAGAACATGATCCGCAAAAGATTAGTCCTTTAGATTATACAATCATATATGCATTAAAACATTGTTTGGAAGAACAACTGAAAGAGGTGGAATAGTGGTGCAAATAATAGAGTTGATAGTAATGATTATGTGTTATGGAATGTATTTTTATAACGATATAAAAAAAGATCATTATAACGCTATTAAATTTTTGATACTGGGATCAATCATGCAGAATGTAACATTCCACTTGGAATAAAGGAGCGTTAAGAATATGGGAAAGACAATAGAGAAAATAGAAAGAGTGGCGAAAATGCTAAATGGACGACACATGCCGAAAGCATATGAAGTATACAAACACTTTAAAGGAAGTTTGTACGTTGTTATTACAGTGGCTCGTCATACAGAAACAAATGAATTATTTGTAATATATTCAGATATAAGAGAGATGCAGAGAATGTATGCTAGGCCATTAGAGATGTTCATGAGCGAAGTGGATCATGAAAAATATCCAGATGCAAAACAAAAATACAGATTTGAAAATATGATGGAGAGATAATTTATGATCATTGGATTTTTGAGCGGATTATTTATCGGAGCAGTTGCAGGAGTGGCAGTGATGTCACTCTGTAGTGCAGCGAAAGAGATGGATGAGTTATGACAAGGGAGCAGAAGATATGGAGATTAAGAAGACGATGCGGGA
>ERZ809074.4706-NODE-4706-length-10964-cov-3.289211_pt1 | contig 10964 bp, 10 predicted proteins | sample MGYA00520795_ERZ809074 | MGnify/ENA primary metagenome ERZ809074 (study PRJEB31570, sample SAMEA3212989) | Homo sapiens | biome: human-gut; feature: human gut; material: fecal | place: Sweden | collected 2011 ...
TTTCATACTGGGTGTAGGAGGGGAAATCCTGCCAGAGTTCTTCAATACAGGTCGTGCGGTTGTCGCCCCTGACCTCCTGCTCGAAATAGCCGATCTGGAGATTTTCGCCCAGCTCGCAGCTGCCGGAGAGGGAAGGAATCAGGCCCATAATACTCTTTAAGAGAGTGGTTTTTCCGATACCGTTGGTTCCGGTGATGGCAATCTTCTGGCCGCGCTCCATGGAAAGGTTCAACGGTTTGGAGAGAGGCTCGTCATAACCGGTGACAAGATCGTGGGTTTCGAAAAGCATCCTGCCTGGCGTACGGCCGTAGCGGAAATGAAACTCGGGCTTTGGCTTCTCGGCGGCCAGCTCGATGACGTCCATTTTGTCAAGCTTTTTCTGGCGGGACATGGCCATGTTTCGGGTGGAGACCCGGGCCTTATTGCGGGCCACGAAATCCTTGAGCTCGCTGATTTCCTGTTGCTGACGGCGGTAGGCAGCCTCCAGCTGGGATTTTTTTACGGCGTAGACCTCCTGGAAGTGGTCGTAATCGCCGACATAGCGGTTCAGCTCCTGATTTTCCATGTGATAGATGATGTTGACCACTTCATTTAAGAAAGGAATATCGTGGGAAATCAGGATAAAAGCGTTTTCGTAGTCCAGAAGATAGCGTTTCAGCCAGGCGATGTGCTCCTCGTCGAGGTAGTTGGTGGGCTCGTCGAGCAGGAGTATATCCGGTTTTTCCAGCAGAAGCTTAGCGAGCAGGACTTTGGTACGCTGGCCGCCGCTTAAATCGGTCACATCCCGGTCAAGACCAAGATCCAGAAGGCCTAAGGCCCGGGCCACTTCCTCCACTTTCGCGTCGATGGTGTAGAAATCGTGGAGCGTCAGCTCATCCTGGATCGTTCCCAGTTCTTCCATAAGGACTTCCATCTCGTTCTCGTCGGCCTCGCCCAGGTGGTCGCAGATCTCATTCATCCGCTCTTCCTTTTTTAAAAGGGGATCGAAGGCGGATTTGAGGACATCCTGAATGGTCATGCCTTTTTCCAGGACCGCATGCTGGTCGAGATAGCCGGCGCGGACGTTTTTTGCCCACTCGACTTTTCCCTCGTCGGGCATGAGCTTGCCGGTGACAATGTTCATAAAGGTAGACTTTCCTTCGCCGTTAGCGCCCACAAGGCCGATGTGCTCGCCTTTCAGGAGGCGGAAGGATACGTCATTAAAAATGGCCCGGTCGCCGAAGCCATGGGTCAGATGTTCCACATTTAAAATACTCATAAGTTCTCCTTTTTCTGGTAGTTCTCGAACTATTATATATGGAAAACATTGCGCCGTAAAGCATTGAATTTGTGCAAAAAAAGCAAAAAGAAGAGCTGATTGTCCTATAGCTTTTCTAAAAGAATACGTTTATACTAAAGTTACAAAATACAGAATTGATGTAAGGAGGAAATTTATGAACTTTGTACTGACAAAAGAGCAGGAGACACTGGAAAAAGGTCTTACGATCCTGCTGGAAGAGCACGGACATGCATACGGTGAGGGCGAAATTTCCATCACACCGGTATTTACAGACGAGAATAAATTAAAAGTTGAGAAAAAAGGACAGGATGTGACCATCTCCTGCAAAGAGAAGGCTCATTTCTTCCGCGGCATCGGCCATCTCTTCAGTCATCTTGAGGATGCCGATTTCGTGAAAGAGGAGACCGTTTATGTGGACTGCCTGGGCGCTATGCCGGACTGCTCCAGAAACGGTGTTCCGACACCGGATATGTTGAAACGCATGATCCGCACCATGGCTCTCCTGGGTATGAACGAGATCTTCCTTTACACCGAGGATACCTACGAGCTTCCGGAATATCCGTATTTCGGCGCTTTCCGCGGAAGATTTTCCAAAGAGGAGCTGAAAGAGTGCGATGCTTACGGCGAGCTCTTCGGCATTTGCCTGGTTCCCTGCATCCAGACTCTGGCACATCTGAGCACCTTCCTTCGCTGGCCGATCAGCAACGGTCTGCAGGACAACAGAGACAACCTGCTTCCCGAGGAAGAGAAGACCTATGCCCTCATCGAGAGCATGCTGAAAAACTTCTCCGAGTGTGTCCGCACAAAGAAAGTACATCTTGGCATGGACGAGGCTCACGGCCTGGGTCTCGGCGAGTATCTGAAAAAACACGGCTTTACCAACCGTCTTTCCATCATGAAACGTCACCTGGAAAAAGTAGAGGAGCTTTGCAGAAAATACGGTCTGGAGCCCATGATGTGGAGCGATATGTTCTTCAACCTGGCATCCAAGGACGGCTCCTACTACAGCGTTCCGGAAGATTACGAATGGGAAGAAAAGGATAAACCCGGCGATAACCTGACCATGGTTTACTGGGATTACTACAACCATGATCCGAAGAGCTATGAGAGAATGCTGAGCCTTCATAAAAAGCTCTCCAATAAAGTATATTTCGCAGGCGGCGGCTGGACCTGGAACGGCCTGGTTCCCGATTACGGAAAAGCTTTCGATAGCACCAGGATAGGTATGCGCGTCATGAAACAGCAGAAGGTCCGCAATGCGTTTATGACTCTCTGGATGGATGACGGTACCGAGACTCCTTTCGCAGCAGGTCTGCTTCCGCTGATCCTTTTCGCTGAGGAAGGTTTCACCGAGGAGCCGGAGGACGCTGCTATCGACGAGAAACTTCACCTGTTCCAAGAAGCTTCCATGGAAGAGTGGATGCTCCTCACCAAACTGGACTGCCTGCCGGGCTGCGATCCGCTGAATATTGCGGCAGTTAACCCGTCCAAGCACCTGTTCTATCAGGATCCACTGCTGGGTCTCTTCGACCGTCAGTATCAGGGATATGACCTCTATGGCCATTACGGCAAACTGGCAAAAGAGCTTCGGGCTGTGGAAGAGCGCGTGACCGTTTCCAAAAACCTCTTTGCCTGCTACCGTTCTCTGGCAGAGTTTCTGGCAGTGAAGGCTGGTATCGGTTTGGACATCCGCAGAGCTTATCTCGAGGGAGACAGAGACTGGCTCACCAGCATCGCTGAGGAGCAGATTCCTGTATGCCTGGAGGATCTGGAACAGTACCACGATTTCCGTGAGAAGATCTGGTTCCATGAGTGCAAACCCAATGGTTATGAGACCATCGACATCCGTCTGGGCGGCCTCCATGCGAGACTGGTAAGCGCTCAGAAGCGGATTCTGGCATATCTTGCCGATGAGATCACAGAGATCCCCGAGCTTCTGGAAGAGCGCCTTCCCTACAAGCCCAGCGCACCGGAAGGACTGCAGCAGCCCTTCAATATGAACAACTGGTGCAACATCGTTACCGCTGGAAACATGGGTACCGGTACCGTTTGATAAAAAAATCGCCTGACTTTATGGCTTGAATCCCCACTTGACAGGTAGAAAAAGAAACAGGTATGATAAGTGGAGAAGACAGTAATTAACCGATTGAAAAGATAAAGGCAGGCGCAAATACATGGAATACGAAAGCATCATACTGAAAGACGAGATCACAGTCAGAAAAATTTATACGATCCACTATTTTGAATACATGAAAAACTTTGAGTTTTCGGGAGAAACCCATGATTTCTGGGAGCTCCAGTGCGTGGACAAGGGCGAAATCAAGGTTCTGGACCATATCCTGAAGGCGGGCCAGGTGATTTTCCACAAGCCCAATGAGTTCCACAATCTGGCGGCAACGGGAGTCAGCGCCCCCAACGTGGTGGTGGTTTCCTTTGCCTGCACTTCCCCGGCCATGAAGTTTTTCGAGGGCCGTATTCTGGAAGTCAGCGAGTACGAGCGAGGCCTCTTAGGACAGATGATCTCCGAGGCGAGACGCTGCATCGAGTCCCCGCTGGATGATCCCTATCTCAAGAAAATGGAGAAAAAGAAGGATGCACCCTTTGGCTCCGAGCAGCTGATCCGGCTTGATCTGGAACTTCTGCTTCTCAGTATGATCCGGAGAAATCTTCCCAACCCGGTGAAACCGGCGGAGGAGATCTGGGCTCCGGGCGGAGGCGGCTCCGCTGCTTATATTCAGATCATGGACTATCTGAAAGCACATATCTGCGGTTATGTGACCATCGAGGATATCTGCCGGGAAAACCTCATCGGCCGTTCCCAGCTGCAGAAGATCTTCCGGGAGCAGCATAACTGCGGAGTAATCGACTTTTTTACCAAGATGAAAGTGGAATATGCCAAGGAGCTGATTCGGGAGAAAAATCAGAACTTCACCCAGATCTCAGAGTATCTCGGTTATTCCTCCATCCATTATTTTTCCCGTCAGTTCAAGAAGATCACGGGAATGACACCCTCTGAGTATACGGCCTCCATCATGGCCCGCTCGGAGTCGAAAAAAAAGACAGAAAGAAGAGTATAAAGATGAGTAAGAAACCTGTACTGGTAATCATGGCAGCTGGAATGGGAAGCCGTTACGGCGGCCTTAAACAGATCGATCCGGTAGACAAAGAAGGTCATATCATCATGGACTTTTCCATTTATGACGCAAAACAGGCCGGATTTGAGAAAGTAATCTTTATCATCAAAAAAGCAAACGAGAAAGATTTCAAAGAGTCCATCGGCGACCGTATGGCAAAGATCATGGACGTGGACTATGCGTTCCAGGAGCTCACTGATCTGCCCGAGGGCTTTTCTGTTCCCGAAGGCCGTGTGAAACCCTTCGGAACTGCTCATGCAATCTTAAGCTGCAGAGACAAGATCGACGGACCCTTCGCCGTGATCAACGCCGACGATTATTACGGACCTCATGCCTTCAAGGAGATTTATAATTATCTCTCCACCCATGAGGACGACGATAAATACCGTTACACGATGGTAGGTTATATCCTGGAGAACACCCTGACCGAGAATGGCCATGTGGCAAGAGGCGTCTGCACGACCGATGAGAATCATCAGCTGGTAGGTATCTGCGAGCGCACCCATATTGAGAAGAGAGGCGATGTGACCGCATATACCGAGGACGACGGCGCTACCTGGACCACAATCCCGGCAGGCAGTATTGTTTCCATGAATATGTGGGGTTTCACCAGCAGCATTCTGAAAGAGATCGGCAGTCGTTTCCCGAAATTCCTGGAGGAGAACCTTCCGAAGAATCCGATGAAATGTGAGTTCTTTCTTCCGAGCGTGGTAGGAGAGCTTCTGGCAGAGGATAAGGCTACCGTAGAGGTGCTGAAATCTGAGGATAAATGGTACGGCGTTACCTATAAAGAGGACAAACCGGTGGTTGTAGCAGCCATTCAGAAATTAAAAGACGAGGGAAGATATCCTCAGAAACTTTGGGAGGACTAATAAAGTGAACAAGGAAGAGATCACAGCAGAAGTTCTGACAGCCTTTCAGCTGCCGGAAGCAGGACTGAAGGAACTGGCTCCGTACGGAAGCGGTCATATCAATGATACCTTCCGTGTGACCTACGAGACAGAGAAGGGACAGCGCCGTTATATTCTTCAGAGAATGAACAAGAATATTTTTGAGAAACCGGTAGAGCTCATGGAAAATATCGTCCATGTAACCGAGTGGATCAAAAAGAAAGCAATCGAGAACGGCGGAGAGAGAGACTCTGACTGTCGTATCTGCAAAGGACGGAAAGCCTTACCATGTGGACGGCGAGGGCCAGTACTGGAGAGTGTACCTTTTCGTAGAGGGAACCACAAGCTACGATAAGGTGGAGAAGCCCTCCGACTTCTATGAGAGTGCCGTTTCCTTCGGTCACTTCCAGCGCCAGCTGGCAGATTTCCCAGCAAAATCGCTTCATGAGACGATTCCGGATTTCCACAATACTGCAAAGCGTTTTGAGACCTTTCAGAAGGCTGTGGCAGCCGACGTCTGTGGAAGAGCCGCTTCTGTAAAAGAGGAGATCCAGTTTGTTCTGGATCATGAGGCCTTCGCCCACACCCTCTGTGATCTGGAAGCAGCAGGAAAGATTCCGACCAGAGTCACCCACAATGACACCAAGCTCAACAATATTCTCATCGACAATGCCACCGGAAAAGGCATCTGCGTCATCGACCTGGATACCGTTATGCCGGGCCTGGCTGTGAACGATTTCGGTGATTCCATCCGTTTCGGCGCCAGCACAGGAGCCGAGGACGAGCCGGACCTCTCCAAGATCTGGTGTGACCTGGAGCTCTACGAGCTGTATGTAAAAGGCTTTATCGAGGGCTGTGGCGGGGCGCTTACCGATATCGAGCTGGACAACCTGCCCACCGGAGCCATGATGATGACCTTCGAGTGCGGCATGCGTTTCCTCACTGACTATCTGGAAGGCGACCACTACTTCAAGACCGCCCGCGAGAACCACAACCTCGAACGTGCCCGCACCCAGTTCAAGCTGGTGAAGGATATGGAAGAGAAACTGCCGAAGATGAAAGAGATTGTAAATAAATATCGCTAATTTTGAAAAATGAAATCTGAGGACGGAACGGGCAGCCGTCGTCCATTGTTAGGAGATGCGGGAATGTCACCCCACCAGTTTCATTTTCCAATACCAAAAGCGCCGCAGAACGGACACGAAAATCCATTCTGCGGCGTTTTTTATGTTGGAGGCAGAGATGAAAAAGTGCTCCTGACGAGAGAAAATGGTATAATGTAAAATAAAAAACTGCAATAAATATGTAATATTGTATTTTTGGTATATAAAACAAGTAAAAGAAGAAGGCGAAAAGGATGATTGATAGGTTCTGCCCATACTTTTTGTGAAAAAAAGGATAGAGGGCGATATAAAGCTGCAGGCTCATGAAAAGCGCAAAACAACGGAAAAAACAGCCTGCTCAAAAGTATGGCTACAAAAATAAATTTTATTTTTCATAAAAAAGGATTCCTCGCAAGGCAAAAGGCTAATAAACCTCGTTCTTACAGGAATCCTTTCAATTACTACTGGAGATGCCGAAATGTGGTATTAACCGACAGCCCCGCTTTCTATTTCATTCAATGATTATTTTCCTGATTCTTCTTATAAATCAGATTCAGTCCCCGGAGCAGGAGATTATCATCGAGGATGATGGTCTTCTTGCAGAGGGGAACGATGAGGCTCGCGAGACCGCCGGTGGCGAGGACTGTGGCCGGTTCACCAAGTTCTTCTTCCATGCGGTCCACGATACCGTCGAGCATGGCGGCGTTTCCGTAAAGGAGACCGCTCTTCATGCAGTCGGTGGTGTTGGTTCCGATGATCTTCTTCGGTGCATCCAGGCTGATGCGACTTAACTGGGAGGCGTGGCTGGCCAGGCCGTCCAGGGAGACGCGGATGCCGGGGATGATCATGCCGCCGATGTAATTTTTCTTGCGGTCCACAACGGATGCCGTCGTGGCGGTGCCAAAATCGAAGATGATCAGCGGAACAGGATATTCATGGATGGCTGCTACAGCGCCGACGATGAGGTCGGAACCGGTAACTGCCGGGTTGTCCGTCAGGATGTTTAAGCCGGTGCGGATGCCCGGGCCCACCACCATGGCCTGATGGTGCGTGATCTTGAACAGTGCTTCCTTGATGGTGTTGGTTACAGGAGGCACAACGGAAGAAATAATGGAGCCTGTCAGATCTTTGGTGTGGATGTGATAAAGCTCCAGAACAGTCTTGAAGCCGATGGCGTATTCCAGAACGGTTTCGTTGGAATCCGTGGACATTCTCTCGGTAAAAAGAATCTTGTCATCCTTGATACAGCCGATGACGATGTTTGTGTTTCCGATATCAATCGCTAAAATCATAGGGCTCCTCTATCTTTATTCTAACGCTTTTTTGTTCTGCGGCGCGGGAATCAGTCTTGCCTTGGAAAGAGCGGCTCCGATGGCTCCGGTGAGGATCGTGGAGGAGATCATTTCACATACGGCATTAATTCCAACAAAGGTGCAGATGAAGACAATCACATTTTTTCCGCCCATCAGTCCCTGAACATAATCTGTGTTGCCAAAAAGTACAACCAGAGCAGTCATAAAGAACACGGTGTTCAGAAACGCGGAACAAAAACCGGTGACGAGGCAGGCTGCATAGACATTGCCACTTTTTCTCACTGCACGGAAAATGTATCCCAGAAGCAGACCGTCCAGAAAACGGGGAACGAAGCGCTGGATGAAGGCGAAAAACGGATTGATCTCAAAAAGGACCGCCCCCATGGCACTGGTTCCGCCCACACCGATACATTGCAGAAAACTGGTGAGGCCGAAAACGGCGCCCGCCGCAGCTCCGCCTGCAGGACCAAGCGTGATGGCACAGATCGCTACCGGGATGACATTGAAGGTGATCGCCAGGGGACCGATGTTCAGATATCCCAGAGGCGTGTACGCCATCAGAAGCAGCACTGCAGTCATAAGACCGAGGATTGTCAGTTGCGTTGTTTTTGTCTGTGTTTTCATATTCAATTTTCTCCTTGTTATTATTCCCTTAAGGGATACAATACAATTACCGGGAAAGTATAGCACAGGAAAACTGCCTTCGCAAGAAGGAAATTAGAACGCACTTTCAAAAAAACATGTCATATTTCCCGTATTATGTTATACTAAAAGCAAAGCGACTTTTTTATATAGAAGGAGAACAGAAAAATATGCTGAAAGGAAAAACCGTTGTCCTGGGAGTGACGGGAAGCATCGCGGCCTATAAAGCGGCAAACCTGGCCAGTATGCTGGTGAAGCTTCACGCCGACGTTCATGTAATCATGACGAAAAACGCCACGAATTTCATTCATCCCATCACTTTCGAGACCCTGACCAACCATAAATGTCTGGTGGACACCTTTGACCGGAATTTTCAGTACAGCGTGGAGCATGTAGCTCTGGCGAAAAAGGCCGACGTCATGATGATCGCTCCGGCGACAGCCAACGTCATCGGAAAGCTGGCCGGCGGCATCGCCGACGACATGCTGACTACGACGGCTCTCGCCTGCATCTGCCCCAAGCTCATTGCTCCGGCCATGAACACCCGGATGTTTGAAAATTCCATCGTTCAGGACAACCTGAAAAAACTCACCCTCAACGATTATCAGGTGATCCAGCCCGCCGTGGGCTTCCTGGCCTGCCGCGACGAGGGGGCCGGAAAGCTTCCGAAAGAGGAAGAGCTTCTGGAGTACATTTTAAAAGAGATCGCCTGTGAAAAAGACATGAAAGGCCTCAGGGTTCTGGTGACGGCCGGGCCGACGATGGAGGCCATGGACCCGGTTCGCTACATCACGAATCATTCCACTGGAAAAATGGGCTACGCCATAGCCAGAAACTGTATGCTCCGCGGTGCGGACGTGACGCTTGTGACCGGACAGACCAGCATTGAGAAGCCCCGCTTTGTCAACATCGTGCCGATTGAGAGTGCGAGAGAGATGTTCGAGGAAGTGACGGGCCGCGCGCCTGAGCAGGATATCATCATCAAGGCAGCTGCCGTGGCCGATTACCGTCCCCAGACCGTCAGCGACGAGAAGGTGAAAAAAAGCGGCGACCACATGACGCTGGAGCTGGAAAAGACCGACGATATCCTGAAATACTTAGGCGAGCACAAAAAAGAGGGTCAGTTCCTTTGTGGCTTTTCCATGGAGACCGAACATATGCTGGAGAATTCCAGGGCGAAGCTCAAAAAGAAAAATCTTGACATGATCGTGGCCAACAACCTCAAACAAGCCGGCGCCGGTTTTGGTACGGACACCAATGTGATCACAATGATCACGCCGGAGGAGGAGATTTCTCTGGACCTCATGTCCAAGGAAGAGGCCGCCGGAAAGATTCTGGATGAGATCTTAAAACTTCGGGGGTGAGAGCATGAAAGAATACGAAGCAATCCTGGAGATCATCAACCAGTGTCCGCTCAACAGGGACAGAGATACCTTTTTTGAGGAGATCAAGACCGACGATCTGGACGAGTTTGTGAAGAAAAAATTCGCCGGACAGGAAATTACCTATGACAAAACCGTGGCAAAGGATGGTTCGGTGATCTTCGACCTGATGGTCAGCGGGATTCATCAGCGTTATACTTTTACCGAGATATGAGGTGATAGAATATGAAGAAAAAGAACATCATACTGGGCGTTCTGGCAGCGGGGACGGCGGCAGCTTTCACCGGTGCGGGAGCCGTTTTCCACAACATCATCGTGCGGAAAAAGCAGGAGCCGACGGATATCATTGTGGCCCCGGATGCGGTGAACGGAGCGGAGAGAAAACAGCTCTGGACGGAGAGCAACTGCTGGTTAAATGAGCGGGGAAGCGAGAAAGTTTCGATTCAGTCCTTTGATGGCCTGATCCTGAGAGGTGAGTTTTTCGAAGGCGAGGGCGAGCCGGATTCCACGGTGCTTCTGGTCCACGGCTACCGCTGCAACCGCCGGAGAGAATATGCAGCCATTGCACGTTTCTATCTGGAAGCCGGTTACAACGTGCTTCTGGTGGACAACCGGGCCCACGGGGAAAGCGACGGCCGTTACATCGGCTTCGGCATCCTGGATCGGGAAGACTGCTACCGCTGGGTGCGCTTTCTGGATGACCGTTTCGACGGAAAACAGAACATTTTCCTCCATGGAATCTCCATGGGAGCAGCCACAGTGCTCATGGCGTCGGACCTTTGCCTTCCCATGTCCGTACGGGGCATCGTGGAGGACTGTGGCTTCACTTCTCCCGAGGAGGAGTTTCAGCATGTGCTGAAGCAGAGTGGAAAAGGCTATTTAAGCAGGCCGTTGATCTGGCTGACGAACCTCTTCTGCAAGGCTTTGGCAGGCTATGGTTTTTCTGACTTTTCTTCCGATGACTGTATCGCCGAGAGCCGGCTTCCGGTGCTGGTGATTCACGGGGAGAAGGATGATTTCGTGCCCACGGGCATGGGCAAAAAGATTTATCAGGCCGCAGCCGGTGAGAAGGAGATCTGGATCGCCAAAGGCGCAGGCCACGCGGAGAGTTACTATCTCCACAGGGAGGAATACGAGCATAAAGTGCTGGGATTTTTCCACAGATGCATAGAAGCAGATGCTTATGCAGAAGACTAAGCGCATGTGCTAACTGATGCTTAT
>ERZ809074.4709-NODE-4709-length-10962-cov-3.412762_pt1 | contig 10962 bp, 5 predicted proteins | sample MGYA00520795_ERZ809074 | MGnify/ENA primary metagenome ERZ809074 (study PRJEB31570, sample SAMEA3212989) | Homo sapiens | biome: human-gut; feature: human gut; material: fecal | place: Sweden | collected 2011 ...
AGTACTGCGGTGCAGTCCGTGGGAGGATAGGCCGTTCCGCTCATGCAGGGCGTTTGACCCAAGCAAATCTGAGATGTATCTCAGTGGTTGAAAATTATCTTGAAATTCTGTATAGAATCTGGGATAATCTTTGATCGTGACATATGGGAGATTGGCGCAGCGGGAGCGCAGTTGCCTTACAAGCAAACGGTCACAGGTTCAAATCCTGTATCTCCCACCATTAATTACATGCCACGCTTTTGCGTGGCATTTTTATATCGGGCGTTTAGCTCAGCGGGAGAGCACTTCCTTCACACGGAAGGGGTCATCGGTTCAATCCCGGTAACGCCCACCATAAAATTTATAGCCGAGGTTATTTACCTCGGCTTTTTTATTGCACGGCAATCGTTGACGAAGACTCGGACGGTGTGGTGACCTATTACGCCTTCTGCTTTAAGGGCCAGCCTGCCGCTGAGTACTCCGCCAAGGACGAGGAGGACGCAGACTAGGAAGCCGCTGACGATGGTGCCGACGAGTCGAACATCGCCTCCTCACAGACCGGTGGGGCAATGAGCCATGCCGCGATGGCCCGCATTGGCAGCATCGCGGGCATCTTGGCTGCCGCCACTTCGCATCCGTCGCACAACTAATTATTTTTTGCGCTGTCTTTTTACATTAAACGTGCTAATAGTTAAACGGACCGGGTTTTCCCGGTCCGTTATCCAAATTTATCTAGTTAAGTGTTGCTATACCGCTTAGACGAGCCTGCATAGCTCTTTGTATAGTTCCCTGACGCTGAAGCGCTCTTCTTGGTTTGCCTTGATTCCTTGATCAGCAAGCTTCAGCAATTTGCATACAGGAACGTTTGGGTCTATTTTCGGCTCTTCTTTCATCTTTACCAAGTAAGGTGAATCATTGATCCTCGAAGCAAGTTGGTACGGGGTTTCTAGTGTGAGCAGCAAATGCACTATGCTGCAGAGAGCATAGGTATCGATGGTCTCTGAATGTCGAAGTTCTTCAATGCCCTCTACATCGCGGGTGAGCATTTCAGGTGGGGCATACTCAATTGTTCCGTAACGCCAGATGCCATATTGAGTGGTAGTAAACGGGGAATCTGTTTCAATGTACGAAGCGCTTCCCAGGTCAACGAGACATATATCAAAGCAGCAGGAGTCTACTTGTTGCCGAAGGTTTGCTCTTTCTGTTCTGATAATGATATTGCGCGGTGATAGATCGCGGTGCACGAAGGCGCCCTCAAGCGATTGTGCATTGAGGAGTATTTTCAGGACCGCTTTGGCGATTGCGGCAACCGTAATGGGCTCGATCCCAATGTACGCACCAAGGTCTACATGGGGAAGTAAGTCTATTGCTGCTGCCAGCGTGACCCCTTCAACATACTCCCTGACGATAATTGGCTTGCCCTTGGCGTTCCCTAGCCCAAGCATGCGGGGAAAACCCTTTAAATGTGAAACCGCCAATGAACTGCGAAATTCTTCCAGGGTAAGCAGTGTTTGAACCTCTTCGCATCTTTGCAGCGCTTCTTGAGAGGTTTCCTTGTATTCCGTTTCCTTAATGCCGTCTTCGTAGAACAAAGGGGATTTCAGCGCGACGCATTCATTGAGCGTGTTGTAGGCTTTGCGCAAAATCATGTTGTTGGGATATGAGGCTTTATTTTCCAGGAAGAATGTCAGAAAACGACGACTCGTTTCTTCCTTTGTGCAGTTTGGGTCCACGAAAGCTGGCGTAAAGGAGTCCAGGGAGAGAATAGATACTCGTTGTTCTGATTGGTTATTGAACCCGAAGCATGGGTCAACTGAATCCAAAACTGCCCTTCTTTCATACAGTGTGATTGATCAATACTGCAATCTGATGAGCCTTGAATGTTGCGCAACAAGGTAATGGGCCCATGTAGCCAGTTAACTATTAATCGGAAATTTTCAGAACAAGAAACCTTGTTGTTTTGCCTAGGCAGAGTGTGTCACCATGGCTGATTTTGACGGGGGGGTCTTTTTATTAGCAGATCCTTGCGGTTCTATCTCAGTGATAGATTTATCGGCTCCTGAAATTAGAGTAGTGCCGTTTGTCGATCCTAACCCCTGAGCGTACCAGGCGCTTCCGTCTTCGAAAATGCGAAGATGTTTTCTGGAAACATCGATATCGACATCATTGATGCTGTTGCTACCTGTTGCCAAGAGCCCGATAGTGGTTCCTTCCTCGGAGGTAGAGAGAGGGTATATGGGAGAGCACGCAACCTCGTTATCGATCCTGATTAGCCCAAGTTTTATGGGTTTGCCAGCGGATTTGGTTGTGTGCTTTGGTCGCGCTAGTGTTGGCCGAAGCGTTGAAAATGTGAATGAAAGCTTCTTCTCCATGAAACTGTGCGTTGTTCTTGTTGCAATTTCGGGATCTGCGAGGCATCCCGTAGTCAGAAACATCATCACCAAAAGCACGGCCTTATCGGATGTTTCCGACATAGGAGATGCGTTGATTCTGCGAATGGCGTTGGCATACAGATTTCCATCAAGGGAATAGTGCCTGAGAAGAGCCCCCATTTCCTTTGCCGCTACACCACCATAGTGCTCTATAACCTCGTGGTATGCACAGGGTTTGGCTAAATTAGAAACGATTTTGCTTGTTATTGTTTGGGCGCTTTGATGAAAGTCGGCAAAAAACTCAGGATGTACCTGGCTTGGGGTTGCGTGGACGATCTGCCTTGATAAAAAGGTTCTTTCATTAATTCGATCACGGGGCGCACCGTTGCCGCACAGAGTTCGATCGGTAAGGAGCTCGCTTGCAGCTTCTTTATTGGTGATGCCGCCAAAGCTGCGTAGATCAGAATACATATAGGAGCTCGGCGTGTGCATCTATATCCTTGTCCGGAGCGCAATTTCGCTGCAAGTTAAAACGATAAAAACGGTTACTATCTGCGTGTAATTTATATTCTAGCTCAGAAATACGAGGTCAATGCCATTATCTCTGAATAGTTTTAACGGGTAAACCTCTCAGTTGCGCATGTTGTGCACAAAGTAAATCGGTAACTAATGTTGCGCAACGGATCCTTTTCAAACTGCCTTTAAATAGCGAATGCATAAAAAGGATAACTAGTCTGACGCGTAAGGGCGCGGGCTAATGCAGTGCGAAAAGGAGAATAAATGAAGGATTTGCGTTCTAAGAAAGCAATTGCGGCAAGCCTGAGCTTGACGCTTGCTCTTGGTAGCGTGCCTGCAGTAGCATTGGCCGATGACGCCGGTGAGAATAGCGAGGGAGCTACTTCCGAGCAGTCTACCCAGGCCGAGCTTTCGTTTTCGGCAAATGGTGGACAGTTCACTGATGGCAGCACTGGAGTAACCATCAAGGCAAACGAGGACGGAAGCATCAATGCTCCTACGCCTACTCGTGCGGGCTATACTTTCAAGGGTTGGTACTCTCAGTCCAGCATGGATGGCATTCCTGAGAATTATCAGCAGTATTACAAGCTTGATCTTTCTTCCGCCAAGGCAGGCAGCTGGTTTGCTGCATGGGAAAAGAACGCAGAGGTTCAGGCCCAGAGTGTTGAGGTTGTAAGCTTCTTCCAGGGCGGCGAACGTGATGGCTCCAGCGTAACCACCACGATTGACGTTGCCGCAGACAGCAGCGTTGCAGATTGCGTTAAGAGCTTCGAAGGGTATACCCCCACGAAGGTTGTTTCAGGCGTAGCGACCAGCGAACAAGAAGTGAACATGACCTCCTCCCTGGAGGGCATCAGCACGCTTTATGTGTACTACAAGGCCGACGAGCAGAAAACGGAACAGAACCAGATCAACGTTTTGTATGCCGCTAACGGCGGCCAGTTCGTAGACGGCAACGAAACCATGCAAGGCGTTGCCGACTCTGATGGCAAACTCCGTCAGCCTCCTACGCCCACCCGCGATGGCTACACCTTCGCTGGTTGGTACTGGCACGCTGACTACTCCGGCTATACCGACGAGCAGAAGGCCGCCGACAAGGTCGATTTCGACCAGGCGGTTACTGGTCAGACCGTTACGATGTTCGCTCAGTGGACTAAGGATGAAGTGCAGAACGAGACCGACGTTCTGTATGTTGCCAATGGCGGCAAGTTCTTTGACGGTCAAGAAGTTCAGCAGGGCCTCACCGACTCTGACGGCATGATGCGCCAGCCCATGACTCCCACCCGTGATGGCTACACCTTTGCCGGCTGGTATTGGGTTTCCGACTTGAGCGTCCTCACCGAAGAGCAGAAAGAGCAGAACAAGGTCGATTTCGGCCAGCCGGTTACCAAGCCTCATGTAACGATGTATGCCCAGTGGGTGAAGAACCAGGACGAAATCAACGTCCTGTATGCTGCTAACGGCGGCCAGTTCGCTGACGGCAACGATACCATGCAGGGCGTTGCCGACTCCGACGGTGTCATGCGCCAGCCCGCGGCTCCCACCCGCGAGGGCTACACCTTCGACGGCTGGTACTGGGTCTCCGACCTCTCCGGCCTCACCGACGAGCAGAAGGACCTGAACAAGGTCGACTTCTCCCAGTCCGTTGCCGGCAAGGAGCACGTGACCGTGTTCGCCCAGTGGACCAAGAACCAGGAGCAGAACGACCATGCCGTGATGTACGTCGCTAACGGCGGCCAGTTCGCCACCGGCGAGACCTTCCAGCAGGGCGTCACCGACTCCGACGGCATGATGCGCCAGCCCGCTGCCCCCACCCGCGAGGGCTACACCTTCGACGGCTGGTACTGGCACGCTGACTACTCCGGCTACACCGACGAGCAGAAGGCCGCCGACAAGGTGGACTTCTCCCAGCCCGTGCAGTCCGACGTGAACATCTACGCCCAGTGGACCAAGAACGCCGATGCTCAGGCCGAGCAGATTACCGTTAAGTTTGTTGACAACTTCAACGAGACTGAATCTTCCACCGAGGTCAAGAAGGGCGAGACCGTTGCCCAGCCTGCCGACCCCACCTATGACGGCTGGACCTTCGAGGGTTGGTCTTCCACTCTCAAGGACGATGAGGGCAACTGGGAGTACACCCCCGTTGACTTCAGCAAGGCAGTCGAGGATGAAGACCGGGACGGCGTGGTAACCTACTATGCCTTCTACTCCGAGAACCAGGCTGCTGCGGACGACACCGCCAACAGCGAAGAAGCCGCAGTTCAGGAAGCTGCCGGTGATGATGCCGACGCAGCCGACGAGTCGAGCATTGCTCCTCAGACCGGTGACGCTACCAACGTTGCCGCAGTCGCTGGTATTGGCGGCATCGCGGGCCTCTTGGCTGCCGCTGCCGCGCTGCTTCGCCGCCGTCGCAGCAACTAGCTAATGCATACGCTGTCCGTTTGAGGCAGAGGCACTAGCAGGCGAATGGACTGGGTTATTCCCGGTCCATTCGTTTTTTAGTGGGAAAATGAAGCAAACCCGTATTTGAGCTTGCGTTTGACTACATCGCGCGTGAAGGGAGCTGCCATGACTTTTGTCCTCGGGTTGGCTCAGTGCCGTCATCCTGAAGAAGGCGGTACGGAAGCTGTTTTGGAAATGGCCGAACAATGGTGTGCCGAAGCTTCTCTTCGTGGGGTGGATATCTTGGTGTTCCCCGAGTCGCTTATGACCCGCTATGAACTGGATAAACGGTCGTTCGCTTCTGAGGCTGAGTCAATCGATGGGCCGTTTTGCTGCGGAATGAATGCGCTTGCGGCACGCTATGGCCTTTGGCTTGTATACACCGTGAACGAGCGAAACGCTGAAGGGAATCCCTTTAATACGGCGGTCATAACGGGCAGCGACGGTGTAAAGCGCGGGGTGTATCGGAAGGTGCACCTGTTTGACACCGATTTCACCAAGGAATCCGATCGCATGGCGGCGGGCTCTGCGTTGTTCGAGCCCATTGATACTCCCTTTGGGCGCATCGGCCTTTCAATTTGTTACGACTTGCGTTTTCCGGAGGTGGCGCGCTTCGCGGCAACACGTGGGTGCCAGCTGCTAATCAATCCCGCCGCCTGGGTGGATGGCCGTTTGAAGGCGGAGCAATGGCGCACCCTTCTTTCGGCGCGCGCCATTGAGAACGAGATCTTCGTTGCGGGCTTAAGTCGCGTTGATAAGGGCTACATCGGGCAAAGCGCCGTGTTTGGGCCTGATGGTGTGATGCTGGCCAGTGGCAGCGTTCGCGAAGAGCTGGTTGCTGCCCGCATAGACCTTTCGGCGATTGACGGAGTTCGCGCAGCCATGCCCGTCCTTGAGCATCGTAGGCCGGAGCTTTATTAGCGGGATATGGGGACAGACGCTGTTTCCCCGCTAGGCAGGGTTGGGGAGGTCGCCCGGCAACTCCATGCGATTAGTGCGGGCGGCGCCTCAAAGCTGAAGTGGGAAACGGTACCTGTCCCTATATTCCTACTTTGCCGTTTCAACAATCAGTGCAGATCGTTCGACTTTTCGTTGCATAGTGTGGAATCGGCGTGTATGGCGCTTTCTTCGCGGATTCGTGGCCGAGATCTGTGGTGATGCGGCATAAAATCACAATGTTTACTAAATAAAACATACGGGAGTCAATAGGCTCTCTCTGGCACTCGCCCGAAACCTACCTCAACTGCACTATTAAGGGAGTTGCTGTGCTTAGCCGCTTTAGCGTAAAGAAGCCATATATCGTTACGGTTGCGGTGATCATCATCCTGATTCTGGGTGGTGTTTCGCTCACCAAAATGAAGACCGATTTGCTGCCCGATATGGATTTGCCCTATCTGGCGGTTATTGCCACCGACCCTGGCGCTAGCGCTGAAAAGGTGGAATCCGAAGTTACCGATGTATTGGAAGGCTCGCTTTCGAAGGTAAGCGGTGTTTCCTCCGTCCAAAGCCAAAGTGCTGATAACTATTCCATGATATTCCTCGAGTTCGAGGACGGAAGCGATATGGATTCCGCCATGGTGAAGGCCTCGTCTGCGGTAAACGAGGTTTCTTCTCAGCTGCCTGAAACCGCTGGCAGCCCTAACTACATGGAAATCAGCATGGATATGATGGCAACCTTGTATGTTGCCGCATCCTACGACGACCATGATATTTTCGACACCACTTCGTTGGTGAAAGACAAAGCTGTTCCTGAATTGGAGCGCATTGACGGTGTTGCCGACGTTTCTACGGTTGGGGCGGCGGAAAAATCGGTAGAGGTGCGCCTTTCCGACAGCAAGATCGAAGACATCAACAACAAGCTGCTGGCCAGCGTCAATTCCCAGCTCTACGATGCCAAGAAAAGCATCGATGAAGGTGAGGCGAAACTGGCTGAAGCGGAGAGCCAGCTAAACGGCCAGAAAGAAGCGCTCGAGCAGAAGCAGCAGGAAACAAGCGATCAGCTTGGTCAGGCAAGCTCTGGCTTAACGCTGGCAATTTCCGGGAAAACTAGCGAGATCACTTCGCTGCAGGCGGAGATCGGAGCGCTGAAGGCCGTCGATCCTAGCGGCGCAAACCCCCAGGTTCAGGCGCAAATCGGGCAGCTTGCGCAGAAGGCGCAAACGGTAACGGGAGAACTCGAAGCCTACCAAAAGCAGCTTGCCGAAGTGCAGTCGGGCTCTATTACCGCGGCAACGCAGTTCGGCAGCGCCAGCGCTCAGCTTGCCAGCGCCCAACAGACCATCGACTCTAACAAACAGCAGCTGGCGGATGCCCGTTCTCAGTACGAAAGCTCGCGTGAAGAGGCTCTTTCCAAGGCGAATGTCGACGCCTTGGTGGACAAGGAAGCGCTTGCAGGCATTATTAAGGCCCAGGATTTTTCGATGCCGGCTGGCTATCTTGATAGCGGCTCGGACGATCAGTGGCTGTTGCGTGTGGGCGACAACATCTCTTCCATTTCCGACCTGCGCTCGCTTTTGCTTGCCGACATCGATGGGGTGGGTGAAATCCGCCTTGCCGATGTTGCCGACATCACCGAAGTTGACAATGTCGGAGATCAGTACATGCGTATCAACGCCAAAGATGGCGTATTGCTTTCGGTGTTCAAGAATTCCACTGCTTCTACGAGCGAAGTCTCTGCAGATACCCGAGCAGCGCTTACCAAAATTGAGCAGGCCAATCCCGGCTTGCATCTAACCGTGGTGAGCGACCAGGGGTCTTTCATTGCGCTGTACATCAACTCTATTTTGCGGTCGCTGCTTTTGGGCGCGCTTCTTGCCGTGGTGGTGCTCATCGTTTTCCTTCGCGATTGGCGCCCCACGCTCATCATGGCTTTCAGTATTCCCTTCTCAGTGCTCTGCGCCTTGGTGGTGATGTACTTCTCGGACATCTCGCTGAACATTATGTCGCTTGGCGGTATTTCCATCGCTATTGGCATGCTGGTAGATAATTCGATTGTTGTGCTGGAGAATATCTATCGCCTGCGCAGCCGCGGCATTCCGCCTGCTCGCGCAGCCGTTCAGGGTGCGAAGCAGATCTCGGGCGCGGTAATTGCTTCCACGCTCACCACCATTTGCGTATTCTTGCCCATCGTGTTTACTACGGGCATGGTGAACCAGCTGATGCTGCCCTTCGCGCTGACCATTGCCTACGTGCTCACCGCGTCGCTGCTTATCGCGTTGACCATGGTTCCCGCTGCTTCTTCGTTCCTGTTCAAGAACTACATTCCTCGCCGCAACAACTGGTTTGAGGCGCTGCAGACGAAATATGCTCATTCGCTGGCATTCTTCTTGCGTCATAAGGCGTTGCCTCTTGTGGTGTCGGTAGTGCTTTTGGTTGTTGCAGTGATTGGCGTGGTGAACATGGGTATCACTATGATCCCCACCATGACCTCGAAAACGGCAACGGTGACAGTGACCATGCCTGAAGATACCGACAAGGAGACGGCGTACGCTACGGCGGATAAGGTTATGGACGAAGCCATGGGCATCGACGGAGTGGAATTCGTTGGCGCTATGGACGGAACGTCTTCGACCTCGATGGTTGCGAGCGATATTTCCAGCAGTAGCAGCAGCGACAAGTTCCACCAGGTGTTCACGTTCTACGTACAGACCGACAGTTCAGTGACCACCGAAGGCCAGGTGCTTTCGATTTTGGATCAGCTGCAGCAGCGTACTTCTGGCCTGAACTGCGAAGTGATTACCGACGCTTCTTCTTCCGAGGCGATGAGCTCTATGACCGGCAGTGGGCTTTCGCTGAGGATCCAAGGTCCCGATCAGGATGAGCTGGTGCGTATCAGCGAAGATGTGATGGGGATCGTTGGCCAGGTGGAGGGCTATACCGAAATCGAAAACGGCATGGAAGATGCTGCGACCGAGCTTCACCTGGTTGTCGATCGCGACAAGCTTACCAAGGACGGCTATACGGTTGCTCAGTTGTATAGCGATTTGGCGAAAAAGCTTTCCGAAAGCGCCGATGCGCCTTCCATGACGCTCGATGGCAGCAAGATGAATGTGTCTGTAGTGGATAAGACAAACCCTGTTACGGCAGACAATCTTCTTGATACCGAGATTGAGATAACCAATCAGCAGACGGGCGATACCACCACGCACGAGCTTCGCGAGTTCGCTACGGTTGAGCAGGGAGTTGCCTCTCCCACGATGATTCATGTGAACTCAACCCGTGCTATTACGGTGACGGCCGATGTCGAAGATGGTTACAACAATGCTTTGCTTGCGCGTGATCTGCAGACCAAGCTCAAGGATTATCAGCTGCCCGAGGGCTACACCATTCAAACCAGTGGCGAACTGGAAAACATCAACACAATGCTTTCTCAAATGATGCTGCTTCTGATTTTGGGCTTTGTGCTGATTTACCTTGTTATGGTGGCGCAGTTCCAGAGCTTGCTTTCTCCCTTCATCGTGATCTTGACTGTCCCCCTTGCCTTTACCGGCGGTTTGTTCGGTTTGGTGGCAGCTGGCGAACAACTGAGCATGCTTTCACTGCTAGGCTTCGCGGTGCTTATGGGCACGGTTGTGAACAATGGCATCGTGTTTGTTGACTATGTGAACCAGCTGCGCCGTGGTGGCCTGTCGAAGCACGATGCCCTGGTGGCTGCGGGACGTACCCGCATGCGCCCCATCATGATGACGGCAATTACCACCATCTTCGCTATGTTGCCGATGGTGTTCAGCGATGCGGTGGGATCGTCGATGCAGCGCGGCATGGCGGTTGTGGTTGTGGGTGGCTTGCTGTACGCCACGTTCATGACACTGTATGTGGTGCCGGTTATGTACGACATCCTGTATCGTCGCGTTCCCCGCGAGGTTGATTTGGGTGATGAGTCTATCGACGACGATCCAGGCGATGCCCAAGCATATTTGGAGGCAATGCAGAACGCCCGTGCTTTAGCTGGAGTTAAGCCGAGAGTGGCCAACGCAGGTTCGGGAGGGAGTGCCGGAACAGCTTCGTGACAGGCATGGCTTTCGCAGAGGCAACCATTCACAATCCCCTCATCATTTGGGGTTTCTTTGGGGAAGAAGGAATGAACGTGTTACAGCATTGTGGCGTTTTTGTTTGGGTATCCTGCTAGAATAAAGAAAGATAATAAGCGAGGCGCAGGGGCGCTTCGATACTGGGGCCTTTGCCGTATGGCGAAGGAGAAAGAGGGGCGAGAGCTATGAAGCAGTACAGGCGCGTATTTGCAGCACTCGATGGCGGCAGCACTCAGCAGGAAGTAGCCGAGCGCGCAATTCAGATTGCGAAGCTCAACCATGCAGAATTGATGTTCGGCCATGTAGTAGATTCGGTTCCCGATTCCTTGACGGGCACCGACTACAAGGAGCTTGCTGAAACGGTTCGCAACCGTCTGGTCGATTCCTTGGGCGATACGCTGAAGGCAGCCGAGGAAGATCCGGACATTCCTTCCGTAGAGGTTGTTGTTAAGGTTGGTCGCATTCAGGAAACCATTCACAATCTGATGATCAAGCCGTTTGAGCCCGAGCTGGTTATCTGTGGTGAGCGCGGTCTTTCGAACATCACCTACGTATTCGTTGGTAGCGTATCCACCTATCTGATCAGGAACCTTCGCTGCGACGTTCTTGTTGTAAAGCAGGAT
>ERZ809074.4713-NODE-4713-length-10955-cov-3.420183_pt1 | contig 10955 bp, 6 predicted proteins | sample MGYA00520795_ERZ809074 | MGnify/ENA primary metagenome ERZ809074 (study PRJEB31570, sample SAMEA3212989) | Homo sapiens | biome: human-gut; feature: human gut; material: fecal | place: Sweden | collected 2011 ...
ATAGACGTGGCAAAGGACCTTGTTGCTGACTTTAAGAAAGAAAACACTCTTGTTGCCGTTGACCCCGTTATGGGCGATATGGGCAAACTCTACTCGGGCATTGACCGTGAAATGCCGAAAAAAATGCGTGAACTTATAAAAAGCGCGGACATCATTATGCCGAATATGACCGAAGCAGGCTTTCTTTTGGGGCTTGAACGGGGTTTGACGGAAGATGACGATACAGAATCTTCTCTCCGTGCGCTTACTGATTCGGGCTGTAAGATTGCAATAATAACGGGCGTAAATAAAGGTGACGAAACAGGCGCGGCGGCGTACAACTCCGAAAACGGCGAAATCATTTTCGTTATGCGCAAAAGAATCCCGCAGATTTTTCACGGCACGGGCGACATTTTTGCATCGGTGCTGTTTTCGCTTTTAATTAACGGGCATTCACTTGAATCCGCCCTTAACGGCGCGGTGGATTTCACCGTGGGTGCTATGAACGAAACGCTGAAAGACCCCGATGCCCGCTGGTACGGTGTAAATTTTGAATCATTGCTCAAAGATAAAAAATAAGTCTTGTTGAAAAGCACATTTTATGATAAAATATATTGTATTATAGAATATATCGGAGGTAGATATGCGTCATAAAATAATCGGTGTTATGGAAGATTCCGTCTGCGCTGAACTGGGGATAAAGGCGGGCGACATTCTTGTTTCAATCAACGATGCGCCTGTTCGCGACATTCTCGATTACGAATACTATGATTCGATGAACGAACTCACCCTTACCGTTATTGACGGCGAAACCGGCGAAGCCACTGCCTACGATATTGAAAAATATGACGACGAACATCTGGGGCTGAAATTCAAGAATGACCTTCTTGAACTCAGGCAGTGCTGCAACAAGTGCATTTTCTGCTTTGTTGACCAGTTGCCGCCCAATATGCGTTCGACCCTTTACGTCCGCGACGACGACTGGCGCACATCCGTACTTTTCGGCAGTTTTGTTACCCTTACAAACGTTTCGGAAACGGAAATTCAAAGGATAATCGACCAGCATATTTCTCCCTTGTATATCTCCGTTCACGCTACCGATACGGCATTAAGGCGATATATGCTCGGCAACCCGAAAGCACAGGACATAATGTCACTTTTGCGCCGTTTTGCCGATGCAGGCATCAGTTTTCACACGCAGGTAGTGCTTTGTCCCGGTATAAATGACGGGCATTACCTCCGCCAGACTTTTGAAGATTTATTTACGCTTTACCCATACTGCAAATCCCTCGCGGTTGTTCCGGTGGGTCTTACCTACCATCGCAAAAAACTTGCCAAACTCAAACGCTTTACTGCGGCGGACGCAAAGCACATTGTTGAAGAAATAACCAAGTGGCAGGAAAGTTGCCTTGATTTCAAGGGTTCGCGCTTTATTTTTCCGTCTGACGAGTTTTATGTTCAGGCGGATCTGCCTGTTCCTGCGGCGGAGTGCTATGAAGATTTTGCGCAGATTGAAAATGGCATAGGTCTGCTTTCAAAGTTCAGACAGGAAGTTGTCGAAGCGCTTGAAAACGTTCCCCCGTGGATTCCCGACAGGAAGGTATCGTGCGCCACCGGCATTTCTGCCGCAAAATTTATACGGGAAATATGTGATATGATTATAGACCGTTTTCCCAATCTTATTGTTAACGTCTACCCCATCACCAATTTCTTTTTCGGCGAATCGGTTACCGTTACGGGGCTTCTTACCGGGCGTGATATTGCCGTTCAGCTTGAAGGCAGGGATTTGGGCAGCGAGGTATTTATAACCGACGTTATGCTTCGCGGCGAAGACGGCAGATTTTTGGACGATATGCGCGTTGAAGACGTTGAAAACTGGATACACAAAAAAGTTACTCCGATAGAAAACACGGGCGAGGCTTTTGTTAATGCCATGCTCGGCGTAAAACAGGAGAAAGGATAATTTATATATGAAACCCCTTGTTGCCGTAGTCGGCAGACCAAATGTAGGAAAATCAACTTTTTTTAATAAACTTTCGGGCAAGCGCCTTTCAATAGTAGAGGACACTCCCGGCGTTACCCGTGACCGTCTTTATGCCGATGTTACGTGGCTTGACTATAACTTCACGCTTATCGATACCGGCGGAATAGAACTTAAAAGCGACGATATATTTTATAATGAAATGCTGAAACAGGCGGAAGTGGCGGTAGAAACCGCAGACGTAATTCTGTTCTTTACCGATGCCCGTCAGGGTATGCTCTCCGCCGACGCCGATGTTGCCGATTTCCTGCGCAAAAAGCACAATAAAATCATTCTTGTTGTAAATAAAGTTGACAGTCCCGCCCTTGAAGACAGCGTATATGACTTTTATTCTCTCGGTTTGGGCGAACCGTCGGCTATTTCCGCGCTCAATATGACGGGCTTCGGCGATTTACTTGACAGGATTGTTGAACACCTTCCCAAAGTTGATGAAACGGAAGAGGACGACACGATAAAAATCGCGGTTGTGGGCAAACCCAATGCGGGTAAATCATCGCTTGTAAACAGGCTGCTCGGCGAAACGCGCACAATAGTAAGCGATATACCCGGAACAACCCGTGATGCAATTGATACGCCAATTGAGACAAACGGAAAGAATTTCGTACTTATCGACACTGCGGGAATTCGCCGCAAAAAGTCCGTTGACGACGGCACAGTCGAAAGATACAGCGTTATTCGCTCTCTTGACGCAATCCGCCGCTGCGACGTGGCTTTAATCGTTCTTGACGCCTCTGCCGGAATGACGGAACAGGACGTAAAAATTGCAGGTTTCGTAAAAGACCAGGGCAAAGCGGCAATAGTTGTTGTAAATAAGTGGGATCTTATAGAAAAGGACACGAACACGAGCGAAAAGTTCAAAAAGCGTATGCGCGTTGATTTGGCATTTATGGACTACGTTGAATATATTTTCATTTCCGCGCTTACCGGACAGCGCACGCAAAAACTGCTTGATATGTGTGCCGAACTTTACGATATCGCTTCAAAGCGCGTTACCACGGGTATACTTAACGATACTCTTTCCGACGCTATGCAGATGAATGAGCCGCCCGCAAGGAACGGCAGAAGAATCAAAATCAAGTACGCCGCACAGGTGGGTGTGCGTCCGCCCACGTTTGTTCTGTTCGTAAACGATGCAAAACTTATGCATTTTTCATACAAGCGTTATCTTGAAAACACGTTCCGTGAGGCTTTCGGCCTTAAGGGAACACCCATAAACATTATTTTGCGTGAAAAGGAGAAAGAGGACTGATGACCGTATTGCGTTATATTATTGCTTTTGTTATAGGATATCTTTTAGGCAATATCTCTTTTTCAAATATAATGAGCAATGCTCTAAGCAAGCGTGATATACGTACTCTCGGCAGCGGAAATGCGGGCGCAGCAAACATTCTGCGCAATTTCGGGCTTAAATATGCCGTTCCCGTATTTTTGGGCGATGCATTTAAAGCCGCCGGCGCAGCTGTTTTGGGTTGCATTATAATCGGCAAGGGCTTTGAGGGATATTCTCTTCTTTACGGTTTCACTTCCCCCCAGGTGCTTGTAGGCGGAATCGCCGCGGTTTTGGGGCATAACTTTCCCGTATTTATGGGCTTTAAGGGCGGAAAGGGCGTTTCCTGTTCTCTCGGTTTGCTTGCGGTGCTCAACCCGTGGCTGGGGCTTGCTTTTATCGGGCTTGCAATAGTGCTTAATCTTAAAATCAAAGTATATTCGGTTGTTTCAATCGTAACAATGTTGCTTGCAGCAATAGTTTACAGCATTTTTGACGCTTGCGGCGACGTTTACGAAATAATCGCCCTGTGGTTTATGTTCCTGCTTATGGTCTTTATGCACAGGGAAAATATTGTTCGTCTTATAAAGGGCGAAGAAAAACAGATGAAAATATTCAAATAATTTCTCGGAGGTTTTTTAATGGGATACGAGGCAAAGGATATTAAAATACTTGAAGGGCTTGACGCGGTAAGAATGCGCCCCGGAATGTATATAGGTACCACGGGTCCCGAGGGTATGCACCATCTTTTGTGGGAAATTGTCGACAACGCCATTGACGAGGCGGCAAACGGATATGCCGACGAAGTAACCGTTACGCTTAGTGAGGGAAATGTGGCATCAGTTGAAGATAACGGCAGAGGAATGCCGGTAGATATTCACCCCCAGAAAGGCATTTCGGGGGTTGAAGTTATTTTTACCCAACTTCACGCAGGCGGAAAGTTTGACAATACCCAATATCAGTTCAGCGGCGGACTTCACGGCGTAGGCGCCAGCGTTGTAAATGCCTTGTCGGAATGGACCACTGTGGAAGTTTATAAGGATTATAAAACATACCGTGTGGAGTTTGAACGGCAGTATACGCCGGACAAAAAGAAAATCATCTCAGGCGCAACTAAATTCCCGTTAACCAAAACGGGCACAACCGAAAAGCACGGTTCTCTTGTTACTTTCAAGCCCGACAAACTTGTATTTGGCACAGACAATTTTAAATTTGAAACTATCGCCCACCGATTAAAGGAACTTGCGTTTCTTAACGCGGGACTGAAAATAAACCTGATTGACCTGCGTCCGGGCGAAGAGAAAGAAAAGCATTATCACTTTGAGGGCGGCATTGCCGATTTCGTGAAGTATTCCAACGAGGGCAAAACCGTAATGTTTGAGCAGCCCATAGTAATTAAGGGCGAAAACAACGGAATCCGCGTTGAAGCGGCAATACAGTACACCGATTCTTACAGCGAAAATACCGTTTCCTTTGTAAACAATATTCCCACCGGCGAGGGCGGAACCCACGAAACGGGTTTCAGAACCGCTTTAACGAAGGTGCTTAACGATTACGCGCGCCGCAGAGAAATTCTGAAGGAAAAAGACCCGAACTTTAACGGCGAAGATTTCCGCGAGGGAATGACCGCAATAATAGCAATAAAAATGCAGAACGTTCAGTTTGAGGGGCAGACAAAGGCAAAATTAGGCTCGGTTGAAGCGCGCCCCGCATTGGAAGCGGTTATTAGCGAGGGGTTAACAAAATATCTTGACGACCCTAAAAACGATGCAATAGGTGCAATAATACTTGAAAAAGCCGTTGCCGCGGCAAAAGTGCGTGAGGCGGCAAAAAAAGCAAAGGACATTGCAAGGAAGAAAAACAGCCTTGATATAACTGCGCTTGTAGGTAAGCTTTCGCCCTGTACGGGACGGAAAGCCGAACAGAACGAACTTATAATCGTTGAGGGCGACTCTGCGGGCGGCAGTGCAAAGCAAGGCCGCGACAGGCGCTTTCAGGCAATTCTCCCCCTCAGGGGCAAGCCCGCCAACAGTGAGAAACGCAGGATAGAGCAAATCCTCGGCAACGAAGAATACTGTTCGCTTATAACTGCGCTCGGCACGGGAATTGACGACGACTTTGATATTACTCAGTTAAAATACAATAAAATAATTATTCTTGCCGATGCCGACCAGGACGGCGGACATATTCGGTCGCTGCTGCTCACGTTCTTCTACCGGTATATGAAGCCGCTTATTACCGAGGGGCACGTTTACATCGGCACTCCGCCGCTGTACAGGCTTGAAAAATCGTCAACAAAAGAACTTATTTACTGCTATTCCGATGAAGAACGCATTGCCGCCGCCGAAAAACTGGGCAGAGGGTACGTTATTCAGCGCTACAAAGGCTTGGGTGAAATGGACCCGGAGCAACTGTGGGAAACGACTATGAACCCCGCTCACCGCACTCTTGTTCAGGTTACCATTGAGGACGCTACCGAGGCGGAACGTCTTGTAACGGTGCTTATGGGCGACAAGGTGGACGTTCGCAGGCAGTATATAATCGAAAATGCCAACTTCAATAAGGTTGACCAATTTGCAAAGGAAACGGGGGCGCTTAAATAATGGCAAAGAAAAACGACGAAATCATTGATAACAGCACAATTCTTCATCAAACTATGGAAGACGTTATGCACTCGTCCATGATCCCCTATTCCGAGCATGTTATTTTGGAGCGTGCTCTCCCCCGTGTTGAGGACGGCTTAAAGCCCGTGCAAAGGCGCATTCTTTACGTTATGTACGAGCAGGGTCTTACCCCTGACAAGCCATTTAAGAAATCGGCATACATCGTTGGCGAGACGATGTCGAAATACCATCCCCACGGCGATTCCTCAATATACGACACTATGGTGCGTATGGCGCAGGACTTTGTTATGCGTGCGCCCCTTGTGGACGGTCACGGCAATTTCGGGTCAATTGACGGCGACTCTGCCGCTGCATTCCGTTATACCGAAGCACGTATGGCGCCCCTTGCGCTTGAACTGCTGCGGGATATTGAAAAAGATACGGTAAAGTGGTCGCTTAACTTTGACGATACAAGAAAAGAACCGGATATTCTCCCGGGGCGATTCCCGAATCTTCTTGTAAACGGCGCAACGGGAATTGCGGTAGGTTTGGCAACAAATATTCCCACCCACAACCTTGCCGAAGTAATCGACGGCATTGTTGCGCAAATAGACAATCCGCGCATTACTCTTGACGAAATGCTTAAATATATTAAAGGTCCCGACTTCCCCACCGGCGGACTCATTGTCAACGGCGAAGCGATAAAGGACGCATACACAAACGGCAGCGGCAAGCTTACCATGCGTGCGAAAATTTCCGTTGAAAACGGCACAAACGGCAAAAAACTTATCGTCATTCACGAAGTGCCCTATCAGGTAAACAAGGCGGCTATGCTTGTTGAAATTATGAAAATGGTAAACGAGAAGAAAGGCCCCCTTACCGCCATAAGTGATATCCGTGACGAATCCGACCGTGAGGGTCTGCGCGCCGTTATCGAAGTAAAAAAAGACGGTGATATCGACAAGATTCTTCCCTATCTTTATAAATACAGCAATCTGCAAAAGACTTTCGGTGTAAATATGGTAGCCATTGCCGATGGCAAACCCAAACAGATGGGTCTGTTGGAAATCACAAAATGCTATATCGAATATCAAAAAGAAGTTGAGCGCAAGCGCGTTCGCCACGATTTGGAGTCCGCGCGTCAGAGGGAAGAAATTCTGTCGGGGCTTATGATAGCCATACAGAATATCGACAAAGTTATCAAAATAATCCGTTCTTCGCCCAATGTGCGCACTGCAAAAGAGCGTTTGCGCGAAACGTTTGACTTGACCGACCGTCAGGCAACCGCCATACTTGAAATGCGTTTGCAGCGGCTGACCGGGCTTGAAATAGAAAGCCTTGAAAAAGAACTTAAAGAAGTCCGCGCTTTGATTGCCGAACTTGAAAGCATACTTAACAGCAAGGCAAAACTTAACGCGGTTATCAAGAAAAATCTGCTTGACATCAAACGCAAATTCAAAAGCCCCCGCAAAACGGAAATTGTTTACGGGCATAAAGAGGAAGAAGTCACCCGCGATACATTCAGGACAGTAGAAGATGTTGTACTTTCGGTTGACAGGCAAAGTTTTATCCGCCGCTCTTTTGTAAAAAACTACAACCTTTCTTCAAAGGATGCGCCTCAGACCGGCAATGACGCGCTTACACTTATTATGCCCGCGCAAACCGATATGAACGTGCTTTTCTTTACAAATTCTGGCAACTGCTACAACGTAAAAGTTGATGATATCCCCGATTACAAGTGGCGTGACAAGGGCTGTGCTCCCGGCAGACTGTGTTCCGGTTTTGAAGAAAACGAGCGTATTGTTTTCGGTTTTGTATATAAAAACGCCCTTCCCGACGGTGAACTTGTTTTCCTTACCGAAAAGGGAATGATTAAAATTTCCGCTTTAAGCGAGTATGCGGTTAAAAAGAATAAATTTAATGCCATTACCCTTAAAGACGGCGATAAAGTTATTACGGTAGATATCCGCAAAAAGGACGCAAGCGTGCTGTTCATAACCCAAAACGCAATGAGCCTTAATATTGACACTTCCGACGTTTCAACCACCGGGCGCGTAACCGCGGGCGTTAAGGGAATCTCTCTTGATGAAAACGACCGTGTTATATTTGCGTCACAGGTAACTGATGAGGGCGAAATTGCGGTATTTACCGAAAAGGGTTACGGAAAACGCACTCTTGCGGTTGACTACGAACTGAGTATGCGTGCGCGTAAGGGCAACAAGACCTTTGAGTGGCGCAAAAACGGTTCAAACGGGTCAAAAATTGCCGGCGCGGTTTACGTTAAAGAGCCTGTCGATATCCTTGTGCTGCACACAAACGGCGAAACTGACGTATTAAACAGTGAAACACTGTTTATAGAGCAGCGTCTTTCGGCGGGTAAGCCCTATATACTTGCAGTTATGGGCGATGAAATTTCCGATGTCTGCACACTGCTGATTTAGGCTTATAATAATTTCGGCATCGGCTTCTGTTTTATGTGGGGCCGATGCCTGAAAAATGTTTTCGGTAAAAAAACACCCCCGCAAAGAGCGGGGGGTCTTAAATGCACAGCAGCAAGAATGAAAGAAAGAATGTATGAAAAGAAAGGAAAAAAAATCTGCTGTACAAATAAAGCATTTTTTATCCGGCAAGGAATCTGTCAACAACAAGTTGCCTGAATTCAGGCGAAAGTGAAGCAAAGTATGCCGTAAACCCTGTCACCCTAACCACAAGATCGGGATAAAGGTCGGGGTTTTTATTTGCTGCAAGAAGTTTCTCACCGTCAAGCACATTGATGTTTATCAGTGTTCCGCCCTGCCTGAAATGCCCCTCAATAAGCGTCAGCACGGTATCAACGCCGCTTTTGTCCGCCGCAACGTGAGGGTCAAATTCAATCTGCAAAGGCGCTGTGTTTCCACATCCGCACTGAACGGACGCTATGCCGTTTGACTGTGCAGTGGGTGCGCCGTCTATGCGGAAGTGCGGGTTCGGGTTTGCCCCGTGTGAAATGGGCTCGCCCTTACGTCTGCCGTTGGGTGTTGCCCCTACTTTTGAGCCGTACTCAATCGTCCTTGCCCACGAAAACCAGCCGGGTACAAGTTTGCGCCCCTTTGGCATTGGTTGGTCAACTACCGTTTTAACCCAACATTCCGTTAATCGCTTTGCCCATGCGTCGGAAACCGTTCCTCCGTGGCAGTATTTGGGCGAAGAATTCATAATAAGCCTGAACCGCTCATCGGGAAAATCGTTTTCAAGTGCATAGTAAAGTTCGTCCCAGCTTACGCGTTTTTCGGTTTCGATCCGCGTTTCTATTGCACCAAGCGAATCGGCTACAACAGCAAGCCCTGCGCCGTCCACACCTATTGTATAAAGGCTAGCGCATTCCGATGCATCAAGTCCCTTTTCAATGCTTCCGTTAAACATTAAATTCATAATCAGTTCGGGTGTAACATCATGTATGTGGTCAAGATGCAGGTTTACACCCTTTGCAGTTACTTCAACCGCCTTTTTAAGATGTTCGCTGTAAAGTTCAAACAAACGCTTTGTTGTTTTTTCTTTTTCGTCTTTCATATCATTAAGCGCACATTCAAACACCTTTGCAATGTTAACTTTTACCGTGTCATTCATCGGGAATTCCTTGCCCGGAACACAGCACCAGTTGCACCCTACCGCTATACGCTCGCGAGCGGTTTTCTTATCCACGCCGTTTTTCATATAGCCCTCGCAAAGGCTTTTGTCGCAGCAGAACCGAGGCCAGGCGTTTTTGTTTTTAAGCAAATAGTATACCGCTTTTTTCAAAAACTCCCTGTCGCAATTCTCGTGATATCGAACCGTAAGGTTACAGGAAATGTTAATCGAATCCGCCGCTTCAAGCACGAGGTATGAGAGATGATTCGTTAAATCTCTGTCGAATTCGTCAACGCCCGAAATTTGATAATAGTGCGGGTCGCACAAAAGCAGATTGGCAAGTATAAATTTCGCCGTTTCATCGTCAAGAATACCCGCCTTGATGTCACGCTCGTAATAAGGCAGAAGCACGGTGTCAAGTTGGAATCCCGCGCCGTCGCGGGTAAAAATCCTCGATGCACAGTTAAAGAATACCACCCACTGGCAAGCCTCAATAAATGTTTCGGGCTTATTCAGGCGAATATTCTTACATGTCACAACCATCGTTTCAAGCGTTTTGCGTATTTCGGGGCGCGTTTCTTTTTCAAGAAGCTCCTCTGCTTTTTTTGTGTGCCGGTCAACAAACCTTATTATTGCTCTGACGCACTTTTCCTCAGCATCGTAAAACGCTTTTTTGTCCTTATTGATGTTACGGTACTTTTCGATTTTTTCAAGAAGTCCGCCAAAGCCGAGATTCAGCCCTATGCGGTAATCACAGGCAAAATGAGCATCGCCGTCAATCCCTGTCTGAATATTGTATTTTTGCTGCATGGGTTTAAGGTCGTCATACGGAAAACGCTGTTCGTCCCAACGTTTGCTCCACTGGTCGGTAGACGATGCCATCATCTGCATAAGCTTTTTGTTCTTTTTAAGCCAGTCTGGGGCATAATGCAAGTCTCCACGATAGTTTACAAGCATATCGCGCCATCTGCCGCAAAGCATTTCCATTGGGTCAACATACGCCTCGTGGGCATCAATTACACGGCAAAAGTTCTCGCTCATTCCGTCAAGGCCGTAAAACGAGCCGTTTTCACTGTTATACCATGGTTCAACCGAATAGCCTTCGCTTATCGGCACTGTGCCGAAGTCATCCAAATCGGTATATCCGTTCTGCTTTCTCTTTTCCAAGGTATGCCTAATTTTTGTTTCACGCATGGATTTCAATCTGTCAGCGTACGAAAGCATATTTTTTAAGTTCCTCCATATTATCGGGTTTTTCAAACCGTTCCTGTTTTATTCCAAGCGCTTCGGCTTTTGTCAAGCCCAGCGGATGATACGGTAAAAGTTCGTACTGTACCGCATTTTTCAAGCCTTTAACAAAATCCGAAGTTCCTTTTATATTCTCAATACTGTCGTTAATGCCTTTAATAACGGGCGTGCGCAGAATCATAGGCTTGTTGAGCCTGGCGGCGCGAATGAT
>ERZ809074.4715-NODE-4715-length-10950-cov-18.696283_pt1 | contig 10950 bp, 8 predicted proteins | sample MGYA00520795_ERZ809074 | MGnify/ENA primary metagenome ERZ809074 (study PRJEB31570, sample SAMEA3212989) | Homo sapiens | biome: human-gut; feature: human gut; material: fecal | place: Sweden | collected 2011 ...
GACTGCGCCATTTCGAGCATCGATGAAATGATTTGCGTGCTGCGGCCATGATCGCCGTCGACGGGCGCAATCTGCCAAATGTGCTTGTCGAGCGTCACCATAAAGCCGCTTTCTTCGAGTGCGGGGATATGGGTGCGCATACTGTGGGCGGCTGTTATTCGACAAACGGTAGCGCGACGATGCGATGTTCGATAAAAATGCGACTGGGACGATATATGTTGACGGGTATACTTGTCCCGTTTTAAAACGTAGGAACGGAGATGGTCGCATGGCACAGTCAAATATGACGCGCACGGTGGGGCTGGCGCTCGAGGGAGGCGGCTACCGCGGTATGTATACGGCGGGCGTGCTCGACGTTTGGATGGAGCACGGTTTGACCTGCGACCATATGGTGGGCGTCTCGGCGGGCGCGGCATTTGGCTACAACTTTAAATCGCGCCAGATCGGCCGCGCCATTCGCTATAACAAGGCCTATTGCGCCGACAAGCGCTATGCGAGCGTGACCAGCTGGCTGCGAACCGGTGATATGTTCAATGCCGACTTTGCTTATCACGAGGTGCCTATCGAGCGCGATCCCATCGACTTGGAGGCGTATCGCGCCTGCCCCATGCGATTTACGTGCGTGTGTACCGATATCGAGACGGGCAAGGCCGTCTATCACGATCTGCCGTATGGCGACGAGCGCGATATCGAGTGGATCCGGGCGTCGTCGGCAATTCCCGTGGCGACGCGTCCTGTCGCCATTGAGGGCCGCAAGTACCTGGATGGCGGCGTGGCTGATTCTATTCCCAGTGCATGGCTGTTTGCGCAGGGGTATGACCGCAATATCGTGGTGCTCACGCAGCCGGCGGGCTTTGTGAAGCAGCCCAACAGCGTGATGCCCATGTTGCGTCGCGTGTTCCGTCACTATCCGGAGTTTGTCGCAGCGCTTGAGCATCGGCATGAGGTCTACAATGCCACGCTCGATGACTTGGCACGTCGTGAGGCCGCCGGCGATATCTTTGTGGTGCGTCCGAGCGAATCGGTGAAAGTGCCGTCGCTGTGCCGCGAGCCCGATGAACTCGAGCGCATCTATCAGATTGGTCGCCGCGATGCGGAGGCAACCTTGCCGGCACTGGAGACATATCTGGCAGGGTAGAGGCTGCTGCCGCCATCTCGGCGGGAAGCGCATCCCGGAATGGAGGTCCAAACTGGGATGCGCTTTCCATTGCTGAAGATGTGAGGCTGCGGATCGGCTGCTCGGCTTATGCCTATGCCTGCTGCCAGGTGTCGACGAGCTCCTTGGCCGCGGCGTAGGGGTCATCGGCGCTGCAGACGGCGCTCACCACGAAAAAGCCGTCGACGCCGGTTGCCTTAAGCTGCGGCAAGTCGGCCGTCTTGACGCCGCCGCCCACCACGATGGGCACGGGGCTTGCCGTGTGGAGTGCGGCCAGGTCCTCAAAGCTCTTGGTGATGATAGAGCCATCGGCCGCGCGTCCGCAGTCGCGCTTGGTTTCGGTCTCGTGGAGTGGGCCGATGCCCAGGTAGTCGACTAGGCTCATGTCGGCGGTCTTGACGTACTCGAGCATCTCCTCGCAACGGGCCGAAAGGCCCACGATGGCGTCGGGCCCCAGCAGCTTGCGACAGACCTCGACGGGAATGTCGCTCTGACCCACGTGCACGCCGTCGACAGCAATGCCCTGTTCGCGCGCGGCGAGTACGCAGTCCAGGCGGTCGTCAATCAGCAGGGCGACCTGGCCGGTCTTGCCGACCTGTGCGATTGCCTGCGCGGCGTCGCCGGTCAGCGCGATGATCTCGCGGGCGCTTGCCACTTTGGAGCGCACCTGGATGCAGGTAAAGCCGGCGTCGAGTGCCTGGGCCACCACATCGCCCACGGGGCGCCCGAGCGTGTTTTCGGGGCCGAGCACCAGATAGGCCGAGATATCAAGGTTGTCGCGGATGCTCATCGTGCTTCCTCCTGTTTCTTGATCTGTGCTTCCATGCGTTCGAGTTTGCCAGTCATGGTGTCGGTAAATCCGGGTCGAATATCGGCTTTGAGCACGACTTCGGTGCGGATGCCCTTGCTCGCCAATACAAAGGTTGCGTCGCGCACGACCTGCATGACCTCGTCCCAGTCGCCCTCGATCTCGGTGAACATCGAGGTGGTGCGGTTGGGAAGACCGCTCTCGCGAATGACGCGCACGACCTCAGCGACCTCGGCGGAGAGCTCATCGCCGGTGCCGCACGGGGCGATGGCCACGGCGACGAGCGTGTTCATGCCGGCATTGGTTGCGGGCTCGGACATGGCCTATGCCTCCTCGAGTTCGAGTCGGTTATCGGCGATGTCTTGGGCGGTTGCGCGGTAGAGCTCGTCGATAAAGGCGACCTTAAAGCTTGCCGGGGCGTCGGCGACAGCGGCGGCACGCGTGCCGGCCACGTTGTAGACGGCGGTGCCGCAGACGGCTGCCGTAAACGGGTCGGCGGCGCAGGCGTACACGGCCAGCACGCCGCCCTGCGAGCAACCGCAGCCGGTGATCTTGGACATGAGCGGGCTGCCGCCGTGGGACTTGGCTACGGTCGTGCCGTCGGTAATCAGGTCGACTTCGCCCGAGACCACTACGGCGCCGCCGGTGTAGCGGGCGAGCGCCACGGCAGCATCGCGGGCGGCATCGACCGTGTCGGTGGTATCGACGCCGCGCACGCGGCTCAGATCGGCCGCCTCGCCCTCAAGACCCCACAGGCCGGCGAGCGCGATGATCTCGGAGGCGTTGCCGCGCACGATGGCGGGCTTGTACTGCTTGAGCTCATTTACCAACTGGGTGCGCAGACTGCCGATGCCCAGACCCACCGGATCGAGCACCCAGGGCTTGCCGGCGTCGTGTGCCGCCTTGGCCGCGCGGGGAATCGTCTGCTCGTAGATGGGGAAGAGCGTGCCCATGTTGAGATAGATGGCGCCGCCGCCGGCAACGAGCGCCTCGCCCTCGTCGGGCAGATAGACCATGGCGGCCGAACCGCCCACGGCGAGCTGGGCATTGGCGACAAAGTCGATCGTCACCGTGTTGGTGATGGAGCCGGCCATCGGATTGGTGGCACGAATCTCCTCCACGGACTTGATCACATTTTGCTTAAGCTGTTTCGAATCGATCACTGCACATGCCTCCTTGGCATAGAAAAGGGGCGCTGTGCATAGACAGCGCCCCTGTAAAGGCGGCATGCTCCCTACGCCAGCATTAACTGACAGGTTCAAAGGATTGGGCCCCATGCCCTCTCAGCCTTGTGGTTTGCACCGCCGGCACTCCCGCATCGAATCTGTTGTTCCCTATACTAGCGCACCTGCCAAAAAGGGACAGGTTTATTTTGGCAGGTCGTTACAATAGGTAGGACCGATACGAATGGGGGCCTTATGATTAAACTTGTGCTGACCGATATGGACGATACGCTGATTCCGGCCGGGCATGACGGCGCCAGCGACTACGCCATCGAGGGCATTCATGCCATGCAGGCGGCGGGTCTGCACTTTGGCCCGGTTTCGGGTCGTCAGCCGTCCGCGATGGGCTGGATGTTCCGCAATCGCGCCGAGTGCTTCTCGACCGGCGCGTTCTGTAACGGCCAGGTCATGTTTGTGGACGGCGAGGCGGTAGCCTCGCATGCGACCGACAACGCCGCCCTTATGCGCTTGGCTGACTACTTAGAGCAGGAGACCGACGATACGTATCTGAAGCTCTACGGCCTGGGTGATGACTTTTGGGGTAACGATGCCTACTGCGTGACGAGCGATCCCGAGCGCGTGCGTCGCGCCATGGAGTCGGGCGGCAACGCGTGGCTCAAAGGCGAAGAGGCCCCGTGCCGTCCTGTTGTCGATGATGCCCCGGTATACAAGGCGAATATCTGGAGCGCCCGCTCGCGCGAAGAGCTCATTGAGCTGCGCGAGCGCATTGCCGCCGAGGTGCCGGAGCTCTCGCTTGTGTTTCCCAACAACCGTGTGCGCCTATTCGATATTCTCCCGGCCGGTTGGGACAAGGGCTGCGCCGCCTTGGAGCTGGCGCGTGCCCTGGGTCTGACGCCTGATGAGGTGGCCGTATTTGGCGATTCCGATAACGATCTGCCCATGATCGGTGCCGTTCCCAACTCCGTTGCAGTCGCCAATGCCAACGAGGCCGTCACGGCTGCCGCGCGCTGGCATATCGGCGCTGCGGCAGACGATGCGGTCGCCGGGGCTCTGCATCAGATTGCCGCCTGTGCCGCGACGGGGGAGATGCCGCCGTTTATGCGTCAGATGGATGCGGCGTGTTTCGACGTCACGAACGTCTAGGGAGAAAGCTATGAAGCTTCAGCAGCTCAGGTATGTCGTTAAAGTTGCCGAATGCGGCAGCATCACCGAGGCCTCGCGCCGGCTCTTTGTGTCGCAGCCTTCGATTACCGCATCGATCCGCGATCTCGAAAACGAGATGGGTGTGCACATCTTTGAGCGCACCAACAAGGGCGTCATTGTGTCCGAAGAGGGCGAGACCTTCTTAGGCTATGCGCGCCAGGTACTCGACCAGGCCGACCTGCTCGAGGGCAAGTACAAGGGCGCATCCGAGCAGGTGCCGCACTTTAGTGTGAGCTGCCAACATTATTCCTTCGCCGTTAATGCGTTTGTCGATGTGATCCGCGAGTTCGATGCCGCGCGCTACGACTTTACCCTGCGCGAGGAACAGACCCACGAGATTATCGAGGACGTCGCGCATATGAAAAGCGAACTAGGCATCCTGTATCTGTCGGAGCACAATCGCGAGGTCATCGAGCGCATGCTGGCGGCCAACGAGCTCGTGTTCGAAGGGCTCTTCTGCGCCACGCCGCATGTCTTCGTGTGCGCCGACCATCCGCTGGCGTGCCGCTCCAGCGTGACGCTCGAAGACCTCGAGGACTACCCATTTTTGTCCTATGAGCAAGGCAGCTACAACTCGTTTTACTATTCCGAGGAACTGACCTCGACCTTTGAGCGTCGCAAGAATATCCGCGTGCGCGACCGTGCGACGCTGTTCAACCTGGCTATGGGCCTTAACGGCTACACGGTATGCTCAGGCGTGATCAGCCATGAACTTAACGGCCCCGGCATCATCTCGATTCCGCTCGATGTAGACGAGTACATGGAGATCGGCATTATCACGCGCAAAAATACGACGCTTACGCGCTACGGGCAGGCCTATATCGACGCGATTCGCCAGCACATTTAGCCGCTGCATTCTGCACGGGTCAAATCTCTTTATGGCAGTCCCAACTGATATAGGAAGCATCTATATCAAACTGTTATAAACGTATATTTTACGATGGCCATATAAGCGCTCATACTCTGTCCCGGTAAAGCAACCAATGCAAAGGGTGATATCTATGAGCACTTCGATTCAGCCGAACGCGCCGTTTCGCGCCGATATCGTCGGCAGTTTTCTTCGTCCGCAGGCCGTGAAGGACGCCCGTGCCGCCTACGCCGCGGGCACACTCGACGCCGCCGGCCTTAAGGCCGCCGAGGACGAGGCCATTCGCGATTTGGTGACTAAGCAAAAGGCCGCTGGCCTACAGGTCATTACCGATGGCGAGTTCCGCCGCAGTTACTGGCACCTCGACTTTATGTGGGGACTTAACGGCATTGAACGCCGTACCTCGCGTACGGGCTATATGTTCCACGACGAGGAGACCACGGCCGATACCGCCGTGGTGACCGGCCCCATCAGCGGCGAGAACCACCCCTTCGTCGAGCACTTCAAATTTGTCAAGGCGCTCGAGGGCGAGGGCCACGTTGCACGCCAGACCATCCCGGCGCCTATCCAGACGTTCTCTGAGGTCACGCTCGATCGCTGCGACGGCCAGCAGGAGAGCCTGCGCGCTGTCTATAAGACCGATGAGGAGCTTGCCGACGCCATTGCAGCCGCTTATCGCACGGTGATCGCCGACTTGTACGCAGCGGGCTGCCGCAACATCCAGTTTGATGACTGCACCTGGGGCATCTATTGCGATACCGACTTTGTGTCCAAGACCGGCATGAGCCCGGTTGACCTGCAAAAGGTGAGCGAGCTGGGTGTGGCGCTCAACAATGCCGCCATCGCGGGCAAGCCCGACGATCTGGTCATCAACACGCATGTATGCCGCGGCAACTACCACTCCACCTACGCTTTTGAGGGCGGCTATGACCCCATCGCGCCGTACCTGTTCGCAAACGAGGATGTCGACGCATTTTACCTGGAGTTCGATACGCCGCGCGCCGGTGGTTTTGAGCCGCTGAAGTATGTTGCCCCCGGCAAGAAGGTCGTGTTGGGCCTGGTGACCACCAAGGCCGCTGAGCTCGAGAACGAGGATGTTATTGTCGAGCGCATCCGCGAGGCGGCAAAGTACGTGCCGCTCGAGAACCTGTATCTGTCTCCGCAGTGTGGCTTTGCCAGCTGCGAGATTGGCAACAAGCTGACCGAGGACGAGCAGTGGGCAAAGATCGCGCTGGTCAGGCGCATTGCCGAGCGCGTTTGGAAATAGCGGTAACGTTCGCAGGTGACGGCGCACGCGAGACATGGCGTATCGCGTACAATGGTTCGGATCGTATCGTTCGGGCAGGTTATCCGATATGCCCGATCGCCCTTCCATTCGAAAGGACATCCATGTCCCAGTCCTCGACGCCCGCCGTCGGCGATGCCATCTACGACGCATCGTCGCTCGGCCGCCCGCGCATGTTCCTGCTCGGTCTGCAGCACCTGTTTGCCATGTTTGGCGCCACCGTGCTGGTGCCCGTGCTCACCGGTCTCTCGGTTTCGGCGACGCTTTTGTTTGCCGGCTTGGGTACGCTGCTGTTCCACTTCCTGTCGCGTGGTAAGGTGCCGGCCTTCCTGGGCTCGTCGTTTGCCTTTATCGCTGGCTATGCCGCGATTGCGCCCAACGGCGAGGCCGAGCTTTTGCCCTACGCTTGCCTGGGCGTAGCCTGCGCCGGTCTGCTCTATCCGGTGCTGGCGGCGCTCTTCCGCGCGTTTGGCGCTAAGCGCGTCATGCGCTTCTTTCCGCCGGTAGTGACGGGCCCCATCGTCATTTCCATCGGCTTGATTCTGGCAAGCTCCGCTATTGCCAACTGCCAGACCAACTGGCTTGTTGCCGTGGTTGCCGTGGCCGTGATCGTTATCTGCAACATCTGGGGCCGTGGCATGGTCAAGATCGTTCCGATTTTGCTGGGCGTTGTGGTGAGTTATGCCGTTGCGACTGCGCTGGGCGAGGTCGATTTTTCGAGCGTTGCCGCCGCGCCGTGGGTTGGTTTGCCCATCGTGTGGGATAACACCGTGTTTGCGCTCTTTGGGCCGCAGTTCGATAGCGGTCTTGCCACGACGGCCATCATCACCATCATGCCGCTGGCCTTTGCGACCATGATTGAGCACATTGGCGATATCTCCGCCATTGGCTCTACCTGCGAACGCAATTACATTGCCGATCCCGGTCTGCACCGTACCCTGCTCGGCGATGGCCTGGCGACCATCTTGGCGTCGCTCTTTGGCGCTCCGGCCAACACCACGTATGGCGAGAACACCGGCGTGCTTGCGCTTACGCGTGTGTTCGACCCGCGCGTGATTCGCATTGCCGCCTGCTGTGCCATCGTGCTTTCGTTCTGCCCCAAGTTTGCTGCTGTGATCGCTGCTATGCCGGCGTGCGTTATCGGCGGTGTGTCACTCGTGCTCTACGGCATGATCAGCGCCGTTGGCGTGCGTAACCTCATCGAGAATCAGGTTGATTTCCAGAACAACCGCAACGTGCTGGTGGCGGCTCTGGTGCTCGTGCTTTCGCTCGGCATTGCCTACAGTACCGCCGGTGCCATCGTGCTGGAGCTGGGCGGCGTGACGATTTCGCTTTCGGGCCTTGCCGTGGGCTCGCTGGTGGGCATTGTGCTCAACGCCATCCTGCCCGGTAATGACTTTGAGTTCGATACTTCCGAGCTTGAGGAGACTGCTGAATAGCAGCTGCGTTCAGCCAAATTAAAAATGGCGTCCATTCGCATGTACGCGTGGACGCCATTTTTAATGCGTCAGTATCCAGTGGATGCCGCGCGCCATGCGCAGGTCAGTTTGGGCAAAGTGGTTGCCGGGGTTGAGCTCCAGCGTTGTTGGAATGCCGCGCTCGACGAGCAACGCTTCCATCGCGCGTGTGTCGTCGAGTACATGCCGCATCATGCGGTTGGGCGTCTTGGTTTCCTTTTTGCCGAGTGATAGATAGACGGCTTGCGGGCTGCCGGCAAAAGGGGCCGTACTGGCACGGTCGACAAATTCGGGAAACCACAGCGACCCCGATGCGCTCGCCGCGCGGCCAAAGACATCGGTTTGCCAGAGAGCCCAAAGCGAAAAGAGACCTGCCAGCGAGTAGCCAGCAATGCCGCGCCAGGTGGGCGGCTGAGGAAGCGACGGCTCGACCTGGGGGATTAGCTGATTAAGCAGCTCATCAAGAAAACCGGCAGCTTGGCCGCCGAAAGGTTCGGCATCGCGTACGGTCCCGTCGCATGCCCAGGGGCTCAGCTCGCGATTCCAATCGAGCCCGCCAATGGCGACGAGGGTGAACGGTGGGCAGTCGAGCTCTTGGCAGCGGTTATAAACCTCGCTGCCGTCGCCCATGACTACGGGGAGGTAGATGGCCGGCGCGCTTTCGGCATGATTCGAATAGACGGCTATCTGCTTTTGATGCGCTTCCATGGCCTGCTTCTCTCGGCGTTGTGATATCGACGGTTCCAATTGTCGCACGCTGGCACATACAGGTTGGGCTGCATTAAGAACAATCGTATGCGCACCGCGCGAGCGCGAACGGGAAAACGCCACCGCCGGAGGGGAGCTCGGCGATGGCGTCGTTAAACGGTGCTCGGGCTAGGCGCTTACATGGATGCCGTCCCGTGCATCAAAAGCGTCTATGGGCGCTTACGACTCACCACGGCGCCTGCGGCGATGGCGGCTGTTCCCGCAAGGGTAGCTGCCACGATGGCTGCGCTCGAGGCGTCGCCGGTTGCCGCGAGATTGCCGGTGGTCTTGGCTCCCGTGGCCGCCGCCGCAACGGTCTTGATCGTCTTTGTGCCCTCGGGCTTGGAACCCTCGGGCTTGGTCTCGCCGGGCTTCTCCTCGGGTTTGGTCTCCTCGGGAGGCACGATGACCGTGCTCTTGGCGACAGCTTCGTCGTAGGGGGAGTCGACCGTGGCGTCGCCCGTGCCGATGGTTTGACCCGCTTCGTAGATGTCGCCGTTGCTGAGCTCTTCTTTGTTGCGATAGTCAATGACCTTGCCGCCTTCAGGCGTCAGGATGGTGGAGCCTTCGATTTCGATGGTGCCGATTGCCTTGCCGTCCGCGCTCATGGCAAGGGCGAAGATCGCCGCCGTGTCTCCCTCGGCCGTGATCTTGCTGCGGACGATCGAGATGGTCGCAGGCGTGATGCCCTTCTCGGTCTGGGCGAAGATGCCGATGTTCAGGCCTTGGGGCCCAGGGACAATCTCGCCGTCCTGGTCGTTGCTGTAGTGGTCGGGGCCGTCGCCACCGTTCTCAGCATAGCGGGCTATAGCCTTGACAACGGAGTCACTAATGTAGATGTGGCCACCCGCTTCGTTGGGGTCGTAGTTTCTGGTGGAAATCGCAGTCGAGAATTTGCCCTCTGCAAACGCATCCACAACAGAGCCGTTCTTGATGACGATGTCATCCTCGTCGGTGTAGAGGGCGATGGCTCCCCCGCCATCTGAGCTTGCACGAACCGTCACGGTCGCGCCGTCGAGCGTGATGCCCTTGTAGACATAGATGCCATATCCAACACCGCTTGCGTTAAGGGAGGCGTTTGTGACCGTGAGGCCGCCTTGGACGTTGACGGCATAGTCTTCCTCGGAGCTCGCTTTGACCTGGCTGCCGCCCGAAATCTCGATGTTGTCATCGACCTCGATCGCCTCGTCCTCGACAGAGCTTGCCTCGACCTTGCCGCCGCCCTTGATGGTGAGGTTTTCTCCAGCGTCGATACCCTGATCCTCGGTGGCCTTGGCGGTGACGGTTCCGCTATTGTCGATCGTGATGTTGTCATCGGCCCTGATGCCATCAGAATCACCCGTGGCGTTAACGTTACCCGAGCCCTTGATGGTGAGATCGCCCTTGGCATCAATGGCGTCGCCCTTAGTGCTTGTGGCGTTGACGGTGCCAGCTCCGTCGATGTTGATGTCGCCTTCGGACCAGATGGCGTCGCTAGAAGATGTCACGTTGAGCGTGCTGGACGCGTCGCCTTGAATGCTGAGCTCGGCGTCTTCGTTCGCGCCATCCGCGACCCGGATGCCACTGCCGTCGTCGTTGGCGACGGTGTTGTTGCCCGAATAATTGACATTGAGCTTGCCCGCGGCCTCGATCGCGCCGCCGTTATAGCCGTTGAGCTTCATGTCATCGGCGCCATCCCATGACCAGGTACCGGCGGCGTCTCCCGTGGGGCCCGCGGCCGCTTCGTGGCGGACGCCGTCGACGTCCACCCACTCGGCTGCGAGCGAGACGCTCGGCATGAGCAGCGAGCTCGCCGTAAGCGCGCATACGGCGCCCACGACGATGCGGCGTGTCACGCGGCGCCAGCTGCCGTGTGCGAGCAGCGTGCGACGGCGCACGTCGGGCTCGACAAAATGGGCTCCAGAGGTTTTGTCATTGCGCTTGGGGGTCGTGAACAAGGCGGCCATGGTTACTCCCATCCTCATAGGGCCTATGCGATTACGCCCAGCATATCTGCAGGATGTAGCCGGCGGTAGTGCCGTTTGGAGGGCAAAATGTCCAAAACTTGGGAAGCAATATATCGCGCGTCCGTGCGTTGCCTGGGCTTAAAAGAAAAGCGCGGAGCCGCTCGATGCGACTCCGCGCTTTGCTGTTTGATATTGCGAACCTTGCGCCTACGCCACGAAGAAGTAGACGAGGAAGGCAAGAGCTGCGATCCACATGAGCGGCTTGATCTTGGAGGCCTCGCCCTTAAAGAGCGCGA
>ERZ809074.4716-NODE-4716-length-10949-cov-6.332568_pt1 | contig 10949 bp, 26 predicted proteins | sample MGYA00520795_ERZ809074 | MGnify/ENA primary metagenome ERZ809074 (study PRJEB31570, sample SAMEA3212989) | Homo sapiens | biome: human-gut; feature: human gut; material: fecal | place: Sweden | collected 2011 ...
GCTCCGAAAATATGATTTCAACATTAAACACCCTACTTATGCTCACGCACTTTTAGATGGCAACAATTAAATTAAGAATATAAAATATGAAAAATAATTGTATTATGTAAACACAATACTATTTCTTTTTAGCGGCTTTCTTCGGCTCAATGACAACCTTAATTGTCTTTGACGGCTTGAAGCCAAGTGTATGACTTTCCGGGATGTCAAGCGGTTTGTTCGTCAACGGGTTGTTACCTACTTTTGCGGGGTTGATTTTCTGTTTGAATTTACCGAATGGCAGGCTGATTTCACCACCGTTTTCAACACATTCGGTAACGATAACAGGGGTCATCGCATCCACCACTTTTTCGCAATCTCTTTGGCTCAAACCACACTCTTCGGCTAAAGCCTTAATAAATTCTGATTTTCTCATTTTCGTTTTAATTTAATTAATAAAAATAGAACTTTGGTTATTATATACGTGACATCAGGTTATCATCCGGTTGTCACATATCACATTTGCAACTTATTACAGAATACTCCTAATTAAATCCTTAGTCCTATCCTTTCCAAGAACTCCTCGGACTTTGCCACCTTTCTTTTCATAAAAGAAAACATACCAAAGTTGAAGATTAGGCAACCACCATCTCTTAACTTCATTATAACCCTTAAAGTATCTTTCAATACAATTCATATCCAAATTGGGAATCCATATTTGATACCAAACCCTCTTTCCCTCTTGGCATTTAAGAATTCTTTTATGAGATTTATTACTTATCACTTCAACCTTTATCATTCTGTCATATTTATAGGTAGTATCATAAACAATGCAAGCAATATTCCAATTATTACACCAATAAATACGAAACAACCCAAATAGGCGCATCCTTTTTGCATTTCCCGTACATCCTCTTTGTTCTTTGCCTGTTGGCAACGTGCGCACGCCTCTTCGTCCATGCAGCCACACGCACGACATTCACCATCATTTATCATTGACATAACTATCTACAATCATCACTGTAAAACTCTGCAATATCTTGCTTTAACTCATCACACTTTTCAGCGGCATAACGTTTCATCGCTGCAATAATAGCATTAAACACGTCAGTGTCAAATGCTCTTTTATGTTCAGGTAGGTGGTCTACCTCTTCCCAGAAAATTCTTTCAGCTTCATCCATATTTATCTATTTTAAAGTGTTATACGCATATTCACTAAGCACTTCCTCAACGTCGGTGTCACATAAGCCGCCAACGTGGTTTCGCATAAAGTCTTCCAAGTTAATGCGATTTTCCTTGTCCAATTTGTCTGCGGCTTCTTCTTCGCCACGTGCCAGTAACTCGGCTACTGGAATAGCCATTTCTAAAGCAAGAGCGTCCATATTTTCTTCACACTCTTCGTACAGTTTCTTAATTTCTTCTAAATTCATAATCCTTTGGTTTTAATTATAGCTTTTATACGGTTGGTGTAACCAGTCTTCTCCGCATACACTCTGTCCAAATAGGTGAAGTATTCGTCACGTGACAAGTTACGGGCAAATGCAGTCTGCCAAATGGCATAATCCACAAGACATTCGTACCAACTATTAAAGTAGGCGTGTCCATACAGTACACCGACAGCCAGTGTCGGACGGCTGGACGGCACTTTCATCCCCGTACAATTGTGTCCATCCACGAACAGACGGCTCGTAAAGTTACCGCTTTCTTCAATGCATTGTGCCATCACTATGTCTGGATGTTGTATGCGCAAAGCATATATCGCCCCGTACACGCTATCTTGGAGCGTTGTAGCGACGTTTGTACTGTCGGTCGGGGTAATTATTGGTTTGCCATGTTGCGTTCCAATACACGCCTTATTGAGCAGTATAATAAATAGAGCCAGAACAGTCATACGCCATGTTACCCACCAGACAGCTCGTAGCCGTTCTTTGAAATCCCACCTGTTCATCATATTGTCATTTTAGGTAGTTCAGCCGTTATCTGATTTATCGTACACAACAGCCCGTTTCTTATTTGTGCAGCGGATTCCTCGCTCGGGTACAAAGAGGAATAAATTGTCTCTTTAGGCGTCTGAATTGCAAAGTACCACCCGAATACACGCCCATCTCCCATCAATGCTCTGTCATAAGCCTTGACAATCGCATTCCCTACGGGGTTCTTGCGGTCTTCTTCCGTAATTAATGACAGTGCACGCTCAACTTCCTGACGATACTGTTTATAAGCATCCAGATAAAAAGCTGACAAGTCACCTACTACGCACCCGCCTCTAATTTTATTGTCTTGATAAAATGCTTCGGGGGTTAATTTCATTATCACCGTTACATTCTTAATATCAAAGACGCACACGGGTCGGTTATTTATAAGTATCCACATAATCTACTGATTTAAGGGGAATAAATAGGAAACCTGACCTTTCTCTTCTGGGTGGTTAAACGGGCGGTTGTCAACGAAAATGCAGTTACCACACCCGTCTTGCTGCTCTATGCAAGGCGTATCACGTGTCACATAGTTTTCCAGCCGTATAGAGCTAATTAATGTCGTCTTTACGCTTTTGTCACCGTCCTTGAATTGCACGGCTTCTCCTGTATAAATGTAAACCACTGGAGCGGTATAAGCGTCAAGCATACCGAATTTATTTTGGAACACCCTGTTGTTTATGGTATTTTCCACCGCTCGCAATTCCACCCATGTCACAAATAATAGTTTGTCACCCTTGCACACTCTCAGCCGAAACTGTTGTGGTGCGAGTTTGGTAATCTTAAGAGTTGTGCCGTCATCACGCAACATTTCATCATCCAAATTTAGGGACAGCACTTTGTCGTAAAACGCTTCGTTCTTGTTTTGTGCAGTGGTGCAGCTTACACCAAGCATCAGGGCTGCGAACAGACCTAGTAAAATTCTTGTTCTCATAATTAGTTTTCTTCGTTATTGTTAGTAATTATCTTCTTGTTCCTCTGTTGGTATTGTTACGGGTACGTCCAGTGCATCAATAAGTTCATCGTGTGGGTCAAACTCAACAGGGTACTCGTCCATCCCCGTCGTTACGTCCATAGTGAAGTCCATTTTGTACAACTCATCCACGACGACGAACTGTTGCGCCACCCTGCTCCATCGCAAAATGTTTTTAGGAATCCACGTTGCTCCCAAGTCATTATTGATGATGCGAAAAGCCTTGTTAGTGATGTGCGTAATTGCAGCCGTGCGCATTGCGTCACGATAATAAAAGCGCACCAAAGCACTTCTGTCCATAACCGAGCGTATCTGCCCGTCTTCTAATTGGCTGCTGTCGCCAAATATCGCACGCCATTTTTCACGCACGAGTTGTCCGGCTAGCACAACCGCCCCGTCGGGGGCGAAATCCCATTTGTCAAAGACTACCAAGTGGCTCTGCCCGTCTTCGGTACGTATTTCTAGGGTAATGTCCGTTATCTTCATAACTTGTAAGTTTTTATTGATTACGTGTGCAAATATAGTGGAAGTGATTTGTATAAACAAGAAATCCCGGAAATATTTCCGGGAAATTCCTAAGATTTAACAATTGACCTAAATTTCTAGGCGATAAATTGGGTTACAGTCTTCGTCCTTAGTGGCACTCACGTACATTGTGCCATTCCATTCAAATGAAATAATACATCTTGGGACAGGGCTGGCAACGTCTATTAAAATTCGGGTACTTGACACATTGCGTACTACCTGATACAGCCTTTCCCCCGATATGTTATTAATCATACAGACCAACAGGTTTCTTCGCATAGTGTCAGGCGGGTTCTGCCATACCGATTTATTAGTAGGTGGTGTATCATCCTCAACCTCTATCGCCCCGCTAGCTAGCTTCTTAGCTCGTTTGCGCCAATATTGCGCCTCGGCTGTTAGTTTGTTTACCTTGCGAATCAAACGGTTAACTAGACGTCTTTTACGAGTTGCAGCGTGCATCTTTACTCTTATTATCTTTATTGGTTTCATGGCTCAAATAGCAAAATTATTAATATAGCAGTTGTCCAGATAGACTGCCAAAATGCAGTCATCACCCAATGAATACCCGTAGGGTCGTTTTCGGAAAACTTTGTCCAGTTGCTGAACATAATACCTATCCCAACAATAGGAATATAATATTTCCACATCTTTTTCATAATTACAGGTACGGGTCAATGTTTTCAGCTAGCCACGCCTCGTCCTCAAAATTCTTTTTAAACTCTGCGACTTTGGCGTCAAATTCTTCTTTAGTTTCAGCCTCAAACGTCTGTGAGGCGGGGCACATTGTATTCGCATACGCTTCCATCTGGTCACGTTTGTTGTCATAAGCCCGTACACGGGCAACAGAAGCGGGATAACGAGGAACCGTAGGGTCAGCACATTCTTCATCGGGTAGTACTTCCCATTTACTATAAGCTAAATAAAGTCCGTAAATCATGATTGTAAGTGAATTATAGGTGTAACATCATAAGAAGCGAGGTATCCTTGTACCTCAAGTATCATGTCGTTAAATTCGCAAATATCGTTAAAACTGTCAGCCTCAACAGTGAATATAATGACTTGCTCGCCCATAGGGTTAACGCCATAAGACACGCTGAACGGTATTTCACGTTCTACGAAGTACTGTGCAGCCACCCGTCTTGACACCGTAGTGACGAGCAGGTGCATTTTATTAGCAGTCTCCATGAGGATTGGGCTTAGCGGGAATGATAATAGGGATTTCTGCCTCTACTGGAGTGTCAGCCCCATCATCTTCATCAGGGTCTTCCAACAAATCTGAGAGCATTGCCTGTAAATTTTTATAAAATTCAGGTATCTCATCGGGGTATTCGTGTAAGTACGACAGAACCGCATTATATACCAAGTGCCGTCCAGCGATATCCTGTGGGCTATCCCCACCCATAGCGTTCGCAATAGCTGTGTCAGGCAATACAACTCCACCCTCTTCTTGATGTGTTACCTCATCAATAATTCCAATACGTTTGGTGATTTCGTTTTTGTTGTCACAAATAGCGATAAATGCGCAACACTGTCCATATTCACGAAGTTTCGCATAAAGGGTATCAAATAACTCGTGAAGTTCGGGCGTAAACCCTTTCTTTTCCTTTTTCTTTGCCATAATCTATTTCTCCTTATTTTTAATTCCTGTCTTTCCATAATACAAACCACTATGTCGCCCGCTCGGCATACAGTACACACGACACAACAATGCTTCAGCGGTAATGTTACGGTCGTTAGCGGCTACAATTCTGGCGGCTTTATTTGCAGCCGCTTGAGCTGACTTGCGATATACCTTGTCCAGTGTCTTAAAACGGGTTCCGTCACTGTTTAACACGTACACTCTATAATAACGAGCCCCAATTTCGGGGCTCTTTGCTGTTGTTCCCATGTCAAGTAGATTATTCGTTAGTAACTGTTACGTTGCCCAGAGCCTTTTCGGCACGAGCTATTTTACGTTTCAGGCTCGCAATGCGGTGTTTAACCTCTTTAGAGGGTTCGGCAATGGCTTCTTTTTCTTTAAGTTCAGCCGTATATTTATCCAACCGTTCTTGAGCATCCCCGCGACGTGCCTTTTTATCAGTGTTTACGTTCTCTTTGGGGCTCTTTTTAGCGGCTTTCGGTTCTGCCTCTGGCTTGGCTACCTTTGCAGCCTTTTTCGCCCGTTTAGCCTCTTCTTCAGCTTTCTTAGCGGCTTCAGCCTCAGCCTTTGCACGGGCTTCCTCTGCCAATACGTCAGCCGTCTTAATACAAGTTGCTACATTCTTAGCAATCTCGGCTTCACGCTTTTCGCTTAGCTCCTTGTAAATGGTAACGAGGCGTCCATAACCCTCAAACAGTTCCTTTTTGCTGTTCTTTTCAGTGTATTGGCGTGGCGTGTAGTTGCTGTTTAGCTTGGCGAGTGCTACCTGTATATTAACAATTTCTTCCAACATAGTTGGTTTGCTTACATACTTCAGACATTTTGTTTCGTTCAACATATCGTTGTTAATCACGAAATTTGCGGAATTGTTTACTGTTGCTTTCATAACTATTGAATTTTAAATTGTTTATTGAATTAATTTGACATTGCAAATGTAGTTACTTCAATTGAATTGTGCAAGAGTTTATCCGGAAATTCTTCAAAATATTTTGATTTTATGCTTGCAAGTCCCATGTAGAGGGTCATCCAAAGATTTCGTTGATAACACAGCTCGCAAAGCGTTCTTCCAGCTCTTTGCGAGCCTCTGGTGTTGGTTCATGTGTACGTAGGCTCTTAAAGTATGTCGTATCACGCTCTAAAGTGGTCAACATAACGTTTAAGGCGTTCGGGTGATAAGTATGCACCGTTACGAGGCGTCCGTGTCGCAAATCGTCGCAAACGGTAATCTCCCAACAGTTGTCTTCGTTCGCACGTAGATAACAGTTTCTCATTCCCATGCTGCCACCACCCAACAAGGGTCGGATGTGGATTTGGTAGTCGTGTCCTGGAGTGTACACCCGTTGTCTTGTCAATAGGTAGCGACCGCACGCTGAACGATGCACCCACTGTTCGTCACATGCTTGTATTACTCGTACCCACGTGCGCTCGGGCACGCTGTTTAAATTCACCATCATAATTCTTATTTTTAGTTTGGTTATTATACTACCATTCTACACCGTTCAACAATGCTCCTCTGTCTACGAACGGTTTATTAGGGTTTGCCACGGCTAGCTCCACGACCTTTTTGAGTACCCAATCATCAACGCTTAGTTTGCAGGTCTGCGCCCTGTAATAGTACACGGCTGACTTCGGAACCCAAACGTTCTGTAAATAGTCCCGTCCATTATAACGAAAGGCGACATTATACATTGTCGCCTGCCCACTCTCACTTGTTTTGCCTATATAGGCACTAACTACCGCCATACTCAACCTTTATCTAATAGTTCCAAATAACTCTGTTTAAACATTCAACCACCACGCTCCACGCCTGTATTATAAAATACAATACCAATAGGAACAGGCTTATAATAACGCTCGTCCAAAACTTTATCCACACGTTACGGTAACGGGGTTTTAGTATGCGGCTACCGAACCGTCCACAAATGAAGTTATAAATCTTTTCTGCCATAGTAATATCCTCCTTATTAAAGTTAATTCTTAACAGTGTAATCCTCTTTAACAACGCCTCTACAAGTAACAATCCGCACTCTAAAATGAGTAGCGGGTATATAGTTCTTATTGCGGTTACGCATGTCTATAAATCCTCTTGCTGCTGCTCGTGCTTTACTAACATCAAATCCACCCACTGGAATTTCAGTTGACACGCTTAAATTACCATTACGAGTTTCCCTTGTTAAATAGGCTGTTACAATTGCTTTCATAATTTTGAGTTTTAATTGTTATTGAATTAATTTGACAGTACAAATATAGGGGCAAAATCTGGAATATCCAAGACCTCCCCCTATAAATTCATCAATAAAACTCAAAATTATTTTTCAACACCCTGTTTGTACGGGTAGCCATTAGTATAATTCACCACCTTTTCCATCACCTCATTAAAGTAGGTAGCCATCTTGTGAGCCGCTGTTGTGTTATCTTTATATTGGCTTTTACGCATCTTTTTCACGCCTGCTCGTGTAGCTATCTCAACCATGCTGTTCATCGCCAAATAGCGGAGCTTCGGGTTTTCACGCTTATCTTTTTCTGACAGGTAGATATGTCCGCTACGCTTGTACTCCACCGTTTTTGCCTCAAAATCCACACGGAACATCAAGAAAACGCTGTTGTCGCCAATACCATTCGGGTAGTCCTGAGGGTTCAAGGCGTCCACCACAATAAAACACATGTTCGGGTAAAAGTTGGTGCAACTGTACCGTACTTGTTTTGCGAGCGGGCACTCTTTTTGTATTAACCCACAAATTTCTTCTAATTGCTTACTGTTCATTGCTACTAATTCGTCTCTAGTTGCCATATCTGTTTCCTCCTATTATTTAAATACTGTTTATTGATTTTTGATGTTACAAAGGTAGTCTTTTATTTTGAATATCTAAGGAGTGCTCGGGGAAATTCTTAGATTTTATTTAAAAAAGCTCCCTAGTTGGGGAGCTGTGCCAATATTGCCTCACATTCTTTGGCTGTTAATTCAGTAGGGCTCCAGTAGTTAAAGCCCTCACTAAGTCTAACTTCGCCTCTCTTACCGTAACGGTACACCTCTCTTATTTGTACCGTTGTCGGCACGTATTCATGTTGCTTAGTAGTGTAATTATACCCGTTGTATCTTTGGTAACTAATCGTTACTGGATTATTAAGTTTAACCTCACCGTTGATAGAAACGATTTCTTTAACTCTGGAAACTAAAACTGAACTTGCCTTCATAATACCAAGTATTAAAACCGAGTGGAATGTGCCACCCACACCGTTGATAACCTTTATCAACACTGCAAAGGTACATATTATTCTTGAATAAACAAGAGTTGCCCGGAGTTTTTCTTAGAATTATCTTGATTTTTCTTAAACCAGACTTTCATATCTTATCTATCGTTTTTGTTACACTCGCCCGGAACGGGAGCGGCACTTTCTTAAATATGGATGCGTCAGTACTCACAAATAGATGTAAGTGTCCGAAGCATGAGCGTCAAATTGTGTATAAGATATTAGGAGCTCTAAATCTTGCCTGTTTTCGCACCTACTCCACACGACAGCCCTCGGTCTTCAGGGGTATTGATGCGGGCGGGAATTTCGCCTCAAAACTCCTGGAACCACTATATAACCACCCAACCCACCAACCAACCCCGAACCATCCCTCGCACTCAACCACACCCCCTCTAAACCAACCCCCGCACACCCTCAACCACTCTCTATATCTCCTATCACCTCACTATTCCTCCACCCCTGTACCTATCCACCCTCTATACTACCTACTATATGTCCTCTACCTATGCTACTCCCTATTATTCATCACTGATTGTGTGCCCACCCCCTTTATTCTTTTTGAGTACCTACAATTTTAACTGTCAGCGACTTATGTGATTATCCACCTGCCTTTTTCTTTAAGACATCAGTAGGAGCGATTCGGCTCTATCACGTCCAAATCACCCCTACTGACATCCCACTCGAATTTACAATTTCAATTTTCGTAGACCACCTATATCCACCGTCGATTACCTTATAAGCTGCCACGCAAAGAACCCTACGAATGCAAGTAAAGTACCCATTACAAACAGCCAGTCTATCAGAACGGGGAGCATTTTCCACCCCGCCATTCTTTTATTGAACAGTGCTAAAACTATCAGACACACGAGGAGGATATACGCTAGCCCCGCCAATCCCCAGATGATGAAAATCGCATCACTCATATACCAATATTCATCAATCTGCCACCCCATCATTCTCTCCTCGCACCCTTGTACCAAAGTACTTCTCAAACAACTTACCGAGCTGCTGTATGGCTGCAAATATGCTTCCCTTTGGTTTATTCAGTGTGCTCTTCATCTGTCTTAGTACCTCATCAGGGTTCTCTTTGGCTGCTGCCACATACGTCACAGCACGGTTTTCACCCCCGCCCAATTTCACAACCAAATAGACGTCCTGTTGACGGTTTGGTTCTAATATTACATTTACCGCCTCTTGCGGAATAGGAAGATGCAATATGCTCTCCTGTGTTTCTTTTTCTGTCATAATACTAATCTTTCTTTTTATAAGCCACTACCCAATCATTCGCCCGTATATCCCTCCATGTTGGTACGTATGGAGTAGCGTGCCAATTTATGTCCAAATCATTTATAAATCTTGGAGTAACCAACAGGTATTGTTTCTCCGTTGTAATTTCACGGCTACGCCCGTCAAACTGTACGGCTGCTCTAAATCTTTCTGGAAGATGTGAAGCCACATGTACGTTCAGCAACATAACGAACGTATTAAATCCGTCTTCATTTGCACCCCAACTTTTTCTTCTGATAGGTATGCCCGTGTCGCATATCTGCAACGCATCAGCAATACACATTTCACGCTCTTCATTATTAGCGGTTGGTTCAACAAACATCTTTCTGAACAGTTCATCCACTACTACATGATAAGTCGGATATACCCCATGCGAGGTCGTAATAGGTAGCAATACCCAATCCTCAGCCTCAACAGGCACACATCTGTCCCTCTGTGTATCATAAATATACACAAACGGTTTCCCTGGAGTTGTACTACGGGTGAACATCACTTGTAAAATTCCAAGACTTTCTTTTTCTACCCATTCACGCAACTCATCAAAATGCCCTTCACAATACTGCACCGCCTTATATTGCAGTGGAATATTCAATGTCACTTCTTGTATTTCCATATTAATCCACTATTAAACATATTTTCTCAGTTTCTATTTCAGACAGGTAAATCGTAGTCCCGTCCACATAAATACACAACTCATCACCCTCGCTTTCTACTACGGGTGTTTCGTCATCTGCATACCATTCACCACTTACATCAGCCAGTTTGTCACCAAGTTGTATTTCTCTTCTGTTCACATCTAAAAACATACGCCCTCAATTTATTTAGGATAGACAATAACAACATATCTCTGGATTTTCAGCAAAGTTTGCTTCAAATTCCATCTTTGTCACTTCCGTTCTATACAAAACAACTACTTTTTGAAAACCATAATCTTGACAAATACGATTGGCAACCTTTGACAGTATAAATTTTCCCTTAACACTTACATATACATTCTGATGCCCTGTTTTTCCGTTTTCATTCAAAAACATTGTCGCCAATAAATAACAAATATTTTTCATTATACCCTCACTTTCTTGTTAAGCCGTTTCACATGCCTGTTTTTCTTTTTGCGTTTATCCAGTTGTTCCTGACGCAACTGTTTAGCTTTGGCACTTTTCGGCTTCTTAGACCTGTAATTATTCAATAGGAACAATTCAGCTTCCTTCAGTTTATCTAAAATTTTGTCCATATTTTATTCATCTATAAATTTAACTTTGTCCCATTCAGGCACTTCCCCAATATGCGGAAGACTGTGGTAACGGCAAAAAGAAAAACA
>ERZ809074.4724-NODE-4724-length-10938-cov-3.556005_pt1 | contig 10938 bp, 10 predicted proteins | sample MGYA00520795_ERZ809074 | MGnify/ENA primary metagenome ERZ809074 (study PRJEB31570, sample SAMEA3212989) | Homo sapiens | biome: human-gut; feature: human gut; material: fecal | place: Sweden | collected 2011 ...
GGTGCGGCTGGTCTCGGACGGCCGTCTGGTGGCCGACATGCACGAGGCCGGTCAGCGCCATGTGCTGCTTCACGGCGGCCGCGGCGGCTGGGGCAACGCGCATTTCGCCACGCCGACCCGCCAGGCGCCGAATTTCGCCAAGCCGGGGCAAAAGTGCGAAATGACCGAGTTTGAACTGGAACTCAAGAGCATTGCGGACGTCGGTCTTGTCGGCTATCCGAATGTCGGCAAGAGCACGATTCTCTCCGTCGTGACGGCGGCCAGGCCGAAGATTGCGAACTATCACTTCACTACGCTGGCCCCGAATCTGGGTATTTGCCGCCAGTACGGCATGGATTTCGTCATGGCGGATATTCCCGGTCTGGTGGAGGGCGCGAGCGAAGGCGTGGGGCTGGGCATCCGTTTCCTGCGCCACGTGGAGCGCACGCGCCTGCTGGTGCATGTGGTGGATATTGCAGGCAGCGAAGGCCGCGATCCGATTGAGGATTTCGAGCATATCTGCGATGAGCTGGTCGCCTATGGCGATCTGGCCGAACGGCCGCAGATTGTCGCCGCCAACAAGATGGATCTGCCGGGCGCGGAAGAGAATCTTGAGCGACTGAAGAAGCATCTCAAGGGTACGGACATTGAGGTTTATCCGGTTTCCGCCGCGACGCAGCAGGGCTTCGACGCGCTGATGGGCGCGATTGTGCGCATTCTGCCGACTCTGCCGGACAGGCGCGTCTTTGAGGAAGAACTGCCGGTCGAGACGGTCGAGCAGGCGCCGTTCACCATCGAGAAGGACGGCGGCTATTACATCGTTTCCGGCCCGGCAATGGAGCAGCTCATCGATTCGGTCAACTTCACCGATCAGGAATCGCTGAATTATTTCCACCGCACCCTGCGCAGCCGCGGCGTGATCGACGCGCTGCGCGCAGTCGGCGCGAAGGAAGGCGACAGCGTGATCATCGGCGAGATGGAATTTGACTTTGTGGAGTAAAACGCCTTCCGTCACGGCTTCGCCGCGCCATCTCCCTCAAAGAGGGAGGCATGGTGTCGGATTAACGCATGAAAGGGCTCCCTCTCAGAGGGAGCTGTCAGCGAAGCTGACTGAAGGAGAAAAGAAAGGATAACTTATGACGAGTAAACAGCGCGCGTATCTGCGCGGCTTGGCCAATACCATGGAGCCGATTATCCATGTCGGCAAGGATGGCGTGAATGAAAATATGGTGAAGCAGGCTTCCGACGCGCTTGAAGCGCGGGAACTGATTAAGGGCACCGTTTTGCAGAACAGCCCGATGACCGCCCGCGACGCGATCGCCGCCCTCTGCGAGGGCACGAACGCCGAGCCGGTGCAGTGCATCGGCAACCGTTTCGTGATCTATCGGGCCAGAGAGAAAGACCCGAAGATCGTATTGCCGTAAAAACCGAAAACAAGCGGAGGATCGCCGAGTTTGAAACGGAGCGATCCTTTTTGTATGCCTGCCGCGTATTTTCGTCTTGTTTTTTCCGGCTGTTGACGCTATAATGAAAACTCAAGGCGATGAAGCATGAACGACAAAACAGATTTAAACGGGCGAAAGGGCGGATTCAAATGGGCGGACGCATTGTCGTTTTCGGCAGCTATGTGACGGATTTGACCGGACGGGGAACGCGTTTCCCGGTGCCGGGGGAAACGGTGCTGGGCGCATCGTTCCAAATGGGGCCGGGCGGCAAAGGTTCCAATCAGGCGGTCGCCGCTTTCCGCGCCGGCGGAGATGTCACGCTGGTCACAAAACTGGGACGGGATGCGTTTGGCCGCGCCGCGCGCGATTTTTATACCGCGGAGGGCATGAATACCGGCGAATGGATCGAGGATGAAACCTGTGAAACCGGCGCAGCGCTGATTATGGTCAATCAGCAGAGCGGTCAGAACATGATTATGGTGCTCAACGGCGCATGCAGCCACATCACACCGGAGGATGTCCGCGCCAAGCAGACGCTGATCGAGCAGGCAGATGTGCTGCTCGTTCAAATGGAAATCAATGTGGATGCGCTGGAACATGTGATTCGCATTGCCCATGAAAGCGGCGTGCGCGTCATTCTCAATCCGGCGCCGGTTCAGAAAATAGCCGATGAAATGATGGCCATGGTCGATACCGTGACGCCCAATGAAACGGAGGCGGCCGCGTTGACCGGGGTGGAAGTGGTCGATTTGGAATCCGCCCACCGCGCGGCGCGGGTACTTTTGAATAAGGGCGTGCGCAACGTGGTCATCACGCTCGGCGGAAACGGCGTATATTGCACGGATGGAACGCGCGAGGAGCTGATCGACCGCATTGCTGTGGACGTTGTGGATACCACCGGCGCGGGCGACGCGTTTAACGGCGGCTTTGCCACCGCGCTTTCAAACGGAATGGAGCTGTTTGACGCGGTTCGCTATGGAAACTGCACCGGCGCGCTTTCCGTCACCAAGCCGGGTACGGCCAAAGCCATGCCTTGCAAGGCGGAAATCGACGCGCTTTATCAGGCACGTTACGGCGGATGAACAGCCGTTTTGCATCGAAAAGAATAAATGCGCCGCTGACCGGCATTGGCCTGGGTCGGCGGCGCGCTTGTATGTGGCGTGAATCGGGCGGCTCTTACGCTTTCAGCGCGTCCACTGTCTTTTCCAGCCCATCCACGTTTTCGATATTGTAACAGTTTACCGATGCGCCGAGCGTCTTGCGGACAAAGCCGCTGAGCGCCGTGCCGGGGCCGATTTCCACGAACGTATCCACGCCCAAACGTGCCAGCTCACGGAGGGTGTCTTCCATCATGACGGGGGAAACGACCTGCCGCTCCAACAGCGACGGGATGGTCTCGCTCCCTTTTTCCTGACCGAGACAGTTGAAGAGCACGGGAATCTGCATTTCGCCGAAGGGTTCGGTCTTAAAGCGCTCGTGCAGCGCTTTGGCGGCGGGCTGCATCAGCGGCGTGTGGAACGGACCGCTGACCTTGAGGGGCAGGCACCGCTTGGCGTGCGCCCGCCGCTTTCGCCAGTTCGCCCGCGCGGGCGACGGCATCCGCTTCGCCGCCGATGACAATCTGTCCGGGACAGTTGTAGTTGCAGATGCGCACCATGCCGCCCGCCTCTTCGCAGCAGCGCGCCAGCGATTCGCGGTCGAGCATGAGCACGGCGGTCATCGCGCTGCTCACGCCTTCGCTCGCGCTGGCCATTGCCGCGCCCCGATAGGCGGCCAGTTCGATTGCGGCTTTCGCGGCGAACACGCCGGAGGCTTCCAGCGCGCTGTATTCGCCGAGGCTCAGTCCTGCAACGTAATCCGGACGAATGCCCGCGTCGAACAGCGCCGCCGTCACGCCGCAGGCGAACGCAACCATGCACGGCTGGGTATACTGCGTCTGGTTCAGCGTCGCCTGAGGGCCGTCAAAACAGAGCGCATGCAGGTCAAAATCCAGCTCTGCCGCGTCGAATGCCTTGCGGAAGGCGGGCGACGCGGCGTAAAGATCCCGTCCCATGCCGACGCGCTGACTGCCCTGCCCGGCATACAGAAAAGCGGTTTTCATGTCAGACCTCCATATACACGCCCGCCCACGTCAGACCGCCGCCGAAGCCGACGAGAATCATCTTTTGGCCGGGCTGCAACAGGCCGTTTTCGCGCATTTCATCCAGCGCAAGGGGGATGCTGGCCGCGCTGGTATTGGCGTAACGGTCGAGGTTGCGGTAAAACTTTTCGGCAGGCATGCCCAGACGGCGGATGCTTGCGTCCAGAATGCGCACGTTTGCCTGATGGCAGACGACCCAATCGATGTCGTCGGTGGTGATTCCGGCTTTTTGGACGAGCGCGTTCACGCACTGGGGAATGGTCGTCACGGCGAAGCGGAAGACGGCCTGTCCGTCCATCGTCATGTGCTGCGCGCGCAGCGGGCCGCCGACGCGGATCAGCGTGTCGCCGCGCACGCCGACGATGTGTTCATACGGCGCGTCCGCGCAAAGCTCGAAGATGGCCGCGCCCGCGCCGTCGCCGAAGAGCACACAGGTGTTTCGATCGGCCATATCCAGAACGGAACTCATCTGTTCCGCGCCGATGACAAGGGCATAGCGCTTCTGATTGGCCAGCAGCAAACCGCGCGCAGTTTCCATTGCGAACAGAAAGCCCGCGCAGGCTGCGCCGACATCCATCGCGGGGATGTCCTGCGGCAGACCGAGCGCAGCGTGAACGAGACAGGCCGTGCTCGGCATGACGTATTCGCCGGAGGAGGTCGCCACGAGCACGCAGCCGATTTCTGACGGATTCAGACTGCTGGCTGCAAGTGCTTTTTGGGCGGCGCCGATGGCGAGCGTCGTGGCGGTTTCGCCCTCGCCGCAGAAATAGCGCTGGCGGATGCCCGTGCGGCTGGCGATCCATTCGTCGCTGGTTTCGACATAGTGCCGCATGTCGTCGTTGCTGACAGCGGTTTGGGGCAGCGCGCGCCCGGTGGAGATGAGTTTCAGTCCGTTCATGGAAAAACCTCGTTTCTGATAAAACGTAAAGACGATTGGGACTCTGTTCCAAACCCTGCCAGAAACCTGAGGTTTCTGGACTTCCCGTTATGATAAAATAGGTAGTTTTGACATGGTTCTAAAATCAGAGCGCTTTCACGGAAAAAGACGTTGACTTTCATTTGAAACAATCATTGTGAAAGAACAAGGCCTCCCTCCTTGAGGAAGGTGGCGCGCCGTAGGCGTGACGGAAGGAGTTAAAAAGCCCGTTCGGATTGTTCCGCACGGGCAAAAGGGCTTACTTGTTTTCCTGCAAATACTTGAGCAGGTCGCCGATGGTCAGCATGGTGGCCATCAGGCCGTCAGGCATGCTCACGCCCAGCTTATCTTCGATTGCCATGCTCAGTTCCACGGTATCCAGGCTGTCGGCGCACACGTCCGGCACAATCTGGGCTTCAAGGGTGACGGCGTCGGGATTGCAGTTCGGCAACGCCGCGACGATGACTTCTTTGAGCTGTTCGAGGTTCATGATGATGTTCTCCTTGCATGTGATGCTTTCATTGTATCAAAGACCTGAGATTTGTCAAGTCCCGGAAGCCGCCGGCCAATGCTCGGCGCGATAGGCTTCATATTGTCCGAGCTTCTCGTTCCAAGCGGCATAGGCCGCGTCGGTTCGATGATCCGTCAGCTCATAGCGTTCACTGAGCCACGCGCCGAGGAATGCGGTCAGCTTTGTTGCGCCGTCCGGGTTCATGTGGCCAAGATAATCATAGCAGTCCGTCGTGAAATCGATGCCCGTGGCCTCGTCAAACAGGTTGAGGAAGGGGACGCCTAATTCGTCGGCGAGCAGCTGCGCGCGGTTCATCTCCATCTGTTCTTCTTCGGAAACCGGCGCAGGCAAGGCCATCAGGACAGGCTCGATGCCGTTTGATCTGCATGTATCGATGATCCGTCTGAGCGCCGCTTCGCCGGGCAGTTCATCGGCAGCGATGTTGTGCGTGCGGGTATACGGGAGCGGGTCGCCGTGGCCGACGCGCATTTCGCTGCCCATCATGAAAGGTTCGCAATCCACCAGCCGGGCGCTTTGGCCGGAAAGCAGCTCTTCCCAACGGCTGTGATAAAGCGAGAAAGGCATCATAAATTCAAGCCATTCGCCTTTGGGCAGGATGGCGCGCACGGCGTCAAACTTGGCCGGAGACAGCGGCACCGCGTCGAAAAACAGGTGGCGGTAGCTGTACGTCCATTCCAGATCGTCCGGTTTATCGATGTAATATACGTCGATGACCGCGACTTTCGGCTTATGCGTTTGGATGCACAGCTTCAAAATCTGTTCGGTCATGCCCAGCGTTTCGGAGGACGTCGCCATGTTATAAGCGGAAATGCCGTAGTCGCGCCAAAGCTCCATCGGGGTTACGCCGTCGAGTACGTGGCTCGTGCCCATGAAAAACACGTCGATGTCCTGCTTTTCGGAAAAGAACGACCCGAATTTGCGCTCCGCGTCGTCGCGCCGGGTTGCACGGTCGCAGAGAAGCAGGCCGCCGACGACGGCGAGGAGGAGCAGAACGACGGAAAGAATGCGTTTCATAGATACCCTTTCTGAATTAAAACGGGATCACGCTGGGACTCCGTCCCAAACCAAGAACCTCAGACTCCTGCCGCGGCGCGGGGCAGAGTCCCGCACGTATCCCCCTTAAAACTGGAAATAGATGAACGCCTGCGCGCTGTACCCCGGCCCCCAAATGCCAAAGACGGCAATCGCCAGAATGGCCAGCACGTAGAGCGCGCCGCGCGCCAAAAGGGGCAGGCGGTCGGTGAGCTGGGTCAGCGTTTTGCGCTTTTCATGCAGCAGTTCGATGGCAAACAGAATCGCCATGCAGACGCCCAGGCAGAGCGCCTGCATGCCGGAGAAACCCGTTGCCAGAGCGGGCGCGCGCCACGCTGTCGGAATGCGCCAGAGCATGCCCAGTGCTGCGCTCATCGAGGTCGCGCGGAAAATCAGCATCGTGATGAGAATCAAAAAATCCGTCCACAACACGTTGGCGACATGATGCAGCTTGATCAGCCGTTTGGGGCGCTTCTGCGGCAGAATGCCCTCGACGACCTGCAAAGCACCGTTCAGCATGCCCCACGCGACATATTTGAGCGCTGCGCCGTGCCATAAACCGCTGAGCGTGTAAACCGCCATCACATTGAATGCCTTGCGCTTTTCGCCCCTGCGTCCCGCGCCGAGCGGCACATAAACGTAATCGCGGAACCACGAGCTGAGGCTGATGTGCCAGCGCGCCCAGAAATTGGTGACCGAGTGCGCGAAATACGGCTGGCGGAAGTTGGTCATCAGCTCTACGCCCAGCACCTTGGCCGTGCCGATGGCGATGTAGCTGTATCCCGCAAAGTCACAGAGATCCTGCACGGCGAATACGGCGGTCGCCAGCGCAATCTGCGCGCCGGAAGATTCGACCCAGTTGCCGAAAATCGCGTTGACGTAGATCGCGGCGCGGTCAGCGATAACGACCTTTTCAAAGAAACCCAGCAGCATAATCAGCAGGCCGTCGCGCGCACGCCTGAAATCGAAATCATGCGGTTCGGCGAGCTGCCTGAGCAGACGGTTGCTGCGCTCAATCGGGCCGGCCACCAGCTGGGGAAAGAACGAGATGAACAGCGCATAGCGGAAAAGATTGGTTTCGGCCTTCGTCCGGCCCTTGTAGACGTCGATCATGTAGCCCAGCGCCTGGAAGGTGAAGAAGCTGATGCCCACCGGCAGCAGAATATCCACCTGCGGCAGACGCAGCGCAAAGCCCAATGCGCCGCACACGCGGTTCAGAACGTCGATGAACATGCCGGTATATTTGAAATAGCCGAGCATGCCGAGGTTGAAGACGATGCCGCCGACGAGCACCGCTTTGCGCGCCTTCGGCTTTGCAATGCGGGAAACCGCCAGCGCGCAGATGTAGGTGACGAGGGTGCTTGCGGCCATCAGCAGCGCGTATTCCGCGTGCCAATTCATATAGAAGTAATAGCTGCTCACCAGCAGCCAGACCCAGCGGATTTTCCTCGGCAGAACGAAGTAAAGCAGCGTGACGACCGGGAAGAAGATCAGATACGAAAACGAATTGAATATCATGCGTTCACCTTTGAAAAACAAAATGCAAAATCCATATGATTATAACGTAAAAACCGGACGATGGCTAGTCCCGAAATCACGCTTTCCGGGGTTTGGCGGAAATCACCGCCGCCACGATGCCGCAGCAGATCATCAGCGCGCCGATAACGAAGCCGGGTGTGACGGCTTCGTGCAGAAACAGAACGCCCAAAATCGAGGAGACGAGCGGCTGCATGGGGTAGAACATGGAGCAGAAGCTCGCGTCCATCACGCGGAGACTGTAATTCCAGAGGGAATGGGTGACGGCGGTGCCGAGCACCCCCATGTAGAGCACGGCGAGCACGCTTTCGAGCGTGAAAGAGCAGGGGGCGCTTTGCAGCTCGATGAGCGACCAGCCCACGGTAAACGGCAGCGCGCAGAGGATGGCGATCAGCGCGATCTGCATGGGATCGTATCGCCCGCTGACGCGCCGAATGATGATAGAAGCGGTAGACCAGAGAAAGACGCTGGCGAGCATCAGCAGCGCGCCGGATGCGTCTACCGTGCCGTCCACGCCGACGATGACGACCACGCCGGCCATCGACAGCGCCACGCAGGCAATTTTGGCGGGCGTAATGCGCTCGTGCAGGAAGAAAGCGGCCAGAATCGGAATGAAGATGGGGTTCATCGCGCCCAGCAGGGAGGAGACCGAACCGGTCAGCCGGTTGATGCCCAGCATTTGCAGGCAGAAACTCGCGAAATACCCTGTAAAGCCGATGGCAAAAAGAATCGGCCAGTCGCCTTTTTTCACGGGGGTCAGCGCATGACGCAGGCGCAGCACGATGAAAAGCGCGGGAACGGAGACCAGATATCGAAGCGCCAGCAGCGTCACCGGCGGGACGGTGCGCAGCGCGATTTTGGAAATAACGTATTGGCTGCCCCAAAGCACAAAGGCGGCGAACAGGGGAACCAGACGGCGCTTATTCATACGGAGCCCTCGCTTCTTCGTTTAAAGGGAATGGCGCAGAATTTCATCCGCACGTCGGAAAAAATCTGTTTTCCATCCTATTATAAAAGAAAAAAGCGCCGTTGTATAGCTTAAAATGCCTGAATGCCGCCGAAAGCCCGTGAAAACAGACGAATTTGCAAGTTCCATCAAAAAACACTGTTTTTTGGTGAAAATAGGCAATGAATTGCAACTGACTGCAAAAAGAAAATTAAAAAGTGAAAAACATTCATCTGAAAAGTGAAGAAAACTGAAAGAATCCGCTTGTTTTGCGTGAACGGTTGCTGTATAATACCACCTATCAACGGCGAGGACAACAAAAGCCCCCGCTGAAATCTCTTACATCCTGTATAGGGGGAATTGGATTATGAAGAAGATGCTTGCTGCGGCTGTGGCCGCCGTGATGACGATGAGCGCGTCTATGGCAATGGCCGACGGCGCGATCAAGATCGGCGAAATCGGCCCGCTGACCGGCGCCGCCGCCATTTACGGCACGGCCGTCGCCAACGGCGCGCAGATCGCTATCGACGAGCTGAACGTGCGGGGCGGTCAGCAGTATGAGTTGAACGCGCAGGACGACGAGGCAGACGCGGAGAAGTCCGTCAACGCCTACAACAACCTGCTTGACTGGGGCGCGCAGATGATGCTGGCGACCGTCACCACCAACCCCTGCATTGCCGTCGGCGCGCAGGCGTATGAGGACCGCGTGTTCATGCTGACGCCGTCCGCTTCTTCCGCGGACGTCACCGCCGACAAGGACAATGTGTATCAGGTCTGCTTCACCGATCCGGCGCAGGGCACCGCTTCCGCTCAGTATATCTCCGAGCATAATCTGGCTACTAAGGTTGCCGTGATTTACAACAACGCCGATGCATATTCCACCGGCATCTATCAGACCTTCGACGCGAAGGCCAAGGAGCTGGGTCTTGATATCGTCGCCGTGTCCACCTTCACTGACGACACCACCGATTTCTCTGTGCAGGTGACTGCCGCGAAGGAAGCGGGCGCCGATCTCGTGTTCCTGCCGATTTATTACACCCCGGCTTCCATGATCCTCATGCAGGCCAACACGATGGGCTATGCGCCGATCTTCTTTGGCTGCGACGGCATGGACGGCATCCTCGCCATCGAGGGCTTTGACACCAGCCTGGCCGAGGGTCTGATGATGCTGACGCCGTTCGCCGCGGACGCTCAGGACGAGAAGACCGTGTCTTTCGTCACCAAGTATCAGGAGCAGTTCGGCGGCGTGCCGAACCAGTTCGCTGCGGATGCGTATGACGGCATCTACGCGCTGGCCGCTGCCTGCGAGAAGGCGGGCGTGACCGCCGATACCTCTGTTGAGGATGCCTGCGACATGGTCATCGCCGCCATGCAGGAGATTCAGGTGGAGGGCCTGACCGGTACCATGACTTGGGACGCCACCGGCTCTGTCACCAAGACCCCGACTGCCGTTGTCATCAAGGATGGCGCTTACGTCAGCGCGGAGTAAATAAGCAATCTCAGCGTACATGGTTTCGGTCAGCCGGAGCCATGTACTTTTGTTGTATCAGGGGGGAGGAACGATCGGGACTCCGTCCCGAACCCTGCCAGAAACCTGAGGTTTCTGGACTTCCCGCCAGATTGATTGCTGTGCAATCAAAACATACTGTCCGTAGCCATATAATTCTCTCCTCATTTATCGCGCAGCGATAAATGATAGGGGAAATCCAAGAACCTCAGGTTCTTGGTGGGGTCTGGGGCAAAGCCCCAATAACACCCCCAACGTTCTCCCCCGCTTTTTCAATCTCCCCCTACTCAAGCAAATGAGGTGAATGAAATGACATTGTTTCTTTCCTACCTGATCAACGGCATCAGCTTGGGAAGCGTTTACGCCATCATCGCGCTGGGTTATACGATGGTGTACGGCATCGCTAAAATGCTCAACTTTGCGCATGGCGACGTCATCATGATCGGCGCGTATGTCTCCTTCTGCGCCATGCAGTACCTCGGCTTGCCCGCGCTCGTCTCCGTTGTGCTTGCGATGGTCGCGTGTACCGCGCTGGGCATTATCATCGAGGGCTTAGCCTATAAGCCGCTGCGCCAGGCGCCGTCGCTGGCCGTGCTGATCACCGCCATCGGTGTGAGCTACTTCCTCCAAAACAGCGCGCTGCTCATCTGGGGTTCCGCGCCGAAGAGCTATCCGTCCGTGATCACCCTTGGCTCCATCAACCTGATGGACGGCCAGCTCGTCATCTCCGGCGGCACCATCGTCACCGTGCTCGCCAATATCGTCATCATGGTGGCGCTCACCCTGTTTACCGGCCGAACCAAGTTCGGCAAGGCCATGCGCGCAGTCTCCGAAGATAAGGGCGCGGCGGAACTGATGGGCATTAACGTCAACGCGACGATCTCCATGACCTTCGCCATCGGCTC
>ERZ809074.4733-NODE-4733-length-10923-cov-5.553736_pt1 | contig 10923 bp, 8 predicted proteins | sample MGYA00520795_ERZ809074 | MGnify/ENA primary metagenome ERZ809074 (study PRJEB31570, sample SAMEA3212989) | Homo sapiens | biome: human-gut; feature: human gut; material: fecal | place: Sweden | collected 2011 ...
TACCACAGAACAGGCACAAAGTCTACTGATTTTTTCGGAAGATCGGAATATTTTTTTCCGCTTTCGCGCGCGTCAAAAATCCCTATTCTTTGTTTACTGCGGCGCAGTTTTTGCGTGTGCCAGCTGCATTTCTCTTTGCCTTATCCGTCGCTCCCATCCACGCCCAATGTCCGCAAAACGGTCTGCGCATAGACGCGAACAGAAAAATCATTGGGGTGATTGATGCAGTTTCCGGTCAGCTCCAGATAGTGCTTCCCACGGGCGGTCATTTCCCGGAAAACAGAATGCACCGGCGCAATGCAGACACCTTCCAGCTCCGCCGCGATCTGATACAGCACGTCCTGCTGCGCGGGAAGCTGGTTGTTCTGAAAGCCTTTGATCTCCGGATTTGGGATCATGGGCGACACGAGCACAAACTCGCAGTCGGGGCATTCCTTACGTATGGTGCGTATAATCGAGAGAATTGCGCGCCGGTAATCCTCGGCGCTTTCCTGCATACTGTTCATACCAAAGCCCAGCATGATCAGATCCGGCTTGCAGGGCGGAACGAGCTCCGCCGCATGTTCGACCCCCCACTGTACGGTGGAGCCGCCCGCGGCGCGGTTCGTTTTGATCACGTTGCTCTGCGGATAGCGAGCTTGCAACGCGTTCGTCACAAGCTCCGCCCATGCTGGCTGATACGGCGCGTGCCAGAGGGAAACATGATATTCGCCCAGTGTCACCATATCGATGGCGCGCTCATTGCAGCCGCTGGCTTCCCAGCCGGCTGTGATGCTGTCGCCGTAAAGGGTCAGATGAAAGTCTCCTCCCGCGCGCAGCTTTTCCATGCTGCGCGGAAGGCTCTCACCGCAAGTCTTCGGTTGAAATCCCGCCCATTTGTCTCTGTGCGTATAGGTCACGAGCGTCTGCCAGCGATAGACATCGGAAACGACCTCCATGTAGGCTTTTCCGCCCGACAGGCGGACCCAGGCTGTTTCCGGTACGCCGGTAAATGGCTTACAATACACGCTGCGCTCCAGATACGGGATGCGCGATGCCTCCGTGCGCACCAGCTGCCGCCCATTTGCGGTATAATCCCGCACCGGTTGGTAAAAAACACTTCCGTCAAACGACGTGACTGACAAAATCTCCTCCGGCTGATACAGCAGTGTTCCGCCGGTTGGTCGCCCGTCTTTGTCGGCGGAAAAACAGACCGGCTCCCTATAGACAAATGTTCCGTCCCAAATCGGCTGCAAAATCCCCATAACGGATGCCTCCTGAAATTTTATGCGTTTATCATAGCAGACTCCGGCAGCGGGAAAATTGTACTTTTTTGATCTGTTTTTCGAAAGCTGCCACTTTGAATTTTTTCGTATTTTGTATATGATAGAAAAAACGGCTCGAAAGGCGGATCTGTATCATGAAGGTGCTGCACAGCTTTACCGCACGGATTCTCGCAATCATGGTGGCGCTGCTGCTTCTGTTCTGCGCAGTCAGTACACTGGCGTGGTATCGGAGCTTCACACGCGAGGCGGTTGAGACCGCGCAGGCGCATCTGGATACGGTCATTGAAACGCTGAACGAAACGTTTGAGGAAAGCCTGCGCGAAATCGACTATACGACCGCGTTTATTTCCAACAAGGTCCGCTCCACGCAGAACAACTGCGTTGTGCAGTTTCTGACCGCGCAGGAGTCCAATGCGCAGATCGCCTCGTTACAGCAGGCGCGGAGCTATCTCTTCAACCGCTGCAACTTCAAGGCATATCTGAACGGCGTTTCCATCTACGGCTTCGACGGTCGTATCTGCACCTATGGGATCACAACGCCCTATGACGAGGTTTCTCAGACGGAGTGGTTTTCCCAGATACAAAGCGGGCAGGCGGATGTCGTTTATCTAACGCCGCACGCATATACCAGCAAGCAGCCGTCGCCCAAAAGCAGCTACGTCTTTTCCATCGTCCGCCCGGTGCTGAACAACGGCACGATCATCGGCGTGATCAAGGCGGATGTGAAAAGCAGCCTTCTGGAAACGATCTTTGACATTCAGGAAATGCAGGGCTATGCGCTGTATGTGTTTGACCGGGACACCGGCGAAGCCGTCTATGTGCCGGAGGGCGCGGACACTCTGCCGCTGACCCGTTTTCAGGATTCCGTCCCGCGCGGGCACGGAAGCTACACCGATCAGATCGGCGGCGCGGACTGTCTGGTCGTCTATACGACCTCTGAGATTACACCCTGGCAGATTGTCGGCGTCGTCCGGCAGAATACGGTCATATCGGGCTTTTTACAGGTCCGAAACCGTATGCTGCTAATCGTCTTGCTTTGTGCGGCACTGTTTGCGGTCATCGCATTTGCGCTGGCGCACTATCTGACGAAGGATTTACGGAGGCTGACGCGCGCGGTGGAGCAGACCGGCGATGAGGCGCTGGAGCTTCCGATCCGTATCACCCGGCAGGACGAGGTCGGCATTCTGTATCAGCGCATCTGCGCCATGCTGGCGCGCATCCGCACCCTGATCACGAACATCCGCTGCGCCGAAGCGGAAAAGCGCACCTCCGAGATCGCGATGCTTTCCATGCAGATCAACCCGCATTTTCTCTATAACACCCTGCACACTATCAAGGTGCTTTCCATCATGCAGGGCGTTGAGAATATCCAGACGGTCACAGACGCGCTTTCCCGGATGATGCACCTCAATCTGGACACGCGGAAGCTCATCAGCGTTGCAGAGGAAGAAACCTATCTGCGGGACTATCTGCAAATTCAGCAATACCGGTACGCCGGCAAATTCACCTACAGCATTTCCATCGAAGCGGAGGCAAAAGGACATTTTCTGCCGAAGCTGCTCGTACAGCCGGTCGTTGAAAACGCATTACAACACGGGATCGCAAAGGCGCAGGCGACCGGCATCATACAGATACGAATTTTTCTGGAGCAGGAACGGCTGCACATTCTGGTGCGCAACAGCGGTCCGGGCTTTGCGCCGGGGCTGCTGGATGGGCAGCACTACTGCGGCGGGGGCTCCAAGCACATCGGACTTCAGAATATTGACCGGCGGCTGCATCTGCTTTTCGGCGATGCGGCGGAGATGAGGATCTTCTCGGGCGAGCAGCTGCTGACGTCCGTGGAGTTGATTTTGCCGGAAATTACAGAAAGCGAGGCGGAGCAGGATGCGGATTTTGATCGTGGATGATGATTTTTTGGTTCGTTCCAATCTCAAACGGCTGATCGAGACCTCGCCGCTTTGCAGGCAGCAGGGCTTTTCCGTCGCGTGCGAGGCGACGGACGGAGAACAGGCAATGCAGATGATTCCGTCGGCAAGGCCCGACCTTGTGATCTCCGACATTCGGATGCCGCAGATGGACGGGCTGGAATTGCAGGAGGCGCTCAAGTGCGCCTATCCGGATATTCTGCTGGTCATGCTCAGCGGATATGACGAGCTGGATTATGTGCGGCAGGCGCTGAAAAATGGGGCGATCGACTATATCCTGAAGCACGAGCTGAATGCACAGGTTTTGGAGCAGACACTGCGCACCGCGCAGGAGCGGATACAAAAGCCGCACACGCCGGAGGATGATTCGACGGATAGCCAGCTGGCGCTCAAGCGTGATTTTGTGATGAAGCTGATCTCCGGCTGCTATCGCAGCGAGCAGGAGATCACCGCACGCGCGGGTGTATTGGAGCTGAAGCTGGGAATCAAAAGCATTTCCGTCATTCTTATGCAGGTCCAGCCCCGGAAGGGGAATATGATCGCGGCATATCTGCTGGAATACTCGATTTTGAATATTGTGGACGAAATTTTACAGGATTACCGCGCTGGTATCTGCTGCCACGTTTCGGACGAAAAGTATGTATTTCTGCTCTGCTATGAGGGCACCAACAGCAGCCGGGTACGTGCGGAGACCTACCAAACGCTCTGCGCGCGCATCCGCGCCTGCCTGCAAACCTATCTGAATCTCTCGGCAGAGTTTTATGAGGGACAGACTGTACCAAGCGCCGTACAGGTTCCTAAATCCTATCTCTCCGCGGAGCAGAAATACGAAAACCGCTTCTTTTCGGATGCGGCTTTCAAAGAAACGACCGCGCCGTCCTTTGACATTCTCTCCGTATTTGACGCGGCGCGCGAAAAGCAACTGGCTGCGGCGATTCGCCAGAATCAGCCCGCGCGGACGCATGAGCTTCTGAACGATGTCTTTGCGCAGCTTTCCGGGATGCAGCCGTCTGCGGATGCCCTGCAAAATTTCTTTATGGATCTTCTCAGCACGCTCAGCCGCGCGTGGGTCGAGCGTGGGGTCGATCTTGCAAAGCTCTATCAGCCCGCAGACCCGCAGCGGGTGTTTCACAGCTTCCGGAATCTGACCGCCGCGCGGACGTGGTTCGGCGAGCTGAACCACCGCGCGTTTGAAGCCGCGGGCAAGGGCAAAAGCCCGGACTCGCCGTATGTCGAGCAGGCAATCAGTCTGATTCGCAGACATTATGCCGAGGATATTTCACAGGGCACCGTTGCGGAGTTCATCGGCATCAGCGCGGCGTATCTCAGCCGCCTGTTCCGCGAAGACTTGAACGTCGGCTTTGCCGATTATCTGTGCTCCTACAGGATCGAAAAGGCGAAGGAGCTGCTGCGCGCCGGAGGCTACAGCAACAAGGAGGTATCCCGGCTGAGCGGCTTCCGTGACGACGCGTATTTTGCCAGAGCGTTCAAGCGCTGCACCGGTATGACGCCGAAGGAATACCGGAAAACGCAGAAATAAAAAGTACCGTTATTTCAAAAAAGAGTACAATTCCGCCCAAAGCCCCTCCAATTATAATAAGGGCATGAGAGAGATCCTCTCAGAACAACGAAACAGGAGGAACCATCATGAAAAAGATTCTTGCATTGCTGCTTGCGCTGATGATGCTCGCATCGCTGGTCGCTTGTAGCACGAAACAGGGAACGCCCGCGCCTGCCGACACGCAGGAGCCGGCGCAGAGCGAAAATGCCGGAACGGAAACGCCCGAGCAGCCCGCGCAGCCGGAAACTCCGGCAGAAATCCCGACCGTCACGATGCTGACCTTCACGGACTGGTACAAGTCCGGCTGGGAAGCGCTGACCGCGTATATTGACGAGCACGCCGAGGAGCTCGGCTTCCGCCTGAAGATTGACATCATCGCCGGCGGCGGCGAGGGCGAAGAGCTTGTCCGCGCCAAGTTCGCGACCGGCGATCTGCCCGATCTGCTTCAGACCTACGGTCCGAAGTGGCTCGACCACAATGCGGGCGTGCTCGATCAGATCGTGCCGCTTCAGAACGTGGATATGTCCGAGTACAGCCAGGATCAGCTGGAGGAAGGACACTACATCTACGACGGTCAGCTCTACGCCGTTCCGATGGACTCCACCTCGCTGGTCGGCATCTTCTACAACAAGGACGTCTTTGCAGCTGCCGGCATTGAAGCTGCTCCCATGACCTGGGACGAGTTCTTGGACTGCTGCGAAAAGCTCAAGGCGATCGGCGTGACCCCGCTGTACTATTCCGGCGCCGACACCTGGACGCTTCAGTGCATCACGCACTTCGGCTTCAACGAGGACGTTGTGGAAAGCGGCTTGAGCTATACGGAGTTCTGGAACGAGATGAACACCAACAAGCGCCACTATTCCGACGCCATCAATTTCAAGAACGCCATTATCATGTCCAAAGACATGGTCGAAAAGGGCTATGTCAACAGCAGCTTCCTCTCCGACACCTATGACATGGCGCAGACCGCGCTGGCAGAGGGCACTGCGGGTATGTACTGCAACGGCACCTGGGTCTACGACGAGATTGCCGGGAAGTATCCGGAATCCGCCGACAAGATCGGCTCGTTCATTCTCCCGCTGTATGAGAAGAACTACACCTGTTCCTCCATGCCCGGCTCCGTTGTCATGACTGCAGCCTGCAAGGATCAGGCGCTCGGCGAAAAGGTCCTGAACTTCCTCGCCTCCTCTGAGGCGCAGCAGATCTACGCGACCGCGCAGCCCGGCATCTACCTCAACCAGAAGGTGACCTGCGAGCTTCCCGAGGCATATCAGACGTTGTATGATGAAATGCTCAAGGGCAACAGCATGGAGGTCTGGCAGAACGGCAACGTCTACCACTACGGCGACTATCATATCCACGTGCAGGACTATCTTGCCGGAGGCATGGACATCGATCAGGTCATCAGCCTGCTCGACAGCGACACTGCCGACAACGCCAAGGCTGCAAACGACCCCAACTGGAATTAAGGCCCACAGAAGCTGAATATTGATGAATAAATGGAGTGCCTGCACTCCATTTATTCATATCCGTCAAAAAAGGAGCGTTCCCTTGAATCAGACCAAATCACTCAAATTGCGGATGAAAAGCCCGTATCCCTATTCACTTGTGCTGCCCGCGCTGATCGTTTACGGTGTTTTGTACGTGCTTCCAGCGGCATCCGGCTTTCTTCTGTCCTTTTTCAACGTGAAAACGTTCAAAATTTCCTCCTTTACCTTTGCGGGGCTGGAAAACTACGCAACTGTCCTGCGCAACCCCTATTTCAGCGTCGCGATCAAAAACACCCTGCTTTTTTCCATTGTCACGACACTCGGAAAGGTCGGCTTCGGGCTGGCGCTGGCGCTGCTGGTAAACAACCGCTTCCGCGGTGTAAACTATATGCGGACGGTTTTCTTCCTGCCTGCCGTGCTGAACAACGTCGCCGTCGGGCTGGTGTTCCGCTCCATGATGCACCCGTCCGGGCTCATCAACCGCACGCTGACCGCAATCGGGCTGGGTGCGCTGACGCAAAACTGGCTGACCAATCCGAAAATCGCCATCTTCTCCTGCGCCTTTGTGGAGATCTGGAAATGGACGGGCTATACGATGGTCATCCTGCTTGCGGGGCTTCAGGCGATCGACACGACTTACTATGAAGCCGCAGAGCTCGACGGTGCCAGCCGCTGGCAGCAGTTTCGCTCTGTGACGCTGCCGCTCATCATGCCCGCATTCAACAACGCCGTCGTCATCAGCATCGTCGGCGGGCTCAAGGTCTTCGATATTGTGCAGGCTTTGACCAACGGCGGTCCCGGCAATGCGACCTCCGTTTTCGGAACGCTGATCTACTCCTCGTTCAGCAGCGGAAGCTATGGACGCGGGTGTGCCGCCAGCATGATCCTGACGTTCTTCGTGCTGCTCATTGCCCTGCCGACCAATCGCTTCCTGTCCGGAAAGGAGGTCGAGGTATGAAGCAGCGTACACATTTTCTGCGCACGGCGTTCGGCTTCCTGCTGAGCCTTTTTATGCTCACGCCATTTTCCATGATCGTTCTGAACTCCTTCAAGACAAAAAAAGAGGCGGCAGAGCTTGGACTGGCACTTCCGAAGCAGTGGAACATCCTTGAAAACTACCGGGCGGTGATGGAGACTGGCGTACTGCACGCATTTCGCAACAGCTGCATCGTGACCTGCCTTTCCGTGCTGCTGATCATCCTTCTGTCCGCGCTGGCGGCGTTCATATTGCAGCGCCGGAACACGCGTTTCAGCCGGAAGCTCACAACCTTTTTCGTGCTGGGGCTCATCGTGCCGGGGCAGATCATTCCGACGTATATGCTGTGCAGCTACCTGCATCTGAAGACATTTGCAGGTGCGGCGGCTGTCCTGACGGCGGCAAACCTGCCACTTGGAACATTTCTATATCTGGGTGCGCTCAAGAGCATTCCCCGCGACATCGACGAGGCGGCAATTCTGGATGGTTGCGGCTCGCTGACGCTCTTTTTTCGCGTCGTTTTCCCGCTGCTCAAGCCCATGACGGTGACGCTCTTTATCCTGACGTTTATGAACATCTGGAACGATTTCGGGACGACGATCTATTTCCTGAACACGTCTGAAAACTATACGCTGCCGCTTACCATCTACAATTTCTTCAGCACGCACAGCTCCGACTGGAATCTGGTCTTTACTGACGTGGTCATCGTCTCACTCCCGGTCGTGCTGCTGTATTTCTGCGCGCAGAAGCAGATCATGTCCGGCATGACCTCCGGCGCGGTGAAGGGGTGAAGCACATGAGAATCTTTCCAACATCGGATGCAGATTCCATTTCTTATGCGGAAAATCTCCGTGATTTCCGGACGCGTGGCGTGGAGTCACACAGCGCATGGTCCTCCGGGCTGGCGCGTTCCTCCTATTGGCGCTTCTTCGCGGACGGAGCGGAGCTTCCGGTCTATGACACGCCGGTCACGCACGGCGGACCGCATAGCTTCGTCGTGATTCCGTTCGACGCATCGGAGCTGACCGCGAAGTCCATTCCGCCTCTGCGCAGCGCAGAAATCTTGCCAGAGTCGCTGCATCTGTCCGGAGCGCTTTGCGGTCAGGAACTGCACTTTTCCGCGCCGGAAGCGGACAACCTTCTCATCGAGGCGAACGGCAGCCACCTGCACCCGCTGGCAGTTTTCCGCGCAAATGATACAGCCGCTGCCCCGAATCCAGAGGATGATTCTGTCCTGTTTCTGGAGCCCGGCATTCACCGTATCCGCACACTGGAGCTCAAAAGCGGGCAGACGCTGTACCTTTCGCCTGGAGCAATCCTCGTTCCGGAACAGCCGGACGAGACAGAGCCTGTTCTGGAAGCACACGATTGGGCTGGAAAGCCGAATTATCAAGATTTTATCCATGCTGAGGGACAGAAAAATATCCGCGTCTGCGGTGCAGGCATCATCGATCTGACCGCGCTGGACTGGCACGCGCGGCGCAGCATGGTCTTTACCAGCTGCGAAGACGTTTCCGTATCCGACGTCATTTTTGTCGGTGCCGCGCATTGGACGCTCCCGTTTTTCGGCTGCAAAAACGTTCATGTTGACCGGGTGCGGATGCTCGCCTACCGCGAGAACAGCGATGGAATCGATCTGGTTGACACACAGCACGCGCTGGTGGAAAACTGCTTCCTGCGTACCGGCGACGATGCCATCTGTCTCAAGAGTATGGCGCTCACGCCGCAGACCGGGACGCACGATATTCTTGTTCGGCGCTGCACGGTCTGGAACGACAAGGTCCGCGCCTTCGGCGTGGCGGGAGAATCGCGCTTCGGCATCCATGATGCGGTATTTGAGGATTGCGATGTGCTGCACAGCATGGCAGACTGGACGACCGAGGTCGGCGCGCTGGCGATTTATATCTGCGACGCGGCGGAGGTGCACCATATCACGTTCCGAAACATCCGCATCCGTCAGGAGAGCAATTACGCCATCTGCTGCGTGATCACCCGCGACCGTTGGTCCACGGACCGGGAAGCCGGGCAGGTGCATGATATTACATTCGAGGAGATCACGATGCCGGAAAACTATCTTATTTTCCTCTCCGGCTTTTCTGAAAGCAATCGTCTTTATCATATTTGTTTTAAAAACGTATCAACATGGTGGAATAGTTCAAAATCTACGAATGACATTTTCTATGAACACTTGGAGCAAACAAAATTCGTAAGCATAACAGAATAAAATGGGAGATGATTCTAACAATGCCTACGGCACTACAATCTGGGACGCAAATATTGTATACAATTTCTACAGATCATATTAGAATCCGTGACCCATTCGTCGTTGCAGACCGCGCCTCCATGCAGTACTATCTGTTCGGCACAACGGATGCGGACCCATGGAACGGCGTCGGCATCGGTTTTCAGGTATACCGCAGCCGGGACCTGAAGCTCTGGTCGGAGCCGGAATACGCCTTTCGCCCGCCGGAAGGCTTCTGGGGAACGAAAAACTTCTGGGCTCCGGAGGTTCACCATTACGAAGGCAGCTGGTATCTGATCGCAAGCTTTTATGCAGAGAACCGGCACCGCGGCGTACATATCTTCCGTTCCGGGCAGATCACCGGACCATACGTTCCCATTTCGGGGTCTCCCGCAACACCGGAAGATTGGGACTGTCTGGACGGCACGCTCTATGTCGAAGAAAATACGCCCTGGCTGGTTTTCTCCCATGAATGGACGCAGATCCAGAACGGCGCCATCTGCGCACTTCCGCTGGCAAAGGACCTCTCCAAGGCGACTGGAGCGCCGGTCACACTGTTCCATGCAAAGGATGCTCCGTGGAGCGTACCGGACACCGGCGACGTCGTGGTTGCGAAGGGCGAAAACTATGTAACGGACGGTCCGTTCCTGTTCCACGAGGATGGGAAGCTGAAAATGCTGTGGTCGAGCTTCGCGGCAGACGGCTATGCGATCGGAATTGCGGAAAGCCGGACCGGGAAGCTCACCGGACCGTGGACACAGCAAAAAGCGCCCGCGTTTGATTTTGGCGGGCACGGAATGCTGTTTGACGTATTCGATGGGACACGCTATCTTGTGCTTCACGCGCCGAATACATCCGGGCAGGAACGGCTGCGGTTTGTCCGCTGGAACTGAGAATCTATCGAACAGAGCACCCCTCCATACACGGTCGAGGTGCCCTGTTATTCTTCGCCTCCTGCGGCGCGGATTTTGAAAAGCAAAAATTACAGGATCTGCGAATAGCCCTGCGCCTTGCTCGTGGTCTTTATGCTTTATACCCTATCGCCAGCCGCTTCTGCATGAGCTTTTTGCAGCGTTTAGAGTCCGCGCGGATGCCCATTGGGTTGCTGGACGGCGCAGTATCCTCGGCGGCACAGAGCGCAAATAATTGTTCAGTAAAGCGTTGTTTTTTCAGAAGGCAGCTTGCAAGTATTTAGGCTTGCAAGCTGCCTTTTGCTGCAACCTCAGAGCCGATTCTGCTGACACAGAACCTCCGGGAATGAGATCTGACCGTTCGTTCGCAGCACCTCCTGATAACTCATGCCGCGCATTTTCTGGTATGTTGCCGCATCAATATCTGTGTCTGATGCAAGAATATGATTGCAGATGTTTTGCTCAACAGCCTGCTTCAGAAGCAGCTTGCCGATGCGATCCCCGAACATACTGAGGATGGCTTCGAGCGTTTCTCCGAGGATCTTCGGCAGGA
>ERZ809074.4737-NODE-4737-length-10914-cov-3.602450_pt1 | contig 10914 bp, 10 predicted proteins | sample MGYA00520795_ERZ809074 | MGnify/ENA primary metagenome ERZ809074 (study PRJEB31570, sample SAMEA3212989) | Homo sapiens | biome: human-gut; feature: human gut; material: fecal | place: Sweden | collected 2011 ...
AGCCTTTCGCACAACGGCCTGACCGGATGCGGCCATGACGGAAGCGACTTTGCGTCCCATCGCCTTGAGCATGAGATGGGCGGCATGTTCGATGTTGCGCACGGCGCGGGTCTGGCGGCAGTCTGGGGAAGCTGGGCGCGTTATGTCTATCAGAACTGCATGCCGCGCTTCGTCCGCTTTGCGCATAACGTCATGGGCGTGGAACTCGGTCTGTCCGACGATGAAACCGCCCTTCTCGGCATCGAGCGAATGGAGGATTTCTTCCGCTCCATCCATATGCCCACCAGCCTCGGCGAATTGGGCGTTCACCCCACCGAAGACCAGCTTTGCGAGCTGGCGCATAAGTGCAAAATCGCCGTCGGCGGCCTCCTCGGATCCGCCAAACGTCTGGATGAATCTGATATGCTCGCCATTTACAAGGCGGCCAATCACTGAAAAAGCCTTTGACATTGGATTTTGTTCTTTTCCTGTGGCTGGCCATGCCCATCACAGAATTGCTCGTCATGTTCTACGCCGTCTCGGCCCTCCGCAGATATACGGCAGCGCTTTCCGATGCGTGATTTTGTCTCTTTTTTCCCCTGCTTTTTCTCAATGCTTTATCCAAATAAAAGGTGTCGGGCCATTCACCCAACACCTTCTCTTTTATCCTGTGCTGTTTTTTCGTTCAAAACAGGCGGACCTTTCAAAAGGCCCGCCTTCTTCTTTACTTGCCCAAAATTCTCGCCTTGCTCAGCGGGAATACCACGCAGCGCACGTGGCCCTTGATCATCTTGCGCTCCAGCGCGCCGACCATCGGGCTGCGGCTGTCCTTGCTGTTGTTGCGGTTGTCGCCCATCACAAAGTAATGCCCTTCCGGCACCGTGAACGGCCCGAAGTCCGTCTCGTTGGGCGTCATCTCGAAGTTCTGCTCAACAAATTCGCCGTTGACATACAGCTCGCCTTTTTTCAGCTCAATCGTTTCGCCCGGCAGGCCAATCACGCGCTTGACGCGGTACATGCCGTCGTCCGTGTTCGGATAGTCGCAGATCACAACGTCAAACCGCTCCGGGTCGCCCGCCAGATAGTCGAACTTCGTCGCGATCATGAATTCATTGTTTTCCAGCGTGTTGAGCATGGAACTTCCGTCCACGCGAACCGGTTCAAAGATGAAGGTGCGAACGACAAACGCCAGCGCCGCCGCCACAACCAGAACCATGATCCATTCAAAAATTTCACGCTGCAAGCTTTTTTTCGGCTTCTCCTTTTTTTCTTTGGCCTTCTTTTCCTGCTCCATCAAAAATGCGCCTCGTTTCCTTCAATTTAATCCGTCTCGTTGGTTCCGCGAATCGGCTCCGTCGCGTGCGCGATCACCTTTTTCATTCGCTTGGTAAAGTCCGCGCGGTCCATCATCACAATGCGTCCGCAGCCCGAACAGCGAATCTTGATGTCCGCGCCCACGCGAATCACCGTCCACTTGTCGCTGCCGCAGGGGTGTGTTTTGCGCATCTGCACCAAATCGCCCAATAACAACTCGTCCACGCCTGCCGCCTCCTTTTGTGCGTCGACGCCCATTATAGCAGGGGCCTTTCTTCTTTTCAAGCCCAATCCGTCGTCGGCTGAAACCATTATAGGCTCGCCGCGCCAAGCCGTCAACTATATTTTGCTTTTTGACAAATTTACCCGTCAATTTATTCCGGATCAATGCGGTGGATTCTCTCGCGCAGCCGCATCATTTTTTCGTCCGTCTGATGGATCACATCCGCGCATTCCTTGAGTTCCCGCATGATGGCCTCGCTATCCTCCACCTGCTTTTTGTATTGCATATCGTGGTCGAGCGTCGCCCAGAAGTCCATTGCAATCGTGCGGATCTGAATTTCGCATCGCACCGGCCGCACCTTGTCGCTGAAATACACCGGAATTTCGACAATCAGGTGATAGCTTCTGTATCCGTTGTCCTTCGGCGTTTTGATGTAGTCCTTCACCGTGATGATCTTGACGTCTTTCTGCCGCGCCAGCATCCGCGCAATTTCGTAAATGTCGTCGATGTAGGCGCACAGCACACGAATGCCCGCGATATCCGACAGGTGCTGCGTCATGTTGTCCACCGTCACCTCAAGCCCCATTTTCTTGAGCTTGCGCGCGATGGAAGACGGCTTTTTCAATCGGCTTTCGATGAATTCAATCGGGTTGCGGCGATAGCGCACCGTCATGTCCTTGGAAAGCACCTCCAGCTTGGTGCGCATCTCCAAAATCGCGCAGTGATAGCGCATCATCGCCTCCTGATAGAGCGCCTCCTGTGCAAAAACATGTTCGCTGTCGGATGGAATGATATCCGTATCGATGGCCGTCGGGCCTCTCAATTCATTGTTTCTCATGGCTTTTCCCACTTTTACAGGCATTGTCGCCCATTTTTTTGATACGATAATTGTAACATATTTTTTCCCGTCTGTCTATCCGCTCTTTCTTTCGGTCACTTTGGGATCTAAAAGCGCTTTCCGTCTTTTCTAATCAGAAAATCGCCGTCGGTGCGCACATTGCGCATCCGCATTTTCACAAAATTTGTTTACCGCAGAAAAAAGCAGAGATTCTGATTCCTCAAAGTCTCTTTCTTGGCTAATCCCACCGAGGTTGATACAATATGAGAAAACAGAAGCAGGTTTCGCGTTAATAACGGGGGTAAACGGTACCGTCGCTCCTTCAGTTTTTGTTTTCCTGCCCAAGCAATTCAGGATGGACTAACTCCTTGATATGCTGCATCTGAGTCATTCTCAACGTCTTTCTGCCTCATCCCTGTTCTTGGCACAAACGAAGGGGAAAGGATTTCTCCGCTGTTGACAATATCTCGTTTTTTGAGCCTGCTAACTTTTTCGCGCCCTTTTTCACTTACATTTTAGTGAATACATGGAACGGAACATTTCAAGCCCTTAGATACCCGTACAAAGTTTCATTTCATAGGGTTCCAGTACTTCTGCCTCTTGAGTCGAAAAATGGACACATTGCTTCTTATCGCTAAAGTTAAACACGGCGGTAATCCGCTCATTTTCTCTCTCCCTGCTCAGCGTCAGAATCGCATGATTTCCGCAATCCAGCGTATATGCGGCAACGTCCGCGGCAAAACACGGATGCATACGCATTTTACGAAGCTGTTCGATTCCCGTCCAAACGTCATTGGGCAATGTTCCCTTTTGATTGCGCATAGCGAAATCTTCCACGGCATAACCGCCGTCGTTCTGTGGATGCGGCATTTTCAGCAGCAGCATCAGATGCAGATAGGTAACCCCCAGTTCACGGAGATAGGACAGTTTTTCCATCCCTCCACGCAGGCTTCTGGCAAACAAATCTGTGTACATTGTTACGCCCAGCATACCGGCGCCACGATACCAGAATGGGTCAGCTTCGCGTGCCCGATCCAAGTCGCGAAGCGGTTCTTCGCGATTCTTCCACGCCGTCTGCATCATCTCTTCAAAATGCAGTAAAGCATCCCGATCGTCATACCGCTCCATAAAGAGCCATCCCAGCTCGTCTCGGTGACGGGCAAAGCGGCGTTCAAACTCATTGGTCATGATGATTCCTTCCGAGCGAAACGGCGGTTCTTATCCCAGCGTATGCTTTTCGATATCCACCGTCAATTCGCCATCTGAGCAGAACGTTATGCCCTGCACATCCGCCGGCGTATCAATCAGCGCAGAGAGAACGTGTTCGCCATCTCCGACAAACAATTCAGCACATTCTCCGTCCAGAATCAGCCGCAGCTTCCATACGCCGTTTTTCGCTTCCGTCTTGATGCTGCGAACGTGCGAAATATCGCGTACAGAGCCGCAGTTGGTACGGTCAAAGACCAGCTCTCCGCGAGACAGTGCGCAGCGAATGGTCGTAAAATAACGCGCATTCTGAGCAAAGCGCAGTTCAAATCTGCGGCAGCTTCCCTCGTTTGCATAAAGCCTTACCGTCAGATCAAGGCATCGCCCATGAACATCCGCAAAGCTCGTTTCCCCATCAATGCGCATGCCGTTCAGCTGCACGCTATCCCGCCAGAGCGTTTCGATTTCGCGCACAGGCTGCTGGCAGAGTCGTCCATCGCGCAGGCTCAGCTCTCGCGGCAGGCTCATGCGGCCAAACCACTTGTGCTTTCTAGCGGTACCGCCCTGTGTTTCCCAGTTCTCCATCCAGCCGATCATGATGCGTCTTCCATCCGGAGCGAGAGTCGTTTGCATGGCATAGAAATCAAGACCGTCATCCACAGTCTGCACATCGCGTCGTGTAAAGCGATGGTTTTCCTCGTCATAGTCCCCCAGCAAGGCAATCGTACCGAATCCGGCATGAAATACGCCGTCCGGCGTGGCCTGCATCTCCTGCGGACTGACGAGCATCACCTGTTGTCCGTCCATGTCGAAAAAGTCCGGGCATTCCCACATCCGTCCCAGTTCGCCCCGGCTTGCATCCAATTCCGTTACAAAGTGCCAGTTGGCGCCATCCTCGCTCTCCATGAGGATCACAGCGCCCTGCCGTTCTTCATGGCGATTGCCTGCTGCGCAATAGAATTTTCCATTCTTACCGCGCCAAAGCTTCGGATCGCGGAAATCATGTTCGCTGTATCCCTTGGGCAGATCCGCGCCGCTGATAACCGGATTTTGCTCCAGCTTTTGAAAATCCACGCCGTCTCCAATGGCAACGCACTGCGCCTGCAATTCCTTATGGTTCGTTCCGGCGGGCTGTACGCCGGTATACATCAGCATCAGTCTACCATCTTCCAACGGAAGCGCCGTGCCCGAAAAACATCCGCCCGCATCCGCCTCGGTATCGGGCGCCAGTGCCGCGGGAAGATACGTCCAGCGGAGCAAATCCCGGCTTTTGGCATGTCCCCAGTGCATCGGTCCCCATACGGTATTATAGGGATGGTACTGGTAGAACAGATGATATTCGCCCTGATAATAGCAAAAGCCATTCGGATCGTTCATCCAACCGACCATCGGCGTCAGGTGGATCAGCGGACGGTCTTTTTCAGAAATTTGTTTGCTGGCTTCACGTTCGAATTTTCGTGCGGCAGAAAGGGGAGTCTGGTTCTTAATCATAGCATCGCCTCCAAAGAGTTTTGATCAATCTTGATTGAAGTAAGTTGAAATAACGTTGAAAGGGCGCATTCCCCTCCGTGAGAAAGAGAATGTGCCACAAGAAGGGGGCTGATTTATTGTGCGGCAGCGTAACGATCGTAGGCAGCCTGATAGACCTCCAGCAGCTCGTTCATGCCGCAGCGGTCGAGCGTCTTCAGGTATTTTTCCCAAGCCTTATCATCCGGACCGCCGTCCTTGATCCAGAGTGCTTCCTGCTCGGAAACAGCGTTCTCAAAATCGGTGTGATGCCATACATCGAGCCATATTTATAAATGACCGTCACAAGAACCGGAATAATCAACAGCAGGTATAGCTGCCAATTATCCGCCAACCTACGTTTCAGGCTTCTGCCTCCCCGCACCTTGACTGCGGCATTGCTCTTTACGATGATTCCCCCCTTCTACTGGCTTTCCTTCGTTTCGTGAAACGTTTCACACTCGTCCGATTCAACAATACCACAGTCTTTAATGCATGTTAAGTGTTTTTTAAATTTTATGCTGGTTTTTTGAGCAATTCTGCCTTGATATGCATCACCGGTCGGACAGTTTGACTATATGCACAATAAATTTCGCTCGATTTCCCGTTAATTTGTCGATGAAAAAATCATAATCGTTTCATGAAACAGCTTTACATCATTCTGAAAACATGCTATACTTTTTATAGCAAAATCATCTTTCTCCTGAATAAGGAGGTGTTTCCTTGAACCATACAAAGAAAACCGCCGCAACCATGAGCGACGTTGCTCGGGAAGCAGGCGTTGCCTTGGGCACAGTTTCCAAGGTCATCAACGGGCAGCGCGTCGGCGAAAGCTATCGCCTTAAAGTAGAAGCCGCTGTAAAGAAGCTGAACTACCAGGTGAACAACAATGCCCGATCGCTCAAAACCGATCATACCAATACCATTGCTTTTATCGTTCCCAATACCATAACGCCCTATTTTGCCTTGCTGACCCATCATATCAACATGGCGTTGGAACGGCGTAATTACAAAATGCTTCTGTGCTTTACGGAATATAATCGGGAACGCGAACAGGATTTCATCCAAATGGTCCGTCAAAACCGCGCTGATGGGATCATCGCCCTGACGTATAACCCGCACCTCGAGATCCCCGACGATATCCCCTTTGTCACCATAGACCGCTTTTTCAGCGTATCCGTTCCTTGTGTAGCATCGGATAACTTCGCCGGTGGTCGAATGGCTGCATGCGAGCTTGCCAAACGCGGCTGTAAGCGCGTCGCCTTCATGCGCATCGGTTCTCTTTTAACCAATGAGCCGAACAAGCGCAAGGATGGTTTCATCAGCGGCTGTATGGAATTTGGGCTGTCTTACGAATGTCTGCTGCTCAACGACGGTATGCCTGCCTCCGGCTTTGAGGACTTTCTGCGTAGCCACATGGAGAATGGCAGTCTTGCCTTTGATGGATTGTTCTGCGGCACTGATACGGTCGCCTACCAGGTCATCAGCATGCTGCGTGCCATGGGACTGCGGGTGCCGGAGGATGTCCAGGTCATCGGTTTTGATGGCATTCGAATGTTCGGCGACTTGGATTACGTCTGTTCCACCATCGAACAGCCCGTAGCCGACATCGCCGAAGCGTGTGTGAGCATGATTCTTTCCCCTGATTTCAAGGGGCTTCCCTCGCTGATCTGCCTTCCTGTCACCTATGCCGACGGCGGCACCACTCTGCCGTTGAAACAGCCTTAATCCATTAAAAACGAGTTTCAAAAGGAGAGGTCGCATATGTTTGATGTTGTCGCATTGGGCGAACTGCTGATTGATTTTGTCTGTCAGTCAAAAAACGATGCCGGATATCCAACGCTAGCCGCCAATCCCGGCGGCGCGCCCGGCAATTTTCTGGCCGCCCTGCAAGCCTACGGCTGTACCACCGCCATGCTGAGCAAGGTGGGAACAGATGCATTGGGAAAGCTGCTCGTTGGCACGCTGGAAAACCTTGGCATTCACACCCGCGGGATTGTCATGGCAGACGACGTGTTCACCACGCTGGCCTTCGTCACCTTGGACAATACCGGAAATCGTGAATTCAGCTTTGCCCGCAAACCCGGCGCAGATACCCGCCTGACCCAGGCTGAAGTTCTCTCTTCCGGCCTGATTGACGACTGCCGCGTCTTTCATTTTGGCACACTCAGCCTGACGGACGAACCCGTTCGCACGGCAACATGTGCTGCTGTGGCGCGAGCCAAAGCCCAAGGCAAGCTTATCAGCCTTGATCCCAATCTCCGCAAGCCTCTGTGGTCAAGCGAAAACGAGGCACGCCGTCAGATTGAATGGAGTCTTTCTCAAGCAGATATTGTCAAAATCAGCGACGAAGAGATCGACTTTCTTTGGGGCATCTCGCCGGAAGAAGGCGCACGAAAGCTGCTCAGCGAATACAACGTTTCCCTTGTCTATGCCACGCTTGGTCCGAAAGGCTGTTACGCCGTCAATCGCAATGGTTCTGTTACTGTCGAATCGCCAAAGGGCATCCATGTCGTAGATACTACCGGCGCCGGAGACATCTTCGGCGGCAGCGCCATGAGCCGCTTCCTCTTGCTGAACAAGCGTCCCGAAGAACTCAGCGTTTCAGAAATGACAGAAATCGTGCGCTTCGCCTGCTGTGCTGCGAGCCTTTCCACGCAAATCCACGGCGGCATTTCGAGCGTCATTCCTATGGAGCAGGTGCTGGCTTGCGTAGAAAAAACCTATAAAGCCCGCTGACTTGCAGCGTCGGCATCTTCCCCGTGCGTACCGTCTGATACACTGTGGTTCAACCGCATAAGAGCAAGGACTCGCAGTAAAAATAAAGTCGCGCCGTAACCGCTCAATAATCCCCCGATACAGAAAAGTCGTGGTTCCCAGCACTCATCCTGCCGAGAACCACGACTATTCTGTTTCGGGATTATTGGGCGGTTACGATCTCAATCAAGCCACCGGCTCTCCAGTGGTTTTGACCGCGGAAGTTCTCAATGAACAGAAAAGCTGTCACAGGATCTGGATTCTCACGGAAGCCTGCTGCCTGCAAGCATGGCACTGCCATGTCGTGCAAAAAACTCCTCGCCAGTGTCCAGATGCGCTTCCTTGTCATGCATGCCGTCTGCAAGCTCCCCAGCCAGCACATACATATCTTCAATGACCTTCCATGAAAGGGGAACAAAGTATTCCGACTGGTTATTCAGATAATCCTCCTGCATCTCATCCATGCAGCTGTTTTCCTGAATGAAGTGGCCGCCAAAACATGTGTAGTCTTCCTTGCCCTTCATGCGCCCAATAAAGCGTTCGAGGTTATCCCTGTACCAAGCATATGTCTCGTGAAAGCGGTTTTTCTCGTATCTTACGCCGACAACATATCCGGATCCAACGGCGTCGCCGGTAAACAGGCAGCGGTGAGTATGATCGGCAAACACAACATCGTGCTGTGTATGCCCACCCAAGTACATCATCTCGATCGTAGTGCCGCCAAGATCAATAACATCGCCATCCTTCAGCCCGACGACCTGATGAAAATGATCCAGCTGATCCATATACTCTGGATAGGTGTTCGTCTGTGGACGCTGAGGAACCTTCCCTGCCTTCATGTCATACATGCCATGAATACAGTCATACATTGCTTTTCGATCGTCTTCGTGAATGTACACCTTTTCAAATTCAAAGGCATGAAGCATGTGATCTCTGTGTGGATGGGTGATCGCAAGCTCAACCGGAAGCCGGGTTATCCGCTTGACGACTTCATCCACATGCGCATGGGTCATTGTTGTATCAATGAGAAGCGCTTTCTTTTCGCCTTCAATGAGATATGCCGAGGCCATAAACCAATCATCAAGCCGATAGAGCCCCGGACGGATGAATGTTATCCAGATCACCTTCTTGCGGTCCTGTTCAAACAGCCAGTCCCAAGGCTCGGTGGATTGCATGACCCGTTCTGCCAGCTCTTCTGCTCCTGATGTGTACTCTGTATACCGGACCAATTCGGAGCCCTCGGTGCGCAGCGCATCGACAAGTCTGCGGCTGCCTGCCAAATACTTTCTGCCACCCAGTTGTGTCGCTTCGCTGACATGAATTTTCGGATCATTTGCCGCATGAAATGCCCAAATCGGCATATATTTTGCGTTTCTTATGTGATAGGGATCAGCGCATCCGCCGATGGCAACCATCGCGGCAAATAGGCGCGGATAACTGCCTGCCAAATGCCATGCGCCAATTGCTCCATAACCAGCCCCGACCAGATAGGTCCGGCAGATATCCAGCTTATACTTGATGCGAAAATCGAATATCAGTCGCTGAATGGTCTGCGCGACCGCCGGGCACACCCAATCCATGACTTCCGGCACGATGACGCTGCAAGGATGATTGCGTTGGAATTCTGCCGAGATAAACTTCTCATACCCATGATCCAGAGATGAATCGGGTATGTATAGAATCATCGGCAGATAGGCGTCCGCTTGAGCAGGAACATCGTACAGATACCGAACGGTCAGATCCCTAAATGTAAATTCCGCTTTTCTCATCATTGCGTTCTCACCTCAAATAAAGGTTGCCATGCCTGTTCATAGCGGGCAGGCATGGCACAATTTTGATTACTTATTACCGCCCTGGCTACGGTCATACATGGCCTGATAAATCGCAACAAATTCATCCAGACCCGCATTCTTGAGCGCAGAAACATACTCGTCCCACTGCTCGTCAGCACCGCCGTCCAGAATCCAATTCATGGTGTACTGATTCACGATGTTCTCCAGCTGCGGTTGCAGTTGCGAAGCCCGTGTCTGCTCCTCCTTAGTGAGGAATCCCTGAGGCATAGCTTTCAACTCAGCCAGACATTCCTGTTTGCCATTCGCATTCTGATCATCGATATATTCGTGGAAGGTCGGATCCGGATGCGTAAGCGCATAAACCTCAGTGAGCAACGCGCAAGGACCAGCCAGCGGCGTAATATTGACACGCCACTCAGGCCATACAGAATACTCCGGAGGCACATCGGTGATCTTGTTGACTTCGGTATGCGTGTCATCAGTCCACTCATATCGTGTACCGATCGGTCCCCAGTTTAGGAACTGAGAATACAGCACGACCAGTTTGTTGTCCACGACGATTGCCGTTCCGGAAATAAGGTGGTCACTAGCATCTGTCGGCTTATCAATGGCGAACCCGTAGAGAAGAACATTATTCTGGACAATCTGTTTATTTTGGAAGGCGCAACCATGCGATAAACGTGGCACAAGGATTGAAATAGAACTGTGACCGACAGGAGGACGATGCGGATCATTCGCGGTGATAACCATCCGGAAGCAAAAGGACGCAACGATTCGTCCGAGAAGAACGTTAACCCTGTCCTCGGAGAGTGATCCGTGCGGAAGGAGTCCAGATTTTCGTTGCTTCCTGCCGGTTAATCACTCAATCTGCTTCATACCCCTTTGATAACAATGCCGTGAGTGCCTTTTTCCGGCGCTCTTTTTTGTTTGCGACGAAAAGCAGCTGAAAGAGGTTTTTCACGGATTTCTGGGTGATAAGGAAGATAAGGGATACCGTCAAGTATTATGCGCAAATTCATTTACAAGTCTGGCAGAACAAAGTCTGCACAGGGCAGGGGAACCTGCCCTTGATTACCCGAAAGAAGAGGGCAGAGAGTGCGTCAAGGGCGGCGTAGCCGCTTGCGAAGCCCTTGACGCGAGCTCTGTTTTCTGCTATTAACCGGCTAAGTCTTCCTGTATCTCAAGATACTTCATGCACATGTATTTTTTACCATCCCATTGGGTTCCAGTGACATGACGCAGTCTGGCACAGACCAGCATGAGTGCGGAGTTGCCATCAGGGAAAGTCCCTAGAAAAC
>ERZ809074.4738-NODE-4738-length-10913-cov-9.404586_pt1 | contig 10913 bp, 8 predicted proteins | sample MGYA00520795_ERZ809074 | MGnify/ENA primary metagenome ERZ809074 (study PRJEB31570, sample SAMEA3212989) | Homo sapiens | biome: human-gut; feature: human gut; material: fecal | place: Sweden | collected 2011 ...
TTGGGGCGGGCTGTAAGCCCAAATGTTGCCCATAGCCCAGGGCAACGCCCTGGGGGAACGTAGACCGCGATTGATACATTCGGCATTTTTGCGCCTGCGCAAAAATGCCACGCGCCGAAAGCGCGTAACCCATTACGCCCTTAACGCCACACGGGGCGTTGCCCCTCATAAAGCAGGTTGCTCTTACAGAGCGCGACACTTTAATCAATGCAACATCGTTCCCCCAGGGCGCTACCCTGGGCTGAGTGCAGCAATTGGGCTTACAGCCCGCCACACTTGTGCTGTGTTATCCGTGGCCCAAAAACATTCTTGGTGACAATCAACAATTTGCGAAAAACAATATTCCATATTATTCCTAACCCAATTATCCACACAACCTTAATCATCATGAAAAAACTCTTTGCGCTCCTGCTGACCCTCCTTTTCTGCGCGTCGGCAGAGCTGTCCGCCCAGGATTTCAAGATTGAGAACGGGCAATTCCTGCACAAAGGCAAGCCCATCCAGTTTATCTGCGGCGAGATGCACTATCCCCGCGTGCCTCAGGAGTATTGGCGCGACCGCGTCCGCCGGCTCAAGGCTATGGGCATCAACACTATTTCCACTTATGTGTTTTGGAGTTTCCACGAGCGTCGCCCGGGCGAGTTCGATTTCCGTGGACAGGCCGACCTTGCCAAGTTTATCCGCATCTGCGGCGAGGAAGGTATGTACGTAGTGCTGCGCCCCGGTCCCTACGTGTGCGCAGAATGGGACTTCGGCGGCTATCCCTATTGGCTGCAAAAGGAGCAGGGCATGGTGTGGCGCAGCGACAACGAGGCCTTCCTTAAAGCGTGCCGCCGCTATATCATGCGCCTCGGCAAGGAGGTGGCCTCGCTTTGCGTCACCAAGGGCGGCCCGATTATGCTCGTGCAGGTGGAAAACGAATACGGCTCTTACAGCAACGACAAGGTGTATCTCGGCAAGCTCCGCGACATGATACGCGAAGCGGGCTTCGACGCGCCCCTCATCACGTGCGACGGTTCGGGGCAGATGCCCAACGGCTACATCGACGGTGCGCTGCCCACGGTGAACGGCTCCGTTGGCGAGGAAGTTATCCGCACCATCGACCGCTTCCATAAGGGCGGTCCGTACTTCGTGGCTGAGTTCTATCCCGCGTGGTTCGACGTGTGGGGCAAGGCCCACTCGCGCCGCGACTACCGCAGCCCGGCCGAACAACTCGACTGGATGCTGGGCAACAACGTGTCGGTGAGCATCTACATGGCCCACGGCGGCACAAACTTCTGCTACACCAACGGCGCAAACACGAGTTACGGCTACGAACCGCAGCCCACGAGCTACGACTACGACGCGCCCCTCGGCGAGTACGGCAACCCCACGCCTAAGTATTACGCCTTCCGCGAGGTCATCCAGAAGCATCTGCCCGAGGGCGAAACGCTCCCCGACGTGCCCGCGCTCAACCCCATCAGCACCTTCCCCGCCGTCACCCTCACGCAGCAGGCTCCCCTCTCGGCTGCCTTCACGCGCCGCATTCAGAGCGAGCAGCCCCTCACGATGGAAGATGCCGACATGGACTTCGGCTATATTCACTACGAAACCACTCTTCCCGCCGCTGCCAAGGGACTCCTCGTCATTAAGGAACTGCGCGACTATGGCGTCGTCTCGGTCAACGGCAAGATTGTGGGCAGCCTCGACCGCCGCCATCGGCAGAACAAGATTGAGGTGGACATTCCCGCCGGCGGCAAACTCGAGATATTGGTTGAAAACGTTGGCCGCGTGAACTACGGTCCCGACCTCCTCAACAACCTCAAAGGCATCACCGAAAAGGTGACCCTCGGCGGCAAGCCGCTCACGGGCTGGACCACCACGCCGCTCCCCCTCTATGCCTCCGTGGCGGCTAAGGGCGCAGCCGAAAAGCAACTTAAGAAGGCCTTTTCGGACATCACCGAAAGCAACCTCTCCGCCTCCGCCCCCACTTTCTATCGCGGCACGTTTGAACTCGCCTCCCCCGGCGACCTCTTCCTCGACACGCGCGGCTGGTGCAAGGGCGCGGTGTGGGTGAACGGCCGCAGCATCGGCAAGTATTGGGCCATCGGCCCGCAGCACACGCTCTACGTGCCCGGGCCTTGGGTGAAGAAGGGCAAGAACGAAATCATTGTGCTCGACCTCGAGCCCACCGGCCACCGCAGCATCGCCGGCCTGCCCGCGCCCATTCTCGACTCTCTCGGCGTGGATAAGCACAAGAGCGCCTCTGCGGGGCGCGAGGCCTTGGGCGAGCCTATCCTCGACGAGGGCGACGTGATACTCTCAGGCGAGATGAAGCAAGAGGCCGGTTTCCAGCAGTTCCGACTTGCCTCGCCCGCCACGCTCCGCCACCTCTGCATCGAAGTGCTGTCGTCGTACGACGGACAGAGTTCCTGCCTCTCTGAAATCGAGCTCCTCGATGGCAAGGGCAATCCCGTGAATGCCGACAGCTGGAAGATAGTTTATGCCAGCACCGAGGAACCTGTGGTGTGCGATGCCGAACTTATGTTCGACGGCGATGCCAAAACCATGTGGCACTCCCGTTGGAACGGCACGCGTCCGCCCTATCCCCACCGCCTCATCATCGACCTCGGCGAAATCCAGACCATCTCAGCCGTGCGCCTCGCCGGCCGCAAGGAAGTGATGCCCGGTGCCGTCAAGGCCTTCCGCCTCTACGGCCGCCCGCAATTCTTCCTGTTTAAGTGAGAAATAGAAAAGCATATCCCCATAAACGCATCGGGGCGCACCATTTTCGGTGCGCCCCGATGTTTGTTTAGGGAATGTGGGTCGGTGCAATTTACACCTATAATACCGCTGCTATTTTCCTAATGCTTTCAAGTCGTTTAGCAAACGTCTTGTTGCGTTTCGTCGTTTGAATGTTGTAATCCGTTTGCATTCTCAGCCAAAATGAAGACTCAATTCCCAAGGCAGCTTCTATCAATAAGGCATATTCAGTCGTAATGGCGCGCTTGCCGTTCAGCACTTCGTTGAGCGCGGTGTATGGTATGCCCGTTTGCCGTGACAATTCCTTTTGCGAAATGCCTCGACATTCAATCTCTTCTTTCAAAACCTCGCCCGGGTGTGTAGGTTCGAAAGGTTCTATGTTGTTGGCAATCATTTTGGGGTCAATTCCTGTAATTGTAATCATGATAATGTTATTGATAATGATTGGACAAATCTAATATGTTGCAGATGTAAATAATTGTTTCCGCTTCTTGGTATGACACGGTAAATTCTATTCTGTACTGGTCGTTCACTCTGATAGACGAAATGCCAGCTTTGTCACCTTTTAGAACTTCGTAATGCAAAGATGCCATATTGTATAAGGCTTCGATATTTTCCTTATTTTTTAGAGTATCTATGCGATTTTTATAGCGCTTCACTATGTCGGGTTGGAAACGGTGCTTCTTGTCCCCTCTCCCTATTTCATAGAGTTCGCGAAGATAATCCTTGTCAAATGTTGAAATAAATCTCAAACGCCAGTTTTTTATTTATAGACACGGACTGCAGAGAGTTCCTTCCCAAAGGAGTTTAGTGCAGTTTCTATCTTTTCACGCTGCTTAGGGCGCGGCACGCTTCGACCGTGCATATACGCCCAAAGTTGTTTTTGATGTATTCCAGTAACGCGCTCCAAGCCCGAGAGTGACATGATAACGCCGTAATGGCAAAGCAGGCTTTGCACGTCGTATTCCCATACTATTTCATACTCGCCTCGTAACGGCGCTGGCCATTCCTCGCGCGGCATATACGACTTTATTTCCTCGATAGATTTAAGGACGTCTTTTTTGCAGTCTTCAACGGTATTGCCGGCTCCGAATATTCCCTGGCAATTCTCCGAGTACGCCCCGAAATTGTCCTTGCTTGCGCAAATACAAATATGCAACTCTTCTTTCATGATTTACTTAGTGGTTTGTTTGTGGTAATATATTGATAGCGGAGCGGCGGGGCTTAAAGCCCACTATCATGCGGTTGTCCTTTATGGTACAAAAGTAGCGATTTGTTTGTTTGTATTCACAAATATGTGAATGTTTTTGCAGAGTTCTTCCTCTCCCAAGGCATCATGTTAGGACGTGTTGCAATAATTTGGCGCATTCTCTAAGGATAAATGCAAAGTTACCGCGCCCTCTGTTATCGGTTTACAGGGGGCGCGGATTAGATCTTTATTGATTTGTATATCGGTGGATTTCAGAATTCGAATCCCAGTTTAATGTCTATCGAGTTGGATATTTGCAGTTCTTTGGAAGGGGTGTATTCCCACCAAGAGTAATAGGTATTGCGATCAACCCTCAGAGAGAGTTCTTCGTAGTCGTATTCAATCTCAGAATATCCGATGCTGATATTTACGGCGCTTTTCTTATTCACGGCGAACCTCATGCCGAGCGAAAAAGCAAAGTAAAGGCCGTTCCCGCCCGTGAGATACTTGCCGCACTTGGCATCTAAGTAAGGCGTAACTTTTTTCTTGCTGAAATTCAGACGCACGTTGCCGAATAGTGGAATTTCCGTGGACTTTTCGCGTCTTGTGAAAGGTTTTTGTCCCAGCTCTGCCTTTTCCTCGAATTTGGGTAGGAAATGTACGGCGGTTCCGATGCCAAGATAAAGGTAAGGCACGATTTGAAACCCGTGGCTGGTGCAAAGTTCAATGCGGTCGAAGGCATGCGTTTCGTTAAGCCCCACGCAATAGCCACCGTCGATAAATCCGCGATAGCAGAGTTTGGAAACGTTCTGTGACTGTGCCGCTGTAGCAGAGAGGATAAAAAGGGAAAGGATAAGGATTTTTTTTATCATATCGATATAGATTTATTGGTTTTTCAATGGCGCAAGGCAATACCGCACTCGTACGATGCAAATCTAATAAATCTTAGAATACCCCCCCCGATTATACAGAATTTAACTAAATACCTGTGAGTTTCCAATTTCTGGTAGAGATATGTCACAGGTGCTGTATTTCCGTTTTTTTATAATCCTCTATAACATGGCTCTGGGAAGCAACGGTAGTGTACGGCTTACGAGAGCACCTTACGTAGTTAATAAGATAACTGCGAAACCTTTTGCTGGATATTTGGACTGGCGGCAAGGTCGCCTCGCGCGCGTGCGCGTTACGCAAATTTTTCCCCGAAAAACCTGTCAACCCGTCACTATTGGTGTTATTTGTTTGTATATAAGTCGTTTGATTAGTGACGGGTTTGGGGCTCAAACCCGTCACTAAGCCTTCACCTATCTTTTATTGTCACCCAATGACCTTCTTTGCGGCCTCCTTCACGGCTTAGAACACCCAATGACTGGAGTTGAGAGATATATCGCTGAAGTGTACGGAACTTGACACCTATCTTCTGTGCTAGTTCACTTGTCGTAATACTAGGAAACTTTTGTATTTCCGAAATGATAATCATCTGTATTTCAGATAATTCTTTTGCGCCATCTTTTGCGCCATCTTTTGCGCCATCTCTATTCAAAATGACTTTATCTACAACGAAATCAGGATGACATGGAATGTCTATCAAGAAGTAGGTTCTTTCTTCATCCGTTTCAATGGTGGCTTGTGGAGAACCGTTATCGCGAAGTTCTTCTTGTATGGTTGGTATGCCTGTAGCCCTTCCTTCAGTAAGATCCAGTTCTTTTAGGAACTCACCGAGTCTACGATTACGGTAACGGCGCGAACGAAGCGACTGACCTATGCGGACAGCTTCCATCGGTATAGTATGGTTTGGGCCCGAGAAACTCAGTATTGAGATACGTTTTGGTTCAATGGTTATCTCTACAGGCTCTTGAATCGTCCAATCGCGATGATAAAGACTATTCACAACGGCCTCTTCCAAAGCCTGATATGGATAATTGTAGAATATATATGATTCTGCCCTATCCTTGGGCTTGACAATCTGTTTTTTGATGACGTTGGTACGCAGGTAGCTGAGCGTTTCCTTTATCATGGTAGGCACACTTCCTTTGATAGGTTCCACCTCAATTAAGTTGTTGGGATTATTCTCACGTCCTTCAGGAAACAGTACAATATCTACTTGTGCTTGTCGAAAGAAATAATCTGGACGCTCAGAGAACATCATCGCTGCCACATTTTTAATACGCTTTCCTTCTGGTATAGGTTCTATCAAATCCATCTGATCCAGCACCTCCTCCAAGTGGTCTGTCAGCGAAATATCTGAAAGGCTGCTCTTTATCTTTACTAGATAATCATGTAAGAGCAATGGCGATATGTCTGTCAGTTTTATATTGTCATTGCCACGGTCATCGAATGGCATACGGTTAGCAAGGTTGATCAACTCCCGTTCATATTCATCCTTGGGAACAATACTACTGCTATTATAGCGAATGTAGTAGTTGTACGTCTTTTGCTTCGCCGTAATTTGGTCTGGCACTTTGTATGGACGACGCTCACCAGGGGATACCTTTAGAATAAGGATTGTTTTCCCATCCACTTCTTCAATATAAAGGCGAGGCTGATAATAAGGACGAATCAGATTGTTATATCCCACCATCTCCTTTTCTATAGGCTCTATTTGGTCTGGATTGATACCTGTCACAGGACGGATGGCACGCCCCTTTTCTTCTTGTACGCCAACTACAATATATCCTCCACCCGTCTCGTCAAAGTCATTGGCGAAGGCGCAGATGGTTCGATATATGGAATCGGGATTCCATCCCGTTTTATACTCTATGCGATTGCCTTCTACTGCACGCCCACTGAGTAGCTCTTCTATATTTACAGGTAGTCTCATGTCTCTGATTTCTTTATTATTATAACGTTTTTATATCTCATTGCAAAAGTACATTATTCCGAAAATACTGCGAAACCTTTTGCTGGATATTTGGGCTGGCGTCAAGGCCGCCTCGCGCGCGTGCGCGTTACGCAAATTTTTCCCCGAAAAACCTGTCAACCCGTCACTATTGGCGTTATTCGTTTGTAGGTGAGGAGTTTGCTTAGTGACGGGTTTGGGGCTCAAACCCGTCACTAAGCTGGCTCAACCCGTCACTGCGGGCGCAATGCCGAGCTGGCGGACCTCACTATGCAAGCATATCCCCATAAACGCATCGGGGCGCAAGCAATGATTGGGGCGGGCTGTGCAAATTGGTTCATATTCATGTAACGTTTGTGCCTGGAAGGCACTTAACGCATAATTTCTCGCCTTGCACAAACGTTCATATAAATGGGCAGAGTTCAAGCTTACTTGAATATTCTGCCACGGCGAGAAAACGTGGCTACTTCAAACATACATCGGGGCGCACCATTTCAGTGCGCCCCGATGCCCGAGATAGTTTTCATTATCCCCAAGCAAATTTTTCCTTCCTGCCTGATAGTTTTCATTATCTGCGCAGAAAAAGTTTGTTACAAACTTTGTAACATGTATTACAAACTTTGTAATATGTGTTAGCAAGTTTGTAACATGCGTTACAAAGTTTGTAATAAAAATTTCTTATAGGAAAGGAAAAAATTAGTCCGAGAAAATAAAAAATATCTGCCTGAAAGTAGAAATTATATGCGGGGAAAATTGGGTGATCAAGTGTCTGAAAGGCAGATTATACGCCCCTACTTTCTGCCCCCTTCCTCGAATTTCTCAATTAAGGTTTGCCCATTCTGTTACAATAGTGTAGATTTGCAGTAAGAAACTCATTAAAATTCATTTTATACCCATGAAAAAAATCATGATTCTCCTCTCGGCCGTGCTCTTCTGCCTCGCCCCTGCGGCGGCTGCCACGGCCGACTCGCTCGCGCTCAAAGACATCACGGGCGGCAGCTATTCGCCCAGTTACGTCTACGGCGTGACGCCCATGGCCGACGGCGAAAGCTATTCGCGACTCTCCGACGACCGCAAGCGCATCGTGCGCCATTCGTTCAAGACGGGCAAGGAAATTGGCACCGTGTTCGACGTGGAGAAGGCGAAGGGCGTGAAACTCAAAGGCTTCGACGGCTACGTGCTCTCGCCCGACGAGAACCGCATCTTGATCCAGACGCAGACGAAAGCCATCTACCGCCGCTCCTTCACCGCCGTATATTATATATATGACGTGCGTACGGGAAAACTCGAGCCCCTCTCCGACGGAGGCCCGCAGCAGGTGCCGCTCTTCTCGCCCGACGGCAATCAGGTGGCATTCGTGCGCGGCGGCAACCTCTTCCTCGTCAAGCTGCTCTACGGCAACGCGGAGAGCCAGGTGACGAAGGACGGCAAGTTCAACGAAATCATCAATGGCATTCCCGACTGGGTGAACGAAGAGGAGTTTTCCACAAACCGCTCCTTCGACTTCAACGCCGACGGCACCATGCTCGCCTGGGTGCGCTACGACGAGAGCCAAGTGCCTATCTACGACATGCAGGAATTCAAGGGCTTGAGCCCCGAGCGCATGGAGTACGACGAATACCCCGGTTCGTACCGCTACAAATACCCCGTGGCAGGCGCGCGCAACGCCACCGTGTCGGTGCTGACATTCGACATCAAAAACCGCGTGACGCGCACCATGAAGGTGCCCATGGATAGCGACAGCTACGTGCCCCGCATCAAGTTTACCGACAATGCCGACAAACTCGCCATCGTGACCCTCAACCGCCTGCAAAACCAGATGGACATCTACATCGGCAACCCGCGCTCCACGGAGTGCACCCTCGCCGTGCGCGAAACCGCCAAGAAGTACATCGGAGAGTCGGCTTACGGCAGCCTTAAATTCTTCGGCAACAATTTCGCCTACCTCTCCGACCGCGACGGCTTCCGCCATCTCTATCTCTACAACCTCTCCGGGCAGCTGGTGAAGCAGGTGACGCGCGGCAGCTACGACGTGACCGATTTCTATGGCCGCGACCCCAAGACGAGCGCGTTCTACTACGCCTCGCGCCAGGAAAGTCCGCTGCGCAAAGCCGTGTATTGCACCGACAAGAACGGGCGCGAGAAGAAACTCTCCACCGAGACGGGCACCAACTCTGCCATCTTCTCGCAGGGCCTGCGCTACTTTATGAACGTCTATTCCTCCGCCGCCATGCCGCCCGTCACTACGCTGCGCTCCGCAGCCGACGGCAAGTTGCTCACGACGCTCGTGGACAACGCCGCCCTCAAGCAGCGCATTGAGCCGCTCCTCGCGCAGCACGAATTTTTCACCTTCACCACCTCGGAGGGCGTGCAGCTCAACGGCTGGATGGTGAAGCCGCGCGACTTCGACCCCGCGAAGCGCTATCCCGTCATCATGTACCAGTACAGCGGCCCCGGCTCGCAGGAAGTGACCGACTCGTGGAACCTCGGCTTCTTCGGCGGCGCGCTCTATGAAAGCTACATGGCAGGCAAGGGCTACATCTATGTCATTGTGGACGGACGCGGCACGGGCGGACGCGGTGCGGAGTTCGAGCAATGCACCTATTTGCAACTCGGCGGCAAAGAGTCGAAAGACCAAGTGGAAACGGCTCTCTACCTCGGCAAACTTCCTTACGTGGACAAAGGGCGCATCGCCATTTGGGGCTGGAGCTTCGGCGGCTTCAACACGCTGATGTCGATGAGCGAGGGTCGCCCCGCGTTTCGCGCTGGCGTGGCGGTGGCAGCGCCGAGCAACTGGAAATACTACGACACGGTCTACACCGAACGCTATATGCGCACGCCGCAGCAGAATGCCCAGGGCTATGCCGACTGCCCCATCAGCCGCGCCTCGAAACTCTCCGGCAGCCTCCTGCTCATTCACGGCACGGCGGACGACAACGTGCACTTCCGCAACTTTGTGGAGGTGAGCGAGGCTTACGTACAGGCAGACAAACCCTTCGCCCAGCAGCTTTACACCAACCGCAACCACAATATCTACGGCGGCAACACCCGTTACCACCTCTTCAAAACCATCACCCGCTTCTTCGATGAGAAATTGAAGTAGTAGGGGGGACGAAGTAGGGGGCGTTTTGCAAAACGCCCGGTTTATGATTGCCTCAATGATTTATGCCATGCGGCGCATACGGCGGGCGTTTTGCAAAACGCCCCTACTCCAAACAAACATCGGGGTGCACCATTTTCGGTGCGCCCCGATGCGTTTATTGGGATATGCTTGCATAGCGAGGCCCGCCCCGGCGGCGCTGCCGCACGGGGTGACGGGTTTGTGCCGGGTTAGTGACGGGTTTGGAGATCAAACCCGTCACTATGCAAACGTCTTACATACAGATAGATAACGACAAGTGTGACGGGTTGACAGGTTTTTCGGGGGAAAAAATTGCGTAACGCGCACGCGCGCGAGGCAATGCCTGCCCAAATATTCAGCAAAAGGTTTCGTGGAATTTTCGGAATAATGTATGTACTTTTGCGGTTCGAAGTTACGAAAAGAGTGTAATTTATTGAAAATGAGCGTAGGTTAATTGCTCTTGATAGTAATAGGTTACGATTTAGTTAGTTATCTACTGCATTATCCTTCTGCGCGTTGCGTAACCTTCAAAGAACTCTTCGTATGCAAAAGTAGCTATTTAATTCGAGATTTTGATATAAACTCCCGTTTTTTATCCCCTCATTCATAAGATTTTTCCGTAAAAGCGGTTTTGTTTGTCGGAACACCATTGCCAAAAACGAGTTTTGAACAATCGTGTGCCGACTACCGCATAGCCGGAGAAAAGGGCATTGCCTCACGCCTAAACGATGTTTAGACTGATGACGCAATGCCCCTTTCTTTTGCGTCTATGCCAAGAGGTGCTTTTACGGGCTACCAGATGATTTTTCTTTTTTAGCTGTTTTTTGTGCCGGAAGCGGAAAGTGAATGCAGAGAGTGTCAGCCTGCCCCATAAATGAAACAAGCGGCCACACACAGCGGGCAATCCGGGAAGAATGATTGTTGCCACCCGGCTGGACAAGTCCCGTCGGATCGGAAAACAATCATACTCCCTTTGTTGTGGTTTGCCCTTTTCACGCTTCCGGTGATGTCTTTTTCCTTTTGGT
>ERZ809074.4753-NODE-4753-length-10864-cov-8.834767_pt1 | contig 10864 bp, 7 predicted proteins | sample MGYA00520795_ERZ809074 | MGnify/ENA primary metagenome ERZ809074 (study PRJEB31570, sample SAMEA3212989) | Homo sapiens | biome: human-gut; feature: human gut; material: fecal | place: Sweden | collected 2011 ...
CGAAATTTTGTGAAAGCCAATGTTGTGTAACGGACGATTAATAGAAGGAAATCGACGGCATTTTAATGCCGGAAATGGTGTAAAAATATGGCAAAAAAGTCGCCGGAAAGACTATTAAAAAAGGAATAATCGGGAAAGAAGAATAATAAAACGAAAAACAAAAAAGTACAATTGCACTACGGAGAAGAAAATAACACGTGCCGCCGGATAATGTTTTTTTGCCGCAAGAAAGAGTGTGCTGCAAACAAAAAAATGCGAGCGCAAAGAGTTTAATCGCAGTGATTTTTTGAGATTGACGATTCAGCGTGTATCACGTTTAATTGCAAGCGACGGGGCGACTTTTGCGTTCGTAGCTTTGATTTCGAAAAAAACTGCGAAATTTACCGAAAAAATGGACCGAAAAAGTGAAAAATGTACGAGAAAATTTCGTAATTAACGGCTTTTTGAAGAATATGATAGTGTTTAAAATCGGGCAAAAATTGCCAAAAAACTATTGATTTTACCGCAAAAACAAGCTTTTTTACCTATTTACGAGAAATCTTCGTGAAAATTTCGGCGCATTGTCAATGCTAATCGTGGTCAAACGAGACTAAGCACCAAAAAAGAGCGTAACGATGTAAAAATTCGGAAAGACAGTTGATGTTTGAAGATATTGTGGCGATAAAACTGTTCGGCAAATTATCAAAAAAGTGTAATTGAGAGAAATCGCGCTTTTTTGAAAAAAACGAGCCGATTTTACCGTTTTTTAGCGTTATTTCGAGTAATCACAATTTATCGGTCGGATGGAAATGTATCGATTAAAGCCGGGTTGCGCCATGTAAATCTTGCCATTGCCCCCATTTTTTCTGTTTGTTTACGGCGTTTTTTGTTTTTGTGCTATGGTTGTAGTTAAAATAAGCTAAATTTATAAAACTAAGCACGAAGAATATTCGTATTGCACGAATAATTTTCGTAAACAAGAAAAAACTGTAAATTTTAGAGCAAAACCGCGGCTTTTTTAGTGTTTTTTTGCGTTTTCCAGCATGAGAAGTTATGCCGTTTATGTTTGGATATAAGGTAATTTACGAAAAATATTCGTACAAATTAAGAAGAAAATATGTAATCGATAGGTAACAGTGAAAGAAACTGCGCTTTGAAGGCTGTTTTTTTGTGATCTGTAAATTAAAACCGGGAAATAAAAAGAATGAAGAGTTTCTCGATTTTCGGAGAGGGCTTTGAACACCGTCATTTTTAAGCAACAAAATTAATATCACAAAGGATGCCGTGTTCGGTCGTCATGGTCGGGAACAAAATGCGGGAGAGTGCAATAATAAATCGGTTAAAATATATCGGCGCAAAAATGTCCTATTTTTTCAGAGGTTTGTTTTTGATTTTTCGGACTCGGCGAATATGGGTCCGAAGTTCTTATTTGTTGTTTACATTTATTGGCTGTTGTAATTTGAACGGGTATGTATTTTATGATTGCGATCGGAGATAGAGTTTTCTATGTTTGTCTATTCGGACAGTCGAGGGGACGAAAGTCCATACAAGATGAGCGGGAGACCACAGGTCTCCCCCTGCGGGGGGGTGGACAGGTCGTCCGTAGTCAGGTAGGGGCAAACTGCGTTCGCCAGCCAAGCATTTATAAAAGCCCTCTCCGTCACAATAGACTGTGCCACCTCTCCCGGAGTGAGAGGCTTTAAATGGATATCTTCTTTTTCAAGTGCTGAAAAAGAAGCAAAAAAGTCGCCGGGACACTTGCGGCTGTGTCCCGGGCTTAAAGCCCCGGGTCGCAATTATAAATTGCTCCCCGCTTTGGCTACAAACAGTCCACCGGACTGTTTGCTTAACGCGTCGCGCCCGCAACGCTTTTTTGGGTAAGTGAGTTTATAAACGCTTGTTTTCTAATTGTATGGAAAGGTGTCTGTTTTATGTAAGTTATCTTCTTTTTCAAGTGCTGAAAAAGAAGCAAAAAAGGCGTTGGCGACTACTACCGCGGCTGTGTCCCAAGCCCCGCAACGCTTTAAAGTTAGTGTGAAACTTCGCCGCGTCGCGCGCGCAACGCTTTTTGGTATTGATAGACGCAGTATTTAAAGCCTCGCCCTCCGGGAGAGGTGGCGGCGTTAACCGACGGAGAGGGTTATTGTAGGGACTTTCGTCCTCGGCTGTGTGTAGTAACTTCTTTTTTCAGGCGAAGAAAAAAGAAGTAAAAAAGTCGCCTGTGACTACTACCGCGACCGTGTCCCAAGCCCCGCAACGCTTTTTATTAATTGCGAGGCTATGTCGCGTCGCGTCCCCGCCCTACGAGATAAAACTATCCGCTTACAAATCAAACGATTTCTACAAAAAATGCGCTTCACGGGAAATGAAACGCATTGAAAAATTTTTATCTTTTAAAAACGGATATAACTTTTTTGCTGCCGATAAATCTATTTTAATGCTGATAAATCTATCGAACAGATTTTTTGGCGTGACTGAGGAAGTTTTCATGAGATTTGCGCTTATCTCATAAGTCGATTTAACCGCAAATCAACAGCTCCCGAAAAATCCATAACTCGCAAACTTTGAAGTTCCGAATCTCTGCCGGAATTTACGCCGTTGAACTTATAAATTTACACGCTCGTAAAATTTACACGGATTCGAGAATCATTTTGTCGGCGACGAGCGCGATAAACTCGCCGTTGGTGGGCTTTTCGTTATGCCCGTACACTTTTACGCCGAAAAGAGTATTGATGTTTTCGATTTTGCCGCGATTCCAGGCTACTTCGATGGCGTGGCGAATGGCGCGCTCCACCTTGGACGGGCTGGTGTCGAACTTTTTGGCAACTTCGGGATAGAGCCGCTTGGTTATCGAATTGATAATGTCGGGATTTTCCACCGCCATTTTAATGGCTTCGCGCAAAAACTGATAGCCTTTTATGTGCGCCGGAATGCCAACGGTAATAAAAATGTTGGATATTTTCTCGTCCATTTCGGTCTTTTTCGGGCGAGCGGGGATAGCGGTGCCGTTTTTCAGCTCGGCTACGCGTTGACGAAGTTCGCGGAACGAACAGGGTTTGCGCATATAGTAATCCGCGCCGAGATTTATGGCTTTCGTGACGAATTCGTCGCGGCTGAGCGCGCTCAGAACGATAATTTTTGCTTTGCCTTTCTTTATATTCTGCAAAAAGCCGAAGCCGTCGGTTTCCGGCATGACCAGATCGAGTACGACCACGTCCGGCGACAGCGCGTTAAAAAGTTCTATTGCGCTTTTGCCGTCGTGAGCCACGCCCACCACCTGGTTGTCGCCATCTTGGGCAAGCTCTTTTTCGAGTTCGGCGGTAAGGTCGGCGTTATCGTCTGCTATGAGAATGCGGTTTTTCATTATATATGTCCTCCGTTATTACGAAATATTTTTGTTTATTAGGTTTTTTTACACTTATATTGTAACATTTTGTACCCCGGAAGAGCAAGGCCGGCGGGGGTAGGAGCGCGTACGTAATATGACAGAAAGTGTATTTTTTGGGCGCAACTTGTCGAAAAAAGCCGATTTCGCAAAATTCGCACGAATTTTTGAGCCTTCCCGAGTAACACAAAAAAACGAATAAAGTGCGCCAAATAATTTTTTTCGCGATTATCGCTTGCGTAACCGCCGCCGTGTGCGATATCATAATAAAAAGCGCCGAAGAAATTTATTCCGGACAACGCCGCAATCGAAAGAGAAATGCGCTTCTATAAATCGCTCGGAGCGCCGTATATAAGTTCGTTTGCCTGCTATCTCGGCGAAGATTATCGCGCGCGCTGCGGCGTGCCCGATTTTTCCGCGCTTAAAAATTTTGTTAAAAACAAGCGGGCATGAAAAAGTAACAACAGACGGCGCAATTTAATATAAATAGAATAATGTGTTCCGACGGGATAATCCCGCATAGTAAAACAGGAAGACGAGTCAAATAATATAAAAACAAAACGAAAGACTTTTTGCATATCTTTCGTTTTCTTGCTTTTTTTGCAGGCAAAAAACACAATAAAAACATAATTTTAAAAGAGAAGGTATTGACAAAAGGTTATCATAGGTGTATAATTAAGGCAGGAACCAAATTATAACATCGGAGGAAAAAGGATATGAGGAACAAAAAGCTCAACGTTTTTGTAAACCTTATGCTGGCGACGGTAATGCTGTTGACGTGCGGCGCCTGTGCGCCGAGCAGCGGTAGCACCGAATGCGAGCACGAAGGCGTATTTATTTACAATTGCGACGCTACTGTGACTGTGGACGGAACCGAAACCGGCGTTTGCACGAAGTGCGGTCAGACGATTACGAGAACGGCAAAAGGAACCAAACTCACCGACGTGGGATGTCGCACCGAAATAGTATTGCAGGGCTACGGCACCGACGAAGATAAGGTTGTGTATACTAAAATGATCAAGGCGTTCAACAACTCTTTGTACGCTCGCCGGAACAACCTGTCGCTGCGTATGACTCAGTTCCTTGCGGACTCCGTCTATGTACAGGGTATCGAATCAGGAAATACGCTTTCTTCGGATAACAAAGTCGATATTATTTTCGTAAACGACAGATATCTCAAGAAATGGGCGAATGAAGGGTTTATGGTACCGTTGCCGCAGAAGCATTCTTCCATGCTCGACGGCATGTATTCGGGTCTGAAATCAAGCTACCGTTACAACAAAAACGGAGCAACGTCCGATGAAGACGATCCGCTTTGGGGCGTGCCGGTGACCGCTTCTTCGACGGCTGTTTACTACAATCGCCGCGCAATGGAAAACGCCGGAGTGATAGTGATCTCGGTTGCAGACGACGTGGTTACCGAGGCAAATTTCGATAAGTTAGCCGCAATGTATGCGGGCTTGACCGAGGATATGATCGGCAAAAATCTTCTCGATTTGTGGAACCAAAACAAAATTGCAGATAAGTTCGGACAGTATCGCGACGCTTGCGGAAACCGCGACGGCAAAACAAATTCCGGAGCCGGTTTCGAGGCGGACGTGCTTGCGAAAAACGATATCGTCGTTCCCGCAAAGGGCTATTTCAGACAGGACTGCGAAAACAACTATTCCGCAGGTAGAACGTGGGTAAACCCCAATGCCGAGGGCGTGAACAAAACAGTAAAGGTGTTCAACGCGTCGATTGCCATGAACTGGGACGAACTCGAAGACCTTGCGCGGCTTTTGTCGCAGGCAAATATAAATAAGAATACGCACGGGCGCACGACCGCGGCGGGAAGAAGCGAAGCCACCGATTACGGCTACTACAACCAGTGGAGCACCGATTACGTCCGGTCGGTGGGCGGCGACTTTTTGAAGGATCTTACCGGTGAAGGGATGTGGGCGTTCGGACTGGACATTGGTCGGCAAACTACCTCGTAACCGCAAACGCGCTTGATAAAACCGACGAAAACGGAAACAAGTACTATCTCGGCGTAAACACCGGCACGCATTACAAAGCGGGCGATACGCTTAAATATCTGGATAAAATGGACGTCAAACAGTTTGCCCCAATAGTCGGCGAGGATGGAAATTATCGCACGGACGAGAACGGGAACGTCGTATTTAACGACGGAGATATGCTTATTCCGGCTGAAAACGGCGGCGTACGCATTTATAATCGCGAAACAGGCAAAATGAGCGAAGTGCTTGGCGGCACTCCCGAGTCCGCAACTTACGACGGCTGCATAAGAGCCGAAATCAAGGGAAACGCAACCGACGATATTTCCGCTAATCCCAATGCGAAATTTGTCGTTCTCCATTCCGCTAAGGCGGCAATGCAGAGATACGGAAGCATAGCGGCTAAAGAAACGGGCATTTTCCCCGAGACCAAAGGAACTCAGATCGGGTTTGACACCATTAAAAAGTTTGCCGAAGGAAAAGTTGCCATGGTGGTTGAGCACAGCTCGGAAAAGAACAGACTTAGCGCAGCCGCAAAAGAAAACGACGTCGAATGGGGCGTGGCTCCGCTTGCCGTGTACAAAGAGTACAAAAATCCGCAGTCGAACGACGTAACCGTAAAGGCAGAGGGCGTAAAGACGGGCGTCGGCGAGTCGATTGCGCTGTGCATAACGAAGACCTCGAAAAACGCCGATAATGCGCTAAAAGTAATCGAATGGCTGACGAGCGACCTTATGGAAGTTGCCGGCACGCACGAACGCGCGGGGCAATACTTCAAAGCTCAGGCGGGATCGCTTTCCGTCCGTCCCACCACCGAACAGTATTCTACGTTTATCAAGGAAGATGAAAAAAATCTCAATCTCGAACTTTTCTTCGACGCGCTCGAATACGGACGCCCCGGCGAGTGGAGCTACCTTTCCGATAACGCGTGGTATGACGACGTTTATTCATGGGGGCAAAATCAAGGCTCGTCGCTTTCCGTTAACTTGGCACTCGTGAAATACTCGTACTTCTTCGGCGACGGACAATATCGCTTATTGTACACCAACTGTCTCAAAACGGAATAAATTAACCGAAAATAAAAAAAGCGTAAGGGCTGCCCTTGCGCTTTTTGCTTTTTATAATCAAATTCCGGAACGGAAATCGGATAAATCGGTATAAAATCGGATTAACGATAAATCGGTGATGAAATTTATTGTCGGATATGACTTTTTATCCGGTTTTTTGCTTCGTTTGCGATATTCCGAGGGGAAAAGACCGGTTTGCTTTTTGAAAAACGGGGTAAAAACAGAAAAAATCAGTTGAAATAGTCGATTTGCATGGCTTTACGGACGGAAGAAAGCGTTTCCGCTGCAGTTTTTTCGGCTTTAATGCAGCCGGCGCGCAGAATTTCCTTGACTTCGGGAATGCGGTTTGCCCATTCGAGCCGGCGCTCGTAAATGGGTTTAAGCTCGCTTTGAAGCACTTTAGACAGGAATTTCTTTATTTTCACGTCGCCCAGACCGCCTTTGCGGTAGTGTGCTTTAAGTTGGTCGAGATTACTGTATTCGGGCAAAAATTCGGCAAAGTGTTCGGGTTTTGCGAATGCGTCGAGGTAGGTAAAAACAGTATTGCCTTCCACTTTTCCGGGGTCTTCCACGCGGATGTGGTCGGGATCGGTGAACATGCTCATTACCTTTTTGTGAATTTCTTCGGGGCTATCGGCAAGATAGATGCAGTTGCCCAGCGATTTACTCATTTTTGCCTTGCCGTCGATACCGGGAAGGCGTCTGCAATCGGCATTTTCGGGCAGAACCATTTCGGGTTCGATAAGAGTTTCGCCGTACACCGAGTTGAATTTATGCACGATTTCGCGGCACTGTTCAAGCATGGGAGCCTGATCTTCGCCTACCGGTACAGTGGTGGCTTTAAAAGCCGTTATGTCCGCCGCCTGGCTTATCGGATAGCACAAAAAGCCTACGGGAATGCTGTTTTCAAAGTCGCGCATTTTGATTTCCGATTTGACCGTCGGGTTGCGCTGGAGCCGAGACAGCGTTACGAGGTTCATGTAGTAGAACGTAAGCTCGGTAAGCTGGGGAACGGCGGACTGAATGAAAATAGTGGATTTTTCCGGGTCGATTCCGCATGCGAGATAGTCAAGAGCGACTTCTAAAACATTGGAACGCACTTTTTCGGGATGCTCGGCGTTGTCGGTAAGAGCCTGCGCGTCGGCAATCATAATATAAATGTCGTCGTATGCGCCGCTGTTTTGCAGCTTGACGCGTTCGCGAAGAGAGCCGACGTAGTGACCGATATGAAGTCTGCCGGTGGGGCGATCGCCCGTGAGAATTACTTTTTTCATGTTATCCTCCGTTTTTTCCGTTTACTACGGAACGAATTTTGAAAATTACTTTTATTATAATAAATTGCGTATTTTTGTCAAAAAATTACTTGATTAAAGCAAACCGGAGTGAATTATGCAGTTTGCGGTGGCGACGTTGGTCGCGATGGGTATGTCGTATACGACGGCTATGCGCAAAAGTGCCTTGACGTCGGGGTCGTGCGGCTGCGCTTCGAGAGGATCCCACAAAAAAACTATTGCGTCTATCGTGCCTTCTGCCACACACGCGCCTATTTCGAGGTCGCCGCCCATAGGTCCGGACAGGAATTTTTTGACGGTAAGTCCGGTTTTTTCGGCTACTAAGCCTGCGGTTGTACCCGTTCCGCACAGGTCGAAAGAGGAAAGTTTTTCTTTATTTTCGGTTGCCCAGGCAATCATATCGGCTTTTTTGTGGTCGTGAGCGACCAGCGCGATTACTTTTTTATCCATAATATTCTCCGTAAAAGCGTCGTTGCGTTTAATAATGCCGAAAAACGGCGTTATTAAAGCACTTGAAAGCAAGTTTTTCGTTTATAGTTTAACATATTTTTTGTTTTTTTTCAAGCGATAAAAGCTTTTAATATTCCAAGTCGCGGTCGTGATCGTCGATAAATTGCCAGAAAGCGTCGAATTCCTTGTGCGACACGCTTCCGCCGCGCGACAGAATAAGATAGTCGCCGTGCTGCCAGCGATATTTTATTTCGGTGGGAACAAATCCGTTTTTCTCGTAAAAATCCAGGCGTTTAACGCGCTGGTCGCGGTTTTTCGCCCGTTCTTCGGCGGGATCTTCAACGTCCACAATAACCTTGTAATTTTTTTTGATATCGCATATCGTGTTTATTATCCGCGAGCCGTAGCCTTCGTCGCGCTTGTCGGGCGCAACGGCAAAATATATCACGTGAGAAATATTAAGACAGGTAAGCACGCTTGCAAAGCCCACGAAAGCGTTTTCGTCGAAAAACGCCAGTAAATCGCCCACGTTTTGTTTGTCGTTCACAAGATAATTAAGCCCTCGTCCGCGTTCGTTGGAAGGGAAAGCGGTTTCATATAGCTTTTCGATTACGGGAAGAGAAAGATCGTCTTCCCTGGTGATTTTTTTATAACTTAGCATAAATTCCTTTTTGCGTGGTTTTTTTCTTTGGAATTCAATTATAGCACTTTTATAAAAAACCGACAAGCGTTTTTCGCGAGGCAATCAAAATATATCGTGATTTTTGCGGGAGAGACGTAACAATGCGGCATTGGGGTGAATGTTTTTTTGAACTTATTCCGCGGGGAGAGGTTTGTCCCCCGCCAAGCGTTTATAAAAGTAATACCCGCAAAAAAACACCCGCCCAATAAAAAAGGACGGGTGTTGCAAATATTTTAATAAAAATCGGGCAAGAAAGCCTTATTACACCAATCGTACCGGCAAAACGAGATACAAAAGGTCTTCGGCGGAACCGGACGGAGTGACTACGCAGGGCTGCACGGCGTCGTTGAACGAAAGCGTCATGCATTCGCTGCCGATGTATTTGATAAGCTCGGTGAAATAGCGCGCGTTGAATGCGATGGAAAGGTCCTTGCCTTCCAGTTTAATGTCCAGATGCTCGTCGATTTTGCCCATTTCGCTGCCCGACGAAACGTCCATAATATTTTCGTGTACGTCGAGACGAACCAGGTTGTTTCTGTCCGAGCGGGCGAGAAGAATGGCGCGTTCCAGGCTGGACTCGAAAGCTTCGACAACCACGGTTGCGCGCGTTTCGAAACGTTGCGGAATTATGCGGCGGTAGTCGATATAATTGCCGTCAAGCACTCTTGCGGTTATGCATGTGTGACCGAGATCGACCGCCACGTAATTTTTCTGGAACAAAACCGAGATGGGCTGTTCGTCGTCTTCGATAAGGCGGCTTATTTCGTTTAAACTGCGCGCGGGAATAACCGCCGAAACGTTGCCGTCGCTGTGCTCGGTGGTTTTAACGCACTTTGCCAGGCGGTATCCGTCGGTTGCGACAGCGGTAACGTCGCCGTTTTCCACCGTGAAGCACACGCCTTTCAGAATGGGACGGGATTCGTCGGCGGAAACGCAGAACGATACGCGATTGATGATATCTCGCAGATTTTTACCCAAAAACGTAACTTTTTGCGCGCTTTCCAGTTTTTTGATTACCGGAAACTCGTCCACGGGCAGGCAATTAAGCTCGCCCTCGGAGTCGCGATAGCGTATTTTCATCTTGTTGTCGCCGAAAACGCTGAGTTCGACGCGCTCGGAGTCGAGTTTTTTTACGAATTCGGCAAAAAGTCTGCCGGGAACGACTGCCGAACCTTCCACTTTGACTTCGGCGGAAATGGTTTTTTCGATAGCCAGTTCCATATCGGTTGCGGTAAGCTTGATCGCGCCGTCGAAACACTCCAGTTTTATTCCTTCCAGCACGGGATTTACCGTTTTGGTGCCTGCCGCTTTGATAACTTTACCCACCGCGTCGGACAAATCGTAGCCGTTGCAAACTATTTTCATATCGCACCTCGTAAATGTAAAAGAATTTTTCACTTAAATTATATCACCGCGCGAAAAAAAAGTCAATCCCCTGTCGCATTTTCGCTTAAATAAGAATGCTCGCCACTAGAGCGTTTCGGGGAAAGGACGTTCCGAAGCCGAGGCTCGGACCGTTTTTCCGGGAATAAGAGCAAAGGAAGGCGCGGTAAATTAACAGAAATTACCTTGGAAAAAACCGCAAGTTTCTATTCTTTTTAAATATAATATATATGGCAAGGGTATTTTGTTGCGGAAAAGGAGAAAGAAATGCCGAGCGAAAATAATTTGTTTGCTACAAAACTCGTCTTTTGTCGGCGTAACGCAATTGTTCGCCTGCCGCGCACTACACACATAAAAACGGTAAAACGCATGTGGGGTTTTTGTAAAAAATAAAAAAACTTCTTGACAACTACGCTCTTGTGTGTTATAATTACCGTATACGAATATAACCTAACCGGAATGATGGGAAGGCAAAAAGACGAAATTCGCTTTTTTGATTGTTTCGCACGGTTGTAAAGTGAAAACCGCGTGTCAGAACACGCAAAAAAATTTCAATTTTTTCATAGGAGGGTTTATGAAAAAGAAACTGGCAATGTTGTTGGCATTGGTGCTGGCATTCGGAGGAACGA
>ERZ809074.4758-NODE-4758-length-10861-cov-27.279289_pt1 | contig 10861 bp, 9 predicted proteins | sample MGYA00520795_ERZ809074 | MGnify/ENA primary metagenome ERZ809074 (study PRJEB31570, sample SAMEA3212989) | Homo sapiens | biome: human-gut; feature: human gut; material: fecal | place: Sweden | collected 2011 ...
GCATGTCGGCTTCGTTCTCGACGGTGACGGGACATTCGTACACGCCGCCCTCGCAGGCTTTGGCGATGTTCGCGCGGCGCATCTCGGAGAGCGTGCGCGGGAAGCAATCACGGGAGACGGCGATGAGGCCGAGCTTGACATTGGGGATGTTTTCAAACATGATACCTTTCCTCCTTAGTTTTCGGTAATATCGATATTTTTGCCGGTCAGGCCGATGTGCGCGCCGGACTTTGCCTCGCCGGAATCCGGATGGGCCAACAGCCACTTGTTGCGGGCGGTCATCCATGTATCTTCTTCGCTCTGCGGCTCGAATGCGGGCTTTTCCGTGTTCGTGCCCTTCGGCAGGACGACGGCGACGCGGAAGCCGGTCTTTGCGGTCTGGCAGGGTGCGTAGTGGAGCGTCGTGCCGTAGACCTCGACGGCCGTGCCCGCCGGGACGCGGAAGGCCTTGACCTTCGCGGTGTCGAGCTGGCCGTCTTCGATCTCGTCTTCTTTTGCAAGCAGGAGAATAAAATCCTGCTCGCCGACGTTGATCTCACTGTCCCGGTGGTACTCAAGGCAGTTGAGCTTCGTGTTATAGCCCCAGCACATGCCGATCTGGATGGGCAGACCGCCATAGGCCCGATTCTGCATCGCGTCAAAGATGCCGCAGGTCTCGAGCGCTTCGATGGCCGGTTCGTAGGCCGTGCCGCGCTCGGGCATGGGGACGGTCTGCATGGCTGCGACGAGCGCAGCCGTGTCAAAGCCGGTCAGCACCTTGCCGTAGGGCCGAAACTCCGGATCGGAAACGGAATAAATCTTCATAGTTCCTCCTTATACCGTCGCGGCGAAGAAATCCTTCAGCGCGGGATAGAGCTTTTTGAAATTCTGATAGCGCGCCTCGTACTTTGCCGTCAGCGCTGCATCCGGCTCGGTCGTGGATGCGACCTCGACGAGCTTGTCCGCCGCCTCCTGCACAGAGGCGAACTTGCCGCAGCCGACCATCGCCAGCATCGCCGCGCCGTAGCCGGGGCCCTGCTCGGTCTTGACCATGTCGAGGGGGATGCCGAGGACGTTGGCGAAGATCCTGCGCCACAGGGGGCTCTTCGCGCCGCCGCCGCAGACGTTCGAGCGCGGGATGGCAATGCCAAGGGACTTCGCGACCTCAAACGAGTCGCGGATGGCAAATGCCACGCCCTCGAGGACAGCCTGCACGAGATCCGACCGTCTGGTGTCCATCGTCATGCCGGTGAAGGTGCCGCGGGCGTTCGTATCGTTGATGGGGCTGCGCTCGCCCATGAGGTACGGCAGGAAATAGACGTGGTTCTCACCGAGCTTTTCGTCGGTGATATCCGCCTGTTCGCCCGCAAAGTCGGAGGTCTTCAGAATTTCCTCGCACAGCCACTTGTTGCAGCTCGCGGCTGAGAGCATACAGCCCATCAGGTGATAGCCGCCGTCGGCGTGGGCAAAGGCGTGCAGGGCGTTGTTGGGGTCGACGCCGAATTTGCCGGACGAGATGAAGATCGTGCCGGACGTGCCGAGCGAGATATTGCAGCCGCCCGCGCCGACCGTGCCGGTGCCGACCGCCGCCGCGGCGTTGTCGCCCGCGCCGGCCACAACCTTGACGGTCTCCGGCAGGCCCAGCGTCTGCGCGGCTTCCTTCGTCAGCGTGCCGACGACCGCAAAGCTCTCAAAGAGCTGCGGCATCTGGCTTTCCGAAACGCCGCAGATGTCAAGCATTTCCTTTGACCAGCACTTGTGCTGCACGTCAAGCAGCAGCATGCCGGAGGCGTCGGAGTAATCGCAGGCGTAGACGCCCGTGAGCTTGTAGGTCAGGTAGTCCTTCGGGAGCATGATCTTTGCGATCTTTTTGAAGTTCTCCGGCTCGTTTTCGCGCATCCAGAGGAGCTTCGGGGCGGTGAAGCCCGCGAAGGCAATGTTGGCCGTCAGCGAGGACAGCTTGTCTTTGCCGACGACGTTATTGAGATAGTCGACTTCTTTGGACGTGCGCCCATCGTTCCACAAAATCGCTGGACGGATGACGTTGTCGGCTTCATCCAGCGCGACAAGGCCGTGCATCTGCCCGCCGGAGCCGATGCCTGCAACTTCACTTGCGTCAAAGCCGCGCAGCAGCTCGGGAACACCGGTCACAACTGCGCTCCACCAGTCCTCGGGCTTCTGCTCCGACCAGCCGGGGTGTGGGAAGATGAGGGGGTACTCGTGCGTGACCTCGTTCACGATCGCGCCGGCCTCGTCGACCAGCAGCAGCTTGCACGCGGATGTGCCGAGATCGATACCGATAAAATACATGGCTGCCTCCTTTTCCGCCGCAGCCGCCGGGGGCAAACTGCGCCGCAACATTTATGAACTGATTTTATAATTCTTTTTTATAAAATTCAATCACCTGCGCGGATTTTTTTCAATTTTTGTTGGTTCTGCTCAAAATCACATGGAAATCTTCGTATATTCTACACGTCATCTTTTTCTTTTAAAAAATTCACGTCTTGACTTTTATAAAAGTTCTGATAAAATAGAAGTAAAATCGCAAGAATTTTGGAGGTGACCGGCATGGCGGAGGTCTCTGCCCTCGACCAGACCATCAGCGCCCGCCGCAGGCAGACGCGCAGCAGCATCTACCGGTATTTGTACGAGGCGGGCGTCCCCTGCTCCAAGCAGCAGATCGCCGCGGCCCTGGGCCTCAGCCTGCCGACGGTCTATCAGAACCTGACGGAGCTGGCCGCGGCCGGGCTCATCGGTGAGGCGGGCATGCAGCCGTCCTCCGGCGGGCGGCCGGCCACGCAGCTTTCGATCCTCGCGGACGCGCGGCTCTCCGCGGGCGTGTGCATCACGCGGCAGCGGCTGCGCTTCATCCTGACGGACCTGAGCCGCCGCGAGCTCGGCTATAAGGACGTCCGCCACCAGAAGGACGTCTCCGACCCGGACTACAGCGCGTTCCTCGCCGCGCAGCTCGAGCGGTTTCTGGATGAGAATGGGGTCGACCGGGGGAAGCTTCTGGGCGTCGGCGTTTCGCTCGCGGGCGTCATCTCCGCGGAGAGCCGCTCGATCCTCTTCGCGCCGACGCTGGCGCTGCGCGACGTGCCGTTTTCGCAGCTCCTGCAGGCCATCCCCTACCCCACGCGGCTGGAAAACGACGGGACCTGCGGCGGCTTTGCCGAGTGGTTCTCCTCACCCGGCACGCGAAATATCGCCTTTTTGTCCATTGAGGACGGCGTGGGCGGCTCTGTGCTGGTCAACGGCGCGCAGTTCACCGGCGACAACGGCCGCAGCGGCGAATTCGGCCACATGTGCGTTGAGCCCGGCGGGCTGCCGTGCAAATGCGGCCGCCGCGGCTGTCTGGAGGCCTATTGCTCCGCCACACGGCTGACGGAGGTCTCCGGCGTGACGCTGCGGGAATTTTTCCTCGGCGTCGAGTGCGGCAACAGCGCCTACCGGACGCTGCTGGATGATTATCTGCGCCATCTTGCCATCGGCATCCACAACATCCGCCTCGCGCTCGACTGCGACGTCGTGCTCGGCGGCTTCATGGCGAAGTTCCTCGAGCCCTACCTGCCGCAGCTGCGCGACCAGCTCGCCCAGCTCGACCCCTTCGACGCCGCCGGCACCTACCTCCACCTCAGCCGCTACCCCAAGCACGCCGCCCTGATCGGCGCCGCGCTCTACTTCGTCAAACAGTTCCTCGATCAGGTGTGAGACGCAGCTTATGCCTTCCCCTATGAGGGGAAGGTGGCACGGCGAAACCGTGACGGATGAGGTGGGGCAGTTTCGTCTACGCAGCGCTGTCCACCTCATCAGTCAGCCTGCGGCCGACAGCTTCCCCTCATAGGGGAAGGCATTGGGTGCCTGCAAATTCATAAAACTTCCCCGCAAGAAGGTGCAGCCTGACAAACTCAGACTGCACCTTCTATTTGTGGCAAATATTCTAAGGCAACCAGCTGCAAATTTGATACCCACGTATCAGGCGGCGCGCAGCAGAACCTCGTAGGATGACCATCGGGTGGAACGACGCCTGAAACATTGGGACTTGCCTGAATTTAGAGGCAGGAAGCGCCAAACGGAACCCAGCGCCCCTTTTCTCCCCTATCTTTTCCCGCGCATGGGAAAAGATAGGGCCGTCGGAGACACGTCAGAAACGACCACGGCGGAACGAGCCGCCGCAAGCGACGTCTCTTTTCCTCTGTGCTCGTTTCTTCCTTTCCAAACCGCAAGCTGAACTTGCGGTTTGGGTTTTTCTATGCAAATCTGCTACAACCTCTCAGTCTCGGCTGCGCCGAGCCAGCTCCCCTGGGAGGGGAGCCTTGGGATCTCATGCTTCCCGGACGGGGATGGTGATCTCGGTGACGAATTTTTCGGTGTCGTTCGTCAGGCCGTAGTCGAGCAGGGTGATCTCGCGGGAGAAGCCGTCCGGCTGCAGGTGGTTTGCGCGGATGTAGTCCATCAGACGGCGGTAGCGCTCCGGCGACTGCAGGTGGCTGCAGTCGGTGATGCGCAGCGTCTGCCCCAGCCAGAACAGGCGGCAGGGGCCGCAGTCCACACGCTCGATCACGTCGAGCTGCGTCGTCTGTGCCTCGCGCAGCTGGCGCAGGCGGTTGTCGATCTTGCGCTCGATGCGAGCGAGCTCCTGCTGCCGCCGGGCGACCTCCTGCTTCTGCTGGCGAAGCTTCTCCTCGATGCGGCCCACGTCGCGGTTCTGCAGAAAGTCCGCGATCTGCGGCAGGGGCATATCCAGCGCGCGCAGATGAAAAACAGCGAGCCTGCGGCGTTCGCCAGCCCCATCGGCAGCAGCGTCTGCGGAAACAGCCGGGACGTCAGGTACGCGCCGGGGATGCGGACGCAGACGATCGACAGAAAATTATGCAGAAACGACAGCCCGGACCGCCCGCAGGCGCAGAAATAACCGCTGAAGCTGAACTGCACCCCGGCAAAGAAGCTGTCCCAGATGTACCCGCGCAGATACTGTCCCCCGGCCAGCACCGCCGCCTGGTCCGGCGTGAACAGGCCCACCAGCGCCTCGGCAAGAAGCTGCACCGCAACGACCGTGACCGCTCCAAACCCGCAGGCCAGGCCGATGGCCCAGAACAGGGTCTGCTTCGCCCGCTCCGGCTTTCCAGCGCCGAGATTCTGCGCGCCCAGCGCGGAGACCGCCGACAGCATCGACGACGGGACGAGGAACAGAAAGCCGATGATCTTCTCCACGATCCCGACGGCCGTGATCGGGCAGCGGAGCAACAGCAGCCCGGCCGTCAGCACGAGCGAGAGCGACAGAAACAGCGTCACCGTATTGCCCGTGGCCGCGGCGGCCTGCGGCCGGTCGTCCGCGCCGATGGCCCGCGCGATCGAGACCGTCGTGCCCATCGCCAGCCCCACGATCATGACCGTCAGCATGTGCATGACCTGCGAGCCGACGGCGACGGCCGTCGTCCCCGCGACGCCCTCATACTGGCCAATGATGAACAGGTCCGCCATCCCATAGAGCGTCTGCAGCAGGTAAGACAGCAGATACGGCAGCGAAAACCCGATCAGCTGCCTGCCCACGCTGCCGGTCGTCAGATTCTTTTCCATCCGGATCCCTCCCTTTTGCCCCGTATGATAAACCCTGCAATCGTTGCAAAGTCAAGCCCCGCACGCAGAAAAACGCAGAGGAGGCGGGCGACTTGCACCTCAAAACCAGATTTCACGGGCAGATGTCCGACACGTTCCATGCGGCCGTGTTCGTCACGCTCTCGGGCGGCTTTCAGGACGCCTATACCTATATCTGCCGCGGGCAGGTCTTTGCCAACGCGCAGACGGGCAACATCGTGCTTCTGAGCGCGGCGCTGCTGCGGGGCGACTGGGCCGTGTGCCTCAGGTATGCGATCCCTCTCCTGTCCTTCGTGTTCGCCGTCGGCGCGGGGCTTGGCAGCTTCGTGACGGAGGCGGCGGACATCCGCGCCATCTGGGTCTGCTGCGGGCTGCTGCTGGTGAGCTTCGCGCTGATGTTCGTGCGCGACGAGCGCGAGAGCTGAGCTTCCTATCAAAAAAAGTCAAGGAATGTTCACAAAACGTTCCTTGACTTTTCATATTTTTTGCTTATAATTTAGTTTGATATTGAACAGTTCGATATTGGAGGTCTTTTGTATGCCGGAACCGATGCTGACCGCTTCTGTCATGTTTGCCAACGCGGCGAGATTCGCCGACGCCTATCATACCGCCATCGCGCCGCTGTGCGCGTCGACGGGGCTGCCGCCGGCGGCGGCCGACATCCTGCTGTTTCTGGCCAACAACCCCGGCTGCGAGACGGCGGGCGAGATCTGCCGGATGCGGGGGATGAAGCCCGCGCTCGTGTCGTTCCACATCGACCGGCTCGTGGGCGAGGGCTATCTGCTCCGCCAGCCCGTCCCCGGCGACCGGCGCAAGACGGCGCTCGTGCTGACCGCGCAGGCGCAGCCCATCGTCGCCGAGGGGCGCGAGCTGCAGCGGGCCTTCGCCGACCGGCTGGCCGAGGGGCTGAGCGCGGAAGATCTGGCGCACTTCCGCCGCTGCGTCGCCATCTTTGACCGCAATATCGAGCAGATCCGCGCCGAAAAATCCAAAAGAACGGAGATCCAGAACCCATGATCCAGCTACTCAAACGTATGCGCAGACGCGAAGCGCTGATGGCGCTGCTCTGCGCGGTCCTGGTCGTCGGGCAGGTCTATTTTGACCTGCGGCTGCCGGACTATATGACCGAGCTCACCAAGCTCATCAAAACGCCCGGCAGCAGCACGGGCGATATCCTGTCCGTCGGCGGAGAAATGCTGCTGTGCACGCTGTGCAGCGCCGTGCTCGCCGTCGGCTGCGGGTATCTGTCCGCGCGGACGGCTGCGGGCTTCAGCTTTTCCGTGCGCCGTGACCTGTTCCACCACGTGATGGACGCGGGCAGCGAGGAGATGCAGACCTTCTCCGTCCCCAGCCTCATCACGCGCACGACCAACGACATCACTCAGATCCAGATGATCGTCGCGATGGGCCTGCAGATGCTCATGAAGGCCCCGATCATGGCCGTGTGGGCCGTGATCAAGATCCTCGGCAAGAGCTGGACGCTCTCGGCCGTGACAGCGGGCTTCGTCGTGGCGCTGGTCACGCTGGTGCTGCTCATCATGTCGAGCTGCCTGCCCCGGTTCCGCAGGGTACAGAAGAAGACGGACGAGATCAACCGCGTCGCCCGGGAGAATCTGACCGGCATCAACGTCGTGCACGCCTTCGGCGCGGAGGACTATCAGAACAAGAAATTCGACGGCCCGAGCCGCGATATGATGGACCTGCAGCTGAAAAACCAGCGTCTTTTCGCCCTGCTGCAGCCCGCGATGGGCCTCGGCATGAACGGTCTCGCGCTCGCCATCTACTGGGTCGGCGCGGCGCTGGTCGAGTCGATCGCGCGGACGGATATGGCCGGGCGGCTGACGATGTTCACGAATGTGCTCGTGTTCAGCACGTATGCGACGTACGTGGTCATGTCGTTCATGATGCTCGAGATGATCTTCATGCTGCTGCCGCAGGCGCAGGTCTCGGCGGAGCGCATCAACGAGGTGCTGAACACGAAGCCCCAGGTCGTCGAAGGCTCGAAGACCGAAGGGCGCGAGACCGGCACGGTCGAGTTCCGCGACGTCTCCTTCCGCTATCCCCATGCAGCCGCCGACGAGCTCGAGCACATCAGCTTCCGCGTCGAGCGCGGCCAGACGCTCGCCATCATCGGCGCGACCGGCAGCGGCAAGACGACGCTCGCCGGCCTCATCCCGCGGTTCTATGACGCGACGCAGGGCACCGTTCTGGTCGACGGCGTCGACGTGCGGGATTATACCTTTGACGCCCTGTACGACAGGCTCGGCTACGTGACGCAGAAGGCCGTGCTCTTCTCCGGCACCGTGCAGGACAATATTTTCTTCGGCCAGAGCGAAGCCGCGGATACCGACGAGACACTGCAGCAGGCGCTGCAGCTGTCGCAGGCGGCAGAGTTCGTGGACCGCTACCCGGAAAAGGCCGCGCACCCCATCGCGCAGCTGGGCCGGAACGTCTCCGGCGGGCAGAAGCAGCGGCTGTCGATCGCGCGGGCGCTGGCAAGACGGCCGGAGATCCTGATCTTCGACGATTCGTTCTCCGCGCTGGACTATAAGACCGACGCGACCCTGCGCGAAGGGCTTGCAAAGCAGCTGCCCGGCACGACGAAGATCATCGTCGCCCAGCGCATCAGCACCATCCGCCACGCGGATCAGATCCTCGTCCTCGACCGCGGCAAGATCGCCGGGCTCGGCACGCATGACGCGCTGATGGCGTCCTGCCCCGTCTACCGGGAGATCGCCATGTCGCAGCTGAGCGAGGAAGAACTCAAAAAAGGAGGCGCATCCAAATGAGACCCAACATGCGTCCAACGGAAAAAACAGACCTCAAGGGCGCACTGCGCAGTCTGACGGTCTATCTGCAGAAGAGCCTCGGCGTGATCCTTCTCGCGCTGGTGCTGGCGGCACTCAGCGCCGTGCTGACCATCATCGGGCCGGATCAGGTCGGTAAGATCGCGACGCTCATGTCCGAGGGCCTGGTTGGCGGCATCGACCTTGCCGCGGTGGCGCGCGTCGGCGTGCTGCTGGCCGTCATCTACGGGCTGAGCGCGCTGTTCGGCTTCATCCAGCACTATATCATGGCGAGCGTCACGCTCAAAATGTCCTACCGGATGCGCGGCGAGCTGTCGGAAAAGATCAACCGCGTGCCGCAGAAATATTTCAACTTCCACGCGCAGGGCGATATCCTCAGCCGCATCACCAACGACGTCTCCACGCTCCAGCAGGGTCTGACCAACAGCCTGCCGACGATCATCTCGGCCGCGACGCAGTTTATCGGCTGCCTCATCATGATGTTCGCGACCGAGTGGCGTCTGGCGCTGGCCGCGCTGGGCATCACGCTGGTGGGGCTCCTGCTGACGGTGCTCATCATGTCCCGCTCGCAGAAGTACTTTACCGCCCGGCAGGAGAGCCTCGGCGCGCTGAACGGCTATGTGGAGGAGATGTATTCCGGCCACGAGGTCGTGCGCATCTCCCGCGCCGAAGCGCCCGTCGGGGAGAAGTTCGACACGCTCAACGACGCGGTCTACGACGCCAACTGGCGCTCGCAGTTCCTCTCCGGCATCATGCAGCCGCTCATGAACGTCATCGGCAACCTGTCGTATGTCGCCGTGTGCGTGCTGGGGTCGATTTTGGCTCTGCAGGGCATCATCGACATCGGCGTCATCGTCTCGTTCATCCTGTACGTGCGCCTGTTCACCTCGCCCCTGACCCAGATCGCGCAGGGCATGACGAACCTGCAGACGGCCTCCGCCTCCGCGCACCGCATCTTCGACTTCCTCGCGAGCGAGGAGCTGCCGGACGAGCAGGCAAAGCCGCAGCTGCCCCGCCCGATCCGCGGCGCGGTCGATTTCGAGCATGTCCGCTTCAGCTACCCGGATTCCCCGGATAAGATCATCATCAAGGACTTCTCCGCCCACGTCGCCCCCGGCCAGAAGGTCGCCATCGTCGGCCCCACCGGCGCGGGCAAAACGACGATGGTCAATCTGCTGATGCGCTTCTACGAGCTGACGGACGGCTGCATCAAAATTGACGGCGTCCCGACGACGGACATCCAGCGCGAGGACGTGCAGCGCCTGTTCGGCATGGTGCTGCAGGACACGTGGCTGTTTGAGGGCACGGTCCGTGAAAACCTCGTCTACAACCTCCCCGGCGTGACCGACGCGCAGCTTGAGACGGTCTGCCGCGCCTGCGGGCTGGATAAATTCGTCCATTCTCTGCCCGAGGGCTTCGACACCGTCCTGTCTGAGAGCACGAGCATCTCCGCCGGGCAGAAGCAGCTGCTGACCATCGCCCGCGCCATGCTGCAGAACGCGCCCATGCTCATCCTCGACGAGGCGACGAGCTCCGTCGACACGCGCACCGAGCTTCTCATCCAGCGCGCGATGGATCATCTGACGGAAAACCGCACGAGCTTCGTCATCGCCCACCGCCTCTCGACGATCAAAAACGCCGATCTCATCCTCGTCATGAAAGACGGCGACGTCATCGAAAGCGGCACCCACGACACCCTCATGCAGCAGGGCGGCTTCTACGCAGCCCTCTACAACAGCCAGTTCGAGCAGGCGTCGTAAAAAGGCTTCCCCCTACGGAGTGAGGTCGTACACCGCCCCCTGCCTTTCCCTATGAGGGGAAGGTGGCACGGCGCAGCCGTGACGGATGAGGTGGAGGCACTTGCGTCTACGCGGCGCGGCCCACCTCATCAGTCAGCCTAACGGCTGACAGCTTCCCCTCATAGGGAAAGCCTTTGGGGGGGCGCAACCTCAAGCCTCCCCTTTCAGGGGAGGTGGCTCGGCGCAGCCGAGACGGAGAGGTCGTTTCGAATTTGTGACAACCTCTCAGTCAGCCTTCGGCTGCCAGCTCCCCTGCAAGGGGAGCCTTGGAGCCTGCAAATTCATAAAACCTCCCCGCAAAAAGGTGCAGTCTGACAAACTCAGACTGCACCTTCTATTTGCTGCAAATATTCAAAGGCAACGACTCATAAAACTGATTCCTACATATCAGGCGGCGCGTACCAAGACGCCCGTGAGGTGACTATCGTGTGGAACGACGCCTGAAACATTGAGACTCACCTGAAATCAGATGCAGGAAGCACCAAACGCAACCAAGCGCCCCTTTTCTCCCCTATCTTTTCTCTTGCGAGAGAAAAGATAGGGCCGTCGGAGACATGGGGCAGTCGCAAATTTGTGACAACCTCTCAGGCACTACGCGCCAGCTCCCCTGCAAGGGGAGCCGAGGGGCGTTCGGTTGCTTATTTCAGATCTTTCGCTTATAATTTCCATAGACCACCG
>ERZ809074.4767-NODE-4767-length-10856-cov-5.588834_pt1 | contig 10856 bp, 10 predicted proteins | sample MGYA00520795_ERZ809074 | MGnify/ENA primary metagenome ERZ809074 (study PRJEB31570, sample SAMEA3212989) | Homo sapiens | biome: human-gut; feature: human gut; material: fecal | place: Sweden | collected 2011 ...
AGGGGACCTTTTTCCAGAAAGGTCCCCTCTCCCACACCCCACATTTTCCCTACGGGATCATCTGCCCAAGAACCGCGCCGAACTGGGCGAGAAGGGCGCTCTGGGCCTGTACCATCGAGGGGATGTCGGGACCGGCGGGGGCGTGCTGCACAAAACGTCCCGACTTGAGCTCTTCGCCGCTCTCGTTCACAAGGCTCCAGCCTGCGTCGAGGATGACGCTGCCGTTGGGCGCACCGTCAAAACGGGCGATATCCACGGCAATGCGCCACTGGAAAGGCTGCTGCGAACGCATGGGAGAGGCCAGCCCTTTGCGGGGGGTCAGGGATGCGGACACGGCGTCGCAGAGCACCCGGGTCACGCCCTCGCCGAACGGCTCGCTCCAATGGTTGAACTCGGCCAACTCGACTTTGACGTCATTGCCGTCGCGCAGGAAGAGCTGGGGCCTGTCCAGATAGCCCGGAATGGACACGGGTCCGATGGCGACGCGTGGCCCGGAGATTTTTTCTTTGCCGGACTGGACCACATTTTCCACGGGGGAGGACAGCATGTAGAAATCGGGGCGTGGGCTGCGGCCGAGGGAACAGCCGCCAGCGGTGAGCAGTCCGGCCAGCGCCAGCAGGGCCAGCAGCAGGGAAGGGGTGCGCTTTTTCATATGGCTTCCTTTTTCCTTTAAGATGGGTAGCAAATGACCATGCTCAAGCGGCACAGCGTGTTTCCTTCATTGGCGTAGGCGTGTTTCCGATCCGCCTTGAAACGGATGGAGTCGCCATCGGCGATCCCCCAGCGTTCGCCGTCGAGCAGTACGGTCAGCGCGCCGGAAAAAACAGTGATGAACTCCTGCGTCCCCTCGGGGTGCGGTTCGGCGTCAAGCCGGACGCCGGGGTCCAGCTCAATGGCATACATCTCGAACCCCCGGGAACTGTCGAACGGAAAGACGGGATAATTCCTGTATTTTCCGTCTGTTTCAACAAAAGGCGTTATGGCGGAACGCGGGACGACTTCGACGTCCGTTTCCGGGCGCATCATGAGCGAAGTAAATGAAATCTTGAGCCCGTTCGCGATCTTCCAGAGCGTCGAGATGGTCGGGTTGGTCACGCCGCGTTCGATCTGGCCGAGCATGCTTTTGCTCACTCCGGAACATTTCGCTACGGCGTCAAGGCTGAGCTTCCTTTCTTCCCGCAGGCGTTTGAGGTTCTCCGCTACGATGTGGCCGATATTTTCCAAGGGCGTTATCCTGTCCATGTTTGACATTATAGTGCACAGATCGTATGCTCTATCGCACAAACTCAAAGGAGCTTCCACCATGCCGTCGATTGCCGCTTTCCTGTCCTTCGCGTGCATCATGTCCTTTACGCCAGGCCCCAACAATATTATGGCGCTTTCCAGCGCGAGTGCGTACGGGCTCCGGAAGGGGCTCCGTTTCTGCTTCGGCGTTCTGCTGGGCGTTCTGGGGCTCATGACGGCATGTGCGCTGTTTGGCGCGGCGCTGTTCCGGTTTTTGCCCGACGTGGAACCCACAATGCGTGCCGTCGGCGCGGCGTATATCCTCTGGATGGCCTTTGGCGTCTGGCGGTCGGGATCAGGAAACGAAGATTCCCGCCTTGTACCGGTCAACGGCGTCGTTTCAGGGATGCTGCTGCAATTCGTCAACCCCAAAGGCATCCTCTATGGGATAACCGCCTTCTCGTCCTTTGTGCTTCCTTACTATGATTCCTTTATGGCTTTGGCTGTTTCCATCGGCGTGCTCTCGGCTGTCGCCTATGCCGGGACATGTTTTTGGGCGCTTTTTGGAGCCGTATTCCGCCGTTTCCTCCAGAACCACCATACCGCCGCCAACGCGAGCATGGCGCTCCTGCTGGTGTGGTGTGCCGCATCCCTATATACCTAATTATCTCACACGGATGTAATCCGCTTCCGCGTCCTTGGGCCCATCGCGTCATTTTTAAGGATACAGTCCTGTGCCCAATCAAGCGCACAGGACTCCGCTTTCAACCCGGTCCCGCTACGATTTGAACTTCCCGACACCCTACCAGTCGAAAGTCTTTGGTAGAGGAGGGGAGGAGCCCCCTTTCTCCAGAAAGGGGGCTCCTCCCCTCCCCAATACGTTCCTTTACCGTACCTTCCCGCGCAGCACTGCTTCGGGATTGCGTTCAAGCGTGTTGGCGAACACGCGAACGGCCCGGGCCGCTTCGGTGATTTCGCGGATGGCCTGATTCAGTTCGATGACGGTCGTACTGTTTTTGCTGACCACGCCACGGGCGGAAACGACAGTCATCTCCGTCTCTTTGGCTACGTTGTCGATGCGGCTCAGGACATGCGACGCCTGTTCCAGCGCCGCGGACAGCCGCTTGTCCGTATCCTGCGCCAGCTTTGTATACGGTTCTGCAAGCCCGCGGATGCTCGTCAGCGTCTTGTCGAGGTTGGTCCCGATATCCTGAAGCTGGACCACCAGCTTGTCGATGTGGCCGATCAGCTGTTCCGTCCCAGAATTGCTCAGGATTTTTTTGACGCCTTCCGTAATGTCGAGGACATTCGAGGCGATGTCGTCATACGGCAGCGTCGTGAGCGTTTGCAGGATGTTGTCGAATTGCGACGGGATGGTGGGAATCTCGGGCACGTCGTCGTATTCTTTGACTTCCTTGATGGGATAAGGGATCTGGCTTCTGGGGTAGAAATCCATCTCGATCATGAGCTGGCCGGTGAGCAGGCTCTGGGTCGCCAGCGTTGCCCGCAGGCCGTGGCTGACCAGGCGATCGAGATATTCTTTTTTGGATATGTCGCCGTCGGAGACGGAAAACCGCCCTTCGTCCTTTTTGTTCAGTTCGATGAACACCGGCGTCTGGAACACTAAATTATCAAGGTCGCCCGTGAGCCGGATTTCGACGACGCGCCCCACCGGGACGCCGCGGAACAGGACCGGAGAGCCTACGGAAAGCCCGCTGATGGAACCGTCGAAAAAGAGCACGTAACGGCTTGTCGTCTGGAACAGCTTGCCTGAGCCGAAAACGGCGATAGCGAGCAGCAGGAGGGCTGTGGCCCCGACGACGAAGGCTCCGATGAGGGTTTTGTTGGCTGACTTGCTCATGAGCGGTATCCTTTGGAGGAGGTGGGGCAGGAGTCGGTTTTGCCGCGGTTCAGGAAACGGACGATGTCGGGGTGCGCCTGATCGCAGCGAAGGACATGGGGATCGCCGCCCGTGATCATGGTGTGGGTCGCCGCATCAAGGAATACGCTGTTGTTGCCGATGGTAAAGATGCTGTCGAGATCGTGGGTGACGACCACGACGGTCATGCCCATGTTCTCCTTGAGTTCGAGGATGAGCTCGTCCAGCAGGGCGGCGCTGACCGGGTCGAGCCCGGCCGAAGGCTCGTCAAAGAAAACGATTTCGGGGTCCATCGCCAGCGCGCGGGCGAGCCCGGCGCGTTTGCGCATACCGCCGCTGATTTCGGACGGGTAATAATCCTCGAATCCGGCAAGGCCGACGAGCGCGAGTTTGAGGGAGGTCTGTTCCCTGATCTCGGCGGAGGAAAGCTTCGTATAGCGCTGCAAGGGCAGGGCCACATTCTCGGCGAGGGTCATGGAGCTCCACAGCGCGCCGCTCTGGAAGAGCAGGCCCACGCCGCTGAGAAGTTTTTGGCGCTCGCTTTCGGTCCCGGCCCAAAAGTCCTGTCCCCTGTAGAGCACTTGCCCCTTTGTAGGCTGGAGCAGGCCCACGAGGACGCGCAGGAGCGTGCTTTTGCCGCATCCGCTCGGCCCCATGATGATGAATACGTCCTGACGGTTTATCGTGAAGTTGAGATCCTTCTGCACGACGTAGCTGCCGTAGCCGACCGTAAGGTCCCGCGCTTCGATGATGGGTGTGGAGGTATTCATATATTCAAAATATTGCAGAGGATGGTGAGGACAGCCGTGGACAGCACGATGCCCACGATGGAATAGACCACGGCCGAGGTGGTCGCCTTGCCGACTGCTTCGGCATTGCGGCCGCAGCGCAGGCCCTGGTAACAGCCGGTTATGGCGATGAGCATACCGTAGACCGCGCCGTGCACCATGCCCACCCAGAGGTTGTTGATGTTGAACCCTTTCTGGGTAAATGTATAGTATTCCATGGGATCAAGGCCGAGTATCCCGACGCCGACGATGAAGCCGCCCATGATGCCCATGAAGTCGGAATAGAGCACGAGCAGCGGGGTCATGGCGGTAAGGGCGAGGACGCGGGGCATGATGAGGTAGTCGGAAGGGGCCACGCCGAGCGTGGTGAGAGCGTCGATTTCCTCATTGACCTGCATGGTCCCGATGACGGCGGCATAGGAGGCGCCGGTGCGGCCCGCGAGGATGATGCCGGTCATGATCGCGCCCATGATGCGGGTCATGCTCACGGCCACGAGGCTGGAAACGTAGATTTCCGCGCCGAACATCTTGAGCTGGATCACGCCGACGAAGGCGAGGATCAGGCCCACGAGCAGGCTGATCAAAGAGACGATGGGCAGGGCGTCCACGCCGCTTTCCTGAACGGCGAGCCAGACGTTTCCCGACGTGCAGGAAGAGCGGCCCCGGAACAGCCTGCCGGCGCTGAGGACAAGTTCGCCGATAAAATCGAAAATGTCGTGTGCCATGCGGGGCACCGCCAATGTAAAGCCGCCGACCCGTTCGAGGAAGGTCGTCTTTTGGGCCTTACGCTGCGCGGCGGTGTTCGGGGGGACCGCAAGGGCCAGCTTGGTCAGGTTGCGGATGCCCTCGGGGAGGCGGGCGTCATCGAGCGGGATGTTGTGTTCTTTGGCGAGGGTGACGAGCCGGGTGGTGACGACGAGCACGCCGCTGTCCCATTCGCCGAGAGCCTCGCCGAGGAGTTCGACGCTGCGGGCCTCTTTGAGGAGCCTCTCCGTTTCACGCAGCGCTTCGTCACGTTCCGTAAAAAAGTTCGGCCCAAGCAGGTCCCGTTTCCACTCGCCGCTGAAAATGACGCGCAGGACGCCCTCCGAGCTCTCGGCGCGTAACGCGCCTCCGAGCGAGGCGGACGCCCTGCTTTTTGTCATCGGTTCGGCTGCCATCGTCAGGCGGGCTTGCGGCTGACGGATACTTTGGCGGGGCGCAACAGGCGGTCTTTCAGGCGGTAGCCGCGCTGGTGCAGGGTGCTGACCAGGCCGGGTTCCATGTCATCCCGCTCTTCATAGGAAACGGCATCATGGACATCGGGGTTGAAGGGCTCGCCCACTTCCCCGGCAACGTCGAAGCCGTGGTTCTTGAGCGCGTCGAGGAGCAGCTTCCGGGTCATGATCACGCCGGTGAGCAGGCTTTTACAGGTTTCGTCGCTGCCGCCGTATTGAATGGCGAGATCAAGGCTGTCCAGCGCGGGCAGGAGATCCTTGAGCACCGGCTCGCTGGCGTAGCGCATGTATTCGTCATGGTCACGCTGGATGCGTTTCTTGAAATTTTCCATCTCCGCGAGGGCGCGCAGCCGGGTCTCGTCCGCTTCGGCCTTGACCGTGCAAGTGGGGCAAATCTCTTCGCGGAACTGCTCCTCAAGCGTTTTTTCAGGGGCCTGCGCGGTTTCCGCGAGGTTCTCTTCGGTGGCGCCGTTCTGTCCCTTTTCGGTCTGGGGATCACGTGTATCGGTCATGCTAGCTCCTTAATGATCATATTCGGCGACGCGCCGTCTCCGTGACGCATCTGCCAACACTCTATATAGGACTGAACCCGTATTCGGCAACACTTACCTTGCTTCGGCAAGCCAGCAGCAGACCTCCCGGGCGCCGTCGGCCCCGGCGGATTCGATGACGGGCGGAGTCTTGAAGCAGCGTTCATGCGCTTCCGGGCAGCGCGGCCGGAAGGGGCACCCCTGCGGGAGATCGCCGGGCGAGGGGACTGTGCCGGGGATGGCGTCCAGCTTCGCCGAAGGGGGCGTGTCAAGCGTGGGCGCGGAGCGGATAAGGCCCCAAGTATAGGGATGGCGCGGTTCGGCGAACAGAGCCCGCACGGGCGCGCGCTCCACGATGCGCCCGGCATACATGACGCCCACTTCGTCGGCCATTTCCGCCACCACGCCGAGATCGTGGGTGATGAGCAGAAGCCCCATGCCGCGCTCGCGGGAAAGATCGCCGAGCAGGGCGAGTATCTGGCCCTGTATGGTCACGTCGAGGGCCGTGGTCGGCTCGTCGGCGAGCAGGAGGCGGGGTTTGCAGGCCAGCGCCATGGCGATCATGACGCGCTGGCGCATACCGCCGGAAAGCTGGTGCGGGTAGTCGCGGACGCGCATGTCCGGCGCGGGTATGCCGACCAGCCGGAACAGTTCCACGGCTTCGGCGAGCGCGGCCTTCTTTGACAGGCGCAGGTGACGCATCAGCGGCTCCGCGACCTGCTCTCCCACCCGGATGACCGGATTGAGCGAGGTCATGGGTTCCTGAAAGATCATGCCGATGTCGCGCCCCCGCACGCGTTCCATCGCGGATTCGGACAATTCGGCAAGATCGCGGCCTTCAAAGAGGATGCGCCCGGCGGCGAGGCGCCCCGGTTCGGGGATGAGGCGGAGCAGGGACAGCGCCGTCATGCTCTTGCCGCAGCCGGATTCCCCCACAAGGCAGAGCGTGCGCCCCGGATGCAGCGTGAACGACACGTCGCGCACCACGTCGAACGGGCGTTCGCAGGCGTCGAACCGCACGGTGGCGCCTTCCGCCTGCAACAGCGGGGCGGAGGAGGCCGGGATTGGGGCAGATGCGTTTGCGGAAAGGGACATGGGGCGCTCCGAAGAAAGTTGCGAATAAAAAAAGTATAGACGAGATGCGGGTTAAGGGCAAGAAACCGGGGATGCCGGGCAAAATGTTCTCATGCCGCAATTGACATTTATTTTCAAAAATCTATAGAAAGGGCAGATCCAATTGGTATCATAAGGGAGTGGGTATGGACGCGGAACCTGTTTTCATCACTGGAAGCGTTTTTTCGTGGGAATCCCTGCTCGCCGTGTCGATCATCGTTGCGGCGTGTTTTGTATGCCGCAGGATCAATGTCATGAAACGTCCGGTATGCAACGGCGGCTGCGCCGGTTGCCACGGGGCCCGTCAGGGCCGGGGATGTGCTTTCCCAGAGGGGCGGCGACGCCGGATGTGACGATAAAGTTGAAGCTGGGGGACAATATGTTTGGATTTTGCCATAGAAAGCGCGGAGGGCATGATTGCGCCGAAGCCCGTTCGTGCGGCGGCGAAGGCTGTCCCATCTCCAAGGAGATGCGGGAAGCCGGGCTCATTTCCCTGCGCAGGATGAAGGAGGGGCAGAAAGCCCGCATCGCCCATGTGCAGGCCAGCGGCGAGCTGGGGCGGCGCATCCGGGACATGGGGCTCATCCCCGGCGCGGAAGTGGAAGTGGTGGGGCGCGCCCCGCTGCGCGATCCGGTGGCCCTGCGCCTGCCGGGGTTCACGCTCAGCCTCAGGAACAACGAAGCCGACTACATCGTTGTCGAACCGCTGGAACAGGCGGGCTGAGGCGTCATGGATCCGCAGCTTACCATAGCCCTCGCGGGCAATCCGAATTCGGGCAAGACGACGGCCTTCAACGCGCTGACCGGTTCGCACCAGCATGTGGGCAACTATCCCGGCATTACCGTGGAGAAGAAGGAAGGCTTCATCAAGATGCCTTCCGGCCGGTGTGTGCGCTTCATCGACCTGCCGGGGACGTATTCCCTGACCGCCTACACGCAGGAGGAGACGGTCGCCCGGCATGTGCTGGCGCAGGAACGGCCCGACGTGGTCATCGACGTGCTCAATGCGGGCGCGCTGGAGCGCAACCTCTACCTGACCATCCAGCTTCTGGAACTCGGCGTTCCCGTGGTGCTGGCCCTGAACATGATGGATGAGGCCGCCAAGCAGGGCATGACCATTGATATCGAGCGCCTGTCGCAGCGTCTGGGCTTCCCGGTCATGGCGACCGTGGCCCGCACGGGCGAAGGGCTGCCCGAACTCTTGAAGGCGACGGAAGCCTATATCGAAACCAAGCGCGGCGAGCCGTGGGAGCCGCTGCATATCTCGTATGGGCCCGATCTTGATCCCGTGCTGCGGGATATGGAAGCCGCCATTGCCGAGGCCGGGCTGCTGGCTTCGGAATATCCGGCGCGGTGGGTGGCGCTCAAGCTGCTGGAGCAGGATGAGGAAATCCTCACCCGCAGCCGCGCCGAAGCCCCGGAGCTTGCCGCCGATCTGGAGCGGCAGGTGGATGAGGTGGCACGGCATTTGCAGGATACGTTGAATACGTGGCCCGAGGCCGTCATCGCGGATTACCGCTATGGGTTCATTTCTTCGCTGCTGCGGGACGGCGTGCTGATCCGGCTTCAGGACATGCACGCGCGCATCCAGTTCTCGGACCGCATGGACAAGCTGCTGACGCATCCGTTTATGGGCCCGGCGATCATGCTCGGCGTGCTCTATCTGCTTTATACCGTTACCTTCACCATTGGGGAGATCCCGATGGGCTGGGTGGAACAAGGGTTTGCCCTGCTGCGCGAAGGCGCGGACGCCGTGCTCCCCGACGGCCAGCTCAAGTCGCTGGTGCTTTCGGGCATCATCGACGGCGTGGGCGGCGTCATGAGCTTTGTCCCGCTCATCATGCTGATATTCCTTCAAATCGCCTTTCTTGAAGATACCGGGTACATGGCGCGCATGGCATACATGCTCGACCGTATTTTCCGTATTTTCGGGCTGCACGGCTGTTCGGTGATGCCGTTCATCGTGGGCGGAGGCATTGCTGGCGGCTGTGCCGTGCCCGGCGTGCTGGCGGCCCGCACCCTGCGGAGCCCCCGCGAAAAGATAGCGACGCTGTTGACCGTGCCCTTTATGGCCTGTGGGGCCAAACTTCCGGTTTTCATCCTTTTTTCCGGCGTCTTCTTCCCCGGCCATGAGGCGGCGGTCATGTTCGGCCTGACGCTCACCGGCTGGGTGGTGGCCCTGCTCACGGCGCGGCTGCTGCGCTCGACGATTATCCGTGGGCCGTCCACGCCGTTCGTCATGGAGCTTCCGCCCTATCGCCTGCCCACAATGCTCGGGCTGGCGATTCATACGGGCGAGCGCACGTTCGAGTATCTGAAGAAGGCCGGTACGGTCATCCTCGCCATTTCCATCATCCTGTGGGCGGCTATGGCGTATCCGCAGCTGCCGCTGGACACGCGGGCGCATTTCGCGGGCGAGCAGCAGACCATCGAAGCGAACCTTGAGGCGGCGAAGGCTTCGGGCGGCGATGTGGCCGCTCTTGAAGAGCAGCTTACGGCCTTGCACGGCGAGCGCGCGGAGCGGGCACTTCAACACTCGTTTGCAGGCCGCCTCGGCATGGCGCTGGAACCGTTGACCCGTCCCGCCGGGTTTGACTGGCGCACGGACATCGCGTTGGTGGGCGGTTTCGCGGCGAAGGAAGTCATCGTCGCCACGCTCGGCACGGCCTATTCCCTCGGCGACATCGATCCCGAAGATCCCACGCCGCTGGCGCAGCAGATCCGCAACGACGGGCGCTGGACGTCCGCCACCGCCTTGGCTCTGCTGGTGTTTGTGCTGCTGTACGCGCCCTGTCTGGTGACTGTCGCCGCTATCCGGCAGGAGACGGGTTCGTGGGGCTGGCCTGTGTTCAGTATGGTATTCAACACGCTGATCGCGTTCGGGGCCGCCGTTGCCGTGCGGCATGTGACGATGTTGTTTCTATAGATGAAATAAAGAGAGAGGGGAGATTTTTTCGAAAAAGAGAGGTACACCCGAAACTCTTTCCCTTTTTTCACGATACATCTCCGTGTGTTGGTATAAGAGCCTCTTTATTGGTTGTTTTTGTTTTGCGGGTTCAAAAATGAAAATCCCCAGAGTGGGGAAGCTGATCTCTCAAGAAAACGGATAAGGGAGCATTCGTAGAAATGCTCCCTTATTTTTGTAAAAAGAGCGTATTGGGTTTACATCATTGTTGCGAGGGTATAGACCTTCGCCGAAGGTATTTCTTCTTTTTTCGGGAAGGTACTCTTTTTACGCCACCGGACAGTTTGCTTTATGCAACTATATATTGTTGAATAAAGTGGTATTGTTTTTTGTATGCCGTTTTATTCAGCGCAGTGCCGTTTCTTTGTGAAACCTTCATTAAGAAACAGCTAGGATATTTTGCGAATAGCGCTGTACGCGGATATCGAAGGCCTTTACTTGAATCACGAGGTACTCTATAGATGAAAAAGATTTTATCACGAGCCTCATACATGTGATTTTTCCGTTCAGGCTTAAGACGTTTTTCAACATTTGTGGATGGAGGTATACGATGCGAAAGGACAGGGGACAGCAGGGCTTCACGCTCATTGAAATCATTTCCGTCTTGGTCATCCTCGGCATTCTCGCCGCTGTGGCCGTTCCGAAGTACTATGATTTGCAGAAAGAGGCCCAAACCAAAGCTGCAATGGCCGTTGTTGCCGAAGTGCAGGCCCGTGTGAACCTGAAGTTCGGGCAGGAAATTTTGCACGGTGGCTCCTGCACCGAAGCGGTAACGGCAGCTGAGAGCCTTGTAACCAGCCCTACTGATTTGGGAGGGTGGACGCTCACTTCAACCAAAACAGATAATATTTATAGTGTTACTGAGGCATTGCCTCCAGGAGGTACTAAAGGTACGGATGAGGTTTCCCTCACCGATGCGAATATCAGTCTTCCTGATTGCACGCAGGCGACTAATACTCCTGTTAATCCTTCGTAACGTTTTATTATAAATGAAAAAGAGGCGATTCCTTAAGGAATCGCCTCTTTTTTTCCATACAACGGAACTCCCTCCGCGCAGCCTCCCCACCAGTCGAAAGTCTTGGGAGGGGAAAGGGGGAGGTTTGGAGGGGGGAAGGGGAACCTTTCTTTAGAAAGGTTCCC
>ERZ809074.4768-NODE-4768-length-10850-cov-15.540528_pt1 | contig 10850 bp, 14 predicted proteins | sample MGYA00520795_ERZ809074 | MGnify/ENA primary metagenome ERZ809074 (study PRJEB31570, sample SAMEA3212989) | Homo sapiens | biome: human-gut; feature: human gut; material: fecal | place: Sweden | collected 2011 ...
GCTCAACCACCATTATAAGTGATTGAGCGCCTTAAAAATTAACTTAATGACATTGCCCTTTGATGAAACAGTGAAAAAACAAATTCACTGCAAATCAAGGGGGAGCATTGTTATGCCCCGCAAAAAAAGCAGCCGCCGCACGGCAGCTGCTTTCCTATTCCCGGACGGCTCTCCAAGACCCGTCCCCTTGTTTCCTTACCCCCAGACCTCCATCATCACGCCGCCGGTGGCCGCCTCCCAGCGGCGGGCCGTCAGCTCCGCCGTGGGCAGCACCGTCACCGACAGGTGGGCCGGTTTCAGCCGCTCCACCGCCCGTTTCAGCGCCGGAACGTCCGCCGGAACACGCCCCTCGCTCATGGTCAGCGCCGTGACGCTCCAATGGGCGAAGTCCTCCTCCACCACGCCCCGGTCGCCGCCGCCCAGCGTGACGCACAGTTCCTGCAAAAAGGCGGGGGTCAGGGTGCGCCCTCCCAGCATGGCGGCCCGGATGGCGGAACGGCGGTCCTCCGGCGGGACCCCCTCCCGGACGGGCAGGCCGTAGTCCCGTTCCCACAGGGTCAGCCCCCCGGTGGCGGTGGTCACGCACACCTGACTGTTCTTCTCCGCCACGGCCTCCGCCATGGCGTTCTCCCCCTGCTCCAGCGCCGTCAGCGTCTCCCGGACGGGGGAAAGCTCCGTCAAAAACTCCGGCAGTCTCATGCCTTCACCTCCGTCAGCGTCAGCGTGCCCAGTACAGGCACAGCGCCCTCCGCCAGCGTCAGGCTGTCGCCGCTGCCGTTCATGATGAAGCCGGACACATCCGCCACGCCCGGGCAGTCCAGCAGCAGACGCAGAGCCTTGCCGTGGCTGACCACCCGCGTCCGCAGGGCATTGTCCCGGAAAAAGGCGGTCAACCCCTGAGAAAAGGCGGTTTTCACGCCCTCTAAGCTGCCGCCGTCCATCAGCGTCACGGACGCCGCCACGTTCACCGCCGTCTCAGCGGCGGCAATGACCCTCGCGTCCGCGCCCACGGGCCGCTCCCGGTCCACGACGGCCTGGGCCTCCCGGATGGCGGCCTCGCCGGGGGCTTTCCCCTCCCGGCCCACCGCCACGATGTCCACGGTGCCGTTTCCTCTTGCCAGCGGCAGCACCTTCACCCGGAGGATGTCCGCCACCTGTCCGCACCACGCGGCGTAGTGGTCGGCGTTGCCGGAGGCGGGGGTGGCGGCCAGCGCCGCCAGCGTCCGGGCGCGCAATTCCTCGTCCGTCTCCCCCTCCTTGCGGACGCACCCCCGGTCAGCGCATACGGCGGTGAGCCACTCCCCCACAGCGGAGGACACAAAGGCCCGCCGTTCCAGTCCGTCGATCTCCATGCTCCAAAGCTGCGCCATTCCGTCGGCGCAGGCCCGGAGCACGTCTCCGGCAAAGGTGCCCTCGGCGGCGCTGCCGGGGCCGGTGTAGGCGACTGTCAGCAGCCGCAGCATTTCTTCCTTGGTCATCTGATTGAAACCTCCGTTTTCTGGGTAAACTCCTCATAGACGGTGTGCACGGTGAACCGGGCCTCCACCCGGCTCCCCTTCTTCGAGAAGGAGAACCCGTCCACCTCCCGGATATAGGGACACGCCAGCAGCGCGTCCCGCACATACTGCCGCACCTGACTTTCCAGAATGCCCTGATCCACACAGCCGCCCAGCAGCAGCGTCAGCTCGTTGCCGTAGTCCGCCGACCACGCGGTATAGCGGAACCGCTGGCTTTCCGGCCGCAGCGCCCGTGCCGCCCAGATCTTCAGCGCCTCGTCGCCGCTGACCAGATACGGCTCTCCCCGGCGCAGGGCAAAGCTCTCGTTCTCCCAGTCCACGGCCCACTCCCGGAACAGCGGCAGCGCCTCCTCCGGCGCGGTGTCGGGGGCTGTGCCCCAATCGGGAAAGATCATGCGCCCCCACCTCCCACAAAGCCGAGGATCCAAAAGCCCTCCTCGCAGGACAGCAGCGCCAGTTCCTTGCCGATGTCCTCCCTGCGGAACACCGTCCCTTGGAGATAAAACAGCCCCTCGGTCAGCGCCGTCCCCCGGACGGTAACGGTCAGCGGCGAAACCGCCGTCAGTGTGCCGAACAGCCCCGCCGGGGCGTCCTTCCGCTCCGGCGTCAGCAGTTCCAGCAGTTCACTGTAAACGTTCATCCCTCAACTCCCTCCAAACTCAGCGACGTGGTAAACACGCCCTTTTCCCAGCGGTGCTCGTGGGCGGTGATGTCATAGACCCCCTCCAGTCCCCATTGGGGCCGGTGGGCCTCCACCCGCCCGCCGCACCGCAGGGACAGATCCCCCAGCACCGTCACCCTTGCGGACAGGCTGCGCCGCCGCAGCGCGGCCTTGGCCTGCGCCTGCGGATCGCCGCTCTTTCCCATCACCCGCTGGAACCGCCCGCAGGCGGTGATGTCCCCGGTATTCTGGGTGGCGGCGAGAACACGCCCGTTCCGGCCCGTCACCACGGCCCGGTTCACCATGTTTCCCATGGACGCCCGTCCGGAAACCTCCAACACCCGCTCCGGCTTCAGGGGAACGGCCCCGCCGCCCCCCTTCGTCACGGTCAGCGCCCCGTCCCGGACGGCGATCTCCCGCCCCTCCCCCACGGCTCTGCGCAGGATGGAGAACGCGGACTCCCCCGGCCCGGTGACGATGGTGCGGTAAAGGCCGTCGTCCTCCACAGCCCCCAGCGGAACGCCCAGTTCCCCGGCGATCTTCCCGGCGATCTGCCGTCCCGTCCCGGCGTACACGCCGTACAGCTCGTTCCGGGTCAGATATACCCCCCGGTCATAGGCCGTCAGGGTCACGGCGTCCGGATCCCGGTCAAGCTCATGGACGCTGCCGAGGAAGATCTCCTTCCCGCCGTCATCCAGCAGCCGCACCACGTCCCCCACCGCCACGGACAGCTTCAATAAGTAGGTGTCCGCCGGGGCGATGAGCACTGTGGCGGTGAGACACGCCGCCGCCTCGTTCCGGGTCTTGCCCAGCCGCACCGATTCCAGGGCGGGCATGACCATCTGTTGTCCGATCAGCAGTTTCACAGCGTCAGCACCTTTCCGATTTGCAGTTTCCGGGGATTCGTCACGCCGTTTTTGGCGGCGATGCTCCCCCACTTCGTCCCGTCGCCGTAAAAGCGGCAGGCAATGTCCCAAAGGGTGTCCCCCTTTTTGACGGTGTAGGTCTGGGGCGTGACCCGCTCGTCCGTCCGCTTGCGGACAGGTGCGGAGCCGCTCCCGCCGCTCCCCCCGGCCAGAGCCGCCAGCGCCGACTTGAATTTATACTCCCGCAGTGTCACAGTCAGCCCCACGTCCCTGTCCCCCTCTGTCAGCGTCTCGGACACGTCCTCGATGAGGAACGCGTCGTTGATGTCGCTGCCGGAAATGATGAGCCGAACGGGATCTCCGGAATCCTGCCAGCTTTTCAGCATGGCGAGAACGCTTTCCGGCTCCTTTCCGTCAAAAAACGGCGAGTAGGCGCTGGGAAGGAACGTGGTCAGCCTGACCTCCCGCAGACCCCGGCCGCCCCAGATATTCACAGTCCCGCCCATGGCAAGGCTCCGCACCCGGTTCTCATTGGGCCGGGTGACGGTGAGCCGTGCGGGATTGACTGTAAAGTAGATGCGCTCCTCACCGTTGTTGTGCCAAAGCAAAACAGTTCTGGTGTTCATAGAAAACCCCCTATCTCACAGCAGCGGCACGGCGCAGGCCCTCCAGCAGTCCCTCGGCGAACCGCTCCACCGATTCCGACTTCATTTCGTGCACCGTTTCCCCGACTTCCGACCTGCTTTCGTGCAAGCCCTCCCGTCTCACTGCCGCAGATTCCGACTTCGTTTCGTGCAGCGCTTCCCCGACTTCCGACCTGCTTTCGTGCAAGCCCTGCCGTCTCTCCGCCGCAGATTCCGACTTCGTTTCGTGCAGCGTTTCCCCGACTTCCGACTTGCTTTCGTGCAGGCCACGCCGTCTCGCCGCCACCAATTCCGACTTCGTTTCGTGCACCGCTTCTCCGGCTTCCGACTTCTTTTCGTGCAGATTCGACCCTCGCCCGGACACTTCCCCAGCGTTCCCGGACAGTTCCAAAGGTGCCGAAAACCGGTCATTTTCCTCGGACAACGCAAGATTTTGTGGTACAAAATCGGAAACACCACCCAAGATAGGGTCTGTCCGGTCTGAACCGTCCCCGCCGAAAAACTCATGTGAGACTTGTCCATCTGCCGCTATACCGTCCGGTTTCCGCACGCCGTCAAGTCGGATTTCCACCTTTTGAACCGCTTTTTTCCGCACGTCCTCATGTCGGACTTTCTCGTTTTCCTGCACGCCAGCAAGTCGGATTTCCCCCGCATACGGCGTGTTTGCGGCCAAATGAGGCGCATCGTTCCGCACGCCGTCAAGTCGGACTTCCGTGTTTTCCTGCACGCCGTCAAGTCGGATTTCCTTCTCGGACGGCGCTTCGACCGCCAAATGCGCCCCGCTGTTCTGCACGTCACCAAGTCGGACTTCCGCGCTTTTTGTCGATGGGCCGTCTCCGTCCGCCATCACGCCGCTGAGCGCCAGGACCGTCCGTGCGGCGGCCGCCGCCTCCTCGTCGGACACATAGGCCGTCACCTCGGCAGGGGTGAACAGCCGCCCCTCCCGGCGCAAGGTCTCCCCGGCGGTCTGCAAGTCCCGGCAGGCGGCGTAGAACAGCGCCCGCCCGCCGTCCCGCAGTCCGAGGGCGGCGCACTCTCTGGGCGGCAGAGCCTCTACCGTCACCGTCCCCAGCAGACCGCACGCCACCTCAGCGGTGCGGCCCCTGCGGGAGACACGCTCCCGCAGGACGTCCGCCAGCGCCATCAGTCAGCGGCCCGGATGCTGTCCAGGCACACCAGATCGGAGGGCCGGAAGGTAAAGGGCAGCTTCTGCTGGTTCACCTCGCCCATCTTGTAGTTCATGAAGGGCAGCTCGGTAAACGCCACGTTGTCGATGCTGTACCGCTCCTCGCCGCCGTCGGCGGCGTCCGGGTCTTTCAGGGCGGTGGTGATGGTACACCGCTTGTCAAGGCCCCGCTTGGCCTGTTCCAGCACCTCGTAGAACCGGGTGTAGACCTGCTTGAGGGTCATGGTGCCCTCTCCGGCGTAGCCGGTGATCTTGGAATCCACATCCATGCCGAACTGGACTTTCTCCCGCTGGACCTTGACGGTCAGCGTCAGCTGGGACAGCTCGGCGATGCGCGCGCCGTCCACCCAGACCTCGGCAAAGGAGCCGGACAGGGTGCGGTTTGCCTGTAAATTACTCATACGTTCCTCCTATTTCACGTTCGTCCGGTGGTTACATGGAGATGACCAGTGCCAGATCCTCCATGGCGTCGCAGAAGGTCAGCTTGGCCTCCAAAAACACCTGACTGCCGGTGTTGGCCTTCAGAATGTCGGTGTCCTTCATCTCGGAGGTGTCGGTCCCTCTGGATTCCAGATAGCTTCTCTGCCCGGACAGAGACACAAAGCACCGGTTGTCGGCGGTCTTGTCCAGCACATCCCCCTCCAGCCCCTTGAGATAGGCGTTGATGGCCGTCACCAGAAGCAGCTTGTTGTCGTAATCGTTGAGCACCTTGCCCACATAGCCGCTCTCGAAAGCCTTGGCGATGTCCCCGCGGATCAGGTCGATGCCCTCCACGATCTTGATCTTCTGGAAAGGCGCGGCCTTGTCCGGGGTCAGCGTGGTCAGGGAGTTCACCGCGCGGCCCAGACGGTAACCCTCCCGGCCGGGGACGATGATGAGCTTGCCTGCGTCCACGTCCGCGTCCGGCTCGGCCAGTGCGTCGCAGCCCACCACCTCCGGCAGGTTGACGTAGGTAGCGGAGCGGGTCAGGGGCAGCGCCGCCAGCAGCGCCGCCACTCGGACGGCGTAGTCCTTTGCCTCCATCGCGCCGTCCTCCAGCGTCAGGCCGGACACGCACAGGTTCACGATGCCCTCGCAGTCGGGGGCCGTGGCGTTGGCGACCACGGCCTTCACGCCCCGCCCGCCGTTTCGGAGGGTCTTGATGAAGGACATCACCCGCGCGTCATCCAGACCGGGGGCCGCCAGCCAGTCAAAGCGCAGACGCTCCAGCGCCTGATAGGTTTTCTCGGCGTCCTCGCCCACGCGCAGCACCCAGACCTTGGTAGGCGCGGCTAAAAAGGCCAGCTTCAGCAGACGGTAGTTCTCAGGGGAGAACTTGTCCTCCGGCACCTCCGCCAGACTTTTGTACGCGGCCTCTGCCGCGCCGCCCTCGGTGGCGTCCTTCACCGCCACCGCCAGCACGCCCCGGGCGGAACGGGTGATGGCGGACACAGCCGCCGTCTGAAAGCTGATAAAAATTTCAGGAAGACCCATAAATACCTCCAAATTTCAAAGATTTCTTTGTCAAATGTCCAAATTGAGGGTCGCCATGCGTCCCGGCGGCTCCATGCCGGGCTTCTCCGGCTGGGGCAGCGGCACGCACAGCTCCACCGTGAACGTCAGCGTCTCCCCCTCGGTTTTCAGTTCCAAGGGGTGCAGCGTCCGCTCCCCCATGGGAACGCCCCGGAGCAGAACCGGCGTCAGGGAGGAAAGCAGAGCGGTGTTTCCGTCCCGCTCCCGGTCGGATGCGGCGGAGACCGTCACCCGGTAGGTGTGCTCCGCCTGCCGTCCGCCGTCCACCAATACCGTCCCGTCCTCCCGGACGGATACCGCCAGCAGGGGGTATTCCCCCCGCGCTCTCGTCCGGTCCGCCACGGTGCGGACGCCCGTACACGCCTGCAAATACGCTGCCACGCTGTCCTGAACAGCCTTCACGCCTGCCCCTCCTTTCCTGTCTCACGTGAGACTTGTCCGTCGTCGGAGCAAACTGCATATCCCTCGCTTCCGGCTGCCGCCGAAAGCTCACTCATTTCGCTGCTCCTCCTCTCCCCAGCGGAACCGCTTTGCTGGGTTCCGCCGGGGGCCCCCACGTGACTGATCTCCACTACTGTTACGCAATGGCTGTCGTACCGAAAGCTGTCGGAGGTGCGCCCCATCCAGACGCTTCCCCCCTCGTCCGTCACCTCCACCCGGTCGCCCAGCCGAAAGGCCAGCTCCGGGCGGGTGTACAGGGTCAGCCGGTACAGCGCCTCCGGCCAAGGAGCGGAAAGGGACGGCGGCGTGGGGGCGCTGGTGTGCTCTGAGCGGCTCAGGGCGCAGGGAGCGGCCTCGCAGAGCCGCTCCTCCCCCTCCGCCAGCGGACGGAACGCCGTGACACGGTGGGCGTATGTCCGGGCGAGAATGTCCGCCAAGGCTTTGTCCGTCACGGTTCACCCCTCCTTCAGCCGCCCCAGCCTGCGCCACGGGGCCAGCCCCGCCAGCGCGGCGGACTGCCCGTCGGAGACGGCGTAGGTCACGGAGGTGTCGCCCCGGGTGACGCTCTTCACGGCGGCCTCCCGGCCCTCCATGTCGAGGACAAGCGCCGCCACGGCCTGTTCCATGGCCTCCGGGATGTCCTCCCGTCCGCACCACGCGCAGGCCCGCTCCATGGCCATTTCCGTCAGTGCGTCCCCGTTCTCACCGAGACTGCGGCCCGCCAGACGCTCCGCCTTCTCCCGAATGGCGGCCGCCTTGTCCGCGCCGCTCATCAGGGAGCCACCACAGCGCCGATGGATGCCAGACGCTTGCCGGGCACAAACAGATCGTAGAGATAGCGGGCCTGAATGGAAGTGCCGTCAAACAGCTGGTTCTCCTGGGGGCCGAACTGCTTGATGGCGTCCAGCTTGCTCACGGCCAGCGGCGTCTCGCAGTGGGTGATGAGACAGGCGATGTCCTTGGCGTTCTCACCCGCCACGATGCCGCCCTGATCGCTGTCGCCGCTCTGGACGGTGATGACGGTTTTCATGCGGCTCTGGGGCACGAACACGCAGGGCAGATCGTCCAGCATCATCACGTTCTCATAGGTCACGCCGTTGATGGACACGGCGTTGCCGAAGGAAATGTCGTGATAGGTGCCGTTGGCGGCCTCCAAAAAGGCGGTCTTGTGCTTGTGGCTGATGAGGGCCACATAGCCGTCCATCTCCTCCGCGTCGTCACGGACGGTCTGCAACAGGCCGCTGACGGTGGCGATGGCGTTGGTCTTGGTCAGCGCGGCGGAGACGATGTGGGTGGTATTGTGAGCCGCGTCGCCGTTGGCCAGCTCGTACAGGCGGTGGATGCGGTAGGTGTCCTGCTCCTTCACCAACGCGTTGCGGGCGAACTCACGGATGACGTTCTCGGCGGTGACCAGAAAACCGGTGTCATTGGGGTCGGTGCGGTCCAGAGAGAACTTCACGCCGCGGTCCATGGACAGGGTGTAGCTTTTCCAGCTGTTGGTCACGGTGCCCTGAGGGTAAGCGGAGCCGTCGGCCTTGCCCGCGTCATAGTTGCCGAGACCCGTGGTGGACAGGGTGGAGATCTCAATGTCCCGGCCCCCCGTGAAGCGGACCTTCCCCGCCTCGGGGATCATCCACGCGGTAGCGGAGGCCGCCGCAAACTCCTCGTCGATGAACTGCTGGTATGCCTTTGCGTAATCAAATGCCATAATTATACCTCCGGTATTCAAATTCTGGGCTTTCAGACCCTATAACCCCACAATAGCGCAAAAAAAACGCCCCGCCTTGGGAACCGTTTCCCAAAAACGCGACGCTCCATCCGTCTCCATATCCCTCACGATCTCCCCGCCAATCCCTCGTAGCCCTCCCATCCGCTCCCCCCAGACACGCTCCCTCTACCCTCACTCCCCCGCCAAACACCCGCAAAAAAAGAACCTCCTCCCGTCTCCGGAAGAAGGTTCCTCTTTATCATAATCAGCTTTAATAGCAATAACTCCTAATAATTTCCTCTGCGCCGCCCCTCACATCAGCCCCGCCACGCCGCAGGTCACCGCCGTGGTGATGCACCCGGCGATCACAACGCCGGCGGCGATGGCCGGCAGAGCGGTCCGCATGCGAATGTCCAGCACATCCGCCACCAGCGCCCCGGTCCACGCACCAGTCCCCGGCAGGGGGATCGCCACCAACAGCACCAGCCCCAGCGTCCGGTACTTCCGCACCTTCCGCCCCTTCAAATGCGCCCGCCGTTCCAGACGATCCACCTTCGGCCCCAGCCACGCGCTTTTCCGCATCAGGGCGAACACCCGCCGCAGCAGCAGCAAAATACAGGGCACCGGCGTCAGATTCCCCGCCATCGCCGTGACGGCGGCCACGGCGGGCGGCAGTCCGGCGGCCACCCCCAGCGGAATGGCCCCCCGCAGCTCCACCACCGGAACCATAGCCATCAAAAAGGTCATCGCCAGCTTTCCCAATACGCTCTCGCCAAAAATCATGTAAAACCCATTCTCGCGCCGATTTTCGGCGCGTTTTTTTATTTTACGCCCCTTCCTCACGAACCCGGCCATGCCGCCATCAAAAAAGCCCACGACACCGCCGGAGCGCCGCCCCGATCCGCTCGGAAAGTCTTGTTTCTTAGGTTAACATAAATCCACCCGTTTCGCAACTACACTCCGCCCTGTCGGAAACCGTCATAACTTTTTTCAGCCGCCCCACTTTGCGCCGCCGAACCCTGTATCCCTTGCAATGACAAGGTTTCCGCCCATCCGCCCCACGTCCCGCCCTCCGCTGAAAAAAATTTTTTTCCGTCTGATGCACGCCCCCGTGCAACAAACCGCCCTGAGGCCCCGTGGACAGAACGGCTTTTCCAGGGAACTTCTTCACAAGCACCCGCCCCCTTCCGGTGATACGGTGCTCCTATCTTTATGTAATAGGAGGCATGTTCTCTTGTTGACCACGGAAACATTTCGGAAAGCGGCCCGGGACCCGGCGGAGTTCGGCAGCTACTACCTCGCGCACTACTTCACCCGCCGCTCGCCCCCCTTTCACCGGCAGCTCTCGGCCCTGTGGCGCCGCCGGGTAATGAAAAACCGTGACCCGGTCTCGGACTGCGCCGCCATGCTGACGGAAAAGGGCACCCGCAGCGCCATCGCCGCCCCCCGGGGCCACGCCAAAAGCACCGTCATGAGCCTGCAAAACGTCCTCCACGCCGCTCTGTTCGGCTACAAGCGCTACATCCTGCTGGTCTCGGACACCGAAGCCCAGGCGGTCAGCTTTTTAGACGCCATCAAAAACGAGCTGGAGACCAATGAGCGCATCTTAGCGGACTTCGGCGAGCAGCCGGGCAAAACGTGGAAGACCGGCTCCATCCTGCTCTCCAACGGCTGCCGGATCGACGCCGTAGGCAGCGGCCAGAAGCTGCGGGGACGGCGCAACTACGAGCGCCGCCCGGATCTCATCCTCTGCGACGACATTGAAAACGACGAGGGCGTCCGCACGGCGGAGCAGCGGCAAAAGACCGCCGACTGGTTCTGGAAGGCGGTCTGCAAGTCCGGCGACAGCTACACGGACATCCTCGTCATCGGCACCATCCTGCACCACGATTCCCTTCTGGCGGGCCTGCTGGAAAACCCCGGCTTCCAGAGCCGGAAATACCGGGCCGTTCTGTCCGACGCGCCCTCCCCCCTGTGGACGGACTGGGAGCGTCTTGCCTCGGACCTTACCGACCCCGACCGGGAAAAAACCGCCCACGCCTTCTATTTCAAGCACCGCAAAGAAATGCTGGCAGGCTCCAAAGTCCTCTGGCCCGAAAAACTCAGCTACTACGATCTGCGGCTCATGCGGCTGACGGAGGGAGACGCCGCCTTCAACTCGGAAATGCAGAACCAGCCTATCGACCCAGCCGCCTGTCTGTTCTCCGCCCAGTGGTTCCGGTACTACAACCCCGCCGAGGTGGACTTCCGCGCCGCCGACTTCCGGTTTTACGGCTACTGCGACCCCTCTCTGGGCCGCACCGCCTCCAGCGACT
>ERZ809074.4779-NODE-4779-length-10823-cov-8.810457_pt1 | contig 10823 bp, 10 predicted proteins | sample MGYA00520795_ERZ809074 | MGnify/ENA primary metagenome ERZ809074 (study PRJEB31570, sample SAMEA3212989) | Homo sapiens | biome: human-gut; feature: human gut; material: fecal | place: Sweden | collected 2011 ...
AAAGTAGTACCTCTTAAATTGATTTCATTTAAAAGTCTCATAATATCCAAATGAGTTATCTGGTGGTGAGCAACAAAGAGTTGCACTTGCTAGAGCACTAGTAAACAATCCATCAATGTTAATTGCAGATGAGCCTACAGGAAACCTAGACCCAGATACAGCTTGGGATATTATGAGACTTTTAAATGAAATCAATTTAAGAGGTACTACTTTGGTTGTTGCAACACATGCAAAAGATATAGTAGATAAAATGAACAAAAGAGTTATTCGTATAGAAAACGGAAATATTATAAGTGATAAAAAAGGTGGGTATGACAGTGAAGCATAGTATATTTGGTTATTTATTAGGAGAAGGTTTTAGAAATGTATTTCACAATAAAAAATCATCGGGTGCGTCACTTGCAATTATGTGTGCCACTATGTTGATTTTTGGCTTATTTTTCATGATTATAGAAAACCTAAACAATGCAGTTGAAACATTGGAAACACAACAAGGAATTCAAGTTTTTATTCAAAAGACTGCAACAGATGCTCAAATGGAGCAAATTGGAGAACAAATACAAGCAATAGATGGAGTAAATAAGGTAACATTCGTGTCTAAAGAAGATGCATTAAATCAGACTAAGGAAAAATTAAAGGACAAGCAAGCTTTAATTGCAGGTTGGGACGAATCGAATCCATTCAAGGCTTCATATTTAGTAACATTAACAGACTTGAAACTAAGTTCTCAAGTACAAGATGAAATTAAAAAAATAGACAATATTGATAGTATACAAAGTAGAGACGAGACAATTAATGGCTTAGTTGCAATAGCAAATGGAGTAAGAATTGTTTCTGCTGTAATATTAACATTGCTAGTATTAATATCTATATTCATAATAGGAAACACAATAAAATTAACAGTACATGCAAGAAGAAAAGAAATATCAATTATGAAATATGTTGGAGCAACAGACAGCTTCATTAGATGGCCATTCGTAATTGAAGGTATAATAATTGGTATTGTTGCAGCATTACTTTCAATACTAGTTCTTGGAATTGCATATAGCTTAATTACAAATGCAGCAGCAAACTCAATAATAAGTACAATGGGAATAAAACTTCTATCATTTACAGATATGACAACATTATTAGTTATTGTGTATATGGTATTAGGAATTGGAATTGGTGCATTAGGAAGTTCTATTTCAATGAGAAAATATTTGCAGGTATAAAGGAGAAAAACTATGAAAAAAAGAATGTTATTAACTGTACTGTCAGCTTTAACAGTACTTATGCTAATATCATCAATAGTAGTAAAGTCATATGCATCTCTTACGGACGATAAGAGTGATGTGCAAAACAAGATAAATGAAGCTAAAAATGCGTTAAACGACATATCTGACGACAAAGATGAAGCTGAAACAGAATTGCAAAAAATTACTACACAAGTTACAGAAGCACAAAAGCAATTAGATACATTAGCAGCACAAATAGATGAGCTAAATGATACAATAGATGAAAAACAAAAAGAGATTGAAGATGAAGAAGCAGAAATTGAAAAGACAGATAATCTATTAAAAGAGAGAATGGTTGCTTTATACGAAATTGGAGAAACTTCATATTTAGACGTACTGTTTAATTCGGAAAATATACTAGATTTCTTATCTAACTATTCGATGATACAACAAATTGTTGAAACTGACTCGGCTTTGATTGATGAATTGGAAGCCAAGAAGGAACAACTGCAAAAAGATAAAGAGAATTTAGAAGAAGATAAGGCAAAAGTTATATCAGTAAAAGCAGACCAAGAAGTTAAAAGAGCTCAGCTATCTGCATTGCAAGAGAAAAAACAATCAGAAATTAATAAACTATCAGCTGATGAAAAGGCAAAACAAGCAGAGTTAGATGCCTATAATGCTAAGTTAAAAGAGATTGATGATGCAATCGCAGAGGCTTTGAGAAAAGCTCAAGAAGAAGAGAAAAAAAATAATGCAACAAATGGTGGAAATGGAAGTAGCTTTGATGGAACTTTTGCATGGCCATTAGATTATTCACCAAGAAGAGTAACTTCTAGAATGAAATACAGATGGGGCAGATGGCACAAGGGTATAGACATTGGAACAAATGCTGAAATAGGAAAAAGAGTTATAGCAGCAGCATCTGGAACAGTAATATATAGTGCATATCAAGCAGGTTCATCATCAAGTGCAGGTTATGGAAATTACTTGATTATTTATCATGGAAATGGATATTGCTCATTATATGCACACATGGATTCAAAAGCAGTAAGTACAGGGCAAAAAGTATCACAAGGACAATTAATTGGGTACTCTGGAAACACTGGTGGTGTTGCGCCTCACTTACATTTTGAAATAAGAAAGGCAACGTCAATAGGGGACTTCTTCGGAAACAACTGGAAAGACCCATTAGATTATTTGCCTGGTGGATATACAATAGTAGATTAACAATAAATTAAATACATAAAAGGAGGGAACATTTATGAAGAAGAAAATACTAACACTAATTACCATTTGTTTAATTTTAGTATGCTTCTCCATAAATGTTTTTTCTGCTAATGAGGTTTCACAAAATGAAATAATAGAAGGAGAAACCAATAGTGAAGCAACTAATAAGACTCTATTTGAACAAAAAACAGAAGTAGATAATAAATTAAATGAATCAAATACTAGACTTGAATATGTAAAAAGTGAGATTTCAGCTTCAATGCAGAAGGTGCAAGAACTAGATGATTCGATAAACGATTATCAAAATAAATATAATGAATTACAATCACAAATAGCATCATTAGAAGCAGAAATTTCTTCAACACAAAATGACTTAACAAAAACTGAACAAGAATATGCAAGAAAAGAAAATTTACTAAAAAAGAGAGTAGTAGCACTATATGAAGGTGGTGAAACTACTTATTTAGATGTATTGTTGTCATCTAAAAATTTATTCGATTTCTTATCTAATTATTATATGTTAGAACAAATTATAGAATTTGACAGTAACTTATTAAATGAATTAGATGAACAAAAACAGAACATAGAAGTAAAAAAAGCAGAACAAGAAAAGAAAAAAACAGATTTAAGAGTTGCAAAGGCAAAACAAGGGCAAATGCAAATATTAATGGAAAACCAGAAAACTTTGCAGGTAAGTTATGCATCAAAATTAAGTGAAGAAGAAAAGAATTTATATGAACAAATAGAGCAATATAAAAAAGAGCAAGAAGATTTAGAAAATCAAATTCAAGCAGCTATAAATTGGAGTGGAGCCTTAGCAATACAATACAAAGGTGGAGTAATGTTATGGCCAATAGCAGTAGATGGAACATATATAACATCTCCATATGGAAACAGATTACACCCAATACAAGAAGTGTATAGATACCATGATGGTATAGACATTGGAAATGCAGGCTATGGAGCTCCAGTTATTGCAGCAGCAGATGGAATTGTAACATATGCGGGTGTAATGAGTGGATATGGTAACTGTGTAATGATAAACCATGGAGATGGTATAGTAACTTTATATGGACACGGGCAAGAAATATATACAGAACTTGGTGCAACTGTAAAACAAGGAGATGTAATAATGGCTGTTGGTTCAACCGGAAATTCAACTGGTCCACACTTACACTTTGAAGTAAGAAAATTTGGGGTAGCAGTAGATCCAATTCCATATTTGCAGGGTGATAATGCAAATAATAATACAATTGAAAATGAGAATGTAAATAATAATCAGACTATTAATGATACTTAAGATGTTAGACTATTAATGTAAAAATTAAAAAATGTAATAAAATTAGTATTTATAAAGTATAATACAAATAGCCAATGTTTATTATAATTGGCTTAAGAAGAAAGGACATAAAAATGGAAGATAAAAGAATAAAAAGACAGAATATTTATAAAATTATTATGCTTGTTATTTTGACAGCAACTATTACGTTCATGCTAACAACGATGATAATGTATAATAAATTTGTAACATCTTATGGTAGTATAGGAATTAAAACAAATACAGACGGAACAAGCTCAATTAGTACTACTGACTTAGTAAAAACGTTAGAGACTTTTAAAACAATGATAAAGCAAAAGTACATTGGTGAAGTTGATGAAGAAAAAATGGTAGAAGGAGCAATAAAAGGCTTTGTTGAAGGATTAGGAGATCCATACACAGAATATTTACCTAAAGAAGAAATGACTGAGTTTACAGAAGAAACAAGTAGCCAATATGTTGGAATAGGTGTATATTTAACAAATGATAAGACAACGAATACCATACTTGTTGTTGGTACTATGAATGGTTCACCAGCTCTAGAGGCAGGAATGCAAGCAGGTGATATAATAGAAAAAGTAAACGATGTTGCTTATACAGGAGAAACAATGGATGATGCAATAAAAGTACTAAAAGGCGAAGAAGGAACATCAGCAAAGGTAACAGTTTTAAGAGACGGAAAAGAAATTGATTTAACTGTAACAAGAAAGAAAATTACAGTAGAGCATGTTTCTTCAAAAATGGTAGAAAACAATATCGCATATCTTCAAGTAGATTCATTTGATAGCGGTGTTGCAGAGTCGTTCAAAAAACAAGTAACAGAGCTAGTTAATAAAGGTGCAAAGGGAATAATAATAGATTTAAGAAGCAATGGCGGAGGAATAGTTAGTGAAGCAACAGGAATTGCAGACTTATTCTTAAAGAAAGATGAGACAATTCTTATAACCAAATCAAAAATAGCAAATGAACAATTAACAGTATCTAAGAATGATGCAATTATAACAGATATTCCAGTAGTCATACTTGTAAATGAAGGTACAGCAAGTGCATCAGAAATATTAGCAGGAGCATTGAAAGACAAATATCCAAATACAACAATAGTAGGAATGAAAACCTATGGAAAAGGTGTAATTCAGACACTATATAGTTTATCAGATGGAAGTGGATTAAAAATAACAACAGAAGAATATTACACACCAAACCATAACAAAATAAATAAAGAGGGTATTACTCCAGATGTTGAAGTAGATTTAACGAAAAATGCAGAAGGAAAATACGAAACAGAATTTGATAAAGACGCACAAGTGAAAAAAGCTCTAGAAACAATAAAAACAAAAATAAAATAATAAAAAATCAGCATTCAGAATATGGGTGCTGATTTTTGTTGCTTAATATGGAATGGCTCAAAAGGGAAAAATGTCGAAAACTTCTTATAAATCGATAAAACTAGTCAAATTTTGCTATTGGAAATTTATGGAATATGTAGTATGCTTGTATAAAACAAAAAACAGAACACAAAACTAATAATGTGTGCTAAAAAGGGGGAAAAAATATTGGAATGTATTTATGTGCCAAAGGACAAGCAATTAACATTAAAAATAGCAGAAGAGATTGACGAACACACAACAGAAAAATTAAGGAGGAAGATTGATAATGAAATTACGCGATTTTTGCCTAGAAAAGTTATATTTGATTTTAGTAACGTTGCTTTCATGGACAGTGCAGGAATAGGAATGTTGCTAGGAAGATACAAGGTTATTAAGATGCTTGGTGGACAGCTAGAACTTATGAATGTGAATAAGCAAGTTGAAAAAGTTTTTGAAATTAGTGGAATATTAAAGATTATACCATTAATAAAAAATAATGAAGAAAATGTTGGTTAGATGGAGGCTAAAATGGTTGGAATTTATGATAATGAAATGAAATTGGAGTTTGTAAGCAAATCTTCTAATGAAGCATTTGCACGTATAACAGTGGCTGCGTTTGCATCACAACTTGACCCAACAATAGAAGAACTAGCAGACATAAAAACGGCTGTATCTGAAGCTGTAACAAACTCTATAATACATGGGTACGAAAATTCTGAAGGAATTGTTAAGGTAGAATGCAAATTGAAAGATAATTGTATAGAAATACAAATATCAGATTCGGGAAAAGGAATAGAAGATATCGAATTGGCTAAAAAGCCGTTATATACAACAAAGGCTAATTTGGAAAGGTCGGGAATGGGGTTCACAATAATGGAAAGCTTTATGGACGAGCTAAAAGTTGAATCTATTCCAGATATGGGAACAAAAGTAACTATGAGAAAATACATAATGACTGATAGAGAAGAAAAAAGCGAAGTAGAGGAAGCTGAAAAAGTTAGTAAATAGTATATAAAAAGAATATGAACACAAGAATAAAGGAAGGTTTTAGAATGCTGGAAAGTACATATGAAAATATCATAAAGGCTCAGCAGGGAAACACAGAAGTGTTAGAAAGTCTCGTAAAAAACAATATGGGGCTTGTCTATAACATAGCAAAAAGGTTTGTAGGAAGAGGATATGAGATAGAAGATTTAAATCAAATTGGAGCAATGGGATTGGTTAAGTCTATAAAGAAATTTGACACAAATTACAACGTTCAGCTATCTACATATGCTGTTCCTTTTATAATAGGAGAAATAAAAAGATATATACGAGATGACGGACGAATAAAAGTAAGTAGAAGCATAAAAGAATTGGCTGTAAAAATAAATCAAATTCAAAAAGAAGCAATGGATAAGAATGGAGAAGAATTAAAGGTAGAGCAAATAGCAGAAATTTTAAATGTACCAAAAGAAGAGATAGCATTAGCATTAGATGCAAACTCAGCAAGTGTGGTAACCTCAATTAATGAGCCGGTGTATAATGATAAATCTGGAAAAGAGCTTTGTATAGAAGATACAATTGCAAGTGATAGAGATGAAGAAAATAAAATTGCAGATAAACTTACAATAAAAAAATTAGTAGAAGAATTAAATAGTCAAGAACAAGAAATTGTAATGCTAAGATATTATAAAGGAAAAACACAAACAGAAGTGGCAAAAAAGCTCGGAATAAGCCAAGTTCAAGTATCTAGAATAGAAAAAAGAATATTATATTCTATGAAACAAAAATTGGTAATATAAATATTAGTAATTTGAATGGTTGTGAAAATGGTTGCAAAATTATAATTATTTTGCAACCAAGTTTGTGCCTATAAGAGAGGAATTCAATCAATTATGAGAAAATTGATATTAATTATAATGTTGATTATATTGGCTACATTTACAATACCAATTATATTTACAATTCGTTTTGGGGATGGAGAAAAAAACGTAAAAGAAACTGGAGAAACAGTAAAAAATATAGGAAACAATGAATTGGATGAAGAAAAAAAAGAAAATTTCGCCCAAAATGGGGCGTCCTTAATGGGCGAAAATTATGAGTATAAGAGGTATGGTACAGTGAAGGTTTTGCATACCAAAGATAATAGTATAGAAGAAATGAAAATGGATGAGTACTTATTAGGAGTTGTTTCTGCTGAGATGCCGGCCGATTTTGAAGAAGAAGCGTTAAAGGCGCAAGCGGTTGTTGCAAGGACGTATACTGTATACAAAATTGAACATAACCAAAGTAAACATGGAGAAGCGGACATTTGCGATAACTCTGCGTGTTGTCAGGCATGGATATCTAAAGATGATAGGATGGCTAGATGGGATGAAGATAAAAGAGAAAGTAATTGGGAGAAGATAGAAAAAGCTGTTAGTTCAACTGCAGGAAAAGTGGTTACTTATAATGGAGAGGTAATAGACGCATTTTTTCATTCTAATAGTGGAGGAAAGACGGAAGAGGTGTCTAATGTTTGGGGTGGTAGTGACCTACCATATTTACAAAGCGTGGAGACATCTGGAGAAGATGCTTACAGTCAATATCAATCAGAAGCCATATTTACAAAAGAAGAATTTGAAAAAAAGATAAAGGATAAATATCCGGAGTTTACAATAGATTATAATGATGAAAATTGCATAAAAGTGATAGAATACACACAAGGCGACAGAGTTAAAACAATAAAAATTGGCAACTTGGAACTATCTGGGGTTGAAGTTAGAAGTTTATTAGCACTAAGGTCTGCCAATTTTACAACGCAAATAAGTGAAAATGAAATAAAATTCACTGTAAAAGGTTATGGACATGGTGTTGGAATGAGCCAAACTGGTGCAGATAGCATGGCAAAACAAGGAAGCAATTATGAAGAAATTATAAAGCATTATTATACAGGAGTGGAAATTACAAATTTGTAAAGAAATTAGATTATAGCTATGAAATGATATTGCCAAAGGATTGAAAATTGTAGCAAGAATTATAGTAAATAAGAAGTCTGCAAAGTATGAGCAAACTAATTTGAAAAGCAATCTACTTTTATATAGTAGTTACTAAAAAATGTATATATCTTGAAAATTTGGGAAAACTTATATTAATAAAAAATAAGGAGGAACCAAATGGATAGAAGAGGAAGAAGAGATGCAGATTCTAGAAAAGGTGTAAGTTTTTTTACATGGGGAGGTATAATTTTAATTGCAGTAGTTGCATTTATTGTAGCGTACGTGTTGTACAGTAATAACTTATCAACACAAGCAAAAAACATAAACAATACACAAAAAATATCATCTACAGATAATAATAGAATGAATATGATAGAAAACACAGAAGCGGCAAGTAGTTCTATTGGTAAAAGCGTAAATGAACTTGAAAATACAACAAAAAGTACTACAAATACAGAAAATACAAATAAAATGGCAGTAAATACAAGCAAAAATGAAGAAAATAAAAATTTAAATAATAAGAATGAAAATAATGAAAATGAAAAAGAAGAAATGCCAGATGCAACAAAAAATAATAATGTAAAAGAGAATACGTTAAACGAAAATGTAACCAATGTTGAACAAGTTGAGAAAACAAAAGACCCAACTTTTGTAAATCCAGTAGATGGTGAAAAAATTAAAGATTATTCGAGTGACAACTTAGTATATTCAGTAACTTTAGATGAATGGACTACTCATTTAGGAATAGACTATAAATCAGAAAAGACAGATATAGTAAAAGCCTCAGCAGACGGAAAAATTAAGTCGATAAAAAATGATCCAAGATATGGACTAACGGTTGTAATAGAACATACAAATGGATTTGAGAGTGTTTATTCAAATTTGTTAACAGCAGAATTTATAACTGTTGGAGAAGAAGTAAAACAGGGGCAAACCATTGCAACAGTTGGAAATACTGCAAGATTTGAAATAGCAGATGAAACACACCTTCACTTCGAAATAAAACAAAACGGAGAAAATGTAGACCCTAATATATATTTAAAATAATAAAAAACAAATCATTTACAAATATGTAATGCACACAAAAACTTAAACTTTGTGTTTGCATTAGTATTGGTAAATGGTTTATTTTTATATAAAACCATTATTATGTAACAAGTATTATAAAATTGCTAAATTTTTCTATTGAAAAAACAAAAATGTTACTATATAATTATAAAACGAAGAGATATATAGTAAATAGAAAAAATATTAACCGTAAAAGGAGTAACGATGGAATCAAAAGAAAAAGAACAAATAAACGCAAGAAAGAAAAATATGCGAATTTATTCTGTACATAGAATGCTAACATTCGATTTATTATTTTACTATGCAATAAAGTTTTTATTTTTAACACAAGTAAAAGGCTTTACTGCAAGTGATATAGTGGTAGTGAGTGCATTCTTGGGCTTATTTAAGGTGTTATTTCAAATACCAATAACAGTTGTAATCGATAAAATAGGAAATAGAAGAAGTTTGATTATAGCAGATTTATTTCAAGCAACATCTGTTACAGTAATAATGTTATCAAATTCTTTACCAGTGCTAATTATTGGTAACTTGTTTGGAGCGATAGCAGTTGCAATGAAAGACGTGGCAGAACCGGGGCTTTTAAATTCATCAATACCTGATGTAAAAGAAAAGAGCCAAATATATTCTAAAATTGATGGAAAATCTGTTGGAAACTTCTATTACATTTCTGCTTTTTCAGCAATAGTGTCGGGATTTTTGTTTGATATAAATGGCTATATACCAATGACAATATGTGTAATAATATTGTTAATATCAGCATTACTTGCGACTGGTTTTACAGAACTTACACCAGTACAGAAACAAGAGAACATTAAAAAATATTATAAAACATATTTTAGAGACTTAAAATTAGCATTTTCATTTATATTTAATTCAAGCAGGTTAAAAGCATTAATGCTATTCTCAGGAGTAATGTATGGAATTATAATGGTTATGAATACATACGAAATGGGACTTCTAGATGAAATGGGATTATCTGCATCTATAACTGGAATTATTTATGCTATAATGCAAATAGTTGCTGGAATATCATCAAAACAGCATGAAAAAATACATCAAAAATATAAAAATAAAACATTATCAATTGTTGGAGTTTCATATACGCTTGCATGTTTAATGGCAGGAATTATTGCCATTACAGGATTACCATATTGGCTAATTATAGGAATAATTGTAGCAACATATGCAGTACGTTATTTATCAACAGGTTTTTATTATGTGTTAATAAAAAAATATATAACGAATTTCACGAATGGAGAGGTTGCAAACAAAGTATACTCTGCACACAGTTTCGTAATAGGACTTGGAAACCTAATAATATGCGCATTTGGAGCTATTATTTCATCAAACTTTAGTGTAAAACATTCAATGATAATATTTGGAATAGTATTTTTTACAATTATGATTTTAATATTAAATTATATGAGAACAAGAGTTGGACTTGATCCAAATTCTTATAGAAAAAAAGACATAAATTATAAAGAATATATAGGTTTAAAATAGGAGTTGTTATAATTATACTTTTGAAAAAAACACTTGACAGCTAGCCATAATACATATAAAATAGTATATGTAAAGTATAGCTAATATAAAAATTATAGATAGATAATTAAATAAAATTTATATATTTAGAGAGAGTATTAGATATATATTTATGCAC
>ERZ809074.4789-NODE-4789-length-10803-cov-3.592575_pt1 | contig 10803 bp, 9 predicted proteins | sample MGYA00520795_ERZ809074 | MGnify/ENA primary metagenome ERZ809074 (study PRJEB31570, sample SAMEA3212989) | Homo sapiens | biome: human-gut; feature: human gut; material: fecal | place: Sweden | collected 2011 ...
TCCACCCCGGAAAGGTTAATAAAGGAGGTTGTGGAGAGAATGAGCGAAAATGAAGTTTTTGCCGAAAACCTGAGTTTTGAAGAGGAGATGAACAAGACTCTGGTAAACATTCGCCCCGGTCAAGTGATTAAGGGCAAAGTCATCTACGTTAAAGAGAATGAGGTTACCGTAGATATCGGATATAAGGCCGATGGAATTGTTACGAAAGAGGAACTTACAGCTTCCGGCGAAGAGGATCCGAGAGACCTTTTCAAAGAGGGTGATGAAATAGATGTTGAGGTTTTGAAGAAAAACGACGGCAACGGCAACGTCATTCTTTCAAGAAAAAGAATTGTTGAGCGCCTTAAAGCCGACGAAAAACTTGCATCGATTTCAAACGGCGAAGTTTTTGAAGTTACCGTAAAGGAAGTCGTTAAAGGCGGCTTGCTTGCCGACTTTGACGGAATCCGCGTATTTATTCCCCGCTCGCAAATCAGAATGAACGGATATGCTCACGATGTTGACCGTTACGTAGGTCAGACGCTCCGTGTACGCGCACTTGATATCGATTATAAACATCGCAAGGTTGTTGCCACTCATTCGGCGGTTGTCGCAGAAGAGAAACAGGCGGCATTTGACATGGCATGGTCGAAACTTGAAGAAGGCGCAACCGTTAAGGGCGTTGTCCGCAGACTTACCGATTTCGGCGCTTTTGTTGATGTAGGCGGAATTGACGGTCTTATCCATATCGGCGACCTTGCATGGTACCGTATCAACAAGCCCTCGGATATTCTTCGCGCAGGCGATGAAATTGAGGTTGTTATTCTCAGTATGGACAAGGAAACCGGCAGAATTTCTCTCGGTTACAAGCAGTTGCAGCCCAAACCCTGGGACGATGCTGTTGAAAGATATCCCGTTGACTCTATCGTTAAGGGCAGAGTTGTTCGCATTACATCTTTCGGCGCGTTTGTAAACCTTGAACCCGGCATTGACGGTCTTGTACATATTTCCGAAGTTTCAAACCGCTTTGTTCAGAAAGTTGACGAGGCAGTACGCGTTGGCGATGAAATCGAAGCACTTGTACTTAATGTTGACCCGGAAGAAAAGCGTGTAAGCCTGAGCATTAAGGCTCTGCTTGACGAACAGGAAGCGGAAGAAGTTGCAGAGGAAGCAGCAGAAGCAGCGGAAGAAACTGAGAACTGATAAGTAAAAATTGAAAAGCGGAACAGCCTGAAATTTTTCTGGCGTTCCGTTTTTTTTATTTGCAATAAGAAAGAATATGTATTATAATTATCCTGATGAAGAAAAGTGCAGCAGGTGTGGGCGGCATATTAAACGGTCAAATACGTGCCGGTAAAAGAAAAAATTATTTCGCCTGACGGCAATATAGAAGAGGAACCATGAAAATAAACAGAGATTATATGCTTAAACTTTCGCAAATGGACGATGAGGATGCCTTTGACCCGGCAGACCTTTCGCCGGAAGAGCTGTTTTCGCTTTCGTCCGATTCTCACGGCAGGTTTGTTGACGAGTACAAAGCATATTATGATGATATAAAAACAGATAACAAGTTGCATAAGGAGGACTGGTAAAATGGACAGAATAATGCTTTTTCCGGGCAAAAAGAGAAAAGTACTGACGCTCAGTTACGATGACGGCGTTGAACAGGACATAAGGCTTGTTGAAATAATGAAAAAGCACGGGCTTAAAGGTACGTTTAATATAAATACAAACTGCTTTGCGCCAGAAGGCAAAGTGTATCCCGAGGGTACGATTCACAGGCGTATGGACGCAAAAAGCGCATATTCGCTGTATGAAAATAACGGAATGGAAGTTGCGGTGCATACCTTAACACATCCCCATTTGGATAAACTTTCACCCGCAGAGGTTACAAGAGAGGTCATCCTTGACCGGGATAATATTGAAAAAGCAACAGGCAAAATGTGCGTTGGTATGGCTTATCCTTACGGCACCACAAATGACGGCGTTGTCGAAGTGCTTAAAAACTGCGGAATTCTCTATTCGCGCACTACGGTAAGCAGACATAATTTTGATATTCCCGACGATTGGCTCAGGTTAAGCGCCACGTGCCATCATAACGATCCCAACCTTATGGAACTTGCAAGAAAATTTGCGGAATCAAGACCCAGGTGGAATTCGCAAATGTTCTATTTGTGGGGACACGCATATGAGTTTGAGGCAAACGACAACTGGAATATTATTGAGGAATTTGCGGAATATTTAGGCGGCAGAGATGATATCTGGTATGCCACAAACGGCGGGATATTCAAATATATAAAGGCTTTCAAGTCACTTGAAACCGCTGCCGACGGCAGAACGGTGTATAATCCCACGCTTTATACTCTGTTTTTTGAGTCCGACGGAAAAGAATTTGAAATAAAACCAGGAGAAACGGTGAAAATATGAAACTTTTACCCGCATTCAGGCGTAAAGCCGCGTTGAATCTGTATAAAAACCCCACGCTGACGTTATGCAAAATGACTTTTACAAGCGATTTTGTTTCAATGAAATCGGGCGATATGTACCCGATTATCGAAAAACGGGGCGACTGTGTTGAAAAAGTCCTGCAAAACGGATATTCAGTTTCCGGTCAGGGGTGCGTACTGCGCCTTTTAGGCGGTTTCTTTCCGTATGCGACATATGAAATGACTGTGCATTGCGGCAGAGCAGGCTTTGCGTTTACCTACGGCGATTTTTCGGTTTTGCTTGATACAGCGTCGTCGACACTGATGTTTGACCGCTCGGGTAAGGAAAAAAAAATTTCCCTAAACGGCAGAGCGGGCGAAAACATGCGCCTGATAGTGTCTTTTTGCGGCGGTACGGCGTTTGCATATACGGCTTGCGCAAACGAAAAGCCTGAATTTGCGGCGTCGTTTGAGATTGACGGTTCATTTCTTCGGGAAGATGTGTTTTCCCGTATATCGGCGGCGACAAAAGTATACGGCGGTGCAAGGATAAGCGGTGTAAGTTCTTATCTTGACGCGGGAATATGCCAGGCGGATATACGGCCAGTGCGCTTTGAGGACGGTTCGGTTATCATCGAAAACGGCAGAATGTTTTTTACCGTATCGTCAAGAATGGGTACAAAAAATTATCAGAGCGTACTTTCACTAAAAAAGGACAGTTGTGAGTTTAACCTTGAAGGCGCAATTCTTTTCGATTACGGCGACGGCGTGCTTAACGGCGATGTGGCAACGTCGCTTATATTTGATAGGAACAAAAAAGAGTGGCTTTTTTGGACATGCGCGTTTTCACAGGGGCATATCCTTGCATGCGGGAGGACCGAAAATGACCCGCGATTCGGCATAAATGTGCTTGAAGCCGAGGTTATGGGCCCGATAGGCGAAAATCCCGACACCGACTTTTTGGGAAAAACGGGCGATGAAGACCCTGACTTTGTTTTCGATAAAGAAAAGAATAAGTGGTATCTTACGGTTTGCCGTCTTGATTCCGACACGGACAATAAGGCGTACAGATATTTTCTTTTTGAATCCGACGACCCGCTTTCGGGATATAAATTTGTCAGGAAAACTCTTTCGGGCTGTGAAACGGGCGGTTCAATAGTTAAGGGTGACGGCGGATATTATTTTGTTTGCGGCAGTGATTTTGACAAAAAGTCCTGCTATCACGTGTATGACCTGAATGATTTTTCCCGCTTTGATACGCTTAAATGCGACTATCCCGACGGCGGTTTCCGCGGCTGGGGCTCGGTGTTCAAAGTGCCGGGCGGAACAAGAGAAAAATATATGTGGATAACCTTTGACCGCTTTTTGGGCGACCCTGAATATAATTGGAGTTACGGCAATATTTACTTGTATGAATCTTAAAAAGTCGGTTGACGAAAAAGCAAAAAAAGAATAAAATATAATAGAAATAATTCTTGAAGTGAGGTGAACATAATGGAAGACGGAAGTAGCAGCACTGTTCCCGTGCGATGGCGGAAAAATTCCTGTTTTATTATGTTCGCCGTTAAAGCGACACCGAACTGAACTTTCGGTATCGGCTTTACCGAGTGCGGTGTCTTTCAGGCACTGTGCTGTTTTGTTTTGCTTAATAAAACAATATTTTTTCGCGTATCTTAAAGGTAATAAAGACCCTTTAAGATATTTTTTTTCGGGAAAGTGTACCTTCCGCAAAGCGGCAGAACCGCTGTGCAAAAAATAATTTTCAGGAGGTAACACTGAATGAGCGAAATGCTTAAAGAGGAGACGATTAAAACCGTTCTCCGTTTACTTGAAGAAAAAAGGCCCGTCGAAATCAGCCGGATGTTTAAAACTATGCTACCCGCAGATATTGCTGAGGTAATCGACAATGAGGAAATTGACGAAAAACAGCGAACACTTCTTTTCAGGCTCTTGCCAAAGGACGTGGCGGCAGAGGTTTTTGTTGAAATGGATTCGGACAATCAGCAACAGTTGATTGACGTATTCAACGACAACGAGCTTCATCAGATGCTTGATGAACTGTTTATTGACGATACCGTTGACATCATTGAGGAAATGCCCGCAAATGTTGTGCGCAGAATAATAAAGAACTGTACTCCCGAAGCGAGAACCGCAATCAATAAAATTCTTGAATATCCCTCCGACAGCGCCGGCAGCATTATGACGCCCGAATATATTGCGCTGCGCAAGGATATGACGGTGGCACAGGCGTTTCAGTATATCCGCAAGGTGGGGCTTGACAGCGAAACAATTTATACCTGTTACGTAGTTACAAACGACCGCAAACTTCTGGGCGTTGTTACCGTGCGCGAACTTCTGCTTGCCCCGGAGGACAAACTCATCGGGGATATTATGAGCGAGAATGTTGTTTATGCCGAAACCACGGCGGACAAGGAAGACGTTGCAAAACTGTTTGACAAGTACGATTTCCCCGCGTTCCCGGTTGTGGACAGAGAGAAGCGGCTTGTGGGAATAGTTACGTTTGACGACGCTATCGACGTTATCCGTGAAGAAACCACCGAGGACTTCTCCAAAATGGCGGCGGTTGTACCCATTGAGGAAACATATTTCCGTGCAGGCGTTTTCAAACATGCAAAAAACCGTATTCCGTGGCTGATAGTGCTTATGGTTTCGGCAACGATTACGGGTGCAATAATTACAAAGTACGAAGAAGCGTTTGCCATGGTGCCGCTTTTGATAGCGTGCCTGCCGATGCTTATGGATACGGGCGGAAACTGCGGTGCACAGACGTCAACAATGGTTATCCGCGGCATGGCGCTTGATGAAATGCGTCCCCGCGACGTTATCAGGGTATGGTGGAAAGAAATCCGCATTGCAATGCTTGTGGGCATTGCCCTTGCGGTTATAAACGTTGGCCGTGTGTTCCTTATTTACGGTTATTCGCCCGAAACGGTAAAACTGGCAATAACGTCAAGCACGGCAATATTCTTTACCGTTTGCCTTGCCCAAACTTTGGGGTGTGCACTGCCCATGGCGGCAAAGGCAATAAAACTTGACCCCGCACTTATGGCATCGCCGCTGATAACCACAATAGTGGATGCGTTAAGCGTTACCGTATATTTTGCCATTGCGGTGCTTATTTTCAAAGTCTGATTTGTTTTTTGCACGGAGTTTTCCGTGCTTTTTAATTATTGACACGGCTTTTTTTATCGGGTATAATACCGTATAGAAGTTTTGCAGGAGGAACGGAGAATGAAGATAATTCAAATGACCAATGCGACCCCGACGCAAACCATGGGATACGTTGTACAGGCAAAAACGGGACAGGTGCTTGTTATTGACGGCGGCGCAAAGGATAACGACAAAGAACTCAAACGGATAATAAAAAGCGTGGGTTCCCACGTTGATTTGTGGCTTATAACGCACCCTCATTCCGACCATCATTACGCAATAATGCAGGTTTTAAGAAACCCTGAGGGAATTACATATGACAGACTGGGCGCGTCCCGGCTTTCCGATGAATGGGCGGAATCCACGGGGCTTCCTGCGGATGCAAAGGAACTGATTGAGTGGAACGCCTTTGCAAAGAATCTTGATTCACGCTATTTTGATATCAAAAACGGCGAAGTGTTCAATTTGGGTTCAATGAAAGTCGAAATCCTTGCCGTTGCAAACCCCGAAATTCTCGATAATCCCTTTAACAATCAGTCGGTTGTAATCCGCGTTACCGAGGACGGTTTCGTTATGCTTTTCTTAGGCGATTTGGGTATTGAAGCGGGCGAAAAACTGCTTAAAACGGGTATTGATTTACACTCCGACGGCTGCCAGCTTGCCCACCATGGGCAGCAGGGCGTAAACGAAAAATTCTATCAGGCGGTTAAGCCCACCTATGCTTTTTGGGCAACGCCCGATTGGCTTTGGGATAACACCCCTTACTTGGGCGGCACACCCGGAACGGGCCCGTTCAAAACACAGGAAACCGCAGGATGGATGAAGAAACTTAACACGGTCAACATCTTCTCATTCAAACACTCCACGGTGTTTGATACAGAAACAAAGCAGTTTGGAGATTATTAAATGGAAAGTTATGCTGATGTTGTTGTAATAGGCGGCGGCGTAGCGGGAACAATGGCGGCAATAGCCGCGGCACGCGCAGGCAAAAAGACGGTTCTTTTGGAACGCAGCGGTGCACTGGGTGGAATGTGGACATCGGGCTTAATAGGCGTCACCCTCGATGCAGAAAACAAGAACGGCTTGCTTAAAGAATTTTTGCAAAAGGTAAATGATGAAGGCGGATGTGCCACTACTTTTGAAACAAAAAAGTATGTGCTTGAAAAAATGTGTATCGAAGCAGGCGTTGAACTTTACTTAGGCTGCGCGTTTGTTTCGGCAGAAAATGTAAACGGGAAAATAACGGAAGTAAAATGCACGTCAAAATCAGGCGAAATCACATTAAAGGCGGCAAAATATATTGACGCTACCGGTGACGGCGATGTGGCGGCAAGCGCCGGCTGTGAGTTCTTTTTCGGTAACGGCGAGGGTAAGGTTCAGCCTATGAGTATGGTTGCGCTTGTTGAAATTAAGGGCGGACTTGATGAAAAATATTTAGGTTGGGACGGCAGAAACAATTTCAAGGCATTGCTGGATTCTCTCGGTGCGGCGTATTCACTGGGCTGCCCGAATATAGCGCTCTGTCAGGGCGAAATATATCAGTTAAGTATCAATCAGGAATACGGAAAAAATCCGCTTGACTGCAAAAGCGTTTCCCTTGCATCGGTAAATGCGAGAAAAGAGATATTTGAAACCGTAAAGAAACTCCGCAAAAGCGGAATGAATATCACCCTTGTTACCACTCCCGAATTTATAGGTGTGCGTGAGGGCAGAAGAATAAAGTGCAGGTATAATATCACCCTTGATGATATTGTTTCCGGCGCACGGTTTAACGATGCCGTATGCCGCGTAACGTACTGGGTGGACATTCACTCTTTTGCGCCGGGCGATAAGGGATATTCCGACAGCGGCATTACCGTTAAGCCGTATGATATTCCCCTGCGTGCAATGCTGCCGATAGGTGCGGAAAACCTTATCCTTGCAGGGCGATGCATAGGCGGCGATTTCTGCGCCCACGCAAGTTACCGCGTTATGGGCAATATGGCGGCAATAGGTGAGGCGGCAGGGGCGTTTGCGGCAAAATAAGTTGCAAAAAAACGTAATATGTAGTAGAATATGATTCGGTGTGTCGGAATCCGGCACATAATTACTCTTTCGGAGGAAACAAAAATGAAAGCAATAAAAACCGATATCCCGGGCGTAGTTATAATAGAACCCGATGTTTTCGGCGACCACAGAGGTTGGTTTATGGAAACATGGTCAAAAAAGAAACTTGAAGAATTGGGCATAGACGTTGATTTTGTACAGGACAATCAAAGTTTTACCGCAAAGAAAGGCACGCTGCGCGGGCTTCACTTTCAAATGAACCCGATGGCACAGGCAAAGCTTGTGCGCGTTGTGGCGGGGGCTGTGCTTGATGTTGCGGTTGATTTGCGCAAAGGCTCACCCACGTATCTTAAATGGGTAAGCGTTGAACTTTCGGCAGAGAATAAGCGCCAGTTTTTTATTCCGCGGGGCTTTCCCCACGGCTTTGTTGCACTTACCGATAATGTTGAATTCGTTTATAAGTGCGACAACTACTATTCAAAGGAATGCGACCGTTCGGTTAAGTTTGACGACCCGCAAATAAATGTTGAATGGGGCGTAACCGAACCGATAATTTCTGAAAAAGACGCAAATGCACCGCTTCTTAAAGACAGCGACTGCAATTTTGAATTTTAAGGAGAAATTTATGACTATTATCGTAACAGGCGGCGCCGGATTTATCGGCAGCAATTTTGTTTATTTTGAACTCAAAAATCACCCTGAGGACAGGATAGTCTGCCTTGACGCCCTTACCTATGCGGGCAACCTTGCCACACTTGACGAGGCTATGAAAAATAAGAATTTCCGCTTTGTAAAGGGCGATATTGCCGACCGCGAGTGCGTTTACAAACTGTTTGAGGAAGAAAAACCCGACATAATAGTAAACTTTGCGGCGGAAAGTCATGTTGACCGCTCAATAGAAAACCCGGAGATATTCCTGCGCACCAACATTATGGGCACACAGGTGCTTATGGACGCCTGCCGCAAGTACGGCATAAAGAGATATCATCAGGTTTCAACCGATGAAGTTTACGGCGATCTGCCCCTTGACGAACCGGATTTGTTCTTCACCGAGGAAACACCTATCCATACTTCAAGCCCTTACTCGGCAAGCAAGGCTTCTGCCGATTTGCTTGTGCTTGCGTATCACCGCACGTTCAAACTGCCGGTGTCAATTACGCGCTGCTCAAATAACTACGGGCCATACCATTTCCCGGAAAAACTTATTCCCCTTATTATATCACGTGCGCTTGCAAACGAGAGCCTTCCCGTTTACGGCAAAGGCGAAAACGTGCGCGACTGGCTTTATGTTGAGGACCATTGCTCCGCTATCGACCTTGTTATCCGCAAAGGCCGCGAGGGCGAAGTTTATAACATAGGAGGGCATAACGAGCGCACAAACCTTCAAGTTGTAAAAACGATACTTAAAGAACTTGATAAGCCCGAAAGCCTTATCACCTTTGTTACCGACCGGCCCGGTCACGACAGGCGCTATGCCATTGACCCCACAAAGATTCACAATGAACTTGGCTGGTTTCCCGCAACGAAGTTTGCCGACGGCATACATAAAACCGTGGAGTGGTATCTGAACAACCGCGACTGGTGGGAGAATATCTTAAAGGGCGATTATCAGAACTACTACGAGAGAATGTACTCAAAGAGGTAACGGTATGAAAGTTCTTGTAACGGGCGTTAAAGGTCAACTTGGGTTCGACGTTGTAAAACGCCTTAAAGCGCTGAACATCGAGTGTAAGGGCGTTGACATTGAGGATTTCGACCTTACTGACGAAGCAGCGGTAAGAAAGGGAATTTGCGATTATAATCCCGACGCGGTTGTGCATTGCGCGGCGTTTACCGCGGTGGACAAGGCAGAGGACGCAAGGGAAGTTTGCTATAACGTAAACGTTACGGGCGTGAGAAACGTGGCGCTTGCCTGTAAGGAAACAGACGCGAAAATGGTTTATATAAGCACCGATTACGTGTTTGACGGACAGGGCACCAACTTCTTTAATCCCGAAGACAAAAAGGACCCCATAAACTACTACGGCGAAACAAAATCCCTCGGCGAGGACGAAGTAACAAAACTTCTTGAAAAGTACTTCATTATCCGCATATCGTGGGTGTTTGGCATAAACGGCGGAAACTTTGTAAAAACGATGATTCGCCTCGGAAAAGAGCGGGACGAACTGAATGTTGTGTGCGACCAGATAGGCTCGCCCACATATACAAAGGACTTGGCGGTGCTTATTGCCGATATGATTCAGACCGACAAGTACGGCATTTACCACGCCACCAATGAGGGCGTTTGCTCCTGGGCGGAATTTGCAAAGCAGATTATGCTCGACGCGGGGCTTGATACCAAAATCAATTTTATCACTTCCGATAAATATCCCGCAAAGGCAAAGCGGCCGTTCAATTCACGTATGAGCAAGAATAAACTTGACGAAAACGGATTTTCCCGCTTGCCCGGCTGGCACGATGCGCTTAAACGTTATATTGATGAACTGCGCGATAATGAACAAATTTGAACAAATTTTTGCGGCACGAACCCATCGGTTCGTGCCTTTTTCTCTATTTTATATCAATTTTGCGAAAAAATAGTCATAATCTTCCCTAAAAACAGAAAATATTATGGAATTGTGAAATAAAGTGTTGACAAATTTAATCGGGGGGGGGTATAATAGGATTAAATAAAAATCAGGAAGGGGATTCTTTTATTTATGAAACGAAAAATACTTTGCATAGTGCTTGCAGTGGCACTTGCGGTTTCCTGCTTCACTCTCGTTCAGGCGGCGGATGGGGATACGCTTGGCGGGAAGGTAAACGCTGCATTCGAAGGTAACGGCGTCATGATTACAAGTTGGACAGGAAATTCAGAAGGAAGTACACCTACAAATACTGAGGTTAATACACCATTTAAGGGGATAAATTTTCCCGATGAGGACGGTGTGCGCAAATTTAGGTTTGCTGCGTACAATGATACCGACAGCGCACTTAAAATCTCTCTTTCATGTTCGTGGGGAAAAGAGGCTGTGGCAGATTTAACAACTAAGAAAAGCCCCAAAGACTACACATCAGGGAGCAGCGGCGAAATAGAGAGCAGAGGGACACGCACATTTACGATTGCGGTTCCAAATAGGGCATATTGGCTTAACAGCGGCGGAACGGCAAACGGCTCGGAAGGAAAGATAGTTGACGGCAG
>ERZ809074.4790-NODE-4790-length-10802-cov-29.526659_pt1 | contig 10802 bp, 7 predicted proteins | sample MGYA00520795_ERZ809074 | MGnify/ENA primary metagenome ERZ809074 (study PRJEB31570, sample SAMEA3212989) | Homo sapiens | biome: human-gut; feature: human gut; material: fecal | place: Sweden | collected 2011 ...
TTCGCCCCGCCTATGGGGAACTGTGCTGGGAGCCTGCCTGTTCGATAAAAGCACAAGATAAAGGCCCGGTGTCGTTTCCGCCCCGGACCGGCCACAAAGCCCCGCAGTGCGGGGCTTTTCAGCGTTCGGAGTTGTAGGCGTTTTCACTGGATTTCAAATGAGTTGTAGGCGCATTTTCCGAAAAACTACCGCGTCGCAGGGGGTTGCACCCACAACAAGCGACATCAACAGAAAGGACGGCAACTATGTCAAAAGAACAGATGACTATCCGGCTTTATCCCGAAACGCGCAGACAAATGGATAGCTGGCTGGAAGAAAGCAACAGCAAAAACCGAAACGAATTCGTGGAAAAGGCTCTACGCTTTTATATGGGCTATCTCGGCACGGAGAATATTACCGAGTATCTCTCGGACGCACTGGTGGCAACGCTGCGCGGGATCATCGCGGACAGCACCAACCGCACCAACGGCATTCTCTTCAAGTGCGCGGTGGAGCAGGGCATCATGGCGCATACCATCGCCGCCCACTTCCGGGATACGCTGGAGGATCGCCGCACCCTGCGCGGGTATGTGGTGGACGAGGTAAAGCGCACCAATGGTCAGATCAGGTTTGAGGATGCCCAGGATGTCCAACGGCAGCTGCCGGATGACACATGGCGAGATTGATATTTATCTCTCCATACATGAAGGGCGGCAGAGATGCCGCTCGGCTGGCCCACCGCACCCGCTACTTCGCCACCCGTGAAGGTGTGCAGCTCCTCAAGGATGACAATGCTCATCTTCCTGCCACGAAGAAACAGCAGCAGTACATCCAGCGTCTGCTCCGCAGCTTCCCAGAGGCAAGGGAACTGCCGGAGCATGAGGACTATGTGACTTCACCCAACCGGCAGACTGCCTTTGCTTTCATCGAACAGATCCACGAGGACTTCATTGAGCCGATGGATGGTCGTGAAAACTATCTTGACTATGTCGCAAACCGTCCCGGCGTAAAAGCGTTGGGCGAACACGGCTTGTGGGACGCCAACGGGAAGGTCCCGTCGCTGGAGAATGCCGTGGCAGAGGTGGCGCAGCACACAGGGAATGTGTGGACACCTATCATCTCCCTCTCCCGTGAGAACGCGGAGCGTCTGGGGTACACAGATATTAAAAACTGGCAGGAGCTCATCAACGCCTCCATCACCGACATCGCCAAGGGCTATAAGATCCATCCGGACCGCCTTCGCTGGTACGCAGCTATGCACGAAAAGGAGAAGCACATCCATGTTCACATGGTGCTCTTCTCAACCGATCCGAAGGAGGGCTACCTCTCCCGGCAAGGTATCCGCAGCATCAAGTCTGCGCTGGTCAGCACGATCTATCGGAACGACCGCCTGCACATCTATGAGCAGAAGGATGAACAGCGCGGCCTGCTCCGGCAGGAGGCGGAAGCACGGATGGCAACGCTCATCGGGCAGATGGCAACCGGTACTCTGCAAAGCGATAAGCTGGAGCTGCTGGTGACGGATCTCGCCCAGCGGCTTCAAGAAGTTAGCGGCAAGAAAGTCTACGGTTACCTGCCGCCTCGTGTCAAACGCATCGTGGATGAGATCGTGGACGAACTGGCAAAGGACGAGAGGGTGTCGTCCGCCTATGCTCTATGGCAGGATCTCCGAGAGCAGCTTTGTATTGACTATAATCAGACACCGCCGCAGCGAGTACCGCTGTCGCAGCAAAAGGAGTTCAAGACTGTGCGCAACATGGTCATCCGAGAAACGCTACGACTCTCGGAAATGCACTTTACCTTCGAGGATGATGCCATGCAGGATGAGCCGGAGCCGGAAGAACCGCCTGTTCCTCCAGATCCAAGTGCGGAGCAGATGATCCATCAGCGGGCTCGGTTTTACCGCAGAGCAAAAAGCATATTAGATGCTGCGGACGCAGATCCCAGCGAGAAGTCAATGGCATTGGTCACCCTCCGCCGTTTGTGGGAGGAGGGCTATACCATTGCCGCCCACCATCTTGGAAAGGCGTACCGGGACGGGCTTGGCATATCGACTGACCGAAAAGCAGCGACAGAGTGGTTTCAAAAATCGGCAGAAGCCGGAAATACTTGCTCTGCATATGCGCTGAGCAAACTACTGCTGGAGCAGGGGCAGATCCCGCAGGCCATTCACTGGCTGCGGCAGGCAGCGGATCAGAACGATCCATACGCGCAATACCGGCTCGGCAAGCTGCTGCTCACCGGCGCGGAGGGGGTGCCGAGGGATGCAGTTGCCGCCATTAAACTTCTGAAGGACTCTGCTGCCCAGGGCAATCAGTTTGCCCAATACACGCTGGGAAAGCTCTATTTGCTGGGACAAGAGGTGCAAGTGGACCGCGAAGAAGCTCTGCGCTATTTCGCACAGTCAGCGGCACAGGGCAACACCTACGCTCAATATTTCATTGACCATCAGGAGGGCTTCTTCGGCGCAGCGGCGGGAACCTCTATCCTTCGGATGCTCCATCAGATGAGCCGCATATTCCGCGAGAATGCCGCCCAGCCTGCCATCTATGCAGGGATGCAGATCGACAAGAAGCGTCGCCGCAGATTGCAGGAGAAGCGCATGGCAATGGGGCACAAGGCGGATGACCACGAGGATCGCGGACTGACACAACAGACACAATAAGGGAGGGACTATGTCAAAGTACATTCCATTTACAACCGAGCAGAAAGAACGAGCCGCATCGGTGGACTTGGAGGAGTTTCTCCGCCGCCGTGGAGAAAAGCTCATCACATCCGGCAGGGACAAACGCCTTGCCAGCGACCACAGCATCACCATCCGTGGCTGCGAGTGGTTCGATCACGCCACCGAACAGGGCGGCAGAGCCATCAGCTTCGTCAAGCAGTTCTATGGACTCAGCTACCCGGACGCCATGTCTCTGCTCCTCGGCGATGATCTCGGCGGAAGCTACCCTGCGGCAAGGGAGAAGGAGCCGGAGCCTGCAAAGCCCTTCACGCTCCCAGCGCAGAGTGAGTCCATGCGCCGTGTGTATGCATACCTGCTGCAAAAGCGTTGCATCGACCGTGAGATACTCAATGCCTTCGTGCGCAAGAAGCTCATCTACGAAAGCTGTGAAAAATCCAGGGATGGGACAAAGGAATACCACAACGCCGTGTTCGTCGGATTCGATGAACACGGCGTTCCCCGTCACGGGCATAAGCGCGGGCTGTATACCATGGGGCAAAGCTATCGCGGCAACATTGAGGGCAGCGACCCGAAGCACAGCTTTTACTATCTTGGCGGTGATGACACGCTCTATGTCTTCGAGGCCCCTATCGACCTGCTCTCTTACATCTCCCTTTTCACGGAGGGGTGGCAGGCGCATAACTATGTGGCCTGCTGCGGGACATCTTCCATCCCCGTGATGGAAATGCTGCGGCAGCTCCCGCAACTCCGGCAGGTGTACCTCTGCCTGGACAATGACGCTGCCGGTCATGCTGCCAGTGAGCGCATGGCGAAGCTGCTGGAGGAGCGTGGTATCTCCGTAGAGCGGCTTGTGCCGCAGCAAAAGGACTGGAACGATGATCTCAAGGCAGAACAGGAAAACAAAATGGAAAGGAGCGAGCTATGCCAAACCTTCTGCTGACAATGTGGGACACGATCAAAAACTCCAACATCGGGATATTGGTCGCGGCAGGGCTGGGGATGTTCGCCATCATCGGCGGGTTCTCTATGTTGTCCTACCACTATACACTCAGCGGCATCAAGTCCCGCACCGTGGGTGACGGGCAGCACGGCACGGCGCGTTGGGCGACCGATAAGGAGATCCGCCAGACCTATACCCATGTACCGTTCAAGGTCAGAGACTGGCGCAAGGGAGCAAGCCTTCCCACAGAACAGGGGCTGGTGCTGGGCTGCAAGGGCAAGAAAGGTGAACTGACTGCGCTGGTGGACGGCGACGACATCCATTGCTTGATGATCGCCGCCTCCGGCGCGGGCAAGACGGCTTTCTTCCTCTATCCCAACCTTGAATATGCCTGCGCGTCCGGCATGAGTTTTCTGGCGTTGGATACCAAGGGTGATCTCGCCCGCAACTACGGCTCTATTGCCAAAAAATATTACGGCTACAAGCATATCTCCGTTATAGACCTGCGCAACCCCACCCGCTCGGATGGCAACAATCTGCTGACGCTCATCAACCGCTATATGGACATCGCCAGAAAACAACCGGATAACCTCGCTGCCCGCGCCAAAGCCGAAAAGTACGCCAAGATCCTCGCCAAGTCCATCGTCAGCCCGGAGGGGAACTCCGACCACGGACAGAACGCCTTCTTCTATGATGCGGCGGAGGGCTTGCTGTCCTCCACGATCTTGCTGCTTGCGGAGTTTCTGCCGCCGGATGAGGAGCACCCGGAGGAGCGGCGGCACATTGTGTCGGTATTCAAGCTGGTGCAGGATCTGCTGGAGCCGGCGCGTGGTGCGCGGGGACGCTCCCGTTTCCAGCTGCTCATGGATAAGCTGCCGTCCGAGCACAAGGCACGCTGGCTGGCAGGCGCCGCACTCAACAGCTCCGAGCAGGCGATGGCATCCGTCATGTCCACGGTGCTGTCCCGGCTCAACTCGTTCCTCGATAGTGAGCTGGAACAGATCCTGTGCTTCGACAGTGCCATTGACGCCGAGATGTTTGCGGCGGAAAAATCCGCCATCTTTCTCATCCTGCCGGAGGAGGATCAGACGAAGAACTTCATGGCGGGCTTAATGATCCAGAACCTCTCCCATGAGCTGTTCGCGGTAGCGGATGAGAACGGCGGTAAACTGAAAAATCGTGTTATCCTCTTTTGCGATGAGCTGGGTACCATGCCGCCCTTTGATATTTTGCCGCTTTTCAGTGCTGGACGCTCTCGCCGCCTGACGCTGGTACCCATCATCCAGTCACTGGCGCAGCTGGAAAAGAACTATGGAAAAGAAGGTGCATCCATCCTGATGGACAACTGCCAGGATGTGATCTGCGGCGGCTTTGCCCCCAACAGTGAAGCAGCGGATACCTTCTCCAAAGCCCTCGGCAACCGCACGGTGCTCTCCGGCTCTGTGAGCCGCGGCAAAAACGATCCCAGCCAGAGCCTGCAGATGATGGAGCGCCCCCTGCTGACGGCGGATGAGCTCAAGTCCATCCCCAAGGGCAGCTTCATCGTGCAGAAGACCGGATGCCACCCCATGCGTACCCGCCTGCGCCTGTTCCTCGAATGGGGCATCACCTTCGAGGAGGAATACCGCGTGGAGGAACAGGCGGCCCGAAGGGTCTATTATGCCGACCAGAATGCGCTGACCCGCGCCATCGTGCGGAAGTATCCGCCCAAGCTGACGGAGCAGAAGACTACTCGCTCCGTTAAGGGGGAGGGGCAGCTCCACGACGCGCCTGTGCAGGAGATGGTGGTGGCGGAGGACATCGACTATGACCGTATGCCGCACAAGCGCACCCCGTATAATCTTCCCCGTCAGGAGGTGGATCGGTGAGCTACTTTGACAGCATTTACGCCGACACGCTTTTGCCGCCCAGGGCTGTATCCGTCTATATGTACCTCAAAGACCGGTCCAATAGCGCGGGAAGCTGCTGGCCGGGGATCAAGACGATAGCACGAGATATGAATCTCTCCCGCAGCACTGTCAAGCGGGCACTGGCAGATCTGGAGCAGCACGGCTATCTTGCCAAGCTGCCCCGATACCGCCCCAACGGGAGCAACACCTCCAATCTCTATACGCTCAAATAAAGCAAAAGTGGTTGGTATCATATTATGATACCAACCACTTTACCGGAATAAAGAGAAGGACTGTGCCGCTCCGCCAAGGGAGGATTATGTCTATTTGCTGAACCGAGGAGGGGTTCAATATGGACCCACCAGAACAGCCCACTCTATCGGAGATTAAGCCAGAGAAAGAACAGGCAGAGAATAAATCAGGACTCTTTACTTGTTACGGGCGCGGTACAGGAAGGTCACGATCTGACCGCGCGTGCAGGACTGGTCGGAGCCGAACAGACCGCCGCCGATACCGCCGGTGATGCCGTTCTTCTCCGCCCACGTGACAGCCGCGGCGTAGTAAGCGCCAGCCGCCACATCGGTGAAGGCAGCGTTGCCGCTCACGGCAGGGCTGCCGGAGGCGCGATACAGGAAGGTGACAGCCTGAGCGCGCGTGCAGGTGGCGTCGGGGCTGAACTTACCGTCGCCGGTGCCGCTGGTGATGCCGTTTTCAACGGCCCAGGCGACTGCCTTGGCGTAGTAAGCGTCAGCGGGAACATCGGTGAAGTTGCTCGCGCTCTTGGGAGAGGGAGAACCGGCTGCACGCCACAGGAAGGCGACGATCTGCGCACGGGTGCAGGGCTGGTTGGGAGCGAATGTATAGTTGCCGATGCCGTTGGTGATATCCTTTGCGACTGCCCACATCACGGCATCGCAGCAGAAGTCGCTGGGAGCTATATCGGAAAAGGGGTTAGGGAAGTCAGGAAACTCTTCCTTGAAGCTGCCTTCAACGGTGACCTTGCTCGCGGGCATGATGAAGGTATACTTGCCGTTGCCCATGTCGGTGAGCTTGATCGCCGCGCCCGCACCGTCCACGACGGCGAGGCCATCCATCACGAAGTCCTTATCGGGGGCGACAGTCAGCGTGATGGTCGCGCCCTTGGGCGCGGTCTTGTGGCTGGCAGCCACCGTGCCGTTCTTCGCGTTCAGAACGGTGATGGGATAGGTGGTGACACCACCGCCGCTGCCGGTGAAGCCGGTATAAGTCCAATGGGCGTACACGGTGGTATCCTTGTCAAACACGGTAGCCCTGGTAATCTTAGTGCCGCCGTTCTTTTTGGTGTACCAGCCGTCAAAGCTGTAGCTGCCGCTGCGGGTGGCGGTGGGCAGTTCGGGGAGCTTTTGGTCAATGGTAGTCATGCTGGTAACGGAGGGGGCGCCGCCATTGCCATTAAAGGTAACGGTGTAGGTCTGATTTTCATGGCTTCCGTTGCAGGTGACGAGCAATACCACAGCAGGGAAATTGCCATCCGACTCCCACTTGTCGTTGACATACTTCAGGGTGAAGGTCGTTACGAGGGTTCCCCCCAAATCTGCAATTTCGTGCGTTTTTTTGGTGTCCGCATCGTACTTGTCCTTGTAAGCGGGCAAATTGAGATAGACGATGGCCTTCAAAACCCCGCTATCCATGTAGGGCGTCGCGTTGCTCAAGTCAAAGCCGCCGGGGATCCTCCCGTATTCCTTGCTGTCGCCGGTTGTTTGGCACTTGACGGTGACAAGGTTTGCGGGAATGTCGAGCTCCGCAAGATCCTTTTCTGTAATTGCGGAGCCGATGGTGGAGATCTTGAGGGGCTCGCTGACCGCACTGGGCTGGTGGGTGGCCGTTGCCTTCACACGGGCGATAATGGTGTATTCCGTGCCGGGACTTAAATTGGTGAAATGGCAGCTGTCCTGCCAGGGCTCCCCTTTGTCTTTGGAATACTCCCATTTATTGTTTTCTGTCACTTTAATGTCCGTATACGTTCTGCTGACCAGCGCAATGGTGGGCGCAGCCCCCTGATACACATGGCCGCCGCTGCAGGTGAAGTGAAGCTCTTTGCCTTGGGGCATCTCACCGAGAAGCTCCCATTTGCTATCTGTGTATTTCAGCGTGAACTGAATCGGCGTAATAAACTCACCCGCATGCGCCGTGTCCTGTGTATGTGTGCTGCCCATGTCCTGATTGAACTGCTTTAAATAGGTTTCATTCTTAACACTGATAATAACCGTCCAGACACCATACTCCTTCTCAATCTTAGAAGCAGAAAAGCCGTCGGGCAGTTTGCCGTAACTCTTGCGTTCGCCGGTCTTTGTGCAGATGCAGGTGACCAGATCGTCTGGAATTGTGATGCCATCCAGATCTGTTGCCAGATTAAATACTGGCGCGGTTTCCTCCGCCAGAACCGCCGTTGGGAGCAAACCTACAACCATAATAAGGCAGAGTAGAATGCTTAAAAGCTGTTTCTTCATTGTTATCCTCCTTGTCTGTTGAAAAATGTTGATCGTGACTTGCCTTACGGTGCACAAGTTTGTCGCTCAATCGCCGAAAGGCTCATCTTCCGAGCTGCGGACCTGTGTCCTTGGGCGCAAGAACAAGAATATCCGTTTCATTCGACTTCCTCCACATATTCTTCACGATTGATGCTTTCTACCTTTTCAACTTGACTGACATATTGCAGAATCAGTCTGTTAACGAAAAGTTAGATAATATATGTTACCATAATTGAGATAAAGTCTTTGTTAAGTCATGATGTTTTTATTGTTTCCTCTGTGCTGTTCCGGGAACTCGATTGTACAGCATGGATGCTGTGACGAATTTGTGACACTTTCCCCGCACTTTCGCGGGGGAATTTCAATGCAGCTACTGCTATGCTACAGACAAGGTTGAAACCCAACCAAAAATACTTCAAAAAGGAGCGTAACATACCATGAAAAAGAAAATGATTTTGAGCTTTGCACTGGCACTGGTATTGACGGTATCGGCCATCGGCGCATCGACCGCAGCTTTGGCGGCTGCGCCTGACACGGCAGGGCAGACAACTGCCATCGCAACAGAGAACGAGGACGCCATCTGGGAGCAGATCGAGGCGGTGGAAGAGAAGAGCGACGCCATCTTCCAGAGAAACGCAGCGCTGTGGGAAAAGCTGGACGAAATCTGCAACGCCCTGCCTGATGACTATGACTTCACAGACTTTGACGAGGCGGCGTTTATCCGCAGCACCAATGCCCTGACCGAAGCGGAGAAGGAAACGCTTCTGGCAGATATCAAGGAGCTGAACGGCCTTGACGCTGAGATGGAGGCACTGTACGCTCAGCTGCCCGACTGCGACAATATGCCGCTTTACGAGAAGGCACTGGAAAAGGCCGACCCCAAGGTGCTGGATGAGATCGACACCCTGGAGCAGGAGTATGACCGCGTCTGCGAAAAGCACGCCGACCTGTGGGACAAGGTAGATGAAGCGTACTTCGATCTTCCGGACGACTACGACTTCGACAACTACGAAGAGGCCGCCTTCATCCGCAGCCTGAGCTTCCTGACCGACGCGGAAAAGGACGCGCTGATCGCCGACTACAACCGTCTTACGGAGATCGACAGCCGGCTGTGCGAGCTGTACAATTCCATCTGGGGCAACACCGGCTGCGAAAGCGGTATCTGCCCCCTTTGACGGAAAGGCGATATTCTGATAGTATAAAATCAACATCGTGCCGATGCTGCGCCTGTGCGCAGCATTTGGCGCTGCTTTCAAGGAGGTCACTATGGGACATTCCATCTATTTGGCGGACGATGAAAAGAGCATACGAGAACTGCTGCACAGCTTCCTTGCAAGCGACGGATATACCGTACGCTCCTTCGAAAGCGGCGATGCGCTGCTGGAGGCGTTTCATCAGGAGCCTGCGGAGCTGGTGATACTGGATATTATGATGCCCGGCACGGACGGGCTTGCCGTGTGCCGGGAGCTTCGCTCTGTTTCCGATATTCCCATCATCCTGCTTACGGCCAAGGACAGCGAGCTGGACTACGTCATGGGCATCAGTCAGGGCAGCGACGATTATCTCACCAAGCCCTTTCGTCCAACGATATTGCTGATGAAGGTGAAGGCGCTGCTGCGCCGCGTGGAGATGGACAGGGGGAAAACGGCGGCGGCAGAGGATGAGCTGCATTACGTGGATATCCGCTATTCCGCCACGGAAAACGCCGTCTTTTGCGGAAGCACGATCGTGGCGCTGACCCAGACCGAGCTGCGGCTGCTCAGCTATATGATGAAGCAGCCGGAAAAGGCCTATTCCCGCGAGGAGCTGCTCAGCGCGGTGTGGGGCTTCGACTCGGAGGTGGAGACCCGCGTGACCGACGAAACCCTGCGCCGTATCCGGAAAAAGCTGACGCAAGCGGGCAGCACCGTCAGCGTAAGCACCATCTGGGGCTTTGGTTATAAGCTGAAGGGAGCGGAGTGTACATGAAAAACATCAAACTGCGGATCGTGTATTTGATCCTCGGCTCGGCTCTGCTGCTCTTTGCACTGTTTATGCTGGCGGTGAACCTCATTATACCTGCACACTTTGTGCGTGAGGCAAAAAAGGCGCTCATCAGCGAGGCACAGTACCAGAACCGCACCATCCCCTATACCGACGATGAATCCTTTTTTGACGATGAATGGAATGACACGGAGGAGCACTTCCTTACGCCAAGCATCGTATTTTTAGAGCTGGATAATGCCAATCAATCAAGCGGTTGGAACAGGGACGCATATCGTCTGGAGAAAAAACTGCTGGAATACTGCAAGGGGCGGGATCTATCGCTCAACCAATGCTATACCTTCAAAACGGACAGGCATCACCTGATCTTCATGTCTGCGCAGGAGGATTACGGCGATGGGGAGGAGCCCTACTCCTATATCATGTACATAGACATCGGGCCTATCACCCGCTATATCGTGACGCTGAACTGGGCGTTCTTTGCAGTGCTGCTGGCGATCTCCTCCGTCATGTGCCTGCTGGGCTTCCGCTTCGGTCGGGATATTGAGAAGGAGGCGGAGCGGCAGCAGACCTTCTTCCAGAATGCCTCACACGAGCTGAAAACGCCGCTTATGGCGATACAGGGCTACGCGGAGGGCATACAGGCGGGCGTGATGGATGCGGGCGGCGCTGCGGAGGTGATTCTGGAGGAAAGCGACCGCATGACGGAGCTGGTGGAGGAGCTCTTGGACATCTCGAAAATCGATATGGGGCGGCAGCAGCTTGCCCTTTCCGAGATGGATGTTCGGGAGCTGCTCTACGACAGCATACGCGCC
>ERZ809074.4798-NODE-4798-length-10787-cov-16.092807_pt1 | contig 10787 bp, 7 predicted proteins | sample MGYA00520795_ERZ809074 | MGnify/ENA primary metagenome ERZ809074 (study PRJEB31570, sample SAMEA3212989) | Homo sapiens | biome: human-gut; feature: human gut; material: fecal | place: Sweden | collected 2011 ...
ACGAACCGTGAGATTTGGGTCGACAAAACGACCGGCGTCAACTATCTCTGGATCGCCTCCGGCTACGCCGGCGGCCTGACCCCGCTGCTCGACGCCAACGGCCACCCCGTCGTGACCCGGATCCCATTAGAAGAGGAATGACGCCGCTATTACTCCGGTCTTGACTGCCGTAGGAACATTTTTATAAGGCAAACTTTTTCGGCGCACAAGCATACAGAAAAATGAAGAACTGCCATCCGACCGGATGGCAGTTCTTTCAATTTAATTGCAGCTGCGGTAAATCAGCTTTGCGTTTGGATCTTGCAAAGCAGTACGAATTCGCAGAAAGCCTGGTCGTATGGATGGTCACGCCTCCGGATCGAAGCGCTCAAAAATCGGGATGCCTCCGGCAGCTTCGCAGGCCAGCATGTCTTCCTTCGTGCGGATCGTCCAGTCAACCTCCTGCGCACCCCAGACACGAACGCACGAGCGCAGGCAGTAGCTGCTGCGGTCTTCAAATTTGTACGCGATAAAGTCCGGGACCGTCAGGAAGTTCAGCAGCAGATTGCCCGCAATGAACCGCTTATACCACGGCAGGCCCGACTTGTCCTTCTCAAAATTCATGGAAAGCTGCCCGCGGCAGATCGCAGGGCGGAACTTTTTCACGTCGATAAGCGCGAAGGGGTCAAACGACTCGATGCAGAACTCGCCCTGGTAACTGTCCAGCCGCTCGCAGACGGCCTTGGCCAGCGCCTTGTGATTGCCGCGCGCGGTTTTGAGTTCGATAATCAGGGGCGTTGCATGCTCAAACAGGGCGAGAACCTCGTCAAAGGTCGGAATCTGCTCATCCGTGCCCTCAAGACGAAGCTGCTTCAGTTCGTCCAGCGTCAAATCCTCAATCTCGCCCTCGACGTTTGCGCAGCGCCTCAGATTAGAGTCATGGAACACGGCAAGCGTGCCGTCCTTTAAAAGATGCACGTCCAACTCCGCGCCGAAGCCGCGCTCAATCGCCCGGCGGAAAGCAGGCAGAGAGTTTTCGGGAATGACGGGCTTGTCGTGATAGCCTCGGTGGGCATAGCGGTACTTTTTGAGAATTTCCCACTTCTGATGCCCTTTCCGGCACCTCAGCGCCAGCGTGAACAGCAGATCGAGCGCCAAAAGCACGATCAGGATGATGCAGATTGTCAGCATGGTTACAGACTTCTTTCTTGCTATATTTTAGATAGGCTTGAGCAGCACTGAAACCCAAAACACAAACCAGCAAAGCGTTTGTGTTTTGGAAAGGAGGAAACGGGCTCAGAGGATAAGAGACGTCGCACATAGCGGCGGCTCGTTCCGTCGAGGCCGTTTCCGACGCGCCGCCTGTTACGGTACACCAAGTTTAATAACAGCTGCCTTTGAATGGCTGCGGTAAAAACGCTTTGCGTTCAAAATTTGCAAAGCAGTACGGATTCGCCGGAGTTCTGTAGGGGCCGATGCCCACATCGACCCCTACAAAGGTTATGCGGACGGGGTCAGTCGTCCATTTCCTCGAACGCCTCCAGCCCCTTCTTGGCCTCGGCCTTGGCATCGCCGTGGTGGACGAAAAGCATCGTCACAAAACTCAGCGCAACGAACAGCGCAGCATACGGGAACAAGACACGGTAGTCGATCTTTCGCATGAGCGTACCGGCGACGATGGGCGTAACGACCTGCGCAGCCATGGAGGCCGTGTAGTAATAGCCTGTGAATTTGCCGATGTCCGATCCCTTGCACATCTCAACGACCATGGGAAGCGAGTTGACGTTGATCGCAGCCCATGCAAGGCCGACGAGGGCGAAGACAACAAACATGATGGCGTTGATTGAGGAGAACGTCGTTGTGAGCACATAGCCGCTGGCGAAGCAGACGGCAAGCAGGATAATGCCGCACTGAATCGTGCGCTTGCGGCCGATCTTTGAGGCGATCTGGCCGATGGGGATGTACGAGACGATGGCGCCCGCCGTGGCGATGAGCAGGCAGGTCGATGCGCCGCCGAGGCCCTGCCCCATGACGACATCGACATATGTCGAGAACCACGTTGTCACACCGTTATAGCCGATGAACCAGAGCGCGATGGAGGCCAGCAGGAAGCCGAGGCTCTTTTTGACAGGCTTCGGGAGCGTTTCGTGGCCGCTGCCGTCGTCCTGCGCAAGGTTCCATTCCGGGTGCTGCTTTTCAAGCGCCTGATTTTCCGCCGTGAGCTTCGGTTCCCTGATCGTGAGGAAGAGCACGGCGACGGCGACGAACATAATGGCCGACACAACGATAAACAGCGGCTGATAGTTCACATGATCCAAACCGGCGGTCTTGGAGTTGGGATAGAGCACCGCCGCAACGCCGAGATACAGAATGCCGCCGACCGCGCCCATCAGATTGATGATGGCGTTCGCACGCGAGCGCAGCGGCTTTGGCGTCACGTCGGGCATGAGGGCGACGGCGGGAGCGCGGTACGTTCCCATGGCGACGAGCAGCAGGCCGAGGACGATGACAAATGAGGCCGTCTTGAAGCCGGAAGGCTGGGCGGCGTAGCTGTTGTCAAGGAGCGGGAGAATGTTCATAAGGATGATGGCGCAGCCGGTGCCGAAGAGGATGAAGGGCATGCGCTTGCCGATTTTTGTATGGCTCTTATCCGAGACGGAGCCGAAGAACGGCAGCAGGAACAGCGCGAGAATGTTGTCCGCCGCCATGATTGCACCGGAGAATGTTTCGTTCATGTGGAAGGTCTTCGTGAGGATCAGCGGCACGATGCTGTCGTACATCTGCCAGAACGCGCAGATGGACAAGAACGCAAGGCCGACCAGGATGGTACGTTTGCTGTTGAGTTTCATTTCGGTTCTCCCTTTTCTAGTGTATTGAGGACTTCGCGGATATTCTGCATACAATACGTCGGCTGAACGCCGTATTTTGGGATATCCTCCATCACACCCTCGCCGGACAACACGAAAATCGTATCGACCCCCGCGTTCACACCGCAGGCAATGTCGGTATACACCCGGTCGCCAATGAGGCATGTTTCGCGCGGCGAGAAGCCCGTCTGCTCCATCGCCAGCAGCGCCATCTCAGGCTGCGGTTTGCCGATGACCTTCGGGCGGCGGCCTGTCGCGGTGTGGAGCATTTCGATCACGCTGCCGCAGTCCGGTGCGCTGCCGTACCACGTCGGGCAGACAAGATCGGGGTGCGTGGCGACGTAATCCGCGCCCCGGTTCAGCAGGATGCAGCAATTTTCCAGCTTTTCATACGTCAATTCCGTGTCGTAGCCCAGAAGGACAACGGCGCAATCATCCCGCAGCGTCTCGGCTACTCGCAGCCCTGCCAGACGAAGCTGATTTTTAAGAGATTCCGTTCCGCAGACATAATAGACCGTATCCGGCAGATACCGGCCGCGCAGATAGCGGATGGCCGCATCCGCGCTGGTCAGAAAATCGTCGGGAAAGGCTTCAATGCCGAGCCGGGCCATTTTGGCGATATACGCGTCTGTTCCGCGCGAGGAATTGTTCGTCAGGAACAGGTACCTGCCGCCGATGGCGCGCACACAGCGCAGAAAGTCCAGCGTGCCGTCGAAGAGCGTTTCACTCAAATAGATCGTGCCGTCCATGTCCAGCAGGAACAACCGTTTTTCCGCAAGAGACATTGCATACCTCCATGGTATTGATAAAAAATATTATACAGCGCCGCGCGCCGTTTGACAAGCGCTGCAAGCCGCCATACAATACACATAGGAAATATTGACTGAAAGGAATCCGCGATATGCTGAAAGACCTGCACACGCTCACGCCGTATCTGGACTTTATCCGGACCTGCAATGCCGATCCCGACTACCGCGATCCCATGCTGCTGACGCAGCAGCAGCTGCACCGGAATCTGCTGGATGCGCCGGAGAACCCGAATACGCGCGTGTTCGGGACATTTGAAGGGGAAGCAATCACAGGCGTGTTTGCGCTTTTGGTGCTGGAGGACGAGCGGTATCTGGAACTGCTGGCCGGACTTTCCCGAAGCGCGGCAGCATATGCCGAACTGCTCTCACATCTGAAATCGGCCCACCCCGGTTATCAGGCGGATTTTGTCTATAACCCTCGCAACCGGCTTTTACAGGAGACGCTTGCGGCGCTGGGCGCGGAGTTTGAACCGGAGCAGCAGAAGCTTGTCCTGTGCCGGGCTGTCCCGTATGTGCCGGATGCGCGCATTGTGCCCTATCGTCCGGAATACCGGGCGCAGTATCTGGCGCTGCACACCGTGGACCGCTATTGGACGGGCGAAAAGGTGCTGGCCGCGCCGGAGGTCTTTCGCGTTCTGCTTGCACTCGAAGCCGGCGAGGTTTCCGGCTACATCGACCTGACCCACAACAGCACGGAAAATGAGCCGTATGACCTGTTCGTCCGCGAAAAGAGCCGCAGGCGCGGCCTTGGCCGCGCACTTCTGGCGGCAGCGGTTCAGGAAAACAGGCCGAACGGCATGACGCTTCTGGTAGACATCGACAACGAAGCCGCGATCGCCCTGTACGAAGCGCAGGGATTTGAACGTGCGGATGGAGAAAACAATATCACGGCACATATCTGCCTGTAACACACAGAACACCCCGTCCGGCATGACCCGGGCGGGGTGTTTGATCGAACTGAACGGAAAAAATGTCCGAAATATCCTGATTTTTCTTGCGTGCAAATCAGCCGTCTGTTATAATTGAATCAGAGCGCAAAATGAAGATTTCAGGAGGATGCAAAGGATGAAGCGTACTGTTTTTTGGAAGCGAATGACCGCGCTGGCGCTGGCGGCGATCCTGCTGCTGGGCCTGCTGCCCGCCGCTGCATTCGGCGCAGAGCCGTCGGATGAACCGGTGCAGACCAAGTATGTCTATGAGGAGACAGACGGCGTCTGCCGCGCAGTCCGCGAGGAAGACGCCCTGCCGGAAAAGCCCGCCGCCCAGTCCGCGGGCGCCTCCGCTCAATCCAGCGGAAAGCTCGCCACTCCGACGAACCTGCGCTGGGAAAAGGAGCCTAAAAAATATACGGAGAAGCGCAACGGAGTTACCTATCTGCAAGAGGTCTATCCCAGCTGCATCAGCTGGGACGATGCAAAAAATTCCGTAACAGACTATAACATTGTTTTCTATGATGCTTCCAAAAACGTAGTCTGGAGTTCACGCTGGAGCGTGGATTCGGACGCAACATCCTATCATATAGACGGTTTCCGGACACACATTGAAAGCAGTGGAAAATACCAGTTCAGTGTACAGGCACTCGATCTTGACAATCCAAGCCGAAACAGTGATATCGCATATTCCGACTGGTGGCCCTATTACCGCCCCAATCAGGCACTGGATGTGCCGACCGGCATTTATCTTGACGGAACAACACTGCATTGGTCCGCAGTAGCCAGAGCAGGTGGATATTTTGTGGAAAAAGGCTTCTCCGAAACAGCAGACGGTGAAATCAACTGGTTCGGTTCGACGTGGTGGAGCCATGACGGAACAGAACTTGATATCGCCAGAAACTCACACAATAGAGACATCCTGACAACTGCCGGATACTATTTCTTCCACGTCCGCGCACTTAGCAGCAATATCACAAAATATAACAACAGCGGCTACGGAGAACTGTACCGGGTCTACAGTGATGGGAACGGAAATCTGTCGAAGGAAGGAAACAACACATATACCGTTACATTTGATGCAAATTTCCCCGGCAGCACGCCGGAAAAAGTCTCCGGACTGCTGGCCAGCTTTTTGATTCCGTTTAGAAAAATACCACTTCGTACAGGCTTCCGGTTTCAGGGCTGGTATGCAAACAAGAACTGTTCAGGAGACCCGTGGAATTTCTTCCTTAATATTATCACGGGTAATATTACATTATATGCAAAATGGGAAAGAGAGGCTGGCTTCACGCTGCCCGAATGCGTTTTTCCATTTACAAACAGCAGCCGATATTTCTGTACGCCGAATTATAAAAATCTGTCAAATCAAGAGAAAGAAAAATATCGCTATGAGATTTCAGACAGTGATTATGCCCATTTGCTGAAAAACGTTAAAAGCGAGGCCGTCTCAGAATTACTAGCCAAGAGACGGAACGCACATTGGAGTGGTTCATGCTTTGGCATGGCAAGCGCTGTGCTGCTTGCCAACAGTGGTATTATCAATCCGCGGCGTTACGGGGTCAACGGTATCAGCAAAATGAATATTGTCATCAATGAAAATGGCACGCAAGACGTAGGAAAGGTTGAAAGTCTCATCAATTTCTATCAGCTTATGCAAAATGTCGGCTTTGTCAAGGATGCGCGGGATAGATATAAAACGAATGAAAGCATCAACCTGAAAAATCTTATTGACACAATCAAGAAAGAAAATAGCAGGCCGGTTTTGTTTACGATCTCTTTTGAAGATTCATGCGGCCACGCACTTGTTGCGTATGACATGCAATATAACTCGGATACGCACACATACACGATCCAAATTTACGACTGTGCGTTGTCTAACAGTCAACCATTTCAAATGACAATTTACGAAAACGGTTCTACCTATACAAAAGAATGCACAGCATGGGAAAGCAAATGGAAAGATCATGGTAAAATAACTGTCAAAAGCACATTAACGGTTGACGATTTTCTTGACATGCAATATGTGCTGCATTCCAATCAAGGCAAGGCTTCTGCCGCAGCCAGCTACCGTCTGACGACCAGTTTCGACTCGTTTACCGTTTCCAACGGCACAAACACAACCACCGTGACAGGCGGCGAGATCGTTGGGGAGGATGCGCTCGGTCTGACTGTGCTCGGCGGTGAGGGGGAACCGGGCTTTGCCCTGTCCTTCGTGACGCTGCTGCCCGCACTGGAGACCGGCGCGTATACCATCACGCCGTCCGGCGGAGCGGGTGAGGAATACACGCTCGACCTTCTATATGACGATGATGCAAACGGCTTCTTCCATTCGCTCACGTCTGCCGCTCCGGCTTCCGTCACGCTGAGCAGCACCGGAACGCTGACGACAAAGACCGACGCCTCCGCTGCGCAGACGCTGACCTCCGCGTATAACGGCAGCCAGATCGCGGCCGACGGCGTGACCGTCTCCGGCGAAACGACGGGCTTTACCGCCAGACTGGAAAACGGCGCAGTCAGCGTGACCTCCCAGCAGGAGACGCAGGCCGAACTGACGCTCTCGTCCGGACTCAAGGAGCAGACGCAGACGCTGCCGCTTGGCAGCAGCGCCGTTACGCTGCAGGCAGATGCGTCTGACAAAACCTGCGAGATCACGCGCGGCAGCGAAACGCTTGCCAGCGTGAGCCTTGGGTATGCAGTTGTCTTCGACGCCAGAGGCGGCAGCCAGACGCCGACGCAGTTCGTGCAGTCCGGCCAGACCGCAGTTGTTCCGGACGAGCCGGAATATAACGGCTATCTCTTCCACGGCTGGTTTGCCGACGAAGCCTGCACCGAACCGTGGAGTTTTGACACGGCGGTCACAGAAGACCAAATTCTGTACGCAGACTGGCGGCCCAATCCGGCCATGTGGAAAACGGTCGTTTTCCGCGTAAACGGTGTGGACGACCAGCTGATACTGGTGCAAACCGGCGATACATTGACTGCAGCGGATATTCCGGCTGCGGACCTGTACGCAGGCGCAAAAATCGTCTGGGATCAGGAGGAACTGGCCCAGCTTCTGGACACCCCGATCTGGAAAGACCACGTTATCCCCGGTGATGCGGTCCCGCTGGCCGGGCAGTCGGTACTGACGCTGAACGCCGCAAAAAGTGCGGACGGCGTAACAGCGACAGTCAAAAACGACGCAGCAATCAACTTCCAGCTTACTCTGTTTGCCGTTGCCTACGATGCAGACGGGCGGATGCTTGACTGCCAAGCTGTCCCGTTCACGGCAGAAGCAGGCGAAAGCACAACTGTCACAGCTGCGCTCTTTGCCGACGCGGCAGTCGTCCGCTGCTATCTGATAGACAGTCGCTTCATCCCGGTCTGCCCGCGTGTGGAGTTAAACTGAACCGCTCCTGGCAGTCTGTATAATCGCTGGGGATAAAAGAACCGCCCCGCCGGCATAGCCGGCGGGGCGGTTGCGTGTTAAAGAAGCATTACAGGTCGCAGTTGCCGACGGTGCGCGGGAACGGAAGCACGTCGCGGATGTTGGAGATGCCGGTCAGATACATGACGCAGCGCTCAAAACCGAGGCCGAAGCCCGCGTGGCGGGTCGAGCCGTATTTGCGAAGGTCGAGATAGAACTGATAGTCCTTCTCCTTCAGGCCGCACTCGTGCATGCGCTGCACAAGCATGTCATAGTTGTCCTCACGCTGGCTGCCGCCGATGATCTCGCCGATGCCGGGCACAAGGCAGTCCATGGCCGCGACAGTCTTGCCGTCGGGATTCAGCTTCATGTAGAACGCCTTGATCTCCTTCGGATAATCCGTGACGAAGACCGGGCGCTTGAAGATCTGCTCGGTCAGATAGCGCTCGTGCTCGGTCTGCAGATCGCAGCCCCAAAAGACCTTGTAGTCGAACTTGTCATTGTGCGCTTCGAGCAGCTTGACAGCCTCGGTATACGTCACATGGCCGAAATCGGAGGTCATGACGTGGTGCAGGCGGTCGATGAGGCCCTTATCGACAAACTGGTTGAAGAACGCCATCTCCTCCGGTGCATGCTCGAGCACATAGGCGATGATGAACTTGATCATATCCTCGGCAAGCTTCATGTCGTCGGAGAGGTCGGCAAACGCGATCTCCGGCTCGATCATCCAGAACTCTGCTGCGTGGCGGGTGGTGTTGGAGTTTTCGGCGCGGAAGGTCGGACCGAAGGTATAGATATTGCGGAACGCCTGTGCAAACGTCTCGCCGTTGAGCTGGCCGGAGACGGTCAGGTTCGTCTCCTTGCCGAAGAAGTCCTTGCTGTAGTCGATCCTGCCGTCCTCAGTGCGGGGCAGGTTATCAAGATCGAGCGTCGTGACCTGGAACATCTCGCCCGCGCCCTCGCAGTCGGAGCCGGTGATGAGCGGCGTATGGACGTAGATGAAGTCGCGCTCCTGGAAGAACTTGTGGATGGCGTAGGCGATGAGGCTGCGGACGCGGAAGACGGCCTGGAAGGTGTTCGTGCGCGGACGCAGATGCGTCACGGTGCGCAGATACTCCATCGAATGGCGCTTGGGCTGGATGGGATAATCCGGGGTGGACGGGCCCTCGACGAAGACCTCGCTCGCCTGCAGCTCAAACGGCTGCTTGGCCTCGGGCGTCAGGACGAGCGTGCCGGTGACGATGACGGCCGCGCCGATGTTCAGCTTGGAGATCTCGGCGAAGTTCGCGAGCTCGGAGCCGTAGACGACCTGAACCTGCGAAAAGAACGTGCCGTCGGACAGGTTGATGAAGCCGAAATTCTTGCTTGCGCGCAGATTGCGCACCCAGCCGCCGACCTTGATCTGCTTGCCGGCATAGGCGTCAGTCTCTTTGAAAAGGGAACGGACAGAAATGAGCTGTTCCATGGTGATCGATCCTCTCTATGATAAAATGTCGGAAGTTACAGAAGCAGGATGCCCGCGCTGCGGCAGGCGTCGATGGTGGCCTTGTCCCAGATGCTAGACTGGACCTCGCCGATGTGGCAGGTGCCGATCATCAGCATGCACACGCGGCTCTGGCCGATGCCGCCGCCCATGGTCAGAGGCAGCTCGCCGTGCAGGAGCATTTTGTGGAAGGGCAGATCGCGGCGGTCGTCGCAGCCGGCCAGCGTCAGCTGCCGGTCGAGCGAAGCTTCGTCGACGCGGATGCCCATGGAGGAGATCTCAAACGCGCACTCCAGGACCGGGTTCCACATCAGGATATCGCCGTTGAGCTGCCAGTCGTCATAGTCGGGCGCGCGGCCGTCATGCGGCTTGCCGGACTTCAGCTTGCCGCCGATCTGCATGAGGAAGACCGTGTGATGCTCGCGCACGATGGCGTTTTCGCGCTCCTTGGGGGTCTTGTCGGGGTAGCGGTCCTCCAGCTCCTGCGTGGTGATGAAATACACGTCGCGCTCGAGCTTCGTATGCAGGCTCGGGAAGGCGACGCCCAGCGCGTCGTTCGTCTCGCAGACCGCGCCGACGATGTCGCGCACGGTGCGCTTGAGATAGTCCACGGTGCGGTCTTCACGGGCGATGACCTTTTCCCAGTCCCACTGGTCGACGTAGACGGAGTGGAGGTTGTCGACCTCCTCGTCACGCCGGATGGCGTTCATATCGGTAAACAGGCCCTTGCCGACGTTGAACTGGTAGCGCTTCAGCGCCAGCCGCTTCCACTTCGCAAGCGAATGGACGACCTGCGCCTCGGCGTGCACGTCGGGAATGTCAAAACTGACAGGCCGCTCGTAGCCGTTTAAGTTGTCGTTCAGGCCGGAGGCCTCCTCTACGAACAGCGGCGCGGACACGCGGCGCAGATTGAGCGCGTTGGACAGATTCGTCTGGAAATTGCTCTTGATGAATTCGATCGCGCGCTGCAGTTCGTAGACGGACAAGGGGGCGCGGTAGCCCTCTGGGATGAAGACCTTGCTCATGGGGAAGCCTCGCTTTCATATAGCGTTCAAAAATTTACAAAGTATTATACACCAAATTCCGCCTTCATGCAAGTACAGTGCGGAAATATGCAAACTTTTTACCAAAACAGAAGCCTGCGCAAAAATGCAAAAAAAGATTGACAAATCAAGGGGGTATCGGCTATAATACTTATCGTATGCTCCATAGGAGCAGCTAAATTTTTTTGACTCGCTGCGGCGGAGGCTGTACCGGCGTCCGCTGTTGAGCATATTTTTACAGGAGGTGTAGATTCCATGGCAACTGTTC
>ERZ809074.4806-NODE-4806-length-10779-cov-4.587840_pt1 | contig 10779 bp, 9 predicted proteins | sample MGYA00520795_ERZ809074 | MGnify/ENA primary metagenome ERZ809074 (study PRJEB31570, sample SAMEA3212989) | Homo sapiens | biome: human-gut; feature: human gut; material: fecal | place: Sweden | collected 2011 ...
GTGTCTGCAGTGCCGTGTATCCAGGGGTTTTTGCATTATAAAGAAGACAGCCGTATCAAAGGCGTAATTCTGAACCGTTTGTCTCCGATGATGTATGGAAGAATGAAAGAGATGATCGAGGTGCAGACAGGAATCAAAGTCTACGGCTATGTTCCGGTTATGAAAGATTGTGCACTGGAGAGCCGTTATCTGGGACTGAAGCTTCCAAAAGAACGAAAAGATACGGAAGACAAACTCACAAGACTGGGAGAACAGATTCTGAAAAGTGTAGATATCGCAGGCCTTCTGGAACTGGCAGAAAATGCACCGGAGCTGCAGGAAAAGAAAACGCAAGGATATACATCAGAAATGGTAGAAAATTTGGCAGAAAATGCACAGTATAGTACAGAAACGGTTAGAACAAAAGATACGGTACGGATCGGGCTTGCAAGTGACGATGCATTCTGTTTTTTCTATCAGGATAATCTGGAACTGCTGCAGGAGATGGGAGCGGAACTGATTCCTTTTTCTCCTCTTTACGATAAGCAGATTCCGGAAAATCTGTCGGGACTTTTGTTCTATGGCGGTTATCCGGAACTATATGCAGAAGAACTAAGTAAAAATGAGTCAATGAAGACGAGTATTAAAAAAGCATTGAACGGCGGAATGCCATGTATCGCGGAGTGTGGAGGATTCATGTACCTGCAGGAATATATCAGAGATGAAAGCGGCACAGAATTTCCAATGGTTGGATTTTTAGAAGGGAAAAGTTATCCGACAGGTTCCTTAAAGCGATTCGGCTATGTTACCCTGACAGGGGGAAGAATATTCGGTAAAGAAGCAGGAGGTATCCCGGCACATGAATTTCATTATTATGATTCAGAAGTATGCGGGGAAGCATTTCTGGCGGAAAAACCAATGTCAAACCGTTCGTGGAAATGCATGATCAGTACCGATACGGTACTGGCAGGATATCCGCATATTCATTATTATGGAAATGAAAAGATTCCGGAGAACTTTCTGGAACAATGCAGAAGATGCAGGAAACAAGAGAAAAGAGCTAGGGAAAGAGATAGAACATAGAGAACAGAGAGGATAAAAAGCATGGCAGAGCAAAGTTTAGAACAACTGGAACAGGAATTCCATCAGATCGTATCTGGCATTCATCCGGCAGATGTAGTAACGAAAGGAAATGCGCAGAAAAAGTGGAACTCCATTGCGAAACCGTTACACAGTCTGGGAAAACTAGAAGGTCATATTATGCAGATTGCGGCACTGACCGGCGATACAGACGTGAATCTGAACCGGAAGGCGCTGATCGTGATGTGTGCGGATAACGGAGTGGTAGAAGAAGGTGTAACGCAGACAGGACAGGAAGTAACTGCAATTGTTGCAGAGAATTTTCTGACATGTAATACCAGTGCGGCGATCATGTGTAAAAAAGCCGGTGTAGACATCTTTCCCATCGATATCGGTATGGCAGCGGATACAAAAGTCCCAAGATATAAAACGGCAAATGGAACCGCAAATATGACCAAAGGTCCGGCTATGACAAGAATGCAGGCGTTACAGGCAATCTTAACCGGGATCCATCAGGTGAAGGAAAAGAAGGAAGCCGGATATAAGATCATTTCTACCGGAGAGATGGGAATCGGAAATACGACGACCAGCAGTGCCGTGGCTTCCGTACTTCTGGGAGACGAACCGACAGAGATAACGGGACGGGGAGCAGGACTGACGAACGAAGGATTGGAAAGAAAAATACACGCGATCGAGAAGGCGATAGCGGTCAATCGTCCGGAATGGGATGATCCGGTGGATGTACTGGCAAAAGTAGGCGGATTCGATCTGGCGGGAATCACCGGACTCTATCTGGGAGGTGCTGTATATCGAATCCCGATTGTAGTTGATGGATTTATCTCAGCGGTTGCGGCACTTGCGGCCGTCAGAATCTGTGAGTGGGTCAAAGATGCGATGATTGTGTCACATGTCTCGAAAGAACCTGGAATGCAGAAGATCCTGAAAGAGTTACACATGGATGCACCATTGCATGCAGATATGTGCCTGGGTGAGGGAACCGGAGCTGTGGCATATCTTCCGGTGCTGGATCTTGCGGCAGAAGTGTATGGACGGATGAGTACATTTTCAGAAAATGACATCGAAGATTATAAAGAATTAGGTGAGGAAGAATGATACATCTGGTGACAGGCGGAAGCGGAAGCGGTAAATCTGAGTATGCGGAGAACTGGCTGACAGGCAGAAATAAGAAGAATGGTACTTACATATATATTGCAACCATGCAGCCATACACAGAAGAAACGATGAAAAAGATTGAAAGACATCACAGGCTGAGAGCAGGAAAAGGATTCCGGACATTGGAAAAATATACAGATCTATCAGAACTTGAGATACCAAAGAATCAGGGAATCCTTCTGGAGTGCATATCGAATCTGGTGGCCAATGAGCTTTACAGAGAAGATGGTACATTGAATGATTTAAAAGAAACAAAAGAAAAAGTATTGGCGGGAGTACGCAGACTGAGCAATTCTACGACACGTCTTGTAATTGTTACAAATGAAGTGAACGCAGATATAAACGGCTATAGCGAAGAGACGGAAAAATATCGGGAATGCATCGGAATGGTGAATCAAAGTCTTGCAGAGCTTGCAGATATAGTAACGGAAGTTGTGTATGGAATTCCGGTATGCATTCGTAAGGAGCAAAAGAAGTATGAAGAGTATAAAAAGAATATGGAATAGTTTCAAAATTGCGTTTTCCATGTACAGCAGGATTCCGATGCCGCGCAGCGAATGGACAGATGAAAATAAATCGTATGCAATGTGTTTTTTTCCATGGATCGGTGCGGTGATCGGACTTTTGTCTTATGGAGTGTTTCGGTTCTCAAAATGGTTTGATGGGAATGGAGGAGGAAATTATTCCTTATTTTTTGTAATATTTCTGATCCTGATCCCGGTATTTATTACGGGAGGAATTCATCTGGACGGATTTCTGGATACACAGGATGCGCTGAGTTCCTGGCAGACGAAAGAGCGTCGTCTGGAAATACTGAAAGATTCCCACGCAGGAGCATTTGCTATCATTTCATGTACCGTCTATTTTCTGATATATATTGGCGTGTATTCTTGTCTGAGTGTACGGAGTATGGAAGTGATCGCATATAGCTTCATGCTATCGAGAACATTGAGTGGACTGTCTGTAGTTACATTTCCACAGGCAAGGAAGAAAGGTATGGTGGCAGATTTTTCGGAAAGTGCATCGACCAGAATTACAAGAATGGTATTGGGCATTTATCTGATTGTACTGTGTTTCCTGATTCCACTGACCGGAGGGATCTGCGGAATCGGATGTGTGATCTCGGCAGGCGTGGTATTTGGATATTATTACCGGATGGCGATGAAGAATTTCGGCGGTGTGACCGGGGATCTGTGTGGATATTTCCTGCAGGTATGTGAACTTGTGATGGCGCTTGTCGTGGTAGTAGTGGATATCGTAGTAAAAAGCGGAATCATCAAATGATGAACAGGCTGGATAAAAGTGTGGAAAGAATGAAGAAAACAAGTGGCAGAAAGAAAACAGCAGAGAAATAGTAGAAAATAACAGAAAGATGAAAATACAGGATTGGAGGAAGGAAAAGAAGTCATGATCATGATAATAGGCGGCGCATATCAGGGAAAACTTGCATTCGCAAAGAAAATCTACCCAGATGTCACATGGGCAGACGGTGCGGTATGTACGGAAGAAGAACTATATAGCTGCGAAGGGATATATCATTTCCATCAGTATATCGAAAGAAAGATAAAGGAAGGAGAACCGATAGATGATCTTGCAGAAGAACTGATTCGGAAGAATCCGGAACTGATCCTGATCACAGATGAGATCGGATACGGGATCGTGCCGGTTGACCGGATGGAACGGGAATACAGAGAGCAGACCGGAAGAGTGTGTACGCGCCTTGCGGCATATTCGGAGAAAGTATACCGTGTGATGTGCGGAATCGGACAGGTGATAAAGGAAGTATGAGGATTTATCTGATACGTCATTCGATGACGAAAGGAAATAAAGAAAAACGCTATATCGGAACGACGGATGAATCTTTATGTCTGGAAGGAATACAGCTTTTGGAAGAGAGAAAAGGAATGTATCCTGAGGTTACATATGTCTATGTAAGTCCGATGAAGCGGTGCGTGCAGACGGCAGAGATCATTTATCCGGAGATGATGAAAGCAGGAGCATATAGCTGTAATGAAAAGTTACGGGAGTGTGATTTTGGCTTGTTTGAAAATCATAATTATATCGAACTTTCCGGCTGCCCGGAGTATCAGGCATGGATAGACAGTGGTGGGAAGCTGCCATTTCCGGAAGGGGAAAGCAGGGAAGCGTTCATCCGGCGGACACTGGAAGGGTTCCGGGAAGTCGTACGGGATGCGCAGGCACATGACCGGGAGACGATTGCGGTTGTGGCACATGGCGGAACGATCATGAGTATCATGGAACGGTATGCAGTAAAGGAAGACGGGACACCAGCAGGAAGTTATTATGATTATCAGATAAAGAATGGAGAAGGATATGAACTTAGAATTTCAGAGAATGACATATATGACGATTGCGATCGTGGCGGGCTTTGTTCTGGATCTGATCTTCGGGGATCCAAGATGGCTGTATCATCCGGTGAGGCTGATCGGGCATCTGATATCGGGAACCGAAAGAATTATCAGAAACTGTCTGCCGGCGAATAAGACAGGGGAACGCATCGGTGGAGGGATTCTGGTGCTGGTGGTTGTGACGGTCAGTACAGGAGTTCCGGCGGTGATCTTATCGGTTGCATATAAGTATTTCTGGCAGCTTGGACTTGCATTGGAAAGCTTCTGGTGTTATCAGATCCTTGCAACGAAATCCCTGAAAGTAGAAAGTGACAGGGTCTACATAGCACTGAAAGACAAGGGCCTGGAGGCCGGGAGAAAGGCCGTGTCCATGATCGTCGGAAGAGATACACAGAATCTGACGGAAGAAGGTGTGACCAAGGCGGCCGTAGAGACGGTGGCAGAGAATACATCAGATGGTGTGATCGCACCGTTATTTTATATGCTGATCGGCGGAGCTGTTCTGGGATTTACATACAAAGCGATCAATACGATGGATTCGATGGTTGGATATAAGAATGACAAGTATCAGTGGTTTGGAACGGCAGCAGCGAAGTTAGACGATGTGGTGAATTTCATTCCGGCAAGGGTATCGGCAGTGTTGATGATCCTGGCTGCATATCTGACCGGAATGGATGGAAAGAATGCAGCGTGTATCTTCCGAAGAGACCGCTTTAATCATAAAAGTCCGAACTCTGCACAGACAGAAGCAGTCATGGCGGGGGCGCTGGATGTGCAGCTTGCAGGAGATGCGTGGTATTTTGGAAAGCTGCATAAGAAGCCGACGATCGGAGATCCGGTCCGGGAGATGGAACTACTGGATATCCGGAGATCGCATAAGCTGTTATATGGGACGGCAATGCTTGGTCTGATACTTGGAATCATCCTCCGGATTCTGGTTCTGTAGATGATATTGATAATAAAAATCAAAAAACAAATAATATTATCTGCAAATTATGAATAAAAAGTTAGAATTGTGCAAACAATGTTCCTGTTGACTAACATAGCCAGTGCAACTTACAATATAAAAAAGAGGTAAAGAAGGTGTTAGTTATGCAGGCATTGTCAAAGGCGGCGGCTGGAAAAAGCTACACCATCAAGTGGATGTTCGGCATCCCGGAAGTTCTGGATAAGATCCGAAAATGCAAGATTGATGAAGGCAGTGAGATCACAGTCATTCAGAATTCCGGAAGAGACCTGATCATCAGAAGTGGTGAGAAGCGGATCGCAATGAGCAGCGATGCGGCAACAAGAATTCAGGTATAAGATTCCGGTTGACTATTTTCTGCAAAGTGAGTAAGATGGTTGTAGCAAAATAGCAGAGAGAGCGGTTTATCCGCACAGGTGAAGGAACGTTGGCAGAACTAAAAGAGACAGTTCACGGTGGAGACATTTACCGGAATCCATCTGTTACAGATTATTCTGTAAACAGTAACCCGCTGGGAGTTCCCGAAGCGGTACGAAAGAGCGTACAGGAAAGTGCAGACAGGATCATGTATTATCCGGATGTCAGATGCGACAGACTTCGGGAGTCGATCAGTGATTTTGAGAGAATAGAAAAAGAAAAGATACTCTGCGGCAATGGTGCTGCAGAGCTTTTTTTTGCTGTCGTAATGGCAGTGAGACCGAAAAAAGCACTGGTGACGGCACCAGCTTTTTCCGAGTATGAGCGAGCACTTGGCACAGTTGGAGCAGAGGTACAATATTACAGATTAAAAGAAGAACAGGATTTCCGGATACAGGAGGATATACTGGAACAGATTACGGAAGATACAGATATGATATTTCTGTGCAATCCCAATAATCCGACCGGACAGACAACGGAAAAAGAACTGCTGATCCGTGTGATGAACAGGTGTAATAAATTCGGTACGATACTGGTCCTGGATGAGTGTTTTATAGAGTTTCTGGAAGAACCAGAAAGATATGAATGCCGGGGGTATCTGACACAGTATCCGAATGTGGTCATTATCAAAGCATTTACGAAAATATTCTGTATGCCGGGTGTAAGACTTGGATATGCATTGTGTGAGAATGCAGCTCTTAGGAAACGAATGAGGGCAATGCTCCAGCCGTGGAATGTGTCGGTAACGGCACAGGAAGCAGGTGTGGCAGCACTTGTTGATTGCGAAGCATATTTAAAGAGAACGAGAGAATATATAAAAAAAGAAAAGTTCTGGATGACAGAGCGGATGAGAAAGCTTGGTCTGAATGTATGGGGATCGGAAGCAAACTATATATTTTTTAAAGGAAAAGCAGGGCTGTATGAGAAGGCACTGAAAAGCGGACTGTTGATCCGGGACTGCAGTAACTATGAAGGACTGACAGAAGGGCATTACCGGATTGCAATAAGATCTGAAGAAGAGAATGAAAGGTTGATAACATGGCTGGAAAAATTATGATACAGGGGACAATGTCCAACGCAGGAAAGAGTCTTCTGTGTGCGGGACTTTGCAGAATATTCAAACAGGACGGATACCGGGTGGCTCCGTTCAAATCCCAGAATATGGCACTGAATTCCTTTATTACAGAGGATGGACTGGAGATGGGACGTGCACAGGTTGTGCAGGCAGAGGCAGCAGGCGTGGCGCCGCAGGTAGAGATGAATCCGATCCTGTTAAAGCCGACCAACGATGTAGGATCACAGGTGATCGTAAATGGTGAAGTCCTGAAGAATATGAGTGCAAGAGAATATTTTGCTTATAAAAAGCAGCTCATACCGGACATTATGAAAGCATTTCACAAATTAGAAGAAGAGAATGACATCATTGTGATCGAAGGAGCGGGAAGTCCGGCAGAGATCAACCTGAAGAAAGATGATATTGTAAATATGGGGCTGGCGAAGATGGTAGATGCGCCGGTGCTTCTGGTCGGAGATATTGACCGCGGAGGAGTATTTGCCCAGCTTCTGGGGACGCTTATGCTCCTGGAAGATGATGAGAAAGAACGTGTAAAGGGACTGGTCATCAACAAATTCCGCGGGGATAAGACAATCCTGGATCCCGGTATTGTTATGTTGGAAGAAAGAGGCGGCATTCCGGTAGTCGGAGTTACACCGTATATGCAGGTCGAGATTGAAGATGAAGACAGTCTGACAGAGCGTTTTAACATGACAAAGGGTGGAAAAGGTGCAGAAGAAAGGATCGGTCTGGTGGATATCGCAGTCATCCGGACACCGAGAATTTCGAACTTTACGGATTTCATGCTGTTGGAAAATGCTCCGGGAGTGAATCTGCGTTATGTAAAGAATCCAAGAGAACTTAGAAATCCTGATATGATCATCCTTCCGGGAACAAAAAATACGATGGGAGATATGAAATGGTTAAGACAGAGCGGAATGGAAGCCAGGATTCTAAAGGCGCATGCCGGCGGCTGTGTGGTCTGGGGAATCTGCGGCGGCTATCAGATGCTGGGGCAGTCGCTCAGTGATCCGGAAGGCGTGGAAGATGGCGGCAGTATGAAAGGACTCGGCCTTTTGCCGGTAACGACTACATTTACCACAGAAAAGACCAGAACAAGGGTGAATGGAACACTCCTTCATGTGGAGGGGAATCTGAAAGCACTTGAGAATCTGAAGTTTGAAGGATACGAGATCCATATGGGAAAGACCGAACTTCTGGAAGGATGTCCGATGAATCAGATTCACGATACGGTGAAGAAAAAGGACAGACAGATTCCGGATATGGAGCCGGAAAACAGAATAGAGAACAGTACAGACGGAATCTCGCATGGAAATGTATACGGAACATACATCCACGGCATTTTTGATAAGGAGAAAATTGTATCGGAGATCGTAAAATCCCTGGCAGAAAAGAAAGGACTTTCAATGGAAGAAGTGGAAGGTGTAGACCTGAAAGCATTCAAAGAAAGCCAGTATGATCTTCTGGCAGATACACTCAGAAAACATCTGGACATGAAGGCAATCTATCAGATCATGGGAATGCAGAAATAATTTTTCGGGATTACTATGTATTCGTAAGGAGCTGTAGATACCAAAGTATGCAAGAGAAGTTGCCGATGGCAAGTTTTGTAGTTAGAAAAGATGAGATGTGGGCTATGACGGACTATGAAGAGAAAGGAAGAAAACGTTGAATATACAGAAAAATAATCACGCAGCACATACTAAAATAGAGATAGAAAATGTTCTTCCGACAGAGATCGAAAAGCGCAGTTTTGAGATCATTACGGAAGAACTGGAGCAGGAAGGCATCGTGCTTCCTGAGATTCAGGCACCAATTACAAAGCGCTGCATACATACCAGTGCGGATTTTGATTATGCGAAGAATCTGGTGTATTCCGAGCATGCGGTGGAGAAAGCACTCGAAGCGATCAGAGGCGGTGCTTCCATCGTAACCGATACACAGATGGGGCGTTCCGGAATTAACAAAAAGAGACTGGCACAGTACGGCGGTCAGGTATACTGCTTCATGTCAGATGAAGATGTGGCACAGGCGGCAAAGAAGAATGGAACCACAAGAGCTGTTGCCAGTATGAAAAAGGCGTGTGAACTGAACGAAAAACTGATCTTTGCCATCGGAAATGCACCGACAGCACTAATTCGCCTGTATGAATTGATCAAAGACGGAAGAATCCGTCCGGAGCTCGTGATCGGTGTACCGGTCGGCTTTGTAAATGTGGTACAGTCCAAAGAACTGATCCTGACTCTGGAAGATACCCCGTATATTGTAGCGAGGGGGAGAAAAGGCGGAAGTAATATTGCGGCATGTATCTGTAACGCACTGATCTATATGCTGTAGGGAGGAAGAATTTATGACATTACAGCAGTTAAGGTATATTACCATGGTTGCGGAGAAGGGGACGATAAGTGAGGCGGCAAAAGAACTGTTCATTTCCCAGCCGAGTCTTACCAATGCGATCCGGGAACTGGAGCAGGAGATGCAGGTGACGATTTTTCACCGGACGAATAAAGGTGTGACGATCACCGCAGAGGGAGATGAATTTCTCGCCTATGCAAGACAGATTCTGGATCAGGTCGGCCTCATGCAGGAGAGGTATCTGAATGTAAATGAACGGAACCCGAGATTTTCCGTATCCTGCCAGCATTATTCTTTCGCGGTCAATGCATTTGTAGATGTGATCCGTAAATTTGATGCGAGAAAATATGATTTCACACTGCGGGAGACACAGACTTATGAGATCATCGAAGATGTGGCGAAGCTGAAAAGTGAGATAGGTATTCTGTATACTTCTTCACAGAATGAGACGATCATCATGAAACTGATCCGTCAGAATGATCTGAAATTCGAAGAGTTATTCGTAGCAAAGCCACATGTATTTATCAGTTCAAAGCATCCGTTGGCAGATAAGGAAGCACTGACACTGGAAGATCTGGAGGAGTATCCGTATTTGTCATTTGAGCAGGGGGATTATAATTCCTTTTATTTTTCCGAAGAGATATTAAGTACACTTGATCGGAATAAGAACATCAAAGTCAGAGACCGGGCAACGCTTTTCAATCTGGCGGTCGGCCTGGACGGGTATACGGTAAGCTCCGGCGTGATCAGTAAAGAACTGAACGGTGAGAATATCATCGGGAAGCCGCTTCTGGTGGATGAATATATGCGGATCGGAACGATTGTGCGGAAAGATGTGTCACTGAGCCGGTATGGAAAGGTGTATATGGAAGCGTTGAAAAAATACACAGGCGGGATGTAAGAATAATTCAGAATAATAATGAAAAGCAGTGGAAAAAGGTTTCGTTTGTAAAAGAAGTTGCAGAAGAAGTCTGGGAGGCTTAATATCAAATTGAATATATAAAAAAGATATGAAAGATATATTAAAAATACGTTTCACATTTTTGATATTCTCTCGTATAATAGTCTGCTGAGGGGGATTGGTTTGAAAACGTAAAAACGTGTGAAAGCAATTCCCCGTTTTTTCTAAGGAGATGAAAACATGGGAGTAATGAAAAGTTTATTTTCCGGGAAACAGATGTCGGAGGCATTCATCTGTAGTGCATTTCTGGCTTTATCGGGAGGATTTCAGGATGCATATACCTATAATACGCGTAATGAAGTATTCTCGAATGCACAGACAGGTAACGTGGTGCTGATGAGCCAGAATTTCATGACGGGAAAATGGGAGGCGGGACTGAAGTATTTATTTCCGCTTTTTGCAT
>ERZ809074.4810-NODE-4810-length-10774-cov-9.876294_pt1 | contig 10774 bp, 13 predicted proteins | sample MGYA00520795_ERZ809074 | MGnify/ENA primary metagenome ERZ809074 (study PRJEB31570, sample SAMEA3212989) | Homo sapiens | biome: human-gut; feature: human gut; material: fecal | place: Sweden | collected 2011 ...
GCGGTCTATCTCTTGTTTTCGGTTGCTTGCTTCCTTACCGTACATGAGCATTCCTTTGGGAGGTAAAACAGGGCTGCCGTTTTCTTCTTCAATTCCGATAACCAGATAGCCGCCGCCCACATTATCAATGTCATTTGCAAAAGCGCAGATACTATGGATAATGGGATTGGGGTTCCAGTCCCCCTTGAACTCGATTCTGGTTGATTCAACGACCCGCTGATTGATCAGGTCATCCATATTGATGGGAAGTGCCATTTCAAAAACCTCCTGCTGTTTGTACATATCTATTATATCACCGAAAACGGCTTTTGTCAATAATTTCGCATAACTGATTCAAGGTTTCCTCGTCGATATTGCCTTTGGTGAGTGAGAATATAACTTTTTTCTTCTTTTCTTCCATCTCGGTAAGATCCACCTTCAACTGTGCCGTGGTATCGATGATGGTTTTCCGCAGTTTTTCCTTGTCGTGCTCCGAAAGATCGTACGCCCGGATGACAAGCTCCTCCATTTCCGGCGGGATATTCCGCTTTCCGTTTTCAATCGTGGAAAGATAAGACGGCGACATGCCGAATTTTTCTGCCATCGTGCGGGCACTGTCCCCCGTGTTGATGCGGATAATACGCAATAGTTTTCCGAATTCCGTAATCATTTCTTTATGCTCCTTTTTAGCATACCTGTATTTTAGCACAAGTTTACATGTTTGTCAACGCCTGCAAAAAGGAAAGTTGTCAATTCGATTGACAGTTTTGTAAACGGCAGACAAGGTGAGACGCCTCTCCCGCATTTACGGGAAGATGAACGATACAGCCGGATACAAGATGCCGCGGACCCGAGACTCCCGGAAATCTGTATGCAACGCTTTTCTCCGGACCACACCGGGGATTAAAACGAAGTCGTCAGTTCAAGTCCTGTTTTTTGAAAAACAGGGCAAAATGCAACTCCTGAATTCAAATATTCCGCGAGGGGCGCAAAACACTAAATATAGCAGCAAAAAAAGCACAAGACCTACTAAATCTTGTGCTTTTTTTGTTTTGTAGCTTTTTCGTACAACAAAGATGCTCCCCCCTGTAAGATTTAAACTTACAACTTACATTTCCCGGCACTTTATAGATAATCACTACCAATATCCAGAATTTTATTTTCATCAAGATGTAAGGATTTTAACCACTCATCCTTTTCCTTTTGTAGTTTACGGTAGCTTTCACTACCGGGATCGCAGAAAGACATCAATAGGTTATAATGTTTCAGTTTGTTCCTTACTTTATCATTCGGATCATCCTCGTCCGAACAAGGTTTGCGGTATTGAATATAGAAAAGCCCAAAACTCGCCCAGCTGTATGCTTTCAAGTTTTGCTTTGCCGCTCGTTTGCAATATCTACGCCAGCAAAGCCGTAAAGACGACTGATGCTTACGCATCTGAAACTCTTCCCATTTAAAGTCAGGGATTAGATAACCTTTATCTTTTTTTACACGTTCGGGAAATAGTAAAATTCGAAGCTCTTCCTCGCTCATTCTTTGAATATCAGCAAATATAGTTTCGATTTTATTAAACCTATTTAAGACTTCCCACACAACAGTTCGTGAGCAACCGCAAAGCGTTGCAATTTGACTATTGTTGTTACCTTTTTGATAGTATTCGATAATTAACTTATATTTTACCATAAAAACACTCCATTTTATCGCCCTCTTTTACCCATATCCGTAGATACGGGAAAGTGTTCATTTTTATTGGCCACCCCCGATTTTGAGGCCTATTTTTCGGTTTTTGCGAAACTTGGAGAAGAAAAAAAGCAGTCGCTCTTTCTCAAGAATGACTGCTTTTTGCTTGTTTTAGTATAAAATATGAGTTTTTAAGCCGTTTTTGACCTTATTTGGTCGCCCTCGGATTACGGATATTCGCCTGCGCTGCTGCGAGACGAGCGATCGGAACGCGATACGGCGAGCAGCTTACATAATCCAAGCCGATTTCGTGGCAGAACTCGATGGATGACGGATCGCCGCCGTGTTCGCCGCAGATACCGCAGTGGATATTCTTACGAGTTTCGTGACCTAAGCTTACTGCCATCTTCATGAGCTTGCCTACGCCGACGGTGTCGAGACGAGCAAACGGATCGGATTCGTAAATCTTTGCAGCGTAGTACGAGGGCAGGAATTTGCCTGCGTCGTCACGGCTGAAACCGAAGGTCATCTGAGTGAGGTCGTTGGTACCGAAGCAGAAGAATTCGGCTTCCTTAGCGATTTCGTCTGCGGTGAGAGCGGCACGCGGAATTTCGATCATGGTGCCGACTTCGTACTTGAGTTCAACGCCTGCTTCCTTGATAACTGCGTCTGCGGTTTCGACGACGGTCTTCTTGCAGAATGCAAGTTCCTTGACTTCGCCGACGAGCGGAATCATGATTTCGGGAGCGACGTTCCAATCGGGATGACGCTTCTTGACTGCGATAGCTGCTTTGATGACAGCCTTGGTCTGCATAACTGCGATTTCGGGATAGGTAACCGCAAGACGGCATCCTCTGTGGCCCATCATCGGGTTGAATTCGTGCAGCGAGTTGCAGATTTCTTTAATCTGTTTAACAGTCTTGCCGGTGGTTTTAGCAAGCAGCTCGATATCCGCTTCCTCGGTGGGAACAAATTCGTGCAGCGGCGGATCGAGGAATCTGATGGTAACGGGCTGACCTTTAAGAGCTTCCATAAGTCCTTCGAAGTCTGCCTGCTGCATGGGCTCGATTTTAGCGAGAGCAGCCTGTCTTTCTTCGACGGTTTCGGAGCAGATCATTTCACGGAACTTATCGATTCTGCCCGGTCCGAAGAACATGTGCTCGGTACGGCAAAGACCGATACCCTGAGCGCCGAGTTCTGCCGCTTTCTGTGCGTCTGCGGGAGTGTCGGCGTTGGTTCTGACGCCCATAGCCTTATATTTATCTGCCATCTTCATGATTCTTCCGAAGTATCCGCTGTTGGGATCTGCCGGAACGGTCTTGATTGCGATGTCGTAAATGTTACCGGTGGAGCCGTCCAGCGACAGAGCGTCGCCTTCGTGGAAGGTCTTGCCGGCGAGTTCGAAGTATTTCTCCTCTTCGTGCATCTTGATATCTCCGCAACCGGATACGCAGCAAGTTCCCATGCCGCGTGCAACGACTGCAGCGTGCGAGGTCTGTCCGCCGCGAACGGTGAGGATACCCTGCGAGTACTTCATACCTTCGATGTCTTCGGGAGAGGTTTCGAGACGAACGAGAATAACCTTTTCACCTGCCTTGCCGAGTTTTACCGCTTCTTCGGGAGTGAATACGATTTTACCTGCAGCAGCGCCCGGGGATGCGGCAATACCCTTACCTACGACGTTGTTCTTATCGGCGTCTTTAAGAGCCTTAGCGTCGAAAGTGGGATGCAGAAGCATGTCGAGAGTTTTTGCGTCGATCTGGAGCAGAGCTTCCTGTTCGGTGATCATGCCCTCGTCGATGAGGTCGCAAGCGATACGGATAGCAGCGGCAGCGGTACGCTTACCGTTTCTGGTCTGGAGCATATAGAGCTTGCCCTGTTCGATGGTGAACTCCATATCCTGCATATCTCTGTAATGGTTTTCGAGAGTTTTGCAAACTTCGAGGAACTGCTTGTAAACTTCGGGCAATACTTCAGCCATCTTGGAGATGGGCATAGGAGTACGAACGCCTGCAACGACGTCTTCGCCCTGAGCGTTCATAAGGAATTCGCCCATAAGTCCGGGTTCGCCGGTGGCGGGGTTACGGGTAAACGCAACGCCGGTACCGCAATCGTCGCCCATGTTACCGAATGCCATCATCTGAACGTTTACAGCGGTACCCCAGCTGTAAGGAATGTCGTGGTCCATTCTGTAGATGTTTGCGCGGGGGTTGTCCCAGCTTCTGAACACGGCTTTGATAGCTTCGAAAAGCTGTTCCTTCGGATCGGAGGGGAAATCCTTGCCGATCTTTTCTTTGTATTCCGCTTTGAACTCGTTTGCCAGCTCTTTAAGATCTTCTGCGGTGAGTTCGACGTCGTAGGTTACGCCCTTCTTCGTCTTCATCTTATCGATGAGTGCTTCGAAATATTTCTTACCGACTTCCATAACGACGTCGGAGAACATCTGAATAAATCTTCTGTAGCAGTCCCAAGCCCATCTGGGGTTACCGGACTTCTTTGCAAGCACTTCAACAACCTGCTCGTTCAAGCCGAGATTGAGGATGGTGTCCATCATACCGGGCATGGACGCTCTTGCTCCCGAACGAACGGAAACGAGAAGAGGATTTTCGAGATCGCCGAACTTCTTTCCGGTGATCTTTTCCATCTTTTCGATGTATTCCATGATCTGCGCCTGAATCTCGGAATTGATCTGTTTTCCGTCCTCATAGTACTGAGTGCAGGCTTCGGTGGAAATAGTGAAACCCTGGGGAACGGGAAGACCGATATTGGTCATTTCTGCAAGGTTTGCGCCTTTGCCGCCCAAAAGTTCACGCATTTTTGCGTTACCTTCGGTAAACAAATAAACATACTTGTGTGCCATTTATTTAATCTCCTTAAATTAAATTTTTTACATATTAAAGGTTGAACGCCGCCATAGCGCTCAGCCGTTTATCATTATAGCATAATTTTTGCTCCAAATCAAACGTTTTGGAGCAAAAAACCGCCTTTTGTGCGTTTTATTTGAAATATTTTTGTTCTATTGCCGTAATCTTGTTTATTCTTGCGATATGACGGGGAGCATTGGAAAACTTGGTTTTTACAAAGGTGTCCACAATGTCGAGCGCAAGCCCTTCTCCAACCACTCTTTCTCCGAATGCGAGAATGTTGGCGTCGTTATGTTCGCGCGTGGCATGGGCGGAAAAAGTATCCGAGCAAAGCGCGCAACGAATACCCTTAACCTTGTTTGCGGCAATGGTCATGCCTATGCCGGTTCCGCAGATGAGAATACCGAGGTCCGCCTGCTTTCCGGCAACAGCTTCGGCTACTTTAAGGGCGTAGTCGGGATAGTCTACGGAATCCGTAGTGTTTGTTCCGAAGTCGATTACTTCGTAGCCCTGACTTTTAAGGTGTTCGGCGACTTTTACTTTAAGTGCCGGTGCGGCGTGATCGCACGCAATAGCGATTTTCATTGAGTTTATCTCCTTTTGTAAATTTTATTCTATTATTTTTCCGCCTGCGGACTTACACACGCGGTTCATTACCGACAAGCCGTATCCTTGGTCGGTTACGCCTTCCGCAATTGCGGCATCGTAACCCACTTTATCGCACTCGCGAAGAAGCGAAAACAGGTTGTGAGCATATTCGCGGCTGTCCGCTCCGACATTGAAAATATTTCTGTCGCCGTAAGCGGGAATATGGCCGTCAAGCGACAATATTACCGTTTTTTTGCCTTCGGAAACAAGTTTGTCGTATAAATCAATTGTTTTTTGCTGCTGTTTTTCACCCGGCATAACGACGGTGACGTCGCATGTCGGGGCATAATGTTTATATTTCATGCCGGGACAGAGCGGCTTGTCGCTTTTAACCTCACGCTGAATTTTTCCGATAACTTCTTCCAGCGGTTCGAGCGGCATGCCTCCGGCTCGCAGAAGACGCGGAGTATCGCCCACAAAATCGATAACTGTCGACTCGACGCCCACCGAGCATGCTCCTCCGTCTAAAATAGCGGCTATTTTTCCGCCGAGGTCGTCATACACGTGTGAAGCGAACGTAGGGCTTGGGCGAGTGCTTGTATTTGCGCTGGGCGCACAGATCGGCACTCCGCATGCGCGTATAAAGTCAAGCGCAACCGGGTGCAGCGGCATGCGCACTGCAACCGTATCCAGTCCGCCTGTAACGCAGTCGGGAATTTCCGGGCGTTTGGGCATTACGACGGTTACAGACCCCGGCATGAATTTTTCTATTACCAGTCTTGCTTTATCCGGAACCGAACGCGCCACCTTGTCAATGTCGTCGGGCGAGGCAATGTGAACGATAAGCGGGTTGTCGCTCGGTCTGCCTTTGGCGAGATATACCTTTTTGACCGCTTCGGGATTAAGCGCGTTTGCGCCCAAGCCGTACACCGTTTCGGTGGGAAAGGCGACAAGCTCGCCGGCGCGGATAAGTCTCCCGCATTTTTCATAGTTTTCTTTTGTCGGAACAAAAATTTCTGTTTTCATGAATCTTTCTCGTATTTACACCCGTTTTTCGGGCGATAATTATCGTATGAATATAAAAATATCCGATATTTCAGATCGATTTTTAGGCGTTCTGACCGTGTTTTTCACAGCTTATTTTATTTTAAACTTCTGGATTAATGATAAGCCGACGCTGTACTCGGCTTCCGTGGCACTTGCGTTTTCGCTGGTCGCGCTTCCGATAAAGCTGCGCGAAAGAAAACAAAAGCCGAGAGATTACTCGTATTTACTGCCGCGATTTTATTATAAAACGAGCCGGGAAGTTGCGGAATATTTTCTTGATTTTTTTCGTAAAAAATACGATTGCAAACTTTCCGGATGCAAAATAGTAACCGAAAAATTCGACGTTTGTTTTTACTTAAAGCCCGACGCTCTTTCGGCAAACGCTGCGATAGCGTACTCTCTTGCAGCAAAGAAAAAAACGTTGCTTGTCGTCTCTTCTCTTTCGGATAACGCCGCTTTTCACGCCGAAAATGCCGGGAACAACCTGAAAATAATCGAATTCGGCACTTTTTGCGGCTTGATCGAAAAACTCGGACATCTGCCCGAAGCCGACAAACCAAGCTTTTTTAAAAGGTTGGCGACTTTTTTCGATTGGACGATACACGCCGAAAACTGCAAACGCCTTGTTCCCGCGGCGGGATTTATGCTTGCTCTTTCGTATATAAACGGATTTTCGGTGTGGTTTTTATGCTTTGCGGCACTGCTGCTTGCCATGTCCGTTGCGGCGTTGGTGCGCGGAAAAAGCAATAAAAACGTCTGAAAACTCTATTTATCCGCTTTATTGTCGTCCGAAGCCTTTTGTTCGGCAGGTTCGCTCTCCTGCTGCGGAGCGTTTTCGGTCACTCCGTCGGGTTGCTCCGCGCTTTGTTCTTTTGCGTTTTGCTCGGCGATTTTTGCCTGATTCTGCTCTCGCTTACGCTTATTTTCGGCACGGCGAGCCTTTTCTTCGTCTTCGGCTTGCTGCTTTGCACGTCGTTCTTTGTTGTCGAAATAAATCATGGCGAAAAGCACCAGTCCCACGATAAGGCAGGCAAGCGCAACGTACACTATTTTACCCCACAACAAATCCGCGTTGAAAAAACTGGTTATCATAAGCGCGCTAAAAGCTGTCATGAAAACCAAGCCTGTCCATGCTATTATTCTTCTCGTAACCTCTTTCATAACTGAATTATAACACAAAAAACGGCTTTAATCAAGCGATTAGCCGTTTTTGCCGTCTTTATTATATATTTTGTTACAAATCGTCGGCGTCCTGAGTGGGCTTGTCGCCGTTTTCGGCGTTTCCGGTATAACTTCCGTCCGGATCGTTTTTGCTCTTTAACGCGCTTTTAATTTTTTCGTAAATACTTTTAATCTTGTTTTTCATAAAACAAGTATGCGCGTTTTTGCGATTTTTTATACGTTTCGTAAACCTTTGGGATAATGATTTTTAAGCACTCCGTCCGACGCTTTTCCACCGCCGAGCGGAACGCCTTTATACAAAACGACGCACCAGCCTTTTTTGTCGCACGCAATTTCTTCTCCGCGCAAGTACTTCATTGCAGCCGGAAGATCTACTTCCACGCCGTTTTTAACCTTGTTCCACATCGAAGAAAATAATTCGTGAGAAGGCACGAAACGATTACTCGTTATTTCGCCTGTCTTTACTCCTCTCGTAAGCATGTACGGCATAGGTCTGGGAAGCGCAACCGACGGCATGATAATATTGTCGCCGAGCGCGAAATACGGTAGTTTTTCGGTCATGAATTTATCGAAAAATTCTTCTGCCGCTTTTATTTTTTCACATTTAACGCTTTTAAACAATTTGCGCGCAAACTGTTCGCCGCTTTTGCGAAGAATAGCAAAAAACTGACCTTCTCCCACGCCGTGATGCGGATACACCCTTCTCATGTATTCGGGATTAAGTCCGTCAGTCTCTATTCCCTTAACCGAATACGGCAACACGCAATCGGCTGGCGGCACAAGCTCGTATCCAAGCTCTTTTACAAGAAATTCAACCTGTTTTTCATTCTCTTCGGGCGCAAAAGTGCAAGTGGAATACACAAGTTTACCGCCCGGGCGCAGCATTTTATCTGCGGAAATAAGTATTTCTCTCTGACGCGCCGAGCAACCCAGCACGTTTTCTTCGCTCCAATTGAGTACGGCTTGCTGCTCCTTTCTCAGCATACCCTCGCCCGAACAAGGCACGTCGCAGATTACGGCGTCGAAATATCCGGGGAAATAATTTTTGAGTTTATCGGGAAAAGCACTGCACACGGCAACATTTTTAAGCCCTATGCGAGCCACGTTCCCGGCAAGCGTGCGGGCGCGTTTGTCGTCCACTTCGTTTGAAATAAGTTCGCGCACTCTGCCCGCAGCCTGAATGGTTTTTCCACCCGGCGCGGCGCATAAATCGAGTACAATGTCGGTTTTTTGCAGATTAGCGGCAATTACCGGCAGCATGGCTCCCGGCTCCTGAACGTACACCGCTCCTCCGTGATGAAAAGGCGTTTTTCCTATTTTCTCGTCCGAGCGCAAAATCAGGCAATCGTCCGAAAATCCGCTCTTTTCGAGATTAAGCCCCGAATAGCGGATAAAATCGTCCACGGATATTTTATCCGTGTTTACTTTAACCGCACGGACGGGCGGCATATCCAGCGAGCGAACGTAGTCGTCAAACTCGGCTCCCAGCAGATTTTGCATGCGGAGCGCGTATTTTTCGGGCAGAATCATGCGCGAACCTTTGCCGCGATTTCAGCAGCCGCACGGCATTTGCTTTCTATTTCGTCAAACTTGCCGTTGTCGATAAGCTTACTTTCCGCCATCCAGCTGCCTCCGCAAGCCGCGATTTTATTAAAAGAAAGATATTCCGAAAGGTTGTCCTCGTTTACGCCGCCCGTGGGCATAAATTCCACCGATCCGAAAGGTGCGGCAAGCGATTTTAGCGTTTTAAGCCCGCCGAATGCGCCCGCAGGGAAGAATTTTATCACTTTCGCGCCGCAATCGATTGCCTTCATTATCTCGTAAGGCGTCACGCAGCCGGGAATATACAATACGTTTTTTTGACGGCAGTAGTCCGCAACGCTTTCGCTGAGTCCCGGGCTTACTATAAAGTCGGCTCCGGCGGCTACTGCGCGCTCTGCCTGCTCCGCATTTATGACTGTTCCCGCGCCCACGAGAATATCCGGCGAATACGCCTTCATTCTCTTTATTGCGTTTTCGGCGGCGGGCGTTCGGAAAGTGACTTCGGCAACCGGCAAACCGCCGTTTATAAGGCTTTCGGCAAGCTTTTCGGCGTTACCTTGGTCGTTAATCACTATAACCGGCACAACTTTTATCTTTTTAATTTTTTCGAGCGCGTTCACTTTACACTCTCCTTATTATCGTTTTACCGTTTTATTGTAGCATATCGGGGCGATTATGTCAACAAAGTGGGTTAATCGAGTAAAAATAAAAACCTCCGGACTTAGCCGAAGGTTCTTTTTGTAGATCTGAGCGAAATTATTCGCCGACGTAGGGCAGAAGAGCCATATATCTTGCTCTCTTGATAGCGAGCGCGATATCTCTCTGATGTTCTGCGCAAGTGCCGGAAGCTCTGCGCGGAATGATTTTACCTTTTTCGGTGATGAATTTCTTGAGTTTGTTTACGTCTTTATAATCGATGACGGCATTTTTATCGGTGCAGAACAGGCAAACCTTTTTCTTGGGTGCGCGACGCACTTTTTTGCTCTTGTCATCCGTTTCTGCGGGCTTAACCGCAGCGGTTGCAGTTTTCTTTTCCATAATTTAATATACCTCTTGATTTTTTAGAACGGGAAATCGTCTTCGTCGGTCTCGATGGGTTTAAGCTCGGACACTTTCTTGTTGCCGCCGCGATTCTGAGCGGGAGCAGCGGGAACGGATTCGTCGCCCGATTGAGCGGCGCGCGAACCGATAAATTCGACGTCGTCGGCTACGATTTCGGTGGAATAACGCTTACTTCCGTCGTTACCCTCGTAAGTTCTGGTCTGGAGCTGACCGCACACGCAGACTTTGCTTCCCTTTTGGAGATACTTACCGCAGTTGTCCGCAAGACCTCTCCATGTAACGATATTGATAAAATCGGCTTCACGCTCGCCGTTCGCATTGGAATACGTACGGTTTACGGCGATGGAGAAACGGCAATACGAAATGCCGCTGCTTGTAGACCCCATTTCGGGATCGCGGGTAAGATTTCCTACAAAAATACATTTGTTCATTGATTTTTCTCCCGTGTGTCGGCTGCTTATTTCTTAACGACCATGTATCTCATAACTTCGTCGGCGATACGCATCTGTCTTTCCAATTCCTGGGGAAAGTCGGGTTTTGCCGAGAAAGTCATCAGAACGTAGTAGCCTTCGCTCTTGTAATCGATGGGATAGGCAAGCTTTCTGTCGCCCCATTTGTCAACGCTTTCGACTTCTCCGCCGTACTCTTTTACGAGTGCGGAGTATTTTTCGATAAGTGCGTCTTTCTGAGCGGCTTCCACCTTGCAATCAAGGATATACAAAACCTCGTACTTGTTCATAATACTTTTACCTCCTTGTGGTCTTTTTTTTCGTCTCTTCCCGGACCGGAAAGAGAAAGGAACGGTTTACCTACTGCGGAATATAACTCCG
>ERZ809074.4815-NODE-4815-length-10751-cov-7.748317_pt1 | contig 10751 bp, 15 predicted proteins | sample MGYA00520795_ERZ809074 | MGnify/ENA primary metagenome ERZ809074 (study PRJEB31570, sample SAMEA3212989) | Homo sapiens | biome: human-gut; feature: human gut; material: fecal | place: Sweden | collected 2011 ...
ATTTCTAATTTATTACTCTATGATAAAGGCCAAATGTTGCAGAAATCTCCTAACCTCTTTCTTTTTCGGCAAGAAAACAGGCGGAATTGCTTCATTTTTGTAGCAATTCAATTTTTATCTCATTTCCGGTCGAAGAATAACCCGTTTGAATAAGAACATTGTTGCACCAAAATAGGTCAGGTAGATTGCACAGAATAGCAGGATCGTCACCAGACCATAAAGAGGTACAAGTCCCTGCTGCAAGATTGCCTCTCCGAAAAAGAACTGTGCCCCTGTGATCAGTAAAACCGTCAGCAAAAGAGGGAATAGCAGTGGGATCAAAAAGACTGTGGACAGTTCCCTGCGGATCAGGGAAGCCTGCCTGTGGCTCGGTACACCCAAACGGTCAATGACTGCATAATTCTTCTGGTTTTTGTCTATGGCAGAAAGCTGCTCAAATGCAAGAACCGAGCAGGATAGAATGATGAAAATAATGCTTAAATACAATCCGCAGAACGAAATAGCTGTAAATCCCGTCAGCGAATTGGCAACGCCCCACGCCTTTACTGTAACACCCATCGTTACTTTTTCCGGAAGCTGTTGACCGGACTGCAATTCCGGCTGCCATTTCCCACTGTTCAGGAATTGCTTCAAGTCGCTTTTCAATTCCGGGTATCCGCCATCTTCCAGTTTCATCGCCAGACGGATTTTTTCTCCGACGAATTGTGAAGCTGCTTCATCCGGCAGAACAAGTACATATCCCTTCGTTCCGGCCATTTGATACTGCTCCATCGGCTCCGTCAGGATCGGCGTTTCCGCAGCAGACAAGGTCCGACCATTGAATGTGATCTCCGGCTGCTGCGCCAAGCCCTGTCGGATTCCGTCCATATAGTTCCATGTATCGCAATGAACCAAAAATTCGTTGTTGCTCATGGAAACAGGAGAAAGCCCCAGGATTTCACGCAAATGGTTATAGTCGGACAAGGACAAGGCTTCGATCGGTTTTTCAGGAACCGCATACAGATAATAACTCACAGAATCCTCGACTCCACAATGCTCCTCTGTAAAGGAAACGATGGAATCCATGTTGGATTTTTCCAAAGGTGCATACTGGCTTCATCTTCCAAAACCGCTACGGCGATCCTCTCTCTCCTCATAGTGTCAACCGAGCTATTGACCGTATTTGTGCCGCCTACATCGAAGATGAAACGGTGCTGGCCGATCAAGAGGGGCGAGATCCTGTATTGATTCGTCACTTTTCTGCTCATAATCTGCGTCATACTTTCTGTACGCGGTTTTGTGAAAACGAGCGGAATATCAAAGTCATTCAGGAAATCATGGGCCATGCCGATATTGAAACTACCATGAACATCTATGCCGAAGCTACAAAGGAAAAGAAGAAAGAATCTTTCTCCAACCTCGAAGGAAAAATCAAGATCTCTTGAGGAGGATTTCAATGGGAAAGCTGATAGACCTTACCGACCGCACATTTGATATGCTGACCGTTATAAAAAGGGTTGAGGACAGAAAACCAGGCCGTCCTATGTGGTTGTGCCAGTGTGAGTGCGGCAATACCGTTGTCGTGTCCTCTACAAATCTGCTACGAACCAATGGTACAAAATCATGCGGCTGTCTTCGGCATACTTCCTCTCCCACCCTCATTGATTTGAGGGGCAAAACATTTGGCAAGTTGAAAGTAATAGAGAAAGACCCAGACTCAAAACCAGGTAAAGCGAAATGGGTTTGCGAATGCAAATGCGGAAACATCGTGTCTGTCCTCTCCGATAGTCTCCGCAATGGAAAAACCAGATCCTGCGGTTGCGCCCGATCTCAGATCAAGCATGACCTTACAAATCAGACGTTCGGCTTTCTTAAAGTAATCGAGCCGGTAAAAAACGAGAGGATCAAAGGTAATGAAACTCGCTGGAAATGCCTCTGCCAGAATTGTGGGCGCACCGTTGAGGTTAGCAGCTATTGGTTGAGGCATAGCGATCCCTATGGACACTGCAAATGTACCAGATTTAACAAACCTTTGTAAAAGCCATCTACAGCCCCTCTGAGCGCTTCAAATCTTAAAGGTGAAACTACCCTCGAACAATTTAATCGCCGCTCCTGCGTTGCCCAGCGGCTCCGCTGGCAAAAAAATAGGGTACAGAAATCCATTGCGGAAATCTGTACCCTATCTTAATTCTCTTATCAAAAAAAACAGGGAGTCAGCCCGTAGGCCAACCCCCTGGTAAAAGAACCAACATTCGATTAGTCGCAACTTTGTCAATATAGATACTTCACAAGATCATCAGAAAGAAAATCTTTGATAACCAATGGAGGCTTTTTATCTTTATCAGCGTATGTCATTGTAGAATACTTGTCCACAGAAGCATCCTTAGAAAAGATAAAATCAATGAACTCCGCGTCAGCGCTACTCTCAATCGCTTTATCCTTCACGCGCAATGTTCTGGGTAAAAACCAATCGTTTATCTTATTTCCTTCCAAATCAAGATTCTCAGACAAACCAATCGTAAAATCTAAATTGGTTACACCGATTTTGTAAGTAAGGGTGACAGTCTTCATATCTTTTACAACGCATACAACATTATTTGTCAGTGCGGGCAACATCGTCAAGCACGGAAGTTTTCTCTTCGCACCTCTGTATGTATGCTCCCTGTCATAGAAGATCTGACCAGCAGACAGCATTGAACTTTTTGCTTTGTCATAAAATTCTTGAGCACTGATAGAAGAATTTACGCCAGTCAAGTGTCTGAAGCGATCTGTCGGAAAAACTACTTCAAAGTAAGATTCTCCATACACATATAGGAAAACTCTACCAGCGAGTTTGTCCCGATACACTTCTGAGGCAGTTATGATTTGCTTGCGGATCTGTTCGTCCTTGATATTTTTTGTATCCATATCTCTGTCTCTTTCGACAAACATAATCATAGAAAAGGAGGAATAGCCAACGCTATTCCTCCTTAGCTGCTTGAGTAGAGAGTTTTCTGCTGGTTGTCAGCCGCGACGCCCAGTTAAAGCGTCTATTGGTGCGGAAATAATTAAGTCCCCCGCATGGACTACAGCAGTTAATTCCCGCTGCCGGACGCGACACCCAGTTAAGATGTCATTCGGCGTGGGTTTTTATCCTGTCCCACTCCCAGCACAACTTTTTACGGTGCTCTCACACCGGAAACATTACTGTTTCTATTATCATTATAGGCGGATTTCTCTGTTTTGTCAACAGGAAACTTCATCCACATAATGCGCCATTTTTTGGCCCCCACCGGGGTAAAACCGCGGTATGTTCGGCAAATGTGGTAAAGCTGTGGTAAAATGAAAATCGCTTCTCAAATACTACAACTTATCACTCTTAAAACAGGCGTTTTTCCTTGTTTTTAACCCATTTCAGAATATTTTTCAAGTATTACTCTCCGAGCGGCTTCATTGTCGGGAATATTACCCCGGTATCATCATAACTTCTCATAAGTTCTTATAACCCTTGTGCCACAACGTTTTGAGGACTTTTATAATAACGTAAGTTCTCATAAATTCTTATAACTTCTCGGTCAATTGGTGTCAAAACTGGTGTCAAACCCAGCTCAGGACACTCTGATTTTTCCTTCGAGATTTGCAAAGCTGGACATCTTCTTTTCCTTGGTTGCTTCGTTGTAGACATCCATCGTTGTCTCGATATTTCGGTGACCCATAATTTCTTGGATTACCTTTAGGTTTGTTTCGTTCTCGCAAAGGCGAGTACAGAATGTGTGTCTGAGATTGTGTGCGCTGAAGTGTGGAAGTAAAACTGGTTCTCGGTGTTCTTGCTCTGCGCGCTCTGTTTCCTCGGCATTGCAGTCACGAATAATTCTCTCAAGCGCTCTATTGATGACGTGTGGATTTAGCATCTCTCCGAACCGGTTCTTAAAAATGAAGTTCGTGTATCCATCAACCTCACACTCGTTGAAGCCTTCCTCCATATGTTTCAATCGAATCTGGAGTAAAGCTGCTCGCACGTCAGAAAACATTGGAATGATTCGCGTGCCAGCCCGTGTCTTCGGAGTAGTGATGTGGAGCTCCATCTTCCCGCTTTCTTGTTGACGATATATCAAATTATGGTTAATGTCAATAATATTTTGCGTGAAGTCGCAATCTTCCCATCTCAATCCGAGGATTTCTCCTATGCGTGCGCCTGTCCCAAGCATGACCGTAAACAGCGGCATCCAGTGTTTGTACGTTTTCGAACTGGAAACAAAATCGAGGAACCTATTTTGCTGTGTCTCTGTCAACGCATGACGCTTTGGTTTCTCCCAGTTATGGCTCTTCTTGATTTCTGCAATCACACCGTCGGTAGGATTTGTTCTTATGAACCCATCCCTCACTGCTACATTAAAGACCGGATGCAGAATCGTATGAATTATCTCCATACTGTTCGGCTTAAATCCAATATCTTTAATGAGGTGGATGTAGAACCGCTTGATATCGCTATACTTGATGTCGGCAATGTTCTTCGCGCCTATTTCGTCCTGCACATACTTCCTGTACATATACTTATAGTTGGTTCTTGTAGATGCTTTAAGCTCGTACTTAGTTTCAATGTAGGCGTCATAAAAGCTGTTCAGCGTCATCCTGTACGCCGTATGGGAGCTGATGCCGTCATCAATATCCCTTTGGATTCGTTTTATCTGAGTCCTTAATGGTTCTGTGCTACGCTTACCATCAGGCGCTTTATCTGACTCTACAAGCTTCCAGCTATAAATTGCTCGGCGTACTCCACCAGAATCAGTATAGCGGTACATATACTTCCCGTCGCTTCTCTGCACCTCACCTTCTCTCAGAACTCTGCCTTTGTTGTCTTTTCTTTTTTCAGGCATGGCTACTCCTTTTGTCTGAAAATGAATATCAACATGGCATTCTCAATATACCATAGTCTGGATTCACTTTCAAGTTAGATGTCATATAAGGTTGAGTTGGTCAACAAATCGCTCGAATTTTGTACGTTTAATCTGTGGGCGTGTGCCATTCCAAAGAACAAAATCAGCGTCTTTGTTTTCGCTGACAATCTTACGCAGCTTAGTTTCTCCGATGCGGAAGTATTGTGATGCCTCCTGAATTGTCAGTGTGTACCTTTCCCAAAATGGGATTTGCAGGGTGTTAATAATCTCGCCTCCTCGTGCGCTGCGCGTATGTAAAAAAGAAAGGGCTGGCAGTGAAGCCAGCCCCATGTCTACCTCTTGAGTAATAAGGAACCTAATCAACGATACTGATTACTATGTAAGCAATGACTACGATAATAACCGGAATCCAGACAGGCGCAAGTACCCACCACCACCAGCTCCAGTCAATCACGCCAATCAGCTTTAGAACGATAAAAACTACGGCGAGTACATCGCACAATCCAAGACCTTTCGAAGATGAGTCTTTCATGTGTGATTCCTCTTACGCCTTGCTGTCCGTGGAGCCCATACCGCCGTTTCTGACGCCGGTTGCATCATCGGAGTATGTAATTCCATACGGGATGAAGATGGCTTGTACGAAACCACTGCCCGCCTCTACGGTGATTGTTTTACCTTCATTACTGTTATTCGTAATCTTTGCGAAAATATGCCCCTCGTTGTCAGAGAAATAATAATCGCTGTCAATTACGCCCATCGTGTTGTTGAGCTGAAGCCGATATTTGAATCCCAGACCACTACGCGGCAGGCAGCCCAGCCACCAACCATCATCAATCTTAACCCGGATACCTGTAGGAATTTTGATGGTTTCACCGGGACTCAGCTCAAAACTGAATGGTGCCTTGAAATCGTATGTACATTTCACGATTTCAGAGCGCGGCAAGACCCGCCCTATTGATGCACCGAGAATCCAAGACCGTCAAGCCCACAAGGTTTATACCAAGAAGGTACTTCTACCGTTGTATCGTCCTGAGATGATTTACAACAACGGCGCCAGTCTTGAAGGCAAGAATGGAGAAATGTTATACGATGACCTCTGGACTTCGGTGAACGGAATGCTCGCATACTTTGAATCCTACGACGACCACAATCGTGTGCTTCGGTTGCGTAGGCTTTTTTATTCGGTTTTCGGTTTTTCGCCGGAGCGAATTGAAAACTTTAGAGAAAGAGGAAAAAAGGATGAAATATGTTGTGCATAGACGCTTCAAGGACAAAGCAATTTGCGGCGAAGTAAATCTTCCCGCTATGACCATGTGTAAAGAAACCAATGGGTATATCTTCTACGGTGACAAGCTCCTCTGCGTTGCAACAAGTGAGAACGCGCATCAGTTCTTTGCTCGTGACGACGATGACGCAGGTATGCTTCGTGGGAAATTAACACAAGCCATTCAAAAAACGCTCGCAAAGCGTGATGCGAATTATCAAAATCGATGGGACAAGGTCTGGGAAGACCCAACCTGCCAACCGTATAAGCGCATCGAATATGCAGACTTCTGGCTGTGGAACCATGATTTCTTCAACGCCGATATTGATACGCTCCGACACATCGCAAAGTTGGTAGGAGCAAAGGAGGTTGCTTAAATGTATCGAATTATCACACTGGATGGAACGGAACTCGGTATGACCGACTCCGTTCTGTATATCAAAATCACTGCGAGTGGCAGCTTCGCCCCGACCACCAAAGAGGAAGCCATCGGCGTTGCTTTTAGAAGTACGCCCTATAACCTTGTAGGTCATTCTGATATTGAAGGTGCTGACACTGTGGTTGTAGCCACCGTTGACGGCGGCGAGAAGGTCAACAGTATTGAGAGCACAATCAATGTTTTACTGGGGGTGAGCGAATAATGACAATGGTTCAGAGAGCGGAACAGTTCCGCTATACGCTGCAGCTCTTCGCCCGTACTTTGGATGAGGAAAAGGTGTTGCAAATCGCAACGATTTTTGATGCTTGGAATCCCAACGCTCATGCCTATGAAGTTGGCGAATACTGCATCTACGGCGAGGATGACAATGGTGACCCACAGCTTTACGTTTGCTTGCAGGCACATACCTCACAGGCTGACTGGACACCCGATGCGGCATCCAGTCTTTTTAAGGCAGTCGGTATCACCGAGGAGGGCTATCCTGAGTGGGTGCAGCCCGTTGGCGCATCCGATGCTTACATGAAAGACGACATCGTGAGTTATGAGGGAGTCCTGTACATTTCTCTCATCGACAACAATGTTTGGAGTCCTGTTGCTTATCCTGCTGGCTGGGCTGTTTACACGAAGCCGACCGAGGATGAGTGATTATAAAACAATGCTTTTATCAAGGAGGTGGTTCGCATGAACGCCGACGAAAAAATCTGGCGCTATTTGAAATCTGCTGGTCTGAATGATTTCGGCGTCGCGGGTTTGATGGGGAATCTTTTTGCAGAGAGCGGACTTAATCCCAAGAACCTCCAAAATACATACGAGAAGAAACTTGGCATGACCGATGAAGAATATACTGCCGCCGTCGATAGCGGCAGTTATTCCAACTTTGTGAAAGACAGTGCCGGTTACGGATTAGCTCAGTGGACGTACTGGTCACGCAAGGACGCTCTCCTTGCCTCCTGTAAAGCCGCAGGAGCGTCCGTAGGGGACATGGATGCCCAGCTCAACTTCCTGCTTAAAGAGCTGTCTGTGGGCTATTCTGGGCTGCTGAGCACCCTCAAGAGCGCATCGTCTGTCCGTGAGGCATCCAATGCTGTTCTTCTCCAATTTGAACGTCCTGCCAATCAGGGACAGAGCGTCCAAGAAAAACGAGCCAGCTACGGACAAGCTTATTACGACAAGTTCGCTGGCAAAATCCAAATCAATACACCAGAACAGGAAGGAGGATGCAAGTTGAAAATTGTAGACAACCTGACAACGGTTAACTTCCGTTCAGGCAACATGACTCCGAAGTACATCGTCATTCATTATTTCGGTGCGCTCGGAACTGCAAAGAGTGTCTCTGAATATTTCAAGACACCGGGTATTCAAGCGTCTGCCCATTATGCGCTTGACGAGGGCGATACCATCTATCGCTGTGTCCGCGATAAGGATATCGCATGGCACTGTGGTGCGAACAAGTACAAGCACCCTGAGTGCCGCAACTCTAACTCCATCGGGATTGAAGCACGCCCTTCCAAAATCAATCGCAAGAGGGTTATGGCTTCTGATACTGATTGGTATTTCGAACCAAAAGTTGTGGACAACCTCGTATGGTTGACAAAGAAGCTGATGGCTCAGTACAACATTCCTGCAGACCACGTTATCCGTCATTATGATGTGACCGGAAAACTCTGTCCGAGACCGTGGTGTTGCGCCGACATGAATGTCTATTACAAGACGAGTGGCGACGCACAGTGGGAAGAGTTCAAAAAGAGAATCAGCGACGGCAAAGAGGAGGATGAAGATATGACTCTGGATACATTCAAGGAACTGATGAAGGAGTACCGTGCAGAGCTGCAGGACAATGACTGCGGCACTTGGAGTAAGGAAGCTCGTGAGTGGGCTATCTCCAACGGTCTCATCAATGGCACTGGCACTGAGGTGAATGGTGAACCCAACTATGCTTGGGCTGACCAGCTTACCCGTGAACAGGCTGCTGCTTTGTTCTATCGTTTTGCAAAACTGATGGGTAAAGCGTGATGGCTACATATAGCGGCAGCAGACAGCAAGCAAGGCGAAGGAGAAAACGCACAAGCAAACAGGACGCTTTTTCAAAAAAGCTGATTGACGATATCCGCTCCCTTCTGTGGATTGTTACAGTCGGTGGGTTGCTTTTAGCGTTCTATTGTGTAAAGCGGAACTATACCGGAGCGCTGCCGTGGATTGGGGCAATGGTTGGATTGCCGTGGTCGGCACATGGCGTGGTATGCGCATTTTATTTGAACCTGTGTAAATCTGACCATTCTGCTGGTGGTATCACATTCGAAAGCGCAAAGGCAAAAGGCTTCGTCGAAGACCCAAGCTGGGAGAGTCCAGCAATCTAAGGTGAAGGGCGGCACCTGAAATCCGCCCCACTATCTTTTAGAGAGGAGTTTGCATATGGAATTTATTGTGGAGAATTGGTATGTAATTGTTACTGGCATTGTGTTTATCGTTGGGGGCGTTATGGCTGTCCTGCGTTGGCGCAACCTGTCCACCGACAAGAAGTACGAGCAGATTCGTGGATGGCTTCTGCAGGCTGTTCTTGGCGCTGAGCGCGAGTTCGGTTCCGGTACGGGCAAACTGAAGCTGTCATCCGTTTACGACAAGTTCTGCGAGCGTTTCCCTTGGTTGGCAAAGGTCTTGCCATTTGAAACCTTTAGCAAATACGTTGATGACGCCCTCAGCGAAATGAAAGACGTGTTGAAACAGAACTCTGCTATTGCCTCCATAGTGGAGCCGAAGGAAGGGGAAAAATAATCATCCGAGGAGGTTTCTCTTATGACCGAGCAAGAGACCGTACTGTTAATTGAGACTGAGCAGCGATGCAAGTCCAATACACACAGAATTGACAACTTAGAAGGTGAGCTGAAGGAAATCCAGAGTGAGCAGAAGGCTATCTATAAAATCGCTACTTCCGTTGAGCTCATTGCACAGCGTGTCAGTAATATCGAGGGCAAGGTGGATGACACCAATCGTAAGGTAGATGCGCAAGCAAAAGCATGGCAGGAGACCGAACGTAAATTGTCTGAGAAGGTTAATGAAACCGAGAACAAACCGTATAAGCAAATCGCCAACAATGTCAACACTGTCAAGGTTGCAATCATTACTTGCATCTCTACCTTGCTTGTATCTGGCATCATTGGCGCAATCATCGCATTTGGAAAATAATATCTAAGAATATTTTGTGGGTGTAAATATTCTATGAGCAGGCTGCAGCAGGACTGTCAGCCGTAGCGTTGAAGCAAGTGATGGGGTCAGCATCCGTACACTTGCGGAGCTTGACTAAGGGTTATGCGGTTCCCACAGGCTGACGTAGGAGAAATCCGAAAGAAAACGCTAACAGAAAATTCATTTGACAAATACCGTTGAAGCAGTCTATAATAATAACACAAGGAGCGCCTGCTGCTAACAAGCGCCCCCTGCGGTGGGAACCCAGACGGTTGCCACAAACATACATTCTTACTGGGAAGAGGGTTTAACCCTCAAACGACAGTGAGCCGCTCTGCTTGCGACAGACGGCTCACTTCTTTCTGTTACGGAACTTGTCACATGCTTGGATAAGAATCCAGCAGATAGACGCAATCCAAAAAACTTCTTGAAGAGTTATGTATGGTCACCTCCCTGAGAAAAATTTCCCGCGAGGGCTACATACACGCCTCCATTCCGCACTCGCGGGATGACAGGCAACCGTCTTTTTAACCGTACACCGTCTACAAAGGAGATGGGCTATGACTGAACCCGGAAACTCGACGCGGACGGTGGATTCCACGAAAGCCATTATAAAGGACTTCGGTGTAAATGTCAAATAGACAAGATATATGAGAGCTGCTGTTGAAGCACGCTCTCATTTTTTTGTGCGTTGTCACGAATACTATATATTTTTCGGTACAGATTTTGCTAAAAAGAAAAGGGCAGGAATGGGATTTTGATTTCCCAAACCTGCCCTTATTTTTTACGCTGATATATGTATGATGGCTAAAGAAAGCACCCCGTCAAAGACGGGGCACTCCTTAGTAGCCATGTTGAATTCAAAGTGAATTGGTGTAAAAGTGGTGTCAAACCAGAGGTTGCATCACCTGTAACCGTTGTGCCACAACGCTTTCTTAGCTCTGGGGCTTCATTGTCGGGAACAGGATGACCTCCCGGATGGTGTCCGCGCCGGTGAGCAGCATGACGC
>ERZ809074.4829-NODE-4829-length-10723-cov-4.559055_pt1 | contig 10723 bp, 8 predicted proteins | sample MGYA00520795_ERZ809074 | MGnify/ENA primary metagenome ERZ809074 (study PRJEB31570, sample SAMEA3212989) | Homo sapiens | biome: human-gut; feature: human gut; material: fecal | place: Sweden | collected 2011 ...
CACTGCTGGCGGTGCAAGAATCCCATCATCTTCCGCGCCCCCCCCCAGTGGTTCTGCTCGGTGGAGACCTTTAAGGACGAGGCCTGCGCCGCCTGTGACCAGGTCCGCTGGGTCCCCGCCTGGGGCCTGGACCGGATGAAGGCCATGGTGCGGGAGCGTGCCGACTGGTGCATCTCCCGGCAGCGCCGGTGGGGCCTGCCCATCCCGGTCTTTTACTGCAACGACTGCGGCAAGCCCATTGCCACAGACGAGACCATCGGGATCATCTCCGACCTCTTTGCCGCCGAGGGCTCCAACGCCTGGTTTGCCAAGGACGCCGCGGAGATCCTCCCCGCCGGCTTCACCTGCCCCCACTGCGGCAAGGCGTCGGGCTTTACCAAGGAGGAGGACACCCTGGACGGGTGGTTCGACTCCGGCTCCACCCACCTGGCCTCCATGAAGAAGGACCAGGGGTTCTGGCCCGCCGACGTGTACATGGAGGGGCTGGACCAGTACCGGGGCTGGTTCCAGGCCGCCCTGCTCACCGCCGTGGGCTCCACCGGGGTGGCCCAGGCCCCCTTCAAGACCTGCATCACCCACGGCTGGACCGTGGACGGGGAAGGCAAGGCCATGCACAAGTCCCTGGGCAACGGGGTGGACCCCTATGATATTATGAACAAGTACGGCGCGGACCTGATCCGCCTGTGGGCGGCCTCCGCCGACTACCACGCGGACATGCGCTGCTCGGAGAAGATTTTCAAGCAGCTGAGCCAGAACTACCTGAAGTTCCGCAACACCGCCCGGTACTGCCTGGGCAACCTGAACGGCTTTGACCCCAACCATCTGGTGGCCCCCGCCGACATGCTGCCCCTGGACCGCTGGGCTGTCACCCGCCTGAATGTCCTCATTGAGAAGTGCTTCCAGGGCTATGACGACTTTGACTTCAACGTGGTCACCCACGCGGTGAACGATTTCTGCGTGGTGGAGCTGTCTAACTTCTACCTGGATATCATCAAGGACCGGCTGTACTGCGAGGAGAAGGACGGCCTGGCCCGGCGCTCGGCCCAGACGGCGCTGTATTTCATTCTGGACACCATGACCAAGATCATGGCCCCGGTGCTGTGCTTCACCGGGGATGAGATTTGGCAGTCCATGACCCATCCCGAAGGGGCGGACGGCCGGAACGTGGTCTTCAACGACATGAACCAGCCCTTCACGGCATACGCCCTGCCCCAGGAGGAGATGGCCCGGTGGGAGAAGATCATCCAGGTCCGGGACGTGGTCAACGGCGCCCTGGAGACCGCCCGGGCGGAGAAGAAGATCGGCAAGAGCCTGGAGGCCAAGATTGTCCTCACTGTCCCCGCCGAGGACGCCTTCCTGGCGGAGATGGACCAGGCGGACCTGGCCGACCTGCTCATCGTCTCCCAGGTGGAGGTGACGGTGGGCCAGGCGATCCAGGCCACCGTGGAAAACGCCGCCGGGGACAAGTGCCAGCGGTGCTGGAAGGTACTGCCCACGGTGAACGGGGAGGGCCTGTGCCCCCGCTGCGCCAAGGTGCTGACCACCCTGGTGTGAGCCGCCCGGGAGGATGGCACGCCAACGCTCGTTTTCCGTTAAAAAGTGCATTGTACTCGTGGCCGGCCTCCGGGCCGGCCACCTGTTCCTCTGACCAAGAAAGGAGGGCGCTTGCATGCCCCTTTATTTCCTGCTGGCCGCCGCCCTGGTGGCCGTAGATCAGGTGGTAAAATATCTGGTCCGCGCCGGGATTCCCCTCCACACGGCGGTGGACTTCCTCCCCGGTCTGGACCTGACCTATGTGCAGAACACCGGCGCGGCCTTTTCCCTGTTCAGCCAGCACACCTGGCTGCTCACCCTCCTGTCCGGGGTGGTGTCCGTGGTTCTGGTGATCTGCCTGGGGAAAAGAGTCCTCCCCCACTGGTCGGGGATGCTGGCCCTGGCCCTTCTGCTGGGCGGGGCCGTGGGGAACTTCATTGACCGCCTGCTCTTCGGCTTTGTCACCGACATGTTTGCCACCACCTTTGTGAACTTCGCGGTGTTTAACGTGGCGGACGTGGGGGTGGTTCTGGGCGGGGTTCTCCTGTGCCTGCACCTGATTGTGTTTTTCGGCCGGGAGGGAAAGAAGGAACCGGACAAGGAGGAGACCCCATGAACGTCACCCTGTCTGTGGAGACCGCCGGCCAGCGGGCGGACCAGTTCCTGGCGGCCCGCCTGGACGGGCTCACCCGCTCCGCGGCCCAAAAACTCCTGGAGGAGGGCCATGTCCTCTGCCAGGGCCGGCCCCTGAAAAAGAATGATCGGCTGAAGCCGGGGGACCAGGTTGCCGTGTGCATTCCCGACCCCACCCCAGTGGAGCTTCTGCCCCAGGACATCCCCCTGGAGGTGGTCTATGAGGATGAGGACGTAATCGTGGTCAATAAGCCTGTGGGCATGGTGGTCCACCCCGCCCCCGGCCACCCCGACGGCACCTTGGTCAATGCGCTGCTCTTTCACTGCGGCCAGAGCCTGTCCGGCATCAACGGCCAGCTTCGGCCGGGGATCGTCCACCGGATTGACCGGGACACCAGCGGCCTGCTCATCGCGGCCAAAAATGACGGGGCCCACCTGGCCCTGGCCCAGCAGCTCCAGGACCACAGCCTCTACCGGGAATATGAGGCGGTGGTTTTGGGCAACCTGCGGGAGGACCAGGGTACCATCAACCTGCCCATTGCCCGCCACCCCACGGACCGGAAAAAGATGGCGGTGAACCATTCCAGCGGCCGCCCTGCGGTGACCCACTGGACGGTGCTGGCCCGCTACCCGGGCTACACCCATGTCCAGTGCCGGCTGGAGACCGGACGGACCCATCAGCTCCGGGTCCACATGGCGGCCCAGGGCCATCCGGTGTTGGGGGACCCGGTGTACAACGGCCTGCGGAAGGGGTTCCCTGAGCTGGCCGGCCAGTGTCTCCACGCCCGCCGGCTCTCCTTTCAGCATCCCCGCACCGGGGAGCGGATGACCCTCTCCTCTCCCCTGCCGGCCTACTTTCAGACTGTCTTGACAAGATGCAGCCGGTTAGTATAAAATAAAACGGCTATTCAAAAAAAGACCGAAGGGAGGAGCCCCCATGGGAAAGTTTTCCGGCGTTCTGCTGGCCACGGATTATGACGACACCCTGTACAGCAGTGACTGTACCATTTCCCAGGAAAACCGCCAGGCCATTGCCCGCTTTGTGGCGGAAGGGGGCCTGTTCTGCATCTCCACCGGCCGGTCCTACATCAACTTTGCCATTCAAATGGAGCGGGAGCGCCTGCCGGTGAATACCCCGGTGATCCTGTCCAACGGGGCCTCCATCTATGACTTTGCCACGGAGGAGAGCCTGTGGCTGAAATACCTTCCCGCCCAGGCGCCCGTCCACCTGGCCCAGGTCTGCGCGGCCTTTCCCCAGGTGGGGTTTGAGGCCTATCATCAGGACGAGGTCTATATTTTCCGCCCCAACGAGGTCACCCAGCGCCACCTGACCCGGTGCCACCTCACCGGCCGGCCCAAGGCCATTGAGGAGATGCCGGTCCCCTGGATCAAGGTCATCCTCCAGCACCCGGACACGGCGGTGCTCCACCAGGCCCGAACCTACCTGCAAACCCAGTGGCCTGAGACCTACGATGTCACCTTCTCCAACCCCTATCTGCTGGAGGTCACCGCCCGGGGGGCCAATAAGGGCCTGTCCGTGCTGTGGGTGGCCCGTCACCTGGGGGTCCGGCCGGAGGATATCTACTGCGTGGGCAACGGGCTCAATGACATCCCCATGCTGGCGGTCTCCGCCCTCTCCTTTGCCCCCGCCAACAGTTATCCAGAGGTTCGGGCCGCGGCGGATGTGGTCCTCCCCTCCTGCGATGAGAGCTGCGTGGCCCGGCTCATTGAGCATCTGGAGGTCCGCTACGACAACCGATAGACAACATGCAGACACCCCCCGGAACCCCGGCGCTTGGCCGTGGGTCCGGGGGGTGTTTTTTGCTATTCAATCCGCTGCTGGGTCACGGAGGAGACGCCGCAGTGGGTCCGCAGCGCCTCCTCAAAGGCCTGCATCCAGGGGACCAGCCCCTCGGCACCGTCAAAGGCGTACAGGACGGAGGCCACCCGGCGGAGGCCGGGCTGGATCATCGCCCGGCGGCTGTCGCTGCTGGGGTTGCCGAAGGGGCCCAGGTCGTCGGTGAGCACGGGCATGTGGGCGATGGAGAGACTCCCCTTGCCAATGCCCTCGTACCGGGCCCCCGCCGGGGGACAGGCCAGGACCACCTGGCCCTGGAGCTGGTCCAGGTCATAGGAGCCGATGGCGTAGCCGGAGGAGATGGAGATCAGGTTGTTCACCTCCACCACATTGTTGATGTGGTAGAGGCCCGCCTGCTTCACCACCCGCCGGAGCATGGCCTCCGCCGCGTTCCGGTGTTCGTGGGGGGAGGCCCCCAGAGCCTTGTAGGCCTGGCGGGTGGCGGCGATGTGGGGGTGCTTGGCGATGGTGTCCAAGGTATACTGCTGGGCCAGGCTGGCCACGGTCTGGTCGAACTGGGCCAGCAGCTGGGGGGAGCTGGGGGCCACCTGAACCTGATAGAGAAGCAGGCCCAGGGCGGTTTCCGGCCAGCACTGTTTGATGGCAGGGGAAATGGTGAAGGTCATGGGGGTTCGTTCCTTTCTCAATGGGTTCCTTGGGTCAGTATACAGGCTGGCGCGGGGAAGGTCAATCCCGGAGAAAAAATGGCCCCGGCAGAGCAAAGGGGGGCTCTGCCGAGACCAAAGCGAAGAGAATGAGGCCCCTGTCCCAAGGGGATGGGAGAAGGCGGCTGGATTGCTTCCCTTGACATAAGGATAGCGGCTGGGTATTATAAAGTAAAACTAAGAATTGTAGAAGTTCCTTTAAGTGAAACTGAAAGGGGGATGGGAACCATGGAGAGTGCCCGCTGCAAAGCCTTTGTCACCGCCGCGGAGACCGGCAGTTTTTCCAAGGCGGGTGAGGTGCTGGGCTATACCCCCTCAGGGGTGAGCCAGCTGGTGACCTCCCTGGAGCGGGAGCTGGGCCTCCCTCTGCTGGGGCGGAATCGAAAGGGGGTCACCCTCACGGAGAACGGCCGCCGCCTGCTGCCGGCGGTGCGGGAGTTTCTCCAGCAGGAGAACCGGATCTATCAGCTGGCCGGGGAGATGAGCGGCCTGCTGGTGGGCAGCGTCACCATCGCCACCTATTCCAGCGTGGCCACCCACTGGCTGCCCCAGGTCATCCGCCGGTTTCGGGCCCGGTACCCTCACATCCAAATTAAGCTCATGGAGGGCATCCGCCAGGAGATCATCCAATGGCTGGAGGACAAGGCCGCCGACCTGGCCTTTTTCAGCCACAAGGCCCCCATGCCCTACGACTGGATTCCCCTGGCGGAGGACCGGATGGTGGCGGTGCTCCCGCCCGGCCACCCTCTGGCGGACCGGGGGTCCTATCCCCTGGCCCAGTGTGCCCAGGAGGACTTCATCATGCCCGCCCTGGGCCGGGACGACGATGTTCTGGGCCTGCTGGAGACCCACGGTCTGGAGCCGAAAATTGCCTTTACCACCCTGGACACAGTCTCAGCCCTGGCCATGATTCAGAATGATCTGGGGATGAGCATTATGAATGAACTCATCACCAAAAGCTGGCCGGGGAAGGTGGCCATCCTCCCGCTGGACCCGCCCCAGCAGCTCACATTGGGGGTGGCTGTTCCCTCCCTGCCCCGCGCCGCCCCGGCGGTGAAGGCCTTTCTCCAGTTTGCGGTTCAGGCTCTCACCCAGGGCCAGGCAGAAGGGTAAAAAAAGACCACGCCGCAGGCAGAAATCTTTGCCCGCGGCGTGGCGGTGTGCAGACAGGGGCTGGGGACGTCTCAGTGGACCACCAGCTCTCCGGCCACGCAGTCCACGGTGAGGGTGCTTCCCGGGGCCACCTCGTCGGCGATCATCTTCCGGCCCACCAGGGTCTCCACTGTGTGCTGGAGGAACCGGCGCAGGGGCCGGGCCCCGTAGAGGGGATCGTAACCGTTGTCGATGACATAGCTCTTGGCGGCGGGGGTGAGAACCACCTTCAGCTGCTTGTCGGCCAGGCGCTTGTTCAGGCCGCCGATGAGCAGGTCCACAATGGCGGTGATGTTCTCCTTGGTCAGGGGCTTGTAGCAGACGATCTCATCCAGGCGGTTGAGGAACTCCGGCCGGAAGGATTTCTTCAGCAGCTGGTCCACCTGGAGTTTGGCCTCGTCGGAGATTTCCCCCTGTGCGTTGATGCCTTCCAACAGGTACTGGGACCCCAGGTTGGAGGTGAGGATGAGGATGGTGTTCTTAAAGTCCACCGTCCGCCCCTGGCTGTCGGTGATCCGACCGTCGTCCAGGACCTGGAGGAGGATGTTGAACACGTCGGGGTGGGCCTTCTCCACCTCGTCAAAGAGGACCACGGAGTAGGGTTTGCGCCGCACCGCCTCGGTGAGCTGTCCCCCCTCCTCATATCCCACGTAGCCGGGGGGCGCTCCGATGAGCCGGGAGACGGAGAATTTCTCCATGTACTCCGACATGTCGATCCGCACCAGGTTGCGCTCGGAGTCAAACAGGGCCTCGGCCAGGGTTTTGGCCAGCTCGGTCTTGCCCACGCCGGTGGGCCCCAGGAACAGGAAGGAGCCGATGGGCTTGTCGGGGTCGGCGATGCCCGCCCGGCTGCGGAGGATGGCCTCGGAGACCAAGCGTACCGCCTCGTCCTGGCCCACCACCCGCTGGTGGAGGATGTCCTCCAGGTGGAGGAGCTTTTCCCGCTCCCCTTCCATGAGCTTGGCCACGGGGATGCCGGTCCAGCGTTCGATGATCCGGGCGATCTCCTCCTCGGTGACCTTGTCCCGGAGCAGGGACCGGGCCTTTCCGTCGGCGGCAATCTGCTCCTCGGCCTCCAGGGCCTTTTTTAGAGCGGGGATCTTGCCGTACTGGAGCTCGGCGGCCTTGTTCAGGTCGTACTCCCGCTGGGCCTTTTCCAGCTCGGCGTTGGCGCTCTCCAGGTCGGCCCGCAGCTGCTGGACCTTACCGATGGCCTCTTTTTCGTTGTCCCACTGGGCCTTCTTGGCCTTGAATTCCTCCCGCATGTCCGACAGTTCCTTCTGGATTTCCGCCAGATGTTCCTGGGACAGCCGGTCGGTCTCCTTTTTCAGGGCGGCCTCTTCGATCTCGTGCTGGATGATCTTCCGCTGGATCACATCCAGCTCGGTGGGCATGGAGTCAATCTCCGTGCGGATGAGGGCGCAGGCCTCGTCGATGAGGTCGATGGCCTTGTCCGGCAGGAACCGGTCGGTGATGTACCGGTTGGACAGGGTGGCCGCGGCGATGATGGCGCCGTCCTGGATTTTCACCCCGTGGAAGACCTCATACCGCTCTTTCAAACCTCGAAGGATGGCAATGGTGTCCTCCACAGAGGGTTCGCTCACCATCACCGGCTGGAACCGCCGCTCCAGGGCAGCGTCCTTTTCAATGTACTGCCGGTACTCGTTGAGGGTGGTGGCGCCGATGCAGTGGAGCTCTCCCCGGGCCAGCATGGGCTTTAACAGGTTGCCGGCGTCCATGGCCCCCTCTGTCTTGCCGGCTCCCACGATGGTGTGGAGCTCGTCGATGAAGAGGATAATGCCCCCCTCGGATTTTTTCACCTCATTGAGCACGGCCTTCAGCCGCTCCTCAAACTCTCCCCGGTACTTGGCCCCGGCCACCAATGCCCCCATGTCCAGGGCGAAGATGGTCTTGTCCTTCAGGGAGGCGGGGACATCTCCCTTGACGATCCGCTGGGCCAGGCCCTCGGCAATGGCGGTTTTGCCCACGCCGGGCTCCCCGATGAGAACGGGATTGTTTTTGGATTTCCGGGAGAGGATGCGGATGACGTTGCGGATCTCGTCGTCCCGGCCGATCACCGGGTCCAGCTTGTTCTGCCGGGCCCGCTCCACCAGGTCGGAGCCGTACTTTTTCAGGGCGCCGTAGGTCTCCTCGGGGTTATCCGAGGTCACCCGTTGGTTTCCCCGTACCCCGGACAGGGCCTGGAGGGCCCGCTCCCGGGTGATCTGGTACTGGGAGAAGAGCTGGGCCAGCTCCCGCCCGGCGGTGTCCAGGAGCCCCAGGAAGAGGTGCTCCACGGAGGTATATTCGTCTTTCATCTCTCCAGCCACTTTTTCCGCCCGGTTCAGGGCCTTTTCCGTGTCACCAGAGATGTAGATTTTTCCCGCCTCATGGCCCGAATTGGAGACCCGGGGCTGACGCGCCAGCAGGTCTTTCACCGCGGCCTGAAGAGAGGGTACCGTCACCCCCATCCCGGCCAGCAGCTGGGGAATAAGCCCCTCGCTGTCCTGCAGCAGGGCCCAGAGCAGGTGGACCTGCTCAATCTGGGGATTGCCGTATTCCAGGGCAATTTCCTGGGCCGAGCGGATGGCTTCGGCGGATTTTTGGGTTAGTTTTTCTGCGTTCATAAAAAGTCACTCCTTTCAGGGGTGGTGGAAGAGAATGGAATAAGAAGTTCCTCATGGCAAAGGGCGCCGGCGACATCACCGGCGCCCTGCCTCAGAGGTTACGAAAGAGAGAGGAGGAAATGAGAGAGTCTGTGTCTTAACCAATGGCGATCTGCCGGCTCTGCGGCACCACCGGTGCCAGCTTGGGCAGGGTCAGCTCCAGAATCCCGTTGTTGTACACAGCGGTAATGGCGTTCTCGTCAATGCCGCTGACATCGAAGGTCCGGGAGAAGGAACCATACCGCCGCTCCCGGCGGATGTAGTTGCCCTTGTCATCCTTCTGATCCTGGTTTTCTTTGTGCTCGGCTTTGATGGTCAGGATGCCTTCCTTCAGCTCCAGGGAGATGTCCTCCTTCTGGAAGCCGGGCAGCTCCGCCTCCAGCAGGAATTTGTCGCCCTGGTCCCGAATGTCGGTGCGGAAGGCGGGTAGGCTGGCGTTGGTGTTGCCGAAGAACTTTTTCTCAAAGTTGTCAAACACGTCAAACAGGTTGTCGTCGCGACGGTCAAAGGGAATCATACCAAACATCATGAAACGCTCCTTTTTCAAATGATCTATTCGGGTCGGACACCGGCGGAAACCGGACCGACGGGTTTTATAAAATTTGCAATTTCTTGACGGGAGTGCTTGCTGTTTTCCCAGGTGTTCCCGGGAACCTCCCGTCTACGCTGGATATACTACTGCGATTTTATGAATAAATTTCGAGGAAAATGTGTCTAAATTGTAAATGTTAGCACTCTTATATTGAGAGTGCTAATTTTTGAGAGGGGACCCCCTGGGGAAACTCTCTGCTGGAGGCGGGGGGCGGAAAAACCATTTCTCGATCCCTCTGGGGCTGGATCGCCATTGTTTCCCGTCAGGATTTGTGATATACTGCAACCACATCGATTATTCTACCCCAAGACGGGAGGTTCCATACGATATGATCAATTTATCCCAACGAATGGTGGCCCTGGGCACCGCCAAGTCAGAAATCCGGGAGGCCTTTGCCTTTGCCCAGGCCCGGGCCGCGGCGGTGGGGCCGGAACAGGTGGATGATTTTTCCATCGGAAATCCCAGTGTGCCCGCCCCGGATACCGTCAAGGAACTGGTTCATCAGCTCATGGACTCGGTGGACCCAGTAAAGCTCCACGGCTACACCCCGGCCCAGGGAGAGGCCTCTGTCCGCCAGGCCCTGGCGGACGACCTCAACCGCCGGTACGGCACAGCCTACACGGCGGACCACTTCTATCTCACCGCCGGGGCGGCGGGGGCCCTCTGCTGCGCCCTGTCCGCCCTGGGCTGCCCAGGGGATCAGTTCCTCACCTTTGCGCCCTATTTCCCGGAGTATAAGGTCTTTGTGGAGAGCGCCGGGGCCCAGCTGGTGGCGGTGCCGGCCCGGCTGGAGGACTTTCAGATTGACTTTGCCGCCCTGGAGGCCGCCCTCTCCCCCCAGGTGAAGGGGGTCATCATCAACAGCCCCAACAATCCCACTGGCGTGGTCTATTCCCAAGAGACCATCCGGCGGCTGGCCCAGATGCTGCGGGAGAAATCCCGGGCCTACGGTCATCCCATCTGGCTGATCTCCGACGAGCCCTACCGGGAGATCGTCTACCAGACCGCTCCCCTGCCCTGGGTGCCGGATTTCTATGACAACACCTTGGTGTGCTACTCTTACAGCAAGTCCCTCTCCCTGCCGGGGCAGCGGATCGGCTATGTGCTGGTCCCCCCCCAGGCGGAGGAGGCGGACCTGGTATACGCGGCCATCTGCGGGGCGGGACGGGCCCTGGGCTATGTCTGCGCCCCCAGCCTCTTCCAGCTGGTGGTGGCCCGGTGTGCCGGTCAGACGGCGGACATGGCGGTGTACCGGCGCAACCGGGACCTCTTCCTGGATGCGCTGCGGTCCATGGGATACACCTGCGCCCAGCCGGAGGGGGCCTTCTACCTCTTCCCCCGGTCCCTGGAGCCCGATGCGGCGGCCTTTTGTGAGCGGGCCCGGAAGTATGACCTGATTCTGGTCTCCGGGGACAGCTTTGGCTGCCCGGGGCATGTGCGGATTTCCTACTGTGTGCCCACAGAGCAGATTCAGCGGGCGCTGCCGAAGTTCCGGGCGCTGGCCCGGGAGTATGGGGTAGGCGGCTGAGAGGCGTTGAGGGTTTTCTCTCCACGCCGTTGGAACGGGCAGGAACTTTGGCTTGCCCAGCCGGGGCCCCATTTCTTGGGAAGAAATGGGGGAAAG
>ERZ809074.4832-NODE-4832-length-10709-cov-6.090670_pt1 | contig 10709 bp, 8 predicted proteins | sample MGYA00520795_ERZ809074 | MGnify/ENA primary metagenome ERZ809074 (study PRJEB31570, sample SAMEA3212989) | Homo sapiens | biome: human-gut; feature: human gut; material: fecal | place: Sweden | collected 2011 ...
ATGATTGCTGGTCGTTTACTGGACATTGTACTCATTTTGAAAGTCACGGATGCTATAAGTGGAAAACAGAATGTGGTCATTGTCAGTTGCTCATGCTACAGTATAAGTCACGTTTGATTGATAGATCAAAAAGAAACTTCCTTATAAAGAAGAATTTGTATTCTCAAATTAAGAATATGACTATTGTGCCTGTTTCTAATTGGTTGGGGAATTTGGTAAATGACTCTATTTTAAACAAACACAATATAAAGGTTATTCATAATGGCATAGATTTGGATTTATTTAAACCCACAGAGTCTAATATCCGAGAACGTTTGGAAATTCAGGAAAATAAAAAAATGATATTGGGTGTTGTTGCTTCTGGATTTAAAGGAAAAAAAGAGTTTATTGCTTTGTCAAAGGATGAAAACTATCAGATTGTACTTGTAGGTATAAGAAAAGACTGGATGGATGATGTGCCAGATAATATAATTTGCATTCCTCGTACAAATAGTCAGAAGGAGTTGGCTGAATATTACTCAGCAGCAGATGTGTTTGTAAATCCGACACAAGATGACACATTTCCTACAACAAATATAGAATCTATAGCTTGTGGAACACCTGTTGTAACTTATAATGCTGGTGGTAGTCCTGAAATATTAGATGAGCATACAGGCATTGTGGTAAATAGAGATGACATAAATGCATTGCATAAGGCTATAGACAGTATTCTTGCTAATGGAAAACAATACTATTTGAATGCTTGTAGAAATAGAGCTGTGCAGAATTACAACAAGAATGAGAGATTTAGAGATTATCTTAATTTATATTCTGAGTTATTGAGAAAGCATACATAGTAATATGTCATATTAATTAGCAAACATCTAAACGAAGCCTTGTAAGGTCAAAAAGTTAATAACCAATAAATATATATATATATGATTATTGTAATTGGAGCTACAAGTTTTATCGGTGTACACACCGTAACAGAACTCGTAAATCAAGGATGTGAGGTCGTAGTGACAGGTAGGAAAAATCGTTTCAAGAAGCATTATGATGCTTTGGGGGTAAAGTATATAAATCTCGACCTTGATAGGGTAGAGGATTTTGAACAATTGCCAAAGAAAGATGTGGAAGGCGTAATTTTATTGGCAGGCTTACTTCCTGCCAATGCACCAGTAAACCTTGATGAGGATGAGAATGCCGCAGACTATTTTCGCATTAACACCATCGGGACAATCAATTGTTTGGAGTATTGTCGCAAGAACGGTATAAAACGAGTTATTTCAACTTGTTCGTATGGAGATGTGCGTGGGGCGTGGAATGGTGAACGTAGATTGACAGAGGAGGAGCCAAGAAATTTCTTCTTCACTGGAGATCATTCTGTGTATACTATTTCCAAGAATGCAGCTAATGATGTTATGGAATATTATAATCAACAACATGGAATGAAAAATGCCGTGTTCCGTTTCCCAACAGTATTTGGTATAACTCCACATATGAGCCTTTATGTTAATGGAGAGATGAAAAAATCTGGTTTCCAGATTTTCATGGAGAAAGCAGAGAAAGCTGAAGATATTACTGTGTTTGGTGATGCTCAAATGATTCGTGACGTTGGCTATGTTAAGGATATTGCCCATGCTTTCTATCTTGCAATAAAAAGCGAAAAGACATATGGTCTTTATAATATGACAGCTGGTGGTGGTGTGACTTTGCAGGAACAAGCAGAGGTAATGAGAGATGTTTTTGGACCTGCTGACGGTCGACGCTCAAAGATTATTTATAAGCCTGAGATACCAAACAATACTACCTCGTATCTTTTCTCTATGGAGAAGGCAAAAAGAGATTTTGGATTTGAGCCAAAGTTCAAAACATTCCGTCAAATGATGGAGGATTTCAAGAAAGATTGGGATAACAATCTATACCGTGATTTATTCAAGTACTAAATACGTTATTAGCAATATCAGATTTATGTATAAAAATTGTATTAAGAGGGCAATTGATTTTATAATTGCCCTCTGTGCTTTTCCTTTTGTTTTACTACTTTGTATTGGTGTGTGGATTGCTATAAAGTGTGATGATGGTGGTCCTTTGTTCCATATGGCTTCTCGTATTGGCAAGAATGGACGAATCTTTAAGATGTATAAGTTTCGCTCAATGATAGTAAACGCTCCAGACCTTCGTATGGAAGATGGTAGTACATATAATGCAGCAGATGATCCACGAGTGACCAAAGTGGGTAGATTTCTTCGTAGAACAAGTCTTGACGAAATACCACAATTGTTGAATGTGCTTATTGGGGACATGGCATTGATAGGCCCAAGACCTGATTCTGCGTTTTATTTGGAACATTATACCCCAGAAGAAAGAGTGATACTTACTGTTAGGCCTGGTATTACGGGCTGGAATCAAGCTATAAACCGCAATTCTGTTGGAACAAAAGAGAAACTTCAGGCAGACATTTATTATGTAAATCACTTGAACTTCTTGTTCGACATCAAAGTCTTATGGTTAACTTTTAAGACAGTATTGTCACACAAAGATGTTTATAGAGCATAAGAAGTTTTATAACCTAACAAAAAAGTTTGTTTAAAGATATGCAGAAAAGACTTTTAGTATTGGCTGCAGGGATATTGCAAGTCCCCGTAATCAAGAAAGCAAAAGAAAAAGGTTATTATGTTATAGCTGTAGATGGCGATTCAAATGCTATAGGTTTGCAATATGCAGACAAGGCTATATGTGCTAATATAACAGATGAGGAAATCATGCTTGAAATAGCGCGTGAGCAGCATGTTGATGGAGTTATACATCCTTGTTCTGAAGTGAGCATGAATGTGATGGGACGAATAAATGATGAACTTGGCCTTGCTGGTATCACAAAAGAGCAAGCAATTCGTGCGACAAACAAGCATTTAATGCGTGAGGCTTTTGAAAAAGGTAATGCTCCCTCACCGAAGAGTATATTGACTGATAGTGCGGAGGATGCTTGGGAACATTTGCAGAATGACTTTTCTACAGACGGAATATTAAAGCCGTCTCGTAATTCTGGATCAAGAGGAATTGCAAAGGTTGTACGTGATATGAATAAAGCAGACTTTATCAACGCATACAATATAGCACTTAATGAAAGTCGTGACAAGTCGGTATTGATAGAGCAGTTTATTGAAGGTCCTGAATTTTCGATTGAGATTATTGTTTGGAATGGTAAAGTGAATGTGCTTACTGTTACAGACAAAAAGACAACAGGTGCTCCACATTTTGTGGAGTTGGGTCATAATCAGCCTTCTTGTTATTCTAAAGAGGATGTTGAAACCTTGAAGGCTGCTGCTGTTGCAGGAGTTAAGGCTTTGGGCGTAAACAATTGTGCTTGTCATGCTGAAGCTAAGTTGATGAATGGCAAAGCTTACTTGATGGAAATTGGCGCTCGTCTTGGTGGCGACTTTATTTCCACGGAGCTAACACATCTAAGCACTGGCGTTGATATGGTGGCAGCTGCAATTAATGTTGCCTTAGGTTTAGAACCTGATTTGAGTGTAAAGGAAGAGCCCAAAGGCGCTTGTATACGTTATTTTTGTCCCAAACCAGGAAAACTGATTTCTGTAAGTAATACTGAGGTGTTGAATAGCCCACATGTGTATAAGAAAGAAATATATGTACATGAAGGCGATATTATACCTGAAGTAACAAGTAGTTTAAGTCGGAGCGGACATGTGATTGTAATAGAGGAGACACCGCAGAAGGCTATAGAATTGGCCGAAAGGTTGATTCGTGAAGTAGAATTTGAAACAGTTGATTATTAATGAAAGTATTACAATTAACAGGCTATTTCTTGCCTGAAATAGCTGCAAGTATATATTTGGTAGAAAATAGGTTGGAAGCGTTTGCCAAGGAAGGCTTTGACATGGTAATTCATGCGTCAAGGCCGACAAGAGGACTTTCTGACGAGGAGTATGCTGAATATAAGAACAGAAAGGAGGAAATGATGTATGATGGTAAATTACGTGTACATCGTTTCCCTATGTATCGTGAAGGCAAAAATCCTGTTTTAAGAGCAATGCGTTATTCTTTTAATTGGATTATCCAATTATGGTATGGACTAACAGAAAAGAATGTAGATTGCGTCTATTTGGAATCAACCCCACCTATTCAAGGATTGTTAGGCTCTTTGCTTAAGATTTTTAGAAAAATACCTTTCGTATATTGTTTACAAGATATTTTCCCTGATTCTCTTGCAGGAACTTCTCTTGCCAAAAAAGGAGGCTTACTTTGGAAGATAGGTCGTGTTATCGAAGACTTTACCTATAAGCATGCCGACAAGATTATAGTAATATCAGAAGACTTTAAAAAGAACATAATGGCTAAAGGTGTTCCTGAAGAAAAGATTGAAGTCGTATATAATTGGGTGGATGAAAATGCGGTTGTTCCTGTTGCCAAAGAGGATAATCCGCTTTTTGATAAGTTCGGCATTAGTCGTGAAAAGTTTCATGTGGTATATGCAGGAAACTTGGGAAATGCTCAGAATATCGATGTTATAATTGATGCTGCTAACGTACTAAAAGAAAATAATGATGTTGAATTCTTGATATTTGGCACTGGTGGACTTAAAGATCAATTTGTTGCAAAGGTAAATGACCTTAGGCTCGACAATGTGAAGTTCTTCCCACTGCAACCCATGGAGCGCGTGTCGCAGGTATATGGTTTGGGTGATGTGTGTGTGGTGAGTTGCAAGCCAGGACTTGGCGGAGCTGCCATGCCGAGCAAAATGCTTTCAATTATGTCGGCAGGGCGTGCTGTCGTAGCAAGTTTTGATAAGGGAGAACTGACATATATTTTAGAGAATCATAAGTGTGGTATGTATGCACCTGCTGGTGATGCTGACGCTTTTGCAGAGATGATAAAACATTTGTCGCAAAACAGAGATGAATGTAAGGCAATGGGAGAGAATGCACGAAAATTGATTCTTCAGAAGTTTACAAAGGCCTACGGCACCTCGAGGTATGTTGAGATAATAAAGAGTCTTTCAAAATAATAGTTTACATAGTTTTAGATGTTGTAGATTTAATTATCTGCGAAACAGCATATAGAGGGAATACGCTGACATGACGAACGGTATCTTTGTCTTCTTTGTCAGTATAACAAAACTCTCCGAAATTCTCTAATGAGCAACGGATGGCCTCGGTGATATGCTTCTCACGCATAAAAGCCCACAGACTTTTCATTCCACCTTGGTTTCCTGCTTTGACCTCAATGGGAAGAATATTAAGGTGAGATGGAAGGAGATAGTCGATTTCTGCTAATGAATTTTTTGACAAACGAACCCAGTAATACAACTCATGACGCAAGTTGGGAGTCATATAGTGGAGCATTTCCAAACCGGCTACAAGTTCAGCCATAGTACCTTTGTTGACAAGATCGGCTGCTGTGGCTGTAAGTATTTGGGTGGTGAGCATGGTAGAGTCTCCTATAGTGATGCCCAAAAGCCGCAGCATAAGTCCACAGTCAAAGAATAGAATCTTGCGATATGAATTGTCTGCTTCGCTACCCAAAGGAAATCCATTGGCACTGGTGTGAGTTACAGGAATCAGTAATCCTGCAAGGATGAGCAGGTTGAGCGCACTCTTGACTTCTGCTGTTTTATAGTCGCCTACTTTGGTATAGACAAATTTTTTTGTGGCTTGTACGGCGGTACGACGCAATATGTTGCGAAGCAAATTGACATCAGCCTTTTTCTTGTATTTAGGAAAATCGTCCTCATAGCTTACAAGTATATCATTTTGAACTTCCTGACAAAGCAGGTAATCGTGGGTCTCAACCCATTTGGCAACACACTCAGGCATACCTCCTACAAGCATATATGTGCGAAGTAGACGGACTAACTTTTCGTGCAATGGCTCAGGAAGAGGTGATTGTGAAGATGCTGCATTACGAGCTTCGAGTAATATATCTTCTTTGTTGGCAAGAAGAAATTCATCAAAGGTCATTGGATACATAAACATAGAATGTATTCTACCTACGCCAAATGTTGGTAATTCAGCAAGGGCGAACTCTAATAGTGAACCTGCAGCAATAACATGAAGCCCTGGCATGTTCTCTTTGAAGAAACGTAATGACATGATGGCCTCTGGACACTCTTGAATCTCATCCATAAAGAGAAGAGTCTCGCCTTCTTCTATCCTTGAGCCTGATATTGCAGAAATCTGCATAACGATGCGATTGACATTTAGGTCTGGCATGAAGATAGCTTTATATTGAGGCTCCATCTCAAAGTTTATTTCTAAATAGTTTTTGAATTGTTTGCCTAAATGACGTACAGCGGAAGATTTGCCTACCTGTCGTGCACCTCGAAGTAGAATGGGTTTACGTGTATCGCGTGAAGCCCATTCTGATAGATGTTTATCTATAATTCTCTTGTAGTACATGGTGACTCGTTAATAGTTGTATTTCAGTTGCAAAGATAGTAAAATGAAATTATCCAAACAAATAAATCGCCGAAAAATGAAATTATCCAAACAAATAAATCTGCGATAAACGAAATTATCCAAACAAATAATTTTAACAAATAGATATTTATAATCATATTATGACAATGAAATTGCGTAATGTGCCTTTCTCTCCGCCGGATATGACGGAGGCTGAGGCGGCAGAAGTGCGTGATGCCATTTTGTCTGGTTGGATAACAACCGGACCGCGCACAAAGAAGTTGGAAAAGGAAGTGGCTGAATATGTGGGTGTGAACAAGGCAGTATGCTTGAACTCGCAGACGGCTTGTGCCGAAATGGCGCTGAGGCTGTTGGGCGTAGGCGTAGGTGACGAGGTGATAGTGCCTGCTTATACCTATACGGCAAGTGCTTCGGTGGTGGAACATGTTGGGGCTACGCTCGTCTTCGTTGATGTGCAGAAGGATTGCCTCGAGATGGATTATGACGCTATGGAGAAGGCCGTGACTCCTAATACCAAGGCCGTCATCCCTGTTGATTTGGCGGGTATTCCCTGTGACTACGACCGTCTGTTCGAGATCGTGGAGCGCAAGAAGGACATCTTCACTCCTAAGACCGACTTGCAGAAGATGATAGGTCGTGTTGCCATCTGTTGCGATGCAGCTCATGCCTTTGGTGCTTCGCGCAAGGGAAAGATGGTGGGCTCGATAGCAGACTTCTCATCGTTCTCGTTCCATGCCGTGAAGAATCTGACTACTGCTGAGGGTGGTGCGCTGTCGTGGAATCTGCCGTTCGGCAATGAGCTGGTGGTGAAAGATTTGGACAAGAATGAGGACAATCCCTTCAGCGGTGTGCCAGAGATAGCGGGCGAGACCTGGAATGAGAACCTTTACCGCAAGGCGCAGCTGTTGAGTCTGCATGGTCAGAACAAGGATGCGCTGGCAAAGACCAAGCTCGGTGCTTGGGAGTATGATATCATCGGTACATGGTATAAGTGTAATATGACTGACGTGGTAGCTGCTATCGGACTGGTGCAGATGGATCGCTATGAGGGCATGTTGGCGCGTCGCCGCCAGATGATAGCTCGTTATGATGAGGCTCTTGCGGGACTTGATGTGGCTGTGCTGAAGCATTATACCGAGGACTATACATCGTCTGGCCATCTGTATCTGGTGCGTCTGCTCGGCAAGACGCGTGAGGAAGCAAATCTGGTAATCGAAAAAATGGCTGAGCGGGGCATTGCAACCAATGTACACTATAAGCCTCTGCCTATGATGACGGCCTATAAGAAGTTGGGGTTTGACATCAAGGATTTCCCCAATGCTTTCCATGCATTTGAGAACGAGATTACGCTGCCGCTGAACACCAAAATGAATGATGAGGATGTGGAGTATGTAATCAGTAACTTCGTGGAGATCGTAAAGGGATTATAGTCTGCGCAGCTACGTTTTGGGGATGGGGCGCATCAGCCCCGCCGCCCTTACGAATCAATGCAGAGCTATATACCTTATTATATATAGAGGCGTCTGCATGTAAGGAAGCCAAGACGTAGCTTTATAAAGAATAGAAATCGATGATTACTGCCGAAGAAAGACTCTTGCTGCGCCTTGTCCGAATGGGGTTAGGCAATGGTGGAGTCTGTGACCTTGCGGAAAGAATAGAATGGAACGCTTTGCAGGACATGGCTGTTCTGCAGGGCGTTCCTGCTATTGTGCTGGACGGGGTAAAGGATGTGTCTCCATCGCCGTTTGCGGCCGGTGACAGGCTGTGTAAAATGCAGTGGGTAGGAATGGTGATGAACATGGAGCGGCAGTATGCTGCTTATGAGAAGGTGATAGGAGAGTTGGCTGCGTTCTACCAGCAGAATGGCATAAACATGATGTTGCTCAAGGGGTATGGGTTGTCTAAGTATTGGCCTGTACCTAATCATAGACCTGTCGGTGATATAGACATCTATCTGATGGGTGATGGCAATAAGGTGTGGAAGAAGGCTGACCAGCTGCTGCATGAGCGATTGGGTATCGAGGTGGACAATGGGCACCATCATCATTCGGTGTTCACCTATAGGGGAGTAATGGTTGAGAATCATTATGATTTTGTAAACGTACATTCGCATCGTTCGAGCAGATGGATAGAACGGCTGTTCAAACGATTGGCTGCATCCGGGCATGAGACATATATGCTGGATAACGGTGCCAGAATCATATTGCCCTCACCTCTGCTGAATATGCTTTTTGTGGCTCGTCATTCGGCTTGTCATTTCGCGGCAGAGGGGATGACGCTTAGGATGTTGTGTGACTGGCTGCTGCTGGCAAGGCAGCGGAAGGATGATATAGATTGGGACGAGTTTTGGAAGATATGTGAGGCTATGGGCATGGCGAAATTCGTATTGTGCATGGCTCATATAGCTCATCGCTATCTGGGGTTCGCGCTTGATGTTTTTCATGTCCCAGCGGTATACTCTAACTTCGGAACAAAAGAAGCTGAACTGATAGAACGCGTGCTGGAAGACTGCTTCTCGTCGCGACACAAGGTAAAAGAGCCTGCCGGGGTGGGGTATATCATTGCACGGTATAAGTTGTGGAAGGGAAATCTCTGGAAACATCGTATAGTATATACAGACAGTGTGATTTCCACATTCTTGGCTCAGATTAAAAGCCATCTGATGAAACCGGCGACGATAATAGGGAATTGAAAATTATGGAAGAATTGGTAAAACGGGTAAGCGATTTTGTAGAAATGGAGCATCGTTCTGGATCCATGCAATTGATAAGTGCTGAGTATGTGGCTCGTTGTATGCAGATTGCCAAAGAGGATGCGGCAGCTGCTCTCGAAGCATTAGAGAAATAATTGCGTTGTAGTGATGAGCGGTTGCAGATAATTCGTGCTACATATATAAATAGGTGGCCGGTATATTTGGCGGTGTCGATGGAACTTGTTACTTTTGCTGTGTTAAAGCAGAGATTATGGAGAATATGACAAAGCGTGAGGCCAATTGGCAGGAAAGCTACAAGGAACTATTGGCTTATGTCGAGGAGCATGGACAACTGCCCAACAAGAAGAAAACGAATAAGCGCGGTCTTCTGAACTGGTGGAAGTATAACAAGAAACAGATGAAGGCCGGCAAACTGGATGATGAGCACATGCAGCTTCTGATAGAATTGAGCGATAAACGGCGGGTGCATCTGCTGTTTGCGGATGAGTCGGGTGACGACGAATAGTTGTTGCCGTATATGTGTCCAATAGAATGGTGCATAGAGCCGGATTTCCATCGTAGGGGAGTCCGGCTCTATGCGTTTATGTGGGTCGCAATACGTTGGGAATCATCCGAATTTCCGCGCTTTTTCTTGGCTTCGCTGTAAGTGTTGAGATTTATAGATGAAACAGTAGGTCATCTGCGGGTGACATCTTCGGCTAAACGCAACGACATTATCTTTCCGCGTCGTACAGCGTCGGTGACCTTCGGTTCTGTGTGGCTGCTGCTTGTGGGCGTCCGAAAGGCATAGTGGAACGTTCCCGCGGAAACAGGTTGAGGGAAAAGTCTCTTGCCATTTGTTCTCTATTTGCTACATCTATTAAAGGATGTGATAGACACAAAAAGCCGTTGTGGTTGTTGGCGGCTTCGCCTTGTTGGAGTTGTTGGTGACGCCTGACGGGAAACGAGTTTTCCTCTTTGTCGTCACCAATACCTCCAACGCTATGCTTCGCATGACGACAACAGCCGTCACGGTTCAAAAAGCGGCCGTCGGCCGTCCAAAAAGTCCGCCTTTGGCGGTAAAAAAAGCCTAATACCAAAATTTATTTTGCCAAATTACCGCCTGATACCAAAATCTTTTTTGTGGATTTATGCCCTAATACCAAAATCTTTTGTAGCGAAATTCGGTCTGATACCGAAATCTTTGGGTTGTTTGCCCACTGCGGGTAACGCCTTCGGCTAAGCGCAACACTTACAGCGTAGCCATGATTGTGTGGGGGCCGTGTACCCAGGGTAGTGCTTTCGCCCGCAACCCTGGGCTGGGGAAACGCAACACCTACAGCGTTGCTGCTGCTTGTGGAAGCCCCTCTCTAACTCTCCCCAAGGGGCGAGAATGTTAACCTGGTGATTTACGCATAGTTATTGGTGAAAAGGTGGGGCGTGAGGCGTGATAGAGCTTCGTTCTGGCGACAACGCTGTAACTTTTGGTGCTTGTGGGAGTTTCCATGTTTTTTACTTCTGTTTGCTTTAACTATTAAGGGAGGGAGATAAAGACAAAAAGCCGTGGTGGCTGTTGTCGGCTTCGCCTTATTGGGGCT
>ERZ809074.4840-NODE-4840-length-10683-cov-11.026063_pt1 | contig 10683 bp, 8 predicted proteins | sample MGYA00520795_ERZ809074 | MGnify/ENA primary metagenome ERZ809074 (study PRJEB31570, sample SAMEA3212989) | Homo sapiens | biome: human-gut; feature: human gut; material: fecal | place: Sweden | collected 2011 ...
AATGCGAAGCATCGGCAAAATCACGTTACTGTACACGCATGCGTGTACAGTAACGACGCTGCTTTCCGGAAGGATTCCCTGATCCGGGGAATCCTATACCGGATCCTTTCTGCCTCGAAAGAAAAAATTGATTATGGCAGGCATATCTATTTTTTATAGTATTATCATGTTAAAGTGGTTGAGTTTCAAAGAGGAATATATTATAATGAAAATATTAAAATTTTATAAACAAATTGGAAAGGGGTACTTCAATATGGATACAATGAGTCTCACAGCAAAGTATGAAGATGAAATGATTGCCATTCGCAGGCATATTCATAGACATCCGGAGCTTAGCAACAAGGAATATAAGACAACGGAGTTTATCCGCGAAAAACTGACGGAATACGGTGTGGAGATCGCTGAGATCGGGATGAAGACCGGCGTTGTTGCCGTTATCCGCGGCGGAAAACCGGGAAAAACCGTTGCGATCCGCGAGGATATCGACGCACTTCCGATGAAGGAACTCACAGGACTTCCGTTCGCCTCCGAGAATGATGGTGCCTGCCATTCCTGCGGACATGATATCCACACAACAGTGCTTCTCTACTGCGCGAAGGTATTATCAGAGATCCGCGGGGAGCTTGCCGGAACGGTCATGCTGATTTTCCAGCCGGCGGAAGAGCATATGGGAGCCGGAGAGCTTGTCGACTGCAATTTCACGCAGGTTGCGAAACCGGACGCATTTATCGGTCTCCACGTATCACCGGAGATCGATGCCGGAAGCATCGGATTAAAAAAGGGACCGGCAAACGCGTCCAATGATTTCTTTAATATCAAGATCAAAGGAAAGGGCGGACATGGCGCTCATCCGGAAAACTGCATCGATCCGGTCGTAATCTCCGGTTATGTGATCACACAGCTTCAGACCGTGATCTCCCGTGAAAACTATCCGGTATATCCGGGCGTCCTTACCATCGGCAGCATCCACGGCGGAACAGTAAACAATATCATCCCGGATTACGTGGAGATGCACGGAACACTGAGAAGCCTTGATCCGGACTGCCGCAAAAAAATGATGGCTGCCATCGACCGCGTCGTAAAAGGCTGTGCCGAGTCCATGAGAGGAACCGCGGAGGTCGAATGGGAAATCGGAGTTCCGCCGCTCGTAAATGATGATTCCATCATCGAGGCAGTTGCTGAGGCTGCTGCAAAGACCATCGGTGCTGACCATGTTTCCTACGTGAAGAATCCGTCAATGGGTTCCGAGGACTTTTCTGTTCTCTTCCCGAAGTTCGGACCGGGCGCACAGTTCCGCTTAGGATCCGGAAATAACGAGGATCCGAATTCCAGACACGGTCTTCATAACTCTAAAAACGTATTTGATGAGAAGTGCATCCGCACAGGCGCATCCGTAATCATCCAGTACGCGAGAGATTTCTTAAGATAAAGGAGAACACTTATGGAAAACAACAAGAAAAAGCTGCAGATTCCAAGTACATGTGCACTGTTATTCATGCTCATGATCGTCTGCGCCATCCTGACCTGGATCGTTCCGGCAGGTGAATTCGATACAGAGAAAGTGGGCAACTTAAACAAGGTTATCGCAGGTACCTATCACACCGTAGAAGCCTCCCCGGTCGGTCCGTGGGCAACTATCATGGCAGTCGTACAGGGATTCTACAAAGCCGCAAAGTTAATGGTCATGATCATGTTTGTCGGCGGTGCCGTTGAGATCCTTGAAAAGACAGGAGCGATCCACGCTGCGTTCGGAAAACTTGCTTCCAAGCAGAACTTAAATGTAAACGTACTTGTATTCTTAGTAATGGCATTTATGTCCATCGGTGGCGCAGCTGGTGTTTTCGCAAACCCGGTCGTTGCCCTGATCCCGATCGGAATCATCCTTGCAACAAACTTAGGATATGATTCCTTCACAGGCTTCCTGCTTGTATACATGGGCGCTTACTCCGGATTCAACGTAGGCTGGGCGAACGCTTCCACCATCGGTACTGCACAGCCGATCGCGGAGCTCCCGATCTTCTCCGGTTTCAGTGTCCGTGTCGTATTAAACATCATCAACTTCGCGATCTGCTATTTCTTTACGATCCGTTACATGAAAACCATCAAGGCGGATCCGAAGAAGAGCTTAAACTATGAAGCTGGCATGAGTGTATCTGACAGCATGGGCGCAGGAAAAGATGGAGCGGAGGCGATCGAAGCACGTTTAACAACGAAGCACCTGATCAGCCTGATCGGTCTTGTCGTAGCGGTTGCGGCAATCCTGGTTGGCTCTGTAAAATATAAATGGAGCTATGATCAGATCGCAGCTACATTCTTTACACTTGCGGTTGTTGTTGGCCTTCTCAATGGTATGGGTATCAACGGAACAACGAAGGTATTTATCGGTGGCTGTTCCAAGATGGTAAACGCCGCGTTCATTGTCGGCTTCGCAAATGGTATTTCTGTGATCCTTGCAAGCGGAAACATCTTAAATACGATCGTTTACTGGCTGTCCATCCCGATGTCCGGAATGGGTTCCATCCTCGGAGCGAACTTCATGTTCGTTGCAAACCTGTTTATCAACCTTTTCATTCCGTCCGGTTCCGGACAGGCTGTAGCAGTTATGCCGCTTATGGTTCCGGTTGCTGATCTTGCAGGCATCACAAGACAGGTTGCTGTACAGGCATTCCAGTTCGGTGACGGTTTCTCTAACTGCCTCTTCCCGACAGCAGGTACTCTGATGGGTTCCCTCGCAATCGCAAAGACAGACTGGACAAAATACGCAAAGTGGCTTATGCCGCTCCTCGGATGCCAGGTGATCCTCTCATTCGCATCTTTAACGATCTTACAGAGCATCGGCTGGACCGGACTGTAGGAAGACGTATAAAAGGAAAAAGGACTTCCGTTTCCTGGCGGAGGTCCTTTTTCTATGCAGGCGGCTGATCCCGCCGCTCTTTTGTTACTGTTCACGCCTTGCGCAAACAGTAACTGATTTTGCCGATGCTTCGCATTCCAAATCGGCAAAATCCACTACCACCACTGTACTGTACGGAATTTTCAGCTCAGAAAATTCCTACCCGTGTACAGTAACGATCTTTTCGCTGAGGGATGGGAAAAACTCACAAAATAAGTTGACTTATCCATGTCCGAAAAATATAATACTTTTATTAAGGAAAGAAAAAACCCTTGAAAACCTAAGGCAATCAGCGTATTATGGTGAACGTAGGCGTGAAATTGCGCGATAAAGAGAGAAACAGAGGTAGCTTTATGGCATTAAAGAAAAAGCCGGTCACCGGCATGAAAGATATTCTCCCGGCAGAGATGCAGATCCGGGATTATGTGCTGAACCAGATCAAAGAGACTTACCGCGGCTTCGGATTCTCCGCGATCGAGACTCCATGCGTGGAGCACATTGAGAACCTCCTGAGCAAGCAGGGCGGCGACAATGAGAAGCTGATCTTCAAGATCTTAAAGCGCGGTGAGAAATTAAATATCGAGACAGCAGAGACGGAGAACGATCTGGCAGACGGCGGACTCCGCTATGATCTGACACTTCCGTTATCCAGATATTACTCCAACAACTCTGCAAACCTTCCGTCTCCGTTTAAGGCACTTCAGGTAGGCAGCGTATGGCGTGCAGACCGTCCGCAGAAGGGACGTTTCAGACAGTTTGTCCAGTGTGATATCGATATTCTCGGTGACGCAACGAATCAGGCCGAGATCGAGCTGATCCTCGCGACAACGACCGCGTTAAAGAAGATCTGCCCGGACAACAGCTTCGAGGTACGCGTCAACGACAGAAAGCTTCTCCGTGCGATGGCCGTATACAGCGGATTCCCGGAGGAAGATATCGATAAGGTATTCATCACCGTCGATAAAATGGACAAGATCGGTACAGATGGTGTAAAGGCAGAGCTTATGGAAAACGGCTACTCCGAGGAGACGGCCGATAAATACTTAGAGCTTATGGGTCAGGCAACAAACGATGCCTCAGGTGTCCGCCGTATGGGAGAGATCCTTGCGGGTGTGTTGGAGGACGGTGCAGCTGAGAATCTTGCACAGATCATGGAGACAGTCGGCGATGTTTCTGACGGAAGCTTCAAACTTGCGTTTGACCCGACCTTAGTCCGTGGAATGGGCTACTACACCGGAACCATCTTTGAAGTATCAATGGAAGGATTCGGCGGCTCCGTAGCGGGCGGCGGAAGATATGACAAGATGATCGGAAAGTTCACAGGCATGGATACACCGGCCTGTGGTTTCTCCATCGGCTTTGAGAGAATCGTTACGATCCTTTTAGACAACGGATTTACAGTTCCGGGCGGAAATGAGAAGGAAGCGTGGCTCTTCGAAAAGGGAATGAGCTCCGAGAAGCTTGCTTCCATTATGAAAGAGGCGATGACTGCCCGCAAGGAGGGAAAGATCGTCCTTGTAGCCCAGATGAACAAGAATAAGAAGTTCCAGAAGGAACAGCTTGGAAAAGAAGGCTACAGTGAGTTTAAGGAATTCTATAAAGAGGACTTAAAACACTAAGACCGGGAAAAGGACAGTTTTATCTCAGTCGAGAAGACTCCCACCTCTTTTAAGTGGTGAGTAATCTCACGGATGTTCGACTTGAAATTACAATAACATTCAGCGGGTATGTTTTTAAATATTCCAGCTGTATCAGGAGGAAAATCATGGCAGAATCAATGGCAGGCTTAAAGCGTTCCTGCCGCTGTGCTGAAGTCACAGAGGCAAACGTAGGCCAGGAAATGACACTTATGGGATGGGTCCAGAAGAGCAGAAACAAAGGCGGTATTATCTTCACCGACCTTCGTGACCGTTCCGGAATCATCCAGATCATCTTTGAGGAGAGCGACTGCGGCGCTGAGAGCTTCGCAAAAGCTGAAAAATTAAGAAGTGAGTTTACAGTAGCGGTTGTCGGAACCATCGAAAAGCGTTCCGGCGCGGCAAACCCGAATTTAAAGACAGGTACCATCGAGATGAGAGCGAAATCCTTAAGAATTCTCTCCGAGTCCGAGGTACCGCCGTTCCCGATCGAGGAGAACAGCAAGACGAAGGAAGACCTTCGATTAAAATACCGTTATCTTGACCTCCGCCGTCCGGATCTCCAGAGAAACATCATGATAAGAAGCCGTGTGGCTACGATGGTCCGCCAGTTCTTAGCGGACGAAGGTTTCCTCGAGATCGAGACCCCGACTCTGATCAAGAGTACACCGGAAGGCGCAAGAGACTACCTTGTACCGAGCCGTGTGCATCCGGGCGAGTTCTATGCTCTTCCGCAGTCTCCGCAGTTATTAAAACAGCTGCTGATGTGTTCCGGTATGGACCGCTACTTCCAGCTCGCAAGATGCTACCGTGACGAGGACCTCCGTGCGGACCGTCAGCCGGAGTTCACACAGATCGATATGGAGTTATCCTTCGTGGATGTTGAGGATGTTCTCGAGGTCAACGAGAGACTCTTAAAGAAACTTTTCAAGGAGATCTGCAACTTTGACGTCCAGACTCCGATCCTCCGTATGACATGGCGCGAGGCTATGGACCGTTTCGGTTCCGATAAGCCGGATATGCGTTTTGGCATGGAATTAAAGAATGTATCTGATGTTGTAAAAGACTGCGAGTTCGTTGTATTCAAGAGCGCTCTTGAGAACGGCGGATCTGTCCGTGGTATCAACGCAGACGGACAGGCCGGTATGCCGAGAAAGAAGATCGACGCTCTCGTTGAGTACGCAAAGGGATTCGGTGCAAAGGGGCTTGCATACCTTGCGATCCATGAGGACGGTTCCTATAAGTGCTCCTTCGGAAAGTTCATGAAGCAGGAAGAACTGGATGCTCTTGTAAAAGCGATGGACGGTAAGCCGGGCGACCTTCTGTTCTTCGCGGCAGACAAAGATAAAGTCGTATTCGATGTATTAGGAAATCTCCGTCTTGAGATCGCAAGACAGTTAGACCTCTTAAAGAAAGACGATTTCAAGTTCCTCTGGGTAACAGAGTTCCCGCTCTTAGAGTACTCCGAGGAGGAGGGACGTTACGTCGCTATGCATCACCCATTCACAATGCCGATGGAGGAGGATCTCCCACTTATCGACACTGATCCGGGCGCAGTCCGCGCGAAAGCCTACGATATCGTATTAAACGGTACGGAGCTCGGAGGCGGATCCGTCCGTATCCATCAGGATGATATCCAGGAGAAGATGTTCGAAGTTCTTGGCTTCACAAAAGAGAGAGCAAGAGAGCAGTTCGGCTTCCTGCTTGACGCGTTCAAGTACGGAGTACCGCCGCACGCTGGTCTCGCATACGGCCTCGACCGTGTCGTTATGCTTATGGTAGGTGCAGACAGCATCCGTGACGTAATTGCCTTCCCGAAGGTAAAAGACGCGTCCTGTCTTATGATGGAAGCTCCGGCACCGGTAGATCCGAAGCAGCTTGAGGATCTTGATATCGCGATCGTTGAGAAAAGGGACGAAGAATAAAGATAATAAAGAGACGCTGAATAATGGAAGCGCTGTGCAGAAAAACTGCGCGGACGCTTCCATTTGCTATATTGGAAACAAAGGGAGAGAAATATGAAAAAGGTATTGAAAATAACAGCAGTGACCACACTGCTGAGCCTGGGACTGGCATTTTCCTCATATGCCGGACAGTGGAAACAGGGAACTGGAGCAAATGCCGGTAAATGGTGGTATGACGAGGACAATGGCACCTACGCAACAAATGGATGGCGCTGGATCGATGGAGACGGGGATGGAATTGCGGAGAATTACTGCTTTGACCAGAGTGGCTGGCTGTATGTGTCTACGGAGACACCAGATAAGAAGACGGTGGATGCCAATGGTGCACGAACACAGGATGGAAAAGTTGTTACGATGAATGTAAATTCCGGGGATACGACTTATACTGTGGATGGAACAGGGACACTGGAACCTAAAACATATAACGGAATAGAATTTAGTCTGGATAATTTAGGCTATAGTAACATGGCGATTGGAAGTATTATATATCCGAAAGCGAACTCTGTTACAGCTGAACATATTTTGGAATACAAAAGATATTATGAAACCGGAACTGACAATTATTGGTTGGGAGCTAAGCAAAAGGAGCGCGTAAATGCTTTTATTTCAGAATGGAAAAGTAAAAATATTAATAATTCAATGACGGAGGATCAAAAGGCACGAAAGATTTACGATTGGCTTGTTGACAATGTGACATATGATGCGCAAGAACCGTATAATCAGTCATCTTATGGTGCGTTTATAGATAGACGATGTGTCTGTGGAGGTTTCGCAAATGCGTTTATGTCATTAGGAAAAGCTTGTGGACTTGATGTAAAATATGTATTTGAAATTGAGCATGCATTCAATATTGTTAAATTAGATGGGAAATGGTATGCAGTGGATGCAACAAAAAAATATTATAAAAATAAGGATACGTCGTCAGCTTACTATTATAAAGATATACCAGAAGGAGATAGATCTATAGAGGAAAAGGTGCAGAAAAGGGAAAATAAGGAATCTAAACGAATAGAAGAAATAAAAACAAGTAATGAAAAAAATATGGAGAGAGCTAAGAAAAACTTTGAAAGCGGAGCGGTATTCCAAGCAGATGATGAAAAGCTGATTCCATCGCTGTTACAATACATCAATGAACAGGTGAATACAAATGTAAAATCGAGTCAGCCTATTACTGCTGTTATATATACAGGGGGAAGAAATTTTCAGGAATTCAATAAACAGAGATTTTCGTATAATGGTTTTACAGGAAAACTTGATGAAGTTATAGAACATGAAATAATCGGTAAAACGATTAATGGCTATTACATAGGAAATTATTCCAATTGTGTAATTGATTATCAGAAAAATAAGGGAACAGATGGAACATCTATATTTGTGACAACATGGAAAGACAAAGACGGAAAAGATTATATAATCTTCAGAGTAGCACTCAATCCTAGAGACAGAGTGACGGCTTCAAAAGGAGAATAATACAGTTCTCCCGCCTTCATGAAACTGCCTTTGTGAAATGTTCGTGAACTTATAGAAATCCCACTTATTATCTGCTAAAATATAGCTGATGATAAGTGGGATTTTTATGCACACATGTATGATGCCGGTAGCACCGAATCGACTGGTTAATATCTCAAGTGTGTTGGAATACGCTTCTGTTCTTATCGGAGTGCATCAGGTAAAATATATGGAGGTACAGACAATGGATGCAGTAAAAATACTTATGGTCGATGACGAGGAGAGAATGAGAAAGCTCGTTAAAGACTTTTTAACGATTAAAGGATACCGCGTTCTGGAGGCAGGAGATGGCGAGCAGGCTATTGATATCTTCTTTAAGGAGAAAGATATCAGTCTTGTGATCTTAGACGTCATGATGCCGAAGATGGACGGTTGGGAGACATGCAAGACGATCCGACGCTACTCTCAGGTTCCGATCATCATGCTGACGGCGAGAAGCGAGGAGCGGGATGAGCTTCTTGGATTCGAACTCGGCGTTGACGAGTATATCACAAAACCGTTCAGCCCGAAGATCCTTGTGGCGAGAATTGAGGCGATCCTGCGTCGTGGCAGCGGTACATCAACGGGTGAGATTCTGGAGGCAGATGGAATCCGCGTGGATAAGGATGCCCACGAGGTGTCAGTGGACGGAAAGCCAGTGGATCTCAGCAACAAGGAATTTGAACTTCTTACCTATTTTATGGAAAACAAAGGAATCGCCCTCTCAAGAGAAAAGATCCTGAATAATGTCTGGAATTACGACTATTTCGGAGATGCGAGGACCATTGACACCCACGTAAAGAAGCTGAGAAGCAAACTTGGCCCGAAAGGTGACAATATTAAAACCATCTGGGGCATGGGATATAAACTCGAGGTGGATGGATGATGAAATCGATACGATCCAGACTGACAGTCACGTTTATTGGCCTGATTGCTGTGATCCTCGCAGTGATCTGGGGCGTCAATAAGTGGTATCTGGAAGATTTCTATGTAACAAAGAAGGTACAGGCGTTGAATGGTGCCTACGAGGCCATCGACTCCCGGATCGAGGAGAACAAGGAAAACGGGATTTCCATCGAAGACGCCATGAGAAGAGAAAAGGATGCTGACGGAAATATCACGGAAGGAAATTTGCAGCGCCTGATCCGGAATTTCAGCGACAGCGCCAATGTTTCTGTCCTGATCATTGACAACAGCACGGAGGATGCGACGGTCTATTCAACATCCCGTGATACGAAGTTTTTAAAGGACCGCATTGACCGCTATATTTTCGGCTGGGCAAAGGCCAAGTACACGATTCTGGAGGAAAACGACCAGTATAAGATCCAGAAGACATACGATCCTCAGCGGGAGAGCATGTACTTAGAGAGCTGGGGATTCTTCTCCGATAATAGCACTGCCTTTATCATGAGTGCACCGCTGTCAAGTATTGGCGAGAGTGTTCGTCTTGCGAATCAGTTTCTGCTCTATGTGGGAATGATCGCCGTATTGATCGGTGCTCTGGTCGTATATCTGGTGGCGAAACAGATCACGATGCCGATCTATAAGTTGTCGAATCTCTCGGAGCGCATGTCAGATCTCGATTTTAATGCGAAGTATGAGTCCGGAAAACATGATATGGAAGAGATTCAGGTTCTTGGAAACAGTATGAACACATTGTCGGAGCGTCTGGAGGAAACAATCTCGGAGCTTAAGTCGGCAAATAACCAGCTCACGAAGGACATCGAAGAGAAGACAAAGATCGATGAGATGCGTAAAGACTTTATCGCAAATGTCTCCCACGAGTTAAAGACACCGATCGCCCTGATCCAGGGATACGCGGAAGGTCTTCAGGAAGGAATGGGCGAGGAGAAAGAAAGCCGCGACTACTATTGTGATGTTATTGTTGATGAGGCCAACAAGATGAACAAGATGGTTAAGCAGCTTCTGACATTGTCTTCTCTGGAAAGCGGAAACGATAAGCCGGTGATGGATCGTTTCAATTTGACGGAACTGGTTCGCGGCGTTGTGAACGCGTCAAAGATCCTGCTCGAACAGAATGAGATTCAGGTGGATTTTGATGCTCAGACGCCGGTTTATGTATGGGCGGATGAATTTAAAATCGAGCAGGTAGTCACAAACTATCTGAGCAATGCAATCCACCATATCGATGGAGAGAAAAAGATCATTATCAAAATGATTCCGGAAAACAACATCGTCCGTGTGTCTGTCTTTAATACTGGAACCCCGATCCCTGAGGATGCGATTCCGAATCTCTGGACGAAGTTCTATAAGGTAGATAAGGCGAGAACCCGTGCCTACGGCGGAACCGGAATTGGTCTTTCTATTGTAAAAGCGATCATGGATGCCCACAACCAGCAGTATGGCGTGAAGAACTGGGAGAATGGTGTAGAGTTCTGGTTTACGCTTGACGGAAGTAATTCATAATATTATAGTAGAAACCCATTTGGAATATGGCAGGAGCAGCTTTTGACTGCTCCTGCTTTTTTCTTTTCCGGGACATGATGAAACATCATATTACGTTAATTGAATATGCAATATACAATATATGGCGTTTTGAGGCTGGACTTGTGATGATATCGCAAAACATGTAAAAAGAAATGAAAAAATATGTAAAAAACAGTTGACTTTTGTCCGGGGATTTGATATTATAATACTCGCCTTGAGCGACAGGGCAAAACTTATTAAGAGTCATTAAGAA
>ERZ809074.4841-NODE-4841-length-10679-cov-6.199925_pt1 | contig 10679 bp, 7 predicted proteins | sample MGYA00520795_ERZ809074 | MGnify/ENA primary metagenome ERZ809074 (study PRJEB31570, sample SAMEA3212989) | Homo sapiens | biome: human-gut; feature: human gut; material: fecal | place: Sweden | collected 2011 ...
CTCATGAAGATTGGGAATTGGAAGCGAACAAGGCCATCGAAGAAAATGGATGGAACGACGAAATCGGTGAGGACTATGGCATCTGTTCTGATCAAACTCACAGGTTAGCATTTGACGGAAATATGGTTGCTCATATCGTAGCCAAATGAGGGAAAGAAATGATAAAATTTCTATAAAATATGACTGCAAATATAAAGAGTCATATTCACTTTCGACTTAAGAGAAATATGACTCTTTGTGTTGTCCTCATATTTTGAATCTGTCCCTTTGGGTGTAAGAACCTTTATTAATTATCATATGCAGACTGACAGAGTAATTGCGTTAATATATAAATTATGTTATTTTTAAAAATTAATAAATACACCAACTAACCGAAATTACTATATTTGAACATTAAAAATTTATTAATAATGCGGAGCTGCTGCTTGCCATCATCAAGCTGATCGAGGACAAGATGAATGCGCCTGATGATACGGCCAGTGTCGGTGTCCAGATAATCCTGTTGGTGGAAGATTCCATTCGTTTTTACTCTTCGGCCTTACCACACTTGTATAAGTTCGTGCTAGAACAGAGCCAGATGTTTGCGAAGGAGGCCTTGAACGACCATCAGCGTACGTTGCGTATGCGCGGACGTCCCAAAATCAAACTGGCGCGTACCTATGAAGAGGCAGTCCGTATCTTTAACCAGTATCGCGATAATATGTTAGGGATTATTTCGGACATGAGCTTCATGCACGACGGTGTGAAAGATCCCTATGCCGGGTATAAGTTTGGGCAGTATGTGCGGAAGACCGGCCTGATCATTCCTTTCGTGCTGGAATCGTCGGAGGCGAGCAACAAGGTGTACGCAAAAGAGTTGGGAGCTTCTTTTATCGACAAGAATTCCAAGAGTTACCCACAGGATCTGCGGAAGAAGATCATGCAGCGTTTCGGTTTCGGCGACTTCGTCATCTTGAATCCCCAGACGAAGGAAGAGATCATGCGCATCAAGGACTTGAAGGATTTGCAAAAGAAAGTCTTTCAGATACCCGATGATTCTCTGGTTTACCATCTGAGCCGTAACCATTTCTCCCGCTTTTTCTATTCCCGTGCCATGTTTCCGCCGGCAGAGGTGTTGAAGCGTGTGGACGTGAGCGACTACAAGGATATGGATGAGGCGCGGAAGCTGATTTTCGACCTGATCGTACAGTACCGGCGGATGAAGAATTCCGGTGTCGTTGCGGTCTACCAGAAGGAACGCTTTGACGAGTACAGCAACTTCGCCCGTATCGGAGACGGTTCGTTGGGAGGAAAAGGAAGAGGCCTTGCGTTTATCGGAGCGATGGTGAAGCGTTATCCTAAGTTGGAACACGAACATTTTGCAGTGACCATTCCGAAGACGGTCGTGATCTGTACGGATATCTTCGATGAGTTTATGGAGACAAACGAACTGTATCCGGTCGCTTTGAGTGATGTGGATGATGAGACGATCTTGAAATATTTCCTGCGTGCCAGCCTTCCCGCCCGTCTGATTGAAGACCTGATGGCGTTTTTCGATGTTGTCAAAAGCCCGATTGCCGTCCGGTCGTCCAGCCTTTTGGAAGATTCCCATTATCAACCGTTTGCCGGAATTTATTCTACTTATATGGTACCCAAGCTGGAGGATAAATACGACATGCTCCGTACATTAAGTGATGCGATCAAAGCGGTCTATGCTTCTGTGTTTTATCGTGACAGTAAGGCCTATATGACAGCAACATCGAATCTTATCGATCAAGAAAAGATGGCGATCGTTTTACAGGAGGTGGTAGGAAACCGGTACAATGATCATTTCTATCCGACGATTTCCGGTGTCGCGCGTTCGTTGAATTTCTACCCGATTGGAAATGAAAAGGCGGAAGACGGCATTGCCAATATCGCCCTGGGGCTTGGCAAGTATATCGTAGACGGCGGGCAGACACTGCGCTTTTCTCCCCGCCATCCGCATAATATTCTGCAGATGAGTACGATGGACTTTGCTTTGCGTGAGACGCAGACCCGTTATTATGCACTCGACCTGAAGAACCTGGCGGAACAATTCTCGGTAGACGATTCGTTTAACCTGCTTCGTCTGAACCTGAAAGATGCCGATGCAGACGGTTCGTTGAAGTTCATTGTCTCGACCTACGATCCTTATGACCAGATCATTCGTGACGGCTACTATCCCGGCGGACGCAAGATTTTATCTTTCGTCAACGTTCTTCAGCATGACGTGTTCCCGCTTGCCGATACGCTCGACCAGATTCTGCATGTCGGGCAGGAAGAGATGGGGCGTCCCATAGAAATTGAATTTGCGGTAAATGTCGGGCAGGAAGAGATGGGGCGTCCCATAGAAATTGAATTTGCGGTAAATATCGACCCCATGAAGACAGAGCAGAGCAGGGGAGGCAGTCCTACGGCTACATTCTATCTCTTGCAGATTCGCCCGATCGTGGACAACAAAGAGGTGATGGAAGAAGATTTGACACTCGTCGAACAAAAGGATACGATACTCTCGTCGACAAGCGTCTTAGGACATGGCATCGTGACGGATGTGCAAGATATCATATATGTGAAGACCGGTGCTTTCAACTCTGCCAACAACCAACTGATAGCTTACGACATCGAGAAGATGAACCGCGGGTTCACCGCAGAGGAAAAGAACTATGTCCTGGTCGGTCCCGGCCGTTGGGGCAGCAGCGATTCCTGGTTGGGCATTCCGGTGAAATGGCCGCATATCAGCAATGCCCGCGTCATTGTGGAATGCGGGCTGGAGAACTATCGTGTCGATCCGAGCCAGGGAACGCATTTCTTCCAGAATCTGACGTCGTTCGGGGTTGGCTATTTCACGATCAATCCGTTTAAGGGAGATGGCTGGTTCGATGAAGAATATCTGAACTCCTTGCCTGCGGTGGAAGAAACCGAATATCTCCGCCATGTCCATTTCGATAAACCGATCGTGATCAAGATGGACGGAAAGAAGAGTCTGGGCGTGGTGCTGAAACCTGAAAAATATGAATAGCTTTATCAAAAGCTATTCATATTTTTCTTTGCCTTGTGCATATTCTTTTTTCTTCTTTGCGATATCCATGGATTGGTGAGTGGCACTGAAACGTGCATGTTGTACGATGATATCCTGGATGGCCGGATTCTCTCCGAGTCCCTTCATGAGTACATCTACGTGATATCCCTGCTTTTCCAGCTCTTCTTTCCAGTCGCCGGCAATGTCGTTTTTAACGTGTTCGCCGGCAACAAACAAGAACGGCATCAGTAGGATCGTTTTACAGTCTTTTTTCCGGATCTGTGACAATGCATCGTCAAAATACGGATACCCTTCTATGGTCCCGACGAACCACTGGTCGAATCCTTTTGCCTTCAGCATATAATCCAGCATGGCGTATTGTGCCGTATTGGGTGTATAAGTGCCATGTCCGACCAACAGAACAGCATCTTCCTTGCCTCGCTGAGTGGTAATGGCTTTTATCACCGCCTCATAGTCGTCCGGGCTGTACAACAAAGGAATGCTCAAGCGTACTTCTTTGAAATCTTGTTGCTGTGCTGCAATATCTTTACGCAACGATTCCGTCTCGATCCCGTCTATGATACTGCTGGGTTGGACCAGGATATGGGTATAACCGTCTGCTTTCAACTGCTTGAGCGCTTCTTCCGGATTCATCTTCTGTATGCCTTGCGCTTTCAAACGACGCATGACGATACGAGATGTCCAAGCCTCGCGGACCTCAATCCCCGGAAAAGCTTCAGCTATCTTCTTGTTGACGGCATCTATGGTCTTGGCACGCGTATCTTCGTGGGTTGTCCCGAAATGTACGACAAGCACGGCACCTTTCTCACCGTCTTTCAAGGAACCGAACAGATCGGATTCCATAAAATTACCCTCTGCCCGCACGGATTGTGACAAAATGCAGAATAAACAAAACACCCTTAAAACTGAATTGAAGGCATTCTTCAAAAAACTGAAACGATTTAAAATAGACATATGGCAAAAACATTTTAATTAATTACGACTCACATAGCGAATTGAGAGGATCACTCCGGTCACCGACAAGACGCATCCACCCAATAGCAAGATCCACATCAAAACATCCCTTAGCGTGTGGTGCCGGGCAAAAAAAACTGTGCTGAAACAGTGCAATCCTTTGTACATCCAGACACGATATCGGGTATTCTCGTTGAAATACCGGCAACTGCCGTCTACCGGATCCAGGTAGTAACAACTCTTATCGGCATCCCGGACTTTTATTTTATAGACCGGCAACGGCAATGCGTTTTTCAGGCTGATATAATAATTGTCATATTCTGTCAGCAAAGAGACTTCGACAGGAACCTCTTTTCCCCGAATGTGTTGCATCATTTCCCGGCAGAAGGTTTCGTCCACTTCCAACCGGCGGACTTCTGACGGTATGGTTGCATCAACAAGATAAGTCTCTTTTTCCGTTTCTACCTTGTAGCAAGGGTATCCTCCTAAACTTGTCCAAGTCAGATTCTTGATCCCCTCCTGTTCCAATATGCGTTGGCAATCCAGCCTGTACGCATCCAATGCCAACGACGAACCGTTTATTTCATCCCGGACATTGCGTGGCTCGTGGACTTTCGATATCCATTGCGGCACTTGAGCCAACGACATAAACCCGCTGAATATCCACGTCAAGGTGAACAATCCGAAACAAAGGCCGGCCAGATGATGCCACCGGAACAGCCTTTTCCGGTATGGAGTTCCTGTGTGATGCTTTTTCCGGGCTATCCGAAAAGAACGGATACCGACATAAATTCCGGAAAGCGTCATCAAAATACCGATTCCTGAAACCCATAGCACAATGTCTTTCCATGGTTGACGCCCGTGTGCCCGGAACTGCTTGACATAAATCCAGTGGGGGATAGCCCCGACCCAAGCCCAGAAACGTGACTTCCATGTCGTAAACTGCAAAGCGTCTCCTGTCCTGGACGACAAATAAAGTTCTCCCTTTTCTTCATCCGGGAAACAATAATGATAAACCGGGAAATCTTTGAACGGATATGCACCGATCAGCCAAACGTCGATCTCGTTGAGTGTATCTTTCAGCATCGCATCCCCGGAAGACCATCGATTCGCAATTTGCTGCAATTGCCCGGAGGAAAACTTGCCTATGGGAAGCCCTGTCCGGGCATTCAAAAGGAATTCTTCTTCCTCTGTCGAAATGCGAATGACGTTTTCTCCGGCACGTTTGTTGAGGCTGATGCTTTTCACCGGGTCTCGTAGCGGCAACTCTTCCACCAGATTTTGTATCGGCAACAGGACCGTGTCAATGTCTTCGGCAAACGCTAAGGCTTGTTCCTTTTCGACACGGGGGTATGTATGATACATCATCACAATGCCGCTGACAAACCACATAAGGAACAGGATACTGAGGCAAATCCCCAGTATCCTGTGCGTTTTTATGAATAAACGATGGATTTTCATTCTACATGTCAAATGAAACCGTAAACTTCACATTGCGTCCTTCTTCCGGAATGAAGCCGATCGTGTTGACGGAAGTCATATAATAATTCTTGTCGAAGATATTGTTGATATTCATTTGCAACTTCCAGTTTTTAAATGAATATCCCACCATTGCGTTGGCGATGGCATAAGGCTCGAATTCCAATGTATTGGCAGTGTTGACATACGCTTTGCTCGAATAATTGAAACCTACTCCTAACTTTAACCCTTTCAGCGAGCGGTCAAAGTCGTAAAAAGCCCATCCGTAAGCCATGTGCTTCGGGACAAGATTCAAGTAATTGCCGGCCTGTGTGTTCTCGGCATAGTCATTCTTCGCGTATTCTTTCAGTTTGGCAACTGTGAATGTATATCCGGCATTAATGTTAAACTGCTGCCACGGGCGAGTGTTGATATCCACTTCAAGTCCTTTAGAATCGGCTTTTCCTACCTGTCCCGAAATCGTTTGCCCGTCTTTTGTCCCTAAGCTTTGAACCATGTTCTTCCGCAGGATGTAGAATCCGGAGATGTTGGCATTGAACTTGTCTGAAAATGCTATGTGCGATCCGGCTTCATACTGGTATCCCTTTTCCGGACTGAACACGTTCTTGCCGCTGGGTTCGATCACCTTGCCGTCATTGCCGATATAGACATATCCCGGCGAAGCCACCGTACGTGTCGGCTTGAAGTAATTGCTGGTCGAAGCATAAACGTTGAACGCATCCGTGAACTGGTAAAGCAGGCTGAAACGATAGGTCAACGCATTGTCATGGATATGCGCCTTTTCGTCTTTGGAGGTTACGACTTTGTCTTTCGTATAAGCCTGTTGGTAAGTCCGGTCGTAACGGTCATAACGCAGACTTAGCAATGCCGATAACCGGTCTGTCAGATTCAAATAGTCTTGCACGTAAATGCCATGCATATATTCCCAAGCCAAGTTTCTTTTTTGGTAAGGCAGATTCAAGTCGCCTTGGTTCAAGACAGGATCGACGACGGAGAGATGTGCGTTTTTCCCGGGACCGGTTGCATCGGCAGCATAATTGGCCGTATAGCGAGGGGTGTACAGGGATGAGAAAGAATAGCCACCCAAGAAGTTATGCTTGACCTCTCCGGTCATGAATTTTCCTTTCAACTCCAATTGATTTTGTAAAAGGCTGACCTTGTATGCGAACTGGTAACCGACACGCTGTATGGAATCCAGGCTTATGTATGTCTTGGTGTTTCCATTCATATAATAATGGTTGTATATGGGATCGGAAGATGTCAGATACGTCAACTTCTCGGAAGCATAATAATCCAGATCGTCATAGTAGTAGGAGAGATAGTCCGACAAGCTCCAGTCCGGGTTGGTGAACTGGTGCGTCCATTTGGCAGACACAGTCAGGTCCTTGTCTGCAAGATGGTCCAAGGGGTCATTGTAGCGTGTACGGCGGTCGAAATCTTCCGGAAGATCGCCCGGCCGGTAAACCACCGATCCGTCTGCATCATAAATATCCTTGTCGACATGAGGTTGTCCGGTATCCGTCCCGTAACGGTCGTTTTTCGCACTGACGGAAAAGTTCAGTTTGTCATAATCGCTAAGGCGGAAGTTCAAGGCGAAATAGGCATTGTAGGCCCGATCGTTCGTGTGTCTCCATCCTTCACCTCCGCTCATGGAGAAGTCTGTCCTGAAATTGACGCCCCGGGCAATGTTGCCGCCGGCACCTCCCTGGATCGAATAGCGCCCCCAGCTGCCTATACTCATTTGCGCATTTACTCGCGGAACAGATGTCGGTTGCTTGTGTACGAGGCTGATGACCCCGCCGAGTGCCGAATGCCCGTACATGACGGATGCCGCTCCTTTCAGTATCTCGATGCTTTCGATCGAAGCTAAGGTTGTATTGGGGGCTGAAGCATATAAGTTATGACGTTCGTCGCGGATTCCGTCTGTCACTACCACAAACGTGTTGAAACCACGAATGTAGAACGACTGGAAGCCGCCATACGAATTGTTCGGGCGGACTCCCGTGACGTTACGGGCAACATCGATCAATGAATTCAAAGAAAGGTCGGAAATCATCGGGGCTGACATCCGGGACACGGAAAGTGGAGCCTGCGACAAAGGTACCGGTAACCTGCCGACTTCGGTCGGTTTGACATACTGGCTAGTGATGACAACCTCATCCAATCTCAACGTGTCTTTGGACAAATCTTGCGCAAAGGCACTACTTACTCCCAGGCATAACATGCCCACAGTAAAAAATTTCGATTTCATATAGCTATAAATAAAAATAAATAAAGATGCCTCTTACCCCGGAAGCAAAAGTTATCTATGTGTATTTGGCAGGTTTCCTGGCTCGATCCTATCAGACGCCTTCCCATTCCCGGTATGATATTGAGGAACAGTGGCATGCAGGTCTTTTTGATTTCTTGCGAAACGGACCATACAGTAGCGGGGAACTGCTCCGGCTTTCCACCGGATTCCCTTTTAAACACCGGCAGGAAGCCGGCGTTTCACCAAAAACGGTGCAAAATTATAAAATTTATAGATTGGATGTTCTCTGTAGTAGTAAAATACCTACTTATAGGTATTTTTCCATAATACAAGCCTTAACCCCTTGTCAAATCAAGCGGGGAACGTAATTTTGCACAAGTTTTTGGTTCCACGATACCCGTTCGTTACGGGGAGGTGTTAAAAAGGGAACCGGGTGCAAATCCCGGACAGACCCGCTGCTGTAAGTTCCACACCAAACTCTTTGAATATGCTACAAGCCACTGTCCGCAAGCCGGATGGGAAGGCATTCAAAGACGGAATAAGTCAGAAGACCTGCCAAAAACAACATCGTTTTAATGCTTTCGGGGAATAGAGCAACAAAACATCGAGCCATGCCATTCTTTATCCTTGTATAGAGACATCATTTCTCCATGTGTACATTCTCTGTAAGCGATTCGATACCGGATAATATGTAATTATTAATATTTGAATAACTAAAAACAAAGAGAAATGAAAAAAATCAAATTTGCATTGTTTGCGTTCATGGTAGCCCTGACTTCCTTTGCGTTCACGGCTTGCGATGACGACGACAAAGTGGAAGTAGTCCCGGTGACCGGTGTCTCGGTCGGTCCGGAGACATTGGAATTGAAAGAAGGAACGACTGGCACGTTGACGGCTGCCGTAGTCCCGTCTAACGCCACAGTCGCGACGGTGACATGGAGCAGCTCGGATGAAAGCGTAGCCACCGTAGATAAAGGTGTCGTTACGGCGGTTGCCGAAGGAACGGCGACAATCACCGCTAAGACGGACGATGGCGGTTTCACAGCCACTTGCAACGTCACGGTGACAAAAGAAACACCTGCGTTTGACGAAAGCAAATACCACTTCGACCTCTTCCTGACCGTAGGCAAACATGGCGGCATGAGTTCCAAGAATACGACCGTGGTCAACAGCATCAGCAAGCTGACTGCCGATATGGGGGTAATCACCATTACGGGCGAAGGTACGGAGCTGAACGATTATGCGATGGAATGTATCTCAAAAGGCAAGTACTATTACCAGATTCCGTCGGACGAGAACCGCTTTGTGAAGTATCAAATCAAGGATAACAAAGTTGTCGTGATCAAAGATTGTCCGTTCAAGGGAAATGTTTATAAAGTACGTTCTTATACCCATGCTTGGTTGGACGACAACACCCTGCTGATTATGTCTGCCAACGGTAAAAAGACGGGTGTGATTTGGACAAAACTGAACACGGCCGACATGTCTATTATCGATGAAGGCGAGTTGAACATCTCTGTTCCGGAAGGTTATAGCAAACTGACATCATCCGGTATCCTGACTTACCGTCAGGCTGACAACAAACTGTTCTATTTCTATTACGGAAAAACGCAAGGGACAAACTCGATGGATAGTAAAAACGAACCGAACTTCCGTACTGCCGTGATCGCTCCGGAAACAATGGAAGTGGAACAAAACCTTGTTTCCCCTGTCCACAGCGAAATGGCCGGTAGTGCTTACGGCGAGTTGATGCAAAACTGCGTGATGTATGACGAAGCCGGTAACCTTTACCTCGCCGCTTTTGCCGATGAAGATATCGAACGCGGACTTCTGCTTCGTATCAATGCCGGTGAATATGAGTTTGACGCCTCTTACAATGGTTACCCGGATGCCGATGGCAAACTGATGACCGCTCAATACCTCGGAAACGGCAAGGCTCTTGTTTACGGACGTAACGATGCTTCAGGCACGAAGATCGACAGCTACAGCCACTACTACTCTATCGTCGACCTCGCCACCGGCCAGCGCACACGCCTCGCCTACAACGGTAAGGAGATTGCCTATAGCGGAGGACGATTCTCACAACGCAGCGTCATCTTCAACGGTAAGGCTTACATCGGCGTGAACACTGAAGCTGATGCAAACGCTGTCATCTACATCTACGACATCGCCACCGGCACGGTCGAAAAGGGTGCCGAAGTCGCAGGCGGTTTCTACTTCGACATGATCCGCGTCATGGAGAACGATTAAACCTATGGCATAAAAGTTATCAATTCGTTATATTCGGCAAGAAGCCGGTATCTCAAACACTTCTTTTGAAAAAGAGAAATGTATGAATAGTATAATCTAATGAATTATAATTATTGAACGTATCAGAGGAGATTGTATCTAAAAACTTATGGCTTTTAGATACAATCTCCTCTGATTTTTATCGTATTTCTTGTATTGTATGTTATTTTTCTAAACTGACAACTTCAATGATCCAGTCTTTTTTCTTACCTCCTGCAGCCTCGACTACATAAGTATTGGCTTTGCTCCAATCACCAGGAATACCTAATTTCGGAGAGCCATTAGTTGGCATCATACGAGCTGCCGTCGAGAGAGCAACGGCAATGACGAGTTCTTTTTTTGATAATTTATTCAACTGATCAGTCGGAAATTCCTCTGATATTGTAACATAGATATTTACGATTCCTGCATTGGAATCGATATCTGAAGTATAACTCAGGTCTACTTCTTTTACAAGAAATTCATCAGAAGATGGACTCTTTTCATCACTGATATAGCGGTAGCGTACTGTGCTGACAGATGCAATTTCGGCCTCTTCATACAACGGAAGTTCGTCCAAATTACCTTCCAAACAGGAGGATAAAGAAATGACAGACAGGATTAATAACAAACTATAAAATATCTTTTTCATGATTGGATGTTTTTGATAATTAGAAGTTAAGACCG